>Ga0315286_10006355_pt1 | contig 11510 bp, 9 predicted proteins | sample YL17G10_0_MG_FD_205038 | JGI IMG/M metagenome (GOLD analysis project Ga0315286, IMG submission 205038) | Sediment microbial communities from Yellowstone Lake, YNP, Wyoming, USA - YL17G10_0 | ecosystem: Environmental > Aquatic > Freshwater > Lake > Sediment | place: USA: Wyoming | collected... | reverse complement strand
TCCGCGACTATTTGATCGGCGAGCTGCCCAAATTCAGGTTCAAATTCGAGCAGGCTTTCAACAAGCTGATGGCCCTCCTCAAGGATTCGATCATCCAGGAGGACCAGGATGCCGCCATCATCCTCCAGGGCGCGGCCAGGCTGATCGACAAGTTCGGCGCTTTCGACCTGGAGCGGATGAAACGGCTTTTTCAGAATTTCGAAGAAAAGGCCAATCTGGCCAAGCTGATCTCCGATTTTATCTCGCTCGATCGGGTCAAAGTGCTCATCGGCGACGAATCCAACCTGCCCGTCATCTCCGAATGCGCGCTCATCCTGTCCCATTACGGAGACGAGAACCAGGTGTTGGGGTCACTCGGCATCATCGGGCCCAAGCGTCTCCCGTATAAGAAAATCATCCCCCTTGTCGACAGCATCGCCAAAAGATTGAGCCGGACGATCAGTCAAAATCAATAGCAAAGGTCATGACAGCCATGGATTTCAAAGACAACAACGATCCAAGCGAGAACGGGGCAAAGCCGGAGGCGATCGCGCCCGCGGACATGCCGCCGGCCGCAGCGCGAAGCGGGGAGGGCCCCGAACCGGAGGCGGAGATCCCGGGAGGGGGCGTTCGGCCGGCCGAAAAAGACCATAAAAAACACGAAAAAGGCGATCATGAGGACGCCCGCGCCCTGAAGGGCAAGCTGAAAAAGAAGGAGCACGAGATCAAGCACCTCCGGAAGGAGACCGACGATCTCGGGAAAGAGTTGGGCGATCTCAAGGACAAGTACCTTCGCGCGGCGGCCGAGATGGACAACCAACGGAAACGGCTCGAGCGGGAAAAGAACGATTTTTACCAGTTCGCCCTGGCCGATCTTCTGAAGGAGCTGCTGGCGGTTCTCGACAATTTCGAGCGCGCCTTGAAGAGCCGCGAGGATCAAACGGACAGCCAAAGCTTCCATGAGGGCATCGAGCTCATCCGCAAGCAATTCTTCGATTTGCTCTTGAAACGGGGCGTGACGCCTCTCGACGGGCCGGGCAAGAGGTTCGATCCGGCCGTCCATCAAGCCGTCTTGACCGAGGAGTCCGAGGCGGTGGACGAGCCCGAGGTCGGGGAGATCCTCCAGAAGGGGTATCGGCTCAACGAACGCCTCTTGCGGCCCGCCCTGGTCAAGGTCATCATCCCCAAAAAGAACTAGCATGGGACCAGTCATCGGTATCGATCTCGGCACGACTTACTCCTGCGTTGCCCATCTTTCCGGAGACCAGCCCCGGGTCATTCCGAACCTCGAGGGAGCGTCGACCACGCCCTCCGTCGTCGGTTTCACGTCGGCCGGGGAAACGGTTATCGGCGAAACCGCCCTGCGGCAGGCTCTGACCAACCCCGAGAAGACCCTCTTCGCCGTCAAGCGGCTGATCGGGCGGAAATTCCTGTCTGAAGAGGTGCAGAAGGCCGCCGCCCGGCTGCCTTATAAGCTGGCCGAAGCGCCCAACGGCGACGTTCTCATCGACATCGGCCGGGAGCGGGTCACGCCCCAGGAAGTCTCGGCCATGATCCTCGGATATCTGAAGACCTGCGCCGAGTCCTATTTCGGCGAGGACGTCCACGACGCCGTTATCACCGTTCCCGCCCACTTCGGGGACCACCAGAGGCAGGCGACGCGGGACGCCGCCGTCATCGCCGGATTGAACGTCCTGCGGGTCATCAACGAACCCACCGCCGCCGGTCTGGCCTTCGGCCTCGGCCAGAAAAAGAACGGCAAGGTCGCCGTGTTCGATCTGGGAGGCGGAACATTCGACATCTCCATTCTCGAGATCCAAAACGGGGTCTTTCATGTCCTGGCGACCAACGGCGATTCCTACCTGGGCGGCGAGGACTTCGATCAGCGGATCGTGGACTGGCTCCTGGACGAGTTCAGAAAGGACCACGGCATGGACCTGACCTCGGACAGATTCGCCCTGCAGCGGGTTCGCGAGGCCGCGGAGCGGGCCAAGCGCGAGCTGTCCTTCACCAACGAGACCGAGATCAACCTCCCCTTCATCCTGGCCCTCCCCAAAGAATCCCTCCATCTCCGGAAGACCATGACCCAGGCCCTCCTCGAAAGCCTGACGGGCGACCTCGTCCAAAAACCTATGCCCCTGATCCAGCAGACGCTCGATGAGGTTCGGCTCAAGCCGGAAGACATCGACGACGTCATTCTGGTAGGAGGCCAGACGCGCATGCCTCTTATTCGGCGCCGCGTCTCCGAATTCTTTCACAAGAGGCCCAATGACAAAGTCCATCCGGACGAAAGCGTGGCCCTCGGCGCGGCCATCCAGTCCGGGATGCTGTTCGGGGAACTGAACGACATCGTCCTGCTCCTCGACGTGACCTCGCTGTCGCTCGGCATCGAAATCGAGCTCGACGGCTTTGAACGGATCATCGGCAAGAACACCACGATCCCGGTCAAAAAGACCAAATCCTTCACCACCGTCGACAACAACCAGCGCCAGGTCCTCATTCACATCCTCCAGGGGGACGCGCCGCGGGCTTCGGAGAACGTGTCCTTGGCCAAGTTCGAACTTGTCGGCGTTCTCCCGGCCCCGGCCGGCGTGCCCGAAATCGACGTCACCTTCGAGATCGACGCCAACGGCCAGGTCAAGGTCGCGGCCAAAGACATGGCGACGGGGAAGGAGCAAATGATTTCCGTCCAGCCGTCGTCGGGGCTGAGTAAACAGCAGGTGCACAACCTCGTCAAGAAACAGCGGGACAAGAAAGTTAAAGACCCCGGCCATGGAAAAAACAGATTACTATGAGGTGCTGGGCGTTCCCCGAAACGCCTCGCCCGAGGAGATCAAAAAAGCCTATCGGCAAATGGCTTTGAAACATCACCCGGACCGCAATCCGGGCGATAAAGGGGCAGAGGAACGCTTTAAAGAAGCGGCCGAAGCTTACAGCGTCCTCGGCGAGCCGCAGAATCGGTCCCGGTACGACCAGTTCGGCCACCAGGGATTGAGGGGCGAGACGTTCTCCGGCTTCAATTCGACGGTCTTCGAGGATTTCGAGGACATCCTGGGCAATTTTTTCGGCTTCAACTTCGGCGACCTCTTCGGGGCCGGAACGCGCCAGCGGCGCCATCAGCCGCAGCGCGGCCGGGACCTGGCCTTGGAAATGGAGATCACGCTCGAGCAAGCGGCGGCCGGCGTCGAGAAGGAGATCTCGCTCAACCGGGAAGAGCCCTGCCCCGTCTGCCAAGGCACGCGCATGAAGCCGGGCAGCAAAAAAGGGGCCTGCCTCGCCTGCGGCGGCCGCGGCCAAGTCCGCCATCAACAGGGCTTCTTCATCATGGCCCGGACCTGTTCTCATTGCGGCGGCAGCGGCGAGATCATCACCGCGCCGTGCGAGGAGTGCCGTGGGGCCGGCCACCTCCGCCGAAAGAGCGAGCTTCGCGTCCGCGTCCCCGCCGGAGTCGAGGACGGCTCCCGGCTCAGGATCTCGAATGAAGGCGAAACCGGAGAGCGGGGGGCAAGCAAGGGGGATCTGTATGTCGTCATCAAGGTCAAGAAACACGACTTTTTCGAACGCGAGGAGAACCATCTGATCTGTGACATCTGGATCTCTTTCGTCCAAGCCGCGCTGGGGGTCACGGCGGAGATCCCGCTTTTCGAAGGCGGCGAGAAGGTGAGGATCCCGCCGGGGACGCAGGCGGGAGAGGTCATCCGCCTCAAAGGCCGGGGGCTCAAGGACCTGGAAAGCCGCCGCCTCGGCGACCTCTTCGTAAAGGTCCATGTCCGGACGCCCGAGGACCTCTCCAAGGACGAGAAGGTCCTCTTGCGGCGGCTGGCCGAACTTCGCGGCGAGAGTCTGGAATTCATCGATCGGGAGACCGTGAGGAAACAGAAGGTCCGTGGGCCCGAGAGTCGCCATTGACATCGAACCTGTTTTTTATCGAAAAGAAAAAGATCGACGGCCGCCGGATGGTCCTTGAGGGCCCGGAGCACCATCACCTGTTTCATGTGGTCCGTTCCCAACCCGGCGATATCGTTCGGTTTTTCGATGAGGACGGGGACCGCTACGAGGCCCGCATCGAGACCATCGGAACGGCCCGGACCGAACTCGTTCTCTTAGCGAGGACGGGTCCGGCGGAACGCCGGACGCGGATCATCCTCGGTCAAGCCCTGCTCAAAGCGAAAGCCATGGACCTTGTCGTTCAAAAAGCGGCCGAATTCGGCCTTTTCGCGGTCGTCCCGATCGTCGCCTCCCGATCGGTGGCCAGGATCGAAGATAGCGCCGGGAAAAAGATCGAACGCTGGACGAAGATCGCCCGGGAGGCGTCCAAACAATCGAAATGGGGGTTAATGCCCCGGATCCATCTGCCCCTGACCCTGGCCGCGTTCTTGCGAAGCCGGGCTGCGGGCCTCGCTTTTTTCCTCAGCGAGAACGATGGGCGCCCTCTGCGCGACGTCGTCGCGGGGGCCGCCGAAAGGCCTCCCGCGGAAGCCGCGGCCTTGATCGGACCTGAGGGGGGCTGGACCGGGGAGGAGGAAGCCCTGATGATCGAGGCGGGCCTTGAGGCCGTCAGCCTGGGCCGGGCGATCCTTCGCGCGGAGACCGCGGCCATCGCGGCTGCGGCCATCTTATCCCATTTCTGGATATCATAACATGTTTCTTCAAGGACAAAAGGTCGGGAAATACGAAATCATCCGCTCTCTCGGCAGCGGGGGGTTCGGTTCGGTCTTCTTGGCCAAGGACACTTGGCTGGACATCAAGGTCGCCATCAAGGTCCCCCATAAACAGTCTCAGGAACTCTTCAAGCTTCTAAAGGAACCGCGGCTCCAAGCCGCCCTCAACCATCCCAACATCGTCCGCATGATCGCCGCCGAAAAGGAAGACAAGACGTTCTTCATGGTCATGGAATACGTCCGGGGCAAGACCCTGGAGAAGATCCTTCAGAAGGAAAAGATCCTCGAGGTCGGCCCGGCGATGGATTATGCCAAGCAGTTGTGCGCCGGCGTGGACCATGCCCACAAGAACAAGATCATCCACCGCGACCTGCGGCCGTCGAACATCATCGTTTCGGAGGACGGCACGGTCAAGATCACCGACTTCGGAACATCGGCCTGGCTCCAAAACGTCCCCTACGCCTCGACCCGGATCGGCTCGCCGCCCTACATGGCGCCCGAGCAATTCCAGGGCAAGGCCACGTTCGCCTCCGATATCTATTCAATCGGCTGTATTCTTTACGAGATGATCATCGGGCGGCCGCCGATTTTCGATCCTGACCCGTTCAAGATCCTGGAAAGAGCGCAGGAGGGGAAGATCACTCCCCCCCGGCTGAAGAACACCCAAGTCCCCCGGGAGCTTGACGAGATCATCATGAAATGCCTGGCCTCCAAGCTCGAGGTCCGCTACCAACGGCCTTCCGAGATCATTCGAGCCTTGAGCGAAATCAAGGGGGAGAAACACCATGGGTCCGAGATCGATGATATCCTCGGCCGGATCCGGGCCCGCGAGCGGGCCGCGGCCGCTCCCTGTTGGAACTGCCGCCGGCGCCTGCCTCTTCGGGCCAAGGTCTGTCCCTATTGCGGCGAATCGGTTTGACGTACGGCCGCCATTCTGGTTAAGATAGCAACTCTCCGAACGTGAATCGAAGGAGCCTTCAATGAGCCCATTCCGCGAAGACAGCATCGTCTGGATGAACGGCCGTCTCGTCCCTTGGAAAGAGGCCACGATCCCCATCGCTTCGCACGTGGTCCACTATGGAAGCTCGATCTTCGAGGGATTCCGAGCCTACGCCAACTCCAAGGGCACGGCCCTCTTCCGCCTCGACGCCCATACCAAGCGTCTCTATAATTCATGCAAGATCTACCGGATGACCGTCCCTTACACCCAGGAAGAGTTCAACCAGGCGATCATTAGGACCGTCGAGCTCAACAAGCTCAAAGAATGCTATGTCCGGCCCCTTGTCTACAGGGGATATGGGGCCCTCGGCGTGGATCCTTTCCCGAATCCCGTCGAGTGCGCCATCCTGGTCTGGGAATGGGGAAAATACCTGGGCGACGAGGCCCTCGAACGCGGCGTGGACGTCAAGGTCTCGACCTGGCTGAGAATGGCCCCGAATTCCTTCCCGGCCTTGGCCAAGACCGGCGCAAACTACATGAATTCCCAACTGATCAAAATGGAGGCCAAGCTCGAAGGATACGCCGAGGGCATCGCCCTGAATATCCGCGGCCATATCAGCGAGGGCAGCGGCGAGAACATCTTTCTGGTGATGAACGGGACGATCTACACGCCGCCGCTGTCGTCCTCCATCCTTCCGGGAATCACCCGGGATTCCGTGATGATTCTGGCTCGGGAGGCGGGGTTCAAAGTCATCGAAGAGACGCTCCCGAGGGAAATGCTGTACGTCGCCGACGAGGTCTTTTTCACGGGCTCGGCCGCCGAGATCACGCCCATCCGGTCGGTCGACAAGATCGTCGTCGGAAGCGGCGCCTGCGGACCGGTGACCAAACGCCTCCAGGAGGAGTTCTTCGGGATCATCAAGGCCGAAAAAGAGGACCGCCATCGCTGGCTGACGTATGTCAAGATTTGAAGGGGTGGAGGAATCCATGAACATCGACGACATCCTGAAGATCGCGATCGCCATGGACGCGTCCGATATCCATCTGAAAGCGGGCGGCCGGCCTTTGGTCCGGGTCAACGGCATCCTCATCCCTCTCGAACCGTTCCCGCCGCTTTCGCCGAAGGATACCGAAGCCCTGGCGGATCAGATGATGACAGAATTCCAACAAAAGAGATTCAGGCAGGATTTGGATCTGGACCTCGCCTACAGCCTGTCCGGATACGGCCGGTTCCGCGGGAGCGTCTTCCAGCAGAGAGGATCGGTCGCGATCGCCCTGCGGAGCATCCCCTTCGAGGTCAAGTCCATCCGGGAACTGCGCCTGCCCGAGGTCATCGAGAAGATCGCCGGGTTCGAACGCGGCCTTGTCCTGGTGACGGGTTCCACGGGGAGCGGCAAGACGACGACCTTGGCCTCGATCATCGATCACATCAATACCTACCGGCGGAAACACATCATCACCATCGAGGACCCGATCGAATTTCTTCATAAGGACAAGAAGAGCACGATCTGCCAGCGGGAGGTCGGCTGGGACGTCCAGGACTTCCCCCGGGGCCTTCGGAGCGCGCTCCGCGAGGACCCCGACATCATTCTCGTCGGCGAGATGCGCGATATCGACACCATCGGGACCGCCCTGATGGCGGCCGAAACCGGCCACCTCGTCATCAGCACGGTCCACACTCTCGACGCCCCCGAAACCGTCAACCGGATCGTATCGGTCTTCCCGCCGCACCAACAGCGCCAAGTCCGGATCCAGCTGGCCAGCATCCTGACCGCCGTCATCTCCATGCGGCTCATCCAACGCCTGGACGGCAAGGGCCGGGTGCCGGCGGTCGAGGTGATGATCACGACTCCCTATATCCGGGACTGCATCCTGGAACGGGACAAAACCGCTCTCATCCGGGACACCATCGCCTCCGGCGTATCCCAGTACGGCATGCAGACCTTCGACCAGTCGCTCTATTATCTATTTAAAGAAGGCTACGTCTCCTTCGAAGAAGGGATCCTGCACTCGACGAGCCCGGACAATTTCCGCCTGCGCGTCCAGGGCATCCAATCGGCCTCCGATATCGCCCTGGAAGAGATGGAAAAGAAAATGGACCGGACCGTCGGTCCCCAGGCGGAAAAGAAAAAAGGACGCCCGTGAACGCCCAAAACATCCGGCGGACCTTTCTCGATTATTTCGCCGGGAAAGGCCACAAGGTCCTGCCCAGTTCATCCTTGCTCCCCAAGGACGATCCGACCATCCTGTTCACCAACGCCGGCATGAACCAGTTCAAAAACATCTTCCTCGACCTCGAGAAACGGAGCTACAAGAGGGCCGCCACGGTCCAGAAATGCATGCGGGTCAGCGGCAAGCACAACGACCTGGACCAGGTCGGCCGGACGAGAAAACACCACACCTTCTTCGAAATGCTGGGCAATTTTTCGTTCGGCGATTATTTCAAAGCGGAGGCCATCGTCTTCGCCTGGGAGCTCATGACCGAGGTCTTCGGGTTGCCCAAGGACCGGCTTTACGTGACGGTCTACGAAGAGGACGATGAATCCTTCGGACTCTGGAACCGGGAGGCCGGCGTGCCCGCGGAAAGGATCTTCCGCCTGGGCAAGAAGGACAACTACTGGGCCATGGGCGACACGGGACCCTGCGGCCCGTGCTCCGAACTCCACTTTGATCTCGATCCTTCTCTCGAACAGGGATCGCCCCGCGAGCTCATCGAGACAGGGAGCGACCGCCTGGTCGAGCTATGGAACCTCGTCTTCATGCAATTCGACCAGGACGTGGCCGGGGTCATGCATCCCCTACCGAAGCCCTCGATCGACACGGGCATGGGTTTGGAGCGCATGGCCGCCGTCCTCCAAGGGAAAACGAGCAACTGGGAGACGGATCTGTTTTTCCCTCTGATCTCGCGGATCTCGGAGCTCTCCGGCCGGGAATATCCGACGCGAGACGAGGGCGATGTTTCCGTTCGAGTCATCGCTGACCATACGCGCGCGATCTCCTTCCTGATCGGCGACGGGATCATGCCGGCCAATGACGGCCGGGGATATGTCCTCCGCCGGCTCATCCGCCGGGCCTTCCGCCACGGCAATCTGATCGGCATCGAAAAGCCGTTCGTCTATACTCTCATCGGCGTCGTCAGCGACATCATGAAGGACGCTTACCCCGAACTCCTCGCCTCCCAGGACTTCATCTCGAAAATCTGCCGGGCCGAGGAAGAACGATTCGCCCAGACCCTGATCTCCGGCCTGCGCTATTTCCATCACTACGCGCAGGAAGCCAAGCAGCTGGGGTTGAAAACGCTGGCCGGAGAGGCGGCCTTCAAGCTCTATGACACGTTCGGATTCCCGTTCGACCTGTCCCAAGAACTGGCCCAGGAAGAGCATTTGAACGTGGACGAGGTCCGGTTCAAAGAGGAGCTCGAAAAACAGAAGGAACGGGCCCGGCAGACCTGGAAAGGCGATTCCCAATCCATGGAACGGAAGGTCTTCGAAACTCTCCGGAATATCCGGCCGCGGTTCGCCGGATACGAATGCGATCGGATTCCCGAGGCTAGAGTGGCCGCCTTGATCAAGGGCCATGACCGCGTCTCCGAGATCCGCGAGGGAGAAGAAGGCGAGGCCGTCCTCGATCTCACCCCGTTCTACGCCGAAGCGGGGGGACAGGTCGGGGACACAGGCCTATTGAAGAACGCCCATTTTTCGGCGATCGTGGACAACACCTACTTTCCGGAGCCCGAGATCATCAGCCATAAGATCCGGGTCCTGTCCGGAAGCGTGAAGGAAGGCGATATCGTCGAGGCGTCCACGGATTCCGGCCGGCGGAAGGCCGTCCGCGACAACCATACCGCGACCCATCTTCTCCATGCCGCGTTGCGCCGGATCCTCGGCGAGCATGTCCGACAGTCCGGCTCGCTCGTCTCTCCCGTCCGCCTGCGCTTCGATTTCACCCATTTCCAGCCGGTCTCGTCCGGTGAGCTTCGCCGGATCGAAAATTTGGTCAATGAGAAAATTAGGGAGGACATCCCCGTCCATATCAAGGAGACCACGCCCGAGGAGGGCGCGAAGGAAGGAGCGACGGCCATTTTCGAGGAGAAATATGGAGAGAAAGTCCGTCTGGTGGCCGTCGGCGGATTCAGCAAAGAGCTGTGCGGCGGAGCCCACGCCCCGACGACCGGCGAGATCGGCCTGTTCAAAATCATCGCCGAAACGAGCGTGGCCGCCGGGATGCGCCGGATCGAGGCCCTGACCGGAGCGGAAGGGCTGACCTATGTCCAGAATTCCGAGGATCTCCTCCACGAGGCCGGTCTGGCCCTGGGGACATCGCGAAAGGACCTCGTGGCCCAGATCGAGAAGCTCCAGGAGAGCCTCAAAGAAAAGGACCACGAGCTTAAACAGCTGAGGCAGAAGATTCTTCAAGGAAAGTTTGAAAGACCAGGAGAGGACATCAAAACCGTCAAAGGCGTCTCCGTCCTTGTTCAGAAGATCGAAGGGCTGAAGCCGGAAGAAGCGCGGGGGCTCGCGGACGCGCTAAAACAAAAAATCGGCTCCGGCGTGATCGTCCTCGGCTCGGCTCAGGGTGACAAGGCCTTTATCGTTGTCGGGGTCACCAAAGACCTGACCTCGCGCCTGTCGGCCGCCGATCTCATCAAGCGATTGGCGCCTATCATCGGCGGCGGGGGAGGCGGCCGCCCCGATTTCGCCCAGGCCGGGGGGACGAAACCCGGGGAACTCGACCGCGCCCTGAAGGAAAGCCTGGCGGTTATCGAAAATACCCTTTAATATCACCCCTAAAGGGGATTGATGGATGCGGGAAAAAGGAATATTATAGGGGTGATCATGCGCGCTCAACGTCATCGCTTTGTTTCGGCCCCGCTGATGGCCTTCCTTGTCTTGATTTCGTCCGCGGCGGCTTCGCCATTTCCGACCAAATACGACACGATCATCCAGTCGGTCGCGATCCGATACAGCGTGGACACGGCCCTCGTCCATTCGATTATCGCCGCGGAGTCGAACTACAATCGATACGCCGTGTCCGATAAAGGCGCCCAAGGCCTCATGCAGCTCATGCCCGAGACGGCCCGGGACTACGGAGTCCGCGATGTCTTCAACGCGGCCGACAATATCGAGGGAGGGGTGAAGTTTATCAAATTCCTCCAGACTAAATATCCGAACCAGCCCGACCTGGTCCTGGCCGCTTATAACGCCGGTCCGACGGCCGTCGAGAAACACGGCGGTGTGCCCCCCTATCCCGAGACAAAGACTTATATCGCGAGGGTCAATCGCTATCTTCGGCAGGCGCCCAAAACGAAAAAAACGGAGATCTTCGTCTTTCGGGATAAGGAGGGGAGGCTCGTGATCACGAACGACATCCGCCTCGTCCCGCCCGCCGAGGGGCAGAGGCCTTGACCTCCGGGACGGACGAACGCTTTACATATATCCTTTGATCAACAGGCTCTGAGGGACCATCTCGAACGTCGCGGGCAGGGTCCCGAGCTGCTCCCCGTCGAACTCCAGCAGGACCGTTTCGTCCTCCTCGGGAACCGCCTCGATCCGCCGGCCGCGGAGGAGAGAAATCTTGGGATGGCCGAGGTGGGTCCCGTTCATGAGCTTCCATCCATTCAGGCAGAACTCGAGGAATTTCATGCTCCTGACATAAACGAAATCGAAAAGGCCGTCGTCGAGCCTTGCGTCCGGGGCGATCTTCATCCCTTTGCCGAAGATGCGGCCGTTGGCGACCGCGCCGATGAGGTATTCATTTTTCGGAAGGTCGCGGTCGTCCACCTTGATGCGGACGCGCTTGCTTTTGTATTGGATCATCGTCGAGACCAGGCAGCGGACGTAGGACGAGGCCTTCCGCTCGAGCCGTTTCTGGTTCACCTTCCGGACGACCTCTCCGCCGAGACCGAAATCGGCCACGTTGAGGAAGAACCGT
>Ga0315286_10006354_pt1 | contig 11512 bp, 5 predicted proteins | sample YL17G10_0_MG_FD_205038 | JGI IMG/M metagenome (GOLD analysis project Ga0315286, IMG submission 205038) | Sediment microbial communities from Yellowstone Lake, YNP, Wyoming, USA - YL17G10_0 | ecosystem: Environmental > Aquatic > Freshwater > Lake > Sediment | place: USA: Wyoming | collected... | reverse complement strand
GCCGGAATCAGCGCCGGAGTCGTCATGATCGCGTGCCTTGCCGCATGAAGAGCTGGACTCGACGACTCGTGCGGCAAGCTGGCGGCGACCGACTTAACGATCGCATTGGCCAGTGCAGCATTGGCTTTGAGCACGGCCAAGACGACCTCGACGGTGACGTCCTCTTCGGTCTCATGCCAGCAGTCGTAGTCCGTGGCAAGTGCGAGCATGCCGTAGCTTAGCTCGGCCTCGCGGGCTAATTTTGCCTCGGGAATGGCCGTCATGCCGATCACGGCTGGATCGAGCGTCTTACGGTACTGCTGCGACTCGGCGCGCGTTGAGAACATCGGACCTTCCATGCAGACGTAGGTCCCGCTACCGTGCGTCGTCGCCTTGTTGGCGGTGCAGGCGGCGATGATGAGCTGGCGCATCTCATCGCAGAAGGGGTCGGCAAAGGATACGTGGCCGACGATTCCATCGCCGAAAAAGGTCGATTCACGCACCCCTTTGGTGCGGTCAAAGATCTGGTCTGGCACCACCATATCGCCCGGCTTGATCTCGTCTTTCATGATGCCGCAGGCACTCACCGCCAAGATGTGGGTGACGCCCAGCTGCTTCAGCGCGTAGATGTTGGCGCGGTAGGGCACTTCCGACGGCGTCAGGCGGTGACCACGGCCATGACGCGGGAGAAAGTACACCACTCGGCCATCGATCTGCGTTTCGATGATGGCGTCGGAGGGCTTACCAAAGGGCGTGGTGACATCATGCTCTTTGACGACCTTGACGGCGTCCATCTGATAGAGACCCGAGCCGCCGATGACGGCTAGTTTCACTGCTTTCTTGTGCTGTACTTGCAAGACCGATCCTCTCCACACTCTTTGACGACACGCTCTTCGACGCCACGCTTACTTGCGGTTGAACTTGCTGAGTAAGTCGGCGGCGGTGAATTCCTTCTCTGGCTTCGGTGCAGGGCGATTGCCGCGCTGACCCTGGCCCTGGCCCTGCGACGTGCTATGCGGCTGGCCGCCACGCGAGCCGCCTTCAGGGCGGCGCTGCTGGCCGCCACCGCCGTGCTGACCTTGTTGGCCGTGCTGACCTTGCTGGCCGGCGGGGCGCGGTGATTGCTGGGTACGCTCAGTGCTCGGCGTTTTGCAGCTCAGACTGATGCGTCGCCGAGCGACATCGACGTCGAGGATGCGGACGTTGAGCACGGTGCCGACGGCCACGACCTGGGACGGGTCCTTGACAAAGGTGTCTGACAGCTCGCTGATATGGATCAGGCCATCTTGATGCACGCCGATGTCGACGAAGGCGCCAAAGTTGGTGACGTTGGTGACCGTGCCCTTGAGCGTCATGCCGGCACGCAGGTCTTCGATCTCGCTGACCTCGTCTGAGAACATCAGGCGCGCACCGTCTTCACGGGGGTCGCGGCCCGGCTTGACCAGCTCGCTGGCGATGTCCTTGAGCGTTGGCATGCCGATCACGTCGGAGACGTACTTCTCCCAGGCGATCGACTCGACGATGTCGCGGTGGCCAACGATTTCGCGCAGCGGCTTTTTCAGGTCGGCGGAGACCATGTTGACGATGTCGTAGCGCTCGGGGTGGACCGAGGAGTTATCCAGCGGATTGTCCGACTCCGGAACGCGGAGGAAGCCGGCGGCCTGTTGGTAGGCCTTTGGCCCGAGGCCGGTCACCTTGGTGACATCAGCTCTGGACGAAAACTTGCCGTGCTCGTTGCGGTAGCTGACGATGCTCTTGGCCAGTGCGGGGCCGACGCCGGAGACGTAACCGAGCAGGGCGTAAGAGGCGGTGTTTAGATTAACGCCGACTTTGTTCACGCAGGATTCCACGACTTCTTCCAGGCTGCGTCCTAGTTTGGTCGGGTTGACATCGTGCTGGTACTGGCCGACACCGATCGAGCGGGGATTGATCTTGACCAATTCGGCCAAAGGGTCCTGCAAGCGCCGCGCAATGCTGACGGTGCTGCGGATCGTCGGGTCAAGATCGGGGAACTCCTCACGGGCGAGGTCGTCGGTGGAGTAGACCGAGGCGCCGGCTTCGTTGACCACGAGGCGCTTGACGTTCTTGATGTTAAACTCTTTGATGACGCCATTGATAAAGCGATCGATCTCGCGGCTGCCGGTGCCGTTGCCGACGGCGAGGCATTCGACCTTGAATTTGTCGATAAAGCCAGCGACCACGGCCTTGGCCTCCTTGGTCTTGGCCGAGTCTTCTTTGCGGTAGTCGGGGTAGATGGTCGCGGATCCGAGCAGCTTGCCGGTTTCGTCGACCACGGCCAACTTGGACCCGGTGCGGATGCCGGGGTCGACGCCCATGACCGTCTTGTGCGGGATCGGCGACTGTAGCAAAAGATTTTCCAGGTTCTTGGAAAAGACGTTGATCGCCTCGTCCTCGGCCTGGCTCTTGAGCTGCAGGCGCAGCTCGGTTTCAATCGATGGTCCCATCAGGCGCTTGTAGGCGTCTTCGACCACGGCGGTGAGCCAAGCTTTGACGGCGTCGCTGGCGACTTTAGGGCCAAGCACCGCAGTGCGTAGATCATGGGTGATGCGACTCTCGTCGACTTCGACGCCGACGCGCAGGATCTTTTCGGCTTCGCCGCGGCGTACGGCCATGATCCGGTGCGAGGGGGCGCTCTTTAGCGGCTCTTTGTATTCGAAATAGTTCTCGTACTTCGAGGCATCGGCCTTCTTGCCCTTGGGCTTGAAGTCTTTGGGTCCGGGTTCGTCGCTGGCCGCGGTGGCTGCCGCCGCTGCAGCCACGGCTGAGGCGCGGTCTTCGATCTTTTTGGCGACGAGCATGCCGGTTTCGTGGCTGATGGTGCGGACGATGGCGCGGAACTCGGCGGTCTCGTTGACCCGCTCGGCCATGATATCCGCCGCTCCGGCCAAGGCGGCCTCGGCGGTGAGGACGCGCAGCTCTTCGGGAACGTCGGTCTTATCCGCCGGGGTGACGAAGGCGGCAGCCAGTGCCAACAGGTCCCGGACGGTGTCCCTTTGGGCGAGAATCTGTTCAAGTAGGGGTTCGAGGCCTTTCTCTTTGGCGACCATGGCCCGACTGCGGCGCTTGGGCTTGAACGGCAGGTACAAGTCTTCGAGTTCCTGACGGGTTTGGCAGGCTTCAAAGCGCTTTTTTAGCTCGTCGAACTTGCCCTTGAACGCGGGGTTCTTCTGGCAATGCTCCTCGACGACCTTGAGGTACTTGGCCTTGCTGCTTTCGAGCTCGGTTAGATAGTGATACCGGTCGCGGATGTCCCGTAGCTGGACTTCATCCAGGGTGCCGGTCATCTCCTTGCGGTAGCGGGCGACGAAGGGGATGGTGCACTCCGCTTCGAAGAGGAGCTGGATCGTGCTGTGGACCTGGGCCGGCTTGAGGTTCATCTCGGCCGCGACTTTTTGGATCAACTGAATCGACATGAGCCCATCGCCTTGAAAAAGTCAGGTCGGGCCGTGCTACAGAGGTACCACGGTCGCGCGACCTTTTTGCTGTGGAGGACGCTGCATCGTCACATACGATGCTCCACTATCGCTGCAATCTCGGCTGTTCGCTAGCGGATCATTGCTTACCAATGACCCGCAGCTTACGGCCTGCCCTTCAGCTTAGTTCGGTTGCGCTGAAGAAGTAGCTGATTTCAGTGGCGGCGTTTTCCTTGCTGTCGGAGCCGTGCACGGTGTTTTCACCGATGGACTTGGCGAAGTCTTTGCGAATCGTGCCTTTGTCGGCTTTGGCTGGGTCCGTGGCGCCCATCAGCTCGCGGTTGCGGGCGATCGCGTTTTCGCCCTCGAGGACGATAATCACGACTGGACCGCCGGTCATCATCTGCACCAGCTCACCGTAGAACGGACGGGCTTTGTGCACCGCATAGAAGCCTTCGGCTTCCTGCTTGGAGAGTTGCTTCTTCTTCATCGCGGCGATGCGCAGGCCGGCTTCTTCAAAGCGGCTGACGATCTTGCCGATCAGGTTACGTTGGGCGCCGTCGGGTTTAATAATGGACAAAGTTTGTTCGATCAAGGGGTGCTCCTGCTTGGCGCCTGTTGATGGTTTGTTGAGCCAGGGCGGGATTTTACTAGCTTCAGCAAAATGTGCAAGCAGCCTATTTTTTGTCGCCCCCAGACCTGGGATCAAGACGAGGTCCAAACCGCGCCGGCGAAGGACAGGTCGGCGCTGCTCTGGAGTCCCGGCTGATGCCGAAAATCGTGTTTTATCTTGGCTGGTTAGAATCGCGGCGGGGCTTTGCTGCATAAACCCTGCCCTCCAGCCTTCCCGCTCTCCCAGTTTTTGGGCAGCTTTATTCTAGGCAACTGGGAGGGCAGGAAGGCTGGAGGGCAGGGTTTATGCAGCAAAGCCGCGCAGTGGCAGCGGATAGCAGCTAGAAGCGCCAGCCTAACGCCCCGAACACCGCTAGGCTTCGCTCGCTCATGGTCCCTTGGACGTCGTGGGCCTGATCGGTGAAGTCATAGCTTGTGCCGATGTAGCGCATGCCAAAAGTCAGCTGCATCGGCGCTCGGATCTCGATGGTATACGCCCCCAGGAGCGACAATTGTTGCCCTCCGGTGACCTTTGCTGGACTCGACGCGAGCGGCTTCGCCACATCGACCAGCGCTTCGAGGTGCTGCGTCCGAGCCAAGGGCTGGCGGATGCCGAGTCCGGCCGTGGCATGGTGAGCACCGGCCTCGCTTAAGCCAAATGTGGTCAGCGACCCGGCGTAGTAGGTGTAGAAAGTCTTGTAGAGGTAGCCAGCGCGTGCTTCGAGCGCCGGAGCATAGGGACTAGAGCCGAGCGACCACCGCCCCTGTAAGCGCGCGGTGATCGACTGCGGGCGAAAGGCCAGCACCGGTTGACCGGTTGTTCCCTGGTCGAGACTCTGGGCTTTGTAGAGGTCCACCGACATGCGTTGATAGGCCCCTTCGAGGCTGAAGTTGCGCATGAAATACAGGGTTCCGCTAAAGAAATACGAATTGAACGTGGTGATACTCAAGCTATTGGTGACATTCGGGCTAATCATGCTGTTCGAAATGATCGCCGGGGCATAAGCCGCCAACAATTCGACCTGCGCCGTGCGGTTGGGGCTCTGGGTCGTGCTCACCACGTCGCTCGTGCCGCGCATCGCTTCGCGCGCGGGCCGTTTCGGCCGTGGCAAGGTCGGCGCCGGCGCGGCGGCTTTAACCGGCGGTGGCGGCGGTGGCTCGGCGACCACGGCCTTCGGTGGCGGCGGCGGTGGCGGCGCTGGTTTTGGTTTAGGCGGGGGTGGGGTTTCCCGGGGGGGGGGGGGGGGGGGCGCGGCCCCCGGGCCGGGGGGGGGGGGGGGGGGGGGGGGGGGGGTTTTGGGTGGGGGGGGGGGGGGGGGGGGGGGGGGCGGTGGAGGTGGAGGTGGTAGCTCTTCCTCAACGATCACCGTCGCCGGGCGACAAAAGGGGCCGCGGCTACGCTCTGAGTCAACCGTTGCGACGCGCAGATAGTAGCGGCCAGGTCTGGCCTCGGGCCAGTAGAAGGCAGGAGCTTTGCTGGTGGTGCGCACGACGATGTCTTTGAAAGTTAAACTCGTCGCCAGCTCGCTGATGTAGTTGACGGCGCCGCGCACCGGGGGCCAATGAATCTCAACGTGATCCAAAACAGATTTTGATTTAGGTTTCAGGTCGGTCAGCGGGAGGGCACGGTCGTTGTCCGCAGCGTCATCATCTGGCCCCCCAGGGGCGACGACCGCCCTCGCCTCGTTCATGCCGAGGATTGTCTTAAAGACCGAGCGCAGCATTGAGGTTGGGCCACGCCGTGGCAGGCGGAAGAAGTAGCTGTCTTCAAGTTTAGGTGGGGGCAGCGGTACAATGGCACGCACCGTGAGGGAGCGCGCTTGGCTGACGGCGCTAGCGTTTTGCCCTTCGGCGTGGAGCCGCCAGAAGTAGCTGCCGGGTTTGGGATGGTCCCATTCGAAGTGTTGACCGATGATGTGCTTAGTCAGGACCATATGGTCAAAATCCGGCGTCGTGGCGATGTCGATGGTGAAGTCGTGGGTTGCGGGTTGATCCTCCCAGCCAAAGTAAACACGATTTTGCTTGATCGTTAGGTTGACGGTCGCCGCGTTAAGCGGCTTCGTCAAGACCGGTTCCACTGGCACCGGTGGCGGTGGTGGTGGTGGCGGTTCCGGTGGTTTCTCTGGTGGTGCCTGTGCTGCGACGATATGGTCGGCATTGGCGGGCGCCTCAGCTGGCTGCTGCGCAAGGGCCTCGCTCGGCGCCTTTGGCTCGGGTGTAGCGACCGGTGCGGGGGGAGGAGGTAGCGGCGGTGGCGGTGGTGGTGGCGGCGGAACAATTTGCAAAGCGCTGTCGGAACTATTCAGCGCCGAGCCATCGCTGCCTGTTCCATGGACATGCCAGTAGTACGAGCCAGCCGGTAGCGTTGTGATGCGCAGCGATTTAGCGCCAAGGGTTCGACTGATCGCAATGTTCTTAAAGGCACTGTCCGTGGCAATCTCGACGTTGTAGCTGGTCGCCTCTTTCTTGGTATCCCAGGCGAACACGACGCCGTCGGCCGAACCCGCCTCCAGGCGCTGCGTGCCGTTTGGTTTAAGGAGGCGAATGGGAATCTCTTGCACCGTCGCGGTGCCGGATTTGGTGTCGAGTTTTAGCTGTTGGTTGGAGGCCAGCTTGACTTCTTTTTGGCCCACCTGTGGTTTAAGGCTAGCTTCGCCTTTGATCAGCGCAAAAGTGGTGGCTTCCGGATGCTTCTGATCGACCTTGATCTGCACCTCGGCGCCCTTTTTTAAGCGCACCTCGGTCTTACCCATCTTGATGGTGACTTGGCCGGCTGAATCAGCGAATTTGCCCGAGACAAAGCCCTTGGTCATGTCGAGGCTGGTACGGCCGCCTTGCGTTTCGATCTTGATCAGCGAATTTTCGGCGACGGTCACCTCACCGCCGTCGGCGAACTTCACTCTGGCCTGCGAATCGGCCGCCGTTAAAATTTGATCACCACCGTACAGGCCGCCACCACCCTCGGCGTCGTTCCATGCCAAGCTGCCCTCGGATTTGCGTTTGACGCTGCTATGAACCTCATCCATGGTCGCCACGGCTTTACCTGTCGTTGCTTGTTCGACATAGGATGCCGGTGAAAAAGCGAGGTAACCAAAGATCATGGCGATGAGCACCAACGTCGCGAAGACGCCGGTCTCGACCGTGCGGTATTTTTTTAGTTTTAAAGCTAGGACCATAGTGAGAGGCTGATCGGTATCTTACAGCGGAAATAAACGGGCAAACCTTGCCCGGATCTTGGTGGGCAAACTATGCCGTTCATCTGACTTACCTGATCGCGTCTAACCGGTCTGGTTTGCCTGTTGGCTTTAATACGAAATCTCTTGATCTCACTACTAACCTAAGCCTATGACTGCCAAATATTTATTTGGTGCCAGGCCGGCCATAACCGCAGCAAATGGCCCACATTCCCGGCCGTTTCGGCAGAGCTTAGGCAGTCTTACGATCGGCCAAGATGACCTGCACCAACTGTAAAAGGTCGGATCCAGATGTCGGTTTTTCTAGCAAGCGCACCCGGTGGGCATTGCGCTTTTCGATTGGGACATCCTGCGAGCGTAGGCCTGTCAAAATAATAAACGGGCAATTGACGCCCGAAGCGGCGGCGTCTTTGATCAGATCAGTGCCTGACTTCTTCGGCATGACCTCATCGGTGATGACCAGGTCGATCGGCCGTTGGCGCAGCATCCTCAGCGCTTCCGATCCGTCGGGGGCATTGACGATGACGGCATCCTTTAGGGCACTGGTTAAATGCTCTGCGATGATCTCGCTGGAATGGGCATTGTCGTCGACGATGAGAATAGTTAGTCGTTGCAAGTTCATCCGGCTATTACCTCTAAGCGTTGTAAGCCAATCGTCTTATCGGAGACGTCGGCGAAAACTTTACAGCAATTCCTGCAAGGCCAATAATAATAGATGGTTGTGTGCGCGATTTGGCCTCGGCCCAGGCGGATTTTTTTGCCTATTAATGGCGCCATTTTTGACATGTTTCATAAACTTCAGGGCCACGAACAAGCAAAAAATGACGAAGAAGGTTTATAGGTGGTGGAGGGGTCGGATCGCACCGACCTCCCCCAGTGCCAATCCATCTAGCAACAGTGACTGACCCCGGCAGGATCTGCCGGCTGCGGCTAATCTCTTGAAGCGATATGATTAAGGAAGCTTCTTAGTAAGTTCCACGGGGTCTTCAGCTCCCATATCGGCAACCGCGCATGGCTCGCACTGTTCGCTATTCCATTCGCATCAAACTGATCGCCGTGACCTCGGCCTTGGTGATGCTATCGCTCGGCCTGTATTTGGTGGTCGCGCTCAATCTATTTAACGATGACAAGACGCGTTATATCTTCGGCTCTAGTCTAGCAACCGCGGAGTCGTCGGGACAGCAGGTGCAGAGCTTTTTGAGCCGCATTTTGAAGGATTCGTTGGGGATCTATAACCTCGTCGCCGATCGTCGCCTTGGTTCGGATGAGGAAAGGTCGGCGCTGCCTGCGGCAGCCCTTGGCGTTAAGGATAAGGTGAACCTGCCGCTTGCCGAGATCGACGCAGATATTGCTGCGAGTGCCTTAGTCGTTGCGAAGAAGGGCGGAGAGAAGGCTCCGGCGAAACTGCGTCAGGGATTGGCCGCGTTGTATCTGCGCAAGGGATTGGCGGGTAGCGGCGATCGCGACGCTCTACAGCAGGGCGTGGATCTGGCGGCGGTGCTGCTGGAGGAAAGCGACAAGGTGGATAAAAAGGCGCGCCTCAAATTCAATGCCGACACGACTTGGGATCTGCTTCAGGCTTACCAGCGGCTGAGTCGCTACGAAGAGGCACAGGAGGGATTGCGCGCCTTTACGCAGGAGTTTAAAAACGATCGGCACATCAGCGAGGCGCGCTTTGCCTTGGCTGAGGTATCCTACCTGATGCGCGACTTTAAGACGGCCCAGGCGGCCTACCAAAAGATCGTGGCGACGCAGCCGGAGTACGCCAGCTACGCTGCCTACAAGCAGGCGTGGTGTGATATCGGGAGTGGTCGCTTATTGGAGGCGTCCATTGCCTTTCGGCTGCTCCTTAAGTCGGCGGCGCGCATTCCGGCGCCTTTGCTCGCCGCAGCCCGTGACGACCTGGCATGGGTGGAGAAGGATCTGAAGGCGCGGCAGCAACCGGTGACAGGTCCTGGCGATGTCACCACCGCGCTTGAAGGGCGGCAGCTGCTTAGGACGCTGTTTTACAGCGATCCCGATATGGTCGAATTTTCCGTCTATCAAAAGCGCGGCAGTGGCTATGAGCGCCTGCTGCGCCTCACCAACCGCGAGCACCTGCGTGCCGATGAGGTCCCGGACAACTACCTTAGTCGCGTCGATAGCGAACGGCCACTGAACTTTGCCACCGTCACGCCCAAGCATCCGGTGCTGCAGAACTCCTCCATCAAGGGAGGACTAGCGCTGTTGACCTTGATCCGCGAGGACCCCTTGACGCAACGCTACTTGGTCGTGCGCTTTGAGCTAGCGCGCTTTCTCAGCAGCTTTCAGAAGAACCGCATCTACAATACCTACCTCATCGGCTCGCAAGGCGAGCTCTTTGCGCATCAGCAGCAAAGTAAGCTGGCGGCCGCGGCGACGATGCTGGGTGAAGACTATATTCGAGACATCCTACGCAGCAAGCAAACCACCGGTGTGCGGGCCGCCACCAATCGTGCGGGCGACGGACTCTACGTGGCTTATACCGCTGTCGGCCTGTTTGACCTCTTAGTCCTGTCGGAGATCAAGACCAGCAAGGCCTTCGAAGCGGCCCGTGAGCTGACGGTCAAGTCGATCTACTTTGGCGTGTTCTTTATCGCCATCGCCATGATGATCGGCATGATCTTCGCGCGGACGTTGACCAACCCGATCGAGGCGCTGTTTCGTGGTACCGAGGTGATCGCCGGTGGTGATTTTAAATCCAAGGTCACCATCAAGGGCAACGACGAGATCGGCGTGCTCGCCGATTCGTTTAACTACATGGCCGGCCGCATCGTCGACCTGCTCGAGCAGGAAAAAGACAAAGTCCGCATGGAACAGGAGATGAAGGTCGCCAAGCTGGTGCAAGACTCCTTCTTTCCCCCAGTGCATCAGGTTCTTAGTGGTTTGGACATTGCGTCCTTCTATACCCCAGCCTCCGACTGCGGTGGTGACTGGTGGGGGATCGTGCCGCACGGCGACAAGGTCATGCTGCTGATCGGCGATGCCACGGGGCACGGGGTTCCGGCCGCATTGATCACGGCCACGGCGGCGAGCTGCACGACCACCGTCAAGGAGTTTGGCTTGACCCACCCGGAGCTGCTCGACTCACCGGCTAGCGTACTGAATTTGCTAAATAAAGCAGTGTATGGTGCGGCGCAGGGCAAGATCTTAATGACGTTCTTTGTCTGTCTCATCGATGTTAAGAACCTGACCGTGACCTACAGCAATGCCTCGCATAATCCGCCCTATTTGTATCAATACAAAGACAAGGCGCCGGACAAAAAAGACCTCAAGCCGCTGATGGAGGCGGTAGCCCTGCGCCTTGGGCAGCGCCAGGATACGGTTTATAGCGATGAAAGCGTGAAGATTTCGCCAAAGGACATGATTTTGTTTTTTACCGATGGCTTTGTCGAGTGCAAGAATCCGGCGCAGGAGGAGTACGGCGGACGCAAGTTCCTCAAGTCGATTCTAAAGTATGCTCAAGCCAGCGCCGAAGAGATTAGGGACGGGGTGGTTGGTCAAGCCACAGAGTTCTTTGCCACCGAACCGCTCGCTGATGACTTGACGCTCGTTGTCGCTAAGCTCTTAGGATAGGTATGGCTTCATTAAACAAAATCGCGATCGTGTCGCAGACCCCTGGGGTGCGCGAGGATATGGTTGCGTGTTTGGCAGAAGCTCAGGTGTCCGCAGACGTGCACGAGGGAGAAGCGTTCGTGTCTTCGGCCGATATTGTGCTGATCGACGAGCGTGCCCTTCCTGCCGCTCAAGTCGAGTCGCTGCTGGCCCAACATGCTGCGCGCTGCATTTTGCTGACCGATCATGATGATGGTGAAAACATCACCAAAGCCCTGGCGCGCTTTCCCCTAAGCCATATCATCGGCGGCAACGGTCGCTCCTGGCTCAAGGAGTTTGCCGTGACCGCTCAGAAGATGGCATCGCCGACGCTGTGGGGGCTTGCCGCTCATCTGAGCCCCGCCGCCGTGATTGAGTCGCGCACGGTCGGGTCGGCCGCTGCGATCAATGCGACGATCGATGAACTCCTGGGCCATGTCGATCTGAAGGCGAGCTTTGGCGCTGCCGAGGATTTCCTGCGCCAGACCGCCAATGAACTGCTGACCAACGCGGTCTACAATGCACCGGTGGACCGAACTAGCCTACAGCCCAAGTACGAGCAAACCGACCGCAAGGAGAAGATCGTTTTGCTGCCAAGCGAGACCGTGGAGATCGCCTTTGGCACCGATGAGGACAATATCGGGATCGCGGTGAGCGATCAGTTTGGCCGTCTGACCCGGG
>Ga0315286_10006353_pt1 | contig 11512 bp, 12 predicted proteins | sample YL17G10_0_MG_FD_205038 | JGI IMG/M metagenome (GOLD analysis project Ga0315286, IMG submission 205038) | Sediment microbial communities from Yellowstone Lake, YNP, Wyoming, USA - YL17G10_0 | ecosystem: Environmental > Aquatic > Freshwater > Lake > Sediment | place: USA: Wyoming | collected... | reverse complement strand
AGACGCCCACCAAAGCGAGGGCCGTGGCCTGGCCCGTCTTCTGCCACGCCCAGATCGTCATCGCAAACTGGGTCATCCCGGTGCCAAGCAAGGAAAGGGTCTGGCCGGCCCAGATCGCAGAAAACGTGCCAAGTCCACGAAAGCGGTTTTGGGTCATGTCGTACGGGATCCTCCCCCAGGTAAGGGAAGGATGATAAAGGCGCGCGGGTTCCGGGGCAACGGCCATTCGCCCGGCGATGGACTAGGCCTAGCGCGTCGCTCCCTGGCGTGGCGGATCGCTCGATGCGCCCGCCGGCCAACGAGCATCGGCCTTGGTATGATCTTCGCCATGGGGAAAGGAACGATGACGGGAACGAAACGGACGACGAGGCGCACAGGCAAAGAGGAAGACCAGGATCGTCCCCGCGTGCACCTGGCGAGCCTGGGCTGCGCGAAGAACCTTGTGGACTCGGAGAGGCTTCTGGCGAAGCTTGCCGCGGCCGGTGCGATCGTTGGTGCGGCCCCGGAGGACGCAGACGTCATCGTCGTCAACACCTGCGGGTTCATCCGGCCGGCGAAAGAGGAATCGATCGGGGCGATCGCCGAGTACTCCCGCCTCAAGGAGGAAGGCTCCTGCCGGAAGCTCGTCGTCATGGGCTGCCTCGCTGAGCGCTACGCCGGGGAACTGCGCGAGGGGTTCCCAGAAGTCGACGCGGTCTTTGGGATTCATCAACAGGACGCGGTTGTCGCCGCTTGTGGACTCGTTCCATCCGACACGGAGGACCCGGGCCGACTCCTCGTAACCCCGCGCCACACGGCCTACCTCCGGATCTCGGAGGGCTGTGACAACCGGTGCAGCTACTGCGCGATTCCCCTGATCCGCGGTGGGTTTTCCAGTCGCCCGTCCCAGGAGATCCTGGACGAAGCCAGGCGCCTGGTCGCCGGCGGAGTGCGTGAGCTCGTCGTGATCGGCCAGGACACGACCCTCTATGGCACGGATCTTGTGGGCGAGATCCGCATCCACGAGCTTCTCGCCCGCCTGAACGAAATCCCTCACGTCCGCTGGATCCGGCTTCTGTATACCCATCCAGCCCACTTCACCCAGGAACTGGTCGACGCGTATGTCTCACTTTCCAAGCTCTGCCCGTACGTCGACGTCCCCCTCCAACACCTCTCCGACCGGATCCTTCGCCGCATGAAACGGCGCGTGACCCAGGCGCAGTGCCTCGCCCTGATCGGCCGGCTGCGCTCGGCCGTGCCAGGGATCGCGATTCGGACGACTTTCCTCGTCGGCTTTCCCGGCGAGACGCGCGCGGAGTTCAACGAACTGCTTGGCTTGGTGAGGCAACTCCGCTTCGACCATCTCGGCGCCTTTGCCTACTCGCGCGAGGATGGGACGCCGGCGGCGCGCCTCCCCGAGCAGATATCCGAACGCGCGAAGTCGCGGCGCCTTCGCGATCTTATGCTCGCCCAGCAGGAGATCGCCTTCGAGAGGAATCGGGCGATGCGTGGCGAGGTCCTGGAAGTGGTCGTCGACCGTCCGTCGGTCGAGCGCGCCGTCTGGATCGCCCGCTCCAGAACCCAGGCCCCCGACGTCGACGGAGTCACCTACCTTCGCGGCGAGGGCCTTCGGCCTGGTCTGTTCGTCCAGGCGAAGATCACCGGGTCGCGCGGCTACGACCTCGTCGCGCGAGCGTGCGCATCAGAGCCCAGATAGAGAGGAGGCCTCGCGTGTCCGATTGCCCCAGTCACAAGACGAACCTCGAGCGCTGTCCGTGTACCTGGCCGGACTGTTCGCGAAAGGGCCGCTGCTGCGAGTGTCTGCACCGTCATCTTGAGAGCCGCGAGCTCCCCGCGTGCGCCTTCCCGCCCGAGGTCGAACGGACCTACGACCGCTCCTTCGAGCGGTTCAGGTCGCTCCCCAGCTAAGCCTTGGCAGGCGGGAGGAAGCGAGAATAGGCCGACATCTGCCGGCTTTCGGCCAGCCTGAAGTGGCGTGTACCAGAGCGATCTTGGGCGCCGTCGCGGCGCCCCGCCCTTCCGCTGTACGAGGGCTTCACTGTAACTCGTGGCCTCGCACGCCGAAGCCGTGGTCCCCGAGGAAGGTCGCGACGGCCGGGTTCTCCTCGAGGATCTGGCCGACACACGCCTCGGCCCCCTTGTAGAAGCGGGTCTCAGCGGTGGCCATCGGTCTCTCTCCTTTTCGCGTCGGTGGGGATGACACTACCACGCAGCAGCCACGTCGCCAACCACCAAGTGGCTCAAGCATAGATCCCAAAAGAACCCCGGGCAGGGGATTCCCCTGCCCGGGGGAGCGAAGACGGAGGTGTGTCTAGCGAACCGCTTGCGCAGCGTTCACGCGGCCCTGACCGTAGAAGGAATCGCGGCCGGGCTTCCCCAGGTCGTCCGCGGACTGCCGCAGGACGGCCTCGATCTGGCTCGGCGAGAGCGAGTGGTTGTAGCGTTGGATGATGAGCGCGGCCACTCCGCTCACGTGCGGTGCGGCCTGGCTTGTGCCGGCCATCCACACGAAGCCGCCGTTCCAGTAGCAGTTGAGGACGAAGTCGTACCAGTAGTTGGGCAGCGCAGGGTTGAAGTTCCCGCCCGGAGCGGCAAAGTTGACGTTCGCCCCGAAGTTGGTGTACGTGGCCGGGACGTCGAGGTTGGTGTTGGGGTTCTGCCACACGCCGAGTGGGCCGGTCGCGGAGATCATGAGCGTTCCGCCGCAGTCGGCCGGGACGTGCAGGAGTCCCTGGTCGCCGGTCATGTCGATCGCGTCGTTCCCCGCCGTCGAGACGAGGAGCACACCCTGCTGGATGGCGTAGTTGGATACCTTCTTTACGAGATTGACGAATCCCGCGACCTCGTTTGCCCCGACCCATGTTCCGTCGTTAGCTAGGAACCCGCGGTGCGGAAGGTACGCGCCGAGGCTCATGTTGACGATGTCGGCATCGATCGAAACGGCGTACAGGATCGCCTCGAGCAGCCAGCTGAAGTCGCCCGAGCCACTGCCGCTCAGGACCTTCAACGCGACGATCTCCGCCTCGGGGGCGACGCCGATGACGCCCCAGCCGTTGTCGGCCGCGGCGATGATCCCGGCCACGTTGCTGCCGTGACCGTTGAAGTCGTCGATCGTCGGCTCATCCGGGTTGAAGGACTTGGAGAGCGCAACGTTCAAGTTGGGCGCGAGATCGCGGTGGTTGACGTCGATCCCCGTGTCGAGCACCGCCACGCGTACCCCGCTGCCTGTGTACCCGGCATCCCAGGCTCCCGGCGCGTTGATGGCACGCAGGCCCCACTGGCGGCCGAAGTACGGCTCGTCGCTCCCTGTGATCGTCTCCTCCGTGAACTGGACCGTTCGGGTCTCATCCGCAAGGAAGTTGACCGAGACGTCTGGAATGACTCCGGTGACGCCCTTGAGCGCGGCGGCTTTCATCGCGAAGTCGTTGGACTTCGCCGTGGCGACCACCGCGCCGATCTGTGCCAGAGTCGACTTGAGCTCTCCGCCCGCCGCGGCCAGAGCCTGCGCGACGTTTCCCGGCACCTTGTCGGCCTGGAACGTGATGATGAAGTCCTTCCCTGCCACTGCCGACATCGGGGCCAGGGCGTTCTGCGGCGTGAACATCTGGCAGCCCGCAAGCGTAATCGCAACGAGAACAAGCCCCACCAGCCCACTGACCAGTCGCCTCATCGCTTACCTCCTCTTCTCTTCGTGACCCTCGCAACTCTCACTTCCACCCGAGTAGGGGCGGCCTGTAGGTTCACTTATATGACAACTCCACCCGGGAATCAAGGGGCGGGAGTGCCGGTTGAGATCTGGCACAGAATCGGATCTCCACGCGCAAATCGTTGACTCACTTCACTTTCCGCGCAACGGACGGGCGCGTTGCGCTATCCTGACGCCGCGCGTCTGTGTTTCTCTCGCATCGGCTGCCTCGAAGTCACCGGGACGGCCGAGTGATTCCCCGCATTCTCTCCAGTCCTATCGCTTCGCAGGCTGAAACGTGTGTGGAGTCTCAGCGGGAGTGGCAAAGCGCGCCGCACTCACCATCTGGTCGGGTCGCGGTACGATTTGGCACTCGGTGCCGCTATGTCGAATTCCGACCCCATCCCTGCGTCCGTCCGTGGACCGGCCGCTCCGTCACTGATGCGTGATGCTCACGAGTTCTTCGCGTTCGTTCCCGCCCTTCACCATGACCGTGAGGACCTGGCCGACGTTGGGGTAGAACACCTTGTTCTCGACCGTACCGGGCTCGAGGTCCGAATAGTCCTTGGTCTTGAGGCAGTTCCGATAGGTCCCGGACGGCACCGTCGCTGACTCGGTCAGGCTGAGGACCTCGGCTCGATCCTCGGCAACCTTGGCCAGGTACTCCTGGCGGTAGGCGTCGCTGATTCTCGGATTCCCCTCCATGATCATGCCGGGTTTGGCACCGTCGACACCGGCTTCCCACGTGCCCTTGGTGCTGACCTGGCTGCCCTCGTACTTCTTGGTGTCCTCGCCGAAGTACCAGACGTCGCCGCTCTTGTCCTGTGCGTACCAGTCGAGCGTGTCTTCGACGACCTGACCGTTCGCCTTGACGAGGTCGTGTACGACGGTGCACGTGACCCCGAGGATCACCTTCGCAGAGTGCGTGACAGTGATCGTGACGTCCTGAGTGGTGGAGTCCTTGTGGACGATGTAGGTGAAGACCGTCCCAGGGACCAGCGGGAAGTACCGATTGGTGACCACCGCGACGAAGTTGGCTGGATCGATGACCGGGTTGTAGGAGGTGCGTTCCATTCTGCCGCACCCCAAGGAGAAGAGTACCAGAGCGCCCAACGCCCAGAAAGCCCAGCGTTTCATCCGCCACCTCCTAGACCAGCGCGCAGTTCCCTTGAGACCCCGGGCCACCCGATCTTCTCGCTCAGTTGCTCAACGAGTCCAGAGCTCGTTCTGGACTACCGGCGAGCCCGGCGACGGTAGTTCAGTGCCAAGAGGAGAGATCCCAACACGACCGGAGTACCCAGCGCCACCGGCAAGACATGGCCCGGATTCAGGCTGTTCCTTGGCCGGACTTGGAAGAGAACGACGCTGCTCACCTCCGGCGTCCCCTGTCCGGCCGTGAGGGCCACGATCAGCAAGGCATAACTGCCGGGTTTGACGAAGTGGATCTTCCAGTGAAGTGGCAGGACCTGGCCCGCGTCGATCGTCCCGATGAACAAGCCCTTCTCTGCGCTCCAGTCCTCCAAGTCCACCGGCAGCTTGTCCGCGGTGTTCACAAGGGATAGATACGTCGTGACGTCGCTCACCGGTTGGCTGCCCGTGTTCCTGATTTGCGCTTCGACCGTGACGTAGTCGCCGGCGACGCCGCTCAACGTCTGAGCCGACTGAATCTCAAGAACGAGCGATCTGACCGACGACTCGGCCCGTACGCAGCTCCCGCTGGCGACCAGCAACCAGATCAATCGTTTGTTCATCCTTCGCTCCCGACCAGCCCCTTGCGTTCAAACCGCCTCGCCGCGAAGACCATGAACACCAACGCCAAGAGCAGAAATGCGACCAGTGGCAACAGGAACTGCCCATTCCGCACCAGCGACAACTGATAGTCGACGAGGACGTTGTCGAGCGCGGCGAAGATGTTGTCCACCGGGTTGATGCGACTGAAAATCTGGGCTACTGAACTCGTCTTCAGGGTGGATGAGAACAGGGCGGGAGCAATGAGACCCAACAGAATGATGAGCGTGGTCGTCAGGGTGTTCTTGCTTGAGCGGAAGAGGAGCGCAACGCCGAAGGTGAGCAGGATCATCGCGGTGATGCCGATCGTCCCCAGCAGCGCCACATAGGCGAGGAAGGCCAGGGTCAGCCTGGTGCCGGCCGACGTCACAACCATGTAGGGCACGGCGACGACAAACAGCGCCCCCCAGAGGGTTAGCGCCGCCAACAGCTTGCCGACCACCATGTCCGTGAGCCGGATCGGGGCGACGAACAGGCTCTCGGCCGTGTGTTGCTCCAACTCGGCCGTGATGATCGAAGAGGCGTCGATCGTCACTATCAGCAAGGCCGTACCGACGATGATCTGGCTCAGCAGCCACAATAGCTCCGTCTGATCCAGCAGGGTCAATTCCTTGTTGGTGAGCAGCAGGTAGCTTGTGAAGCTGAAGACCAGCGAGGCAGTCAGCAGCCACAACACGCTCTTCCAGGTGTAGAGCTCGGCTCGGACTTCCTTCGACCAGATGAGCCGGATCATTCGCTCGCTCCGCCACGGCCTTCACGTCTATTCCCAGGGGCCGAGGCTCGGGCACCCTCGATGCCTTTGGAGCCGGGGCTCGTCTCAGCTTGCTGCCGCCGTGTTAGTGCCATGAAGATGTCCTCCAAGTCCTGATTGTCGGCCGTGAGCTTCACCACTTCTAGGCGACGGGCACGCAGCTCGTCGAGCAGCCGGTTGGCGTCGGCCAGGTCGCCCAGGACGAGCAACTCCGCCTGCGGGGGAGTGCCAGTTCGATCAATCACCTGCCCAGCAAACGGCGCCGACTCGAGCGCTCTGAGGTCACCCATCACGCGCACGCGCCAATTGGGCTTCAGACCTGCCTTCCGCCGCAGGTCATCTATCGTCCCCTCGCCAACGAGTCGGCCGCGGTCAATCACCGCAATCCGCGAACACAGCTCGGCCACCTCGGACAGCAGGTGCGAGGAGAGGAAGACGGTCGTGCCGCCGGCGTTCAGCGTGCGTAGCAGGTTCCTGATGTCCTGCTGTCCCTGCGGATCAAGGCCCAGGGTCGGTTCGTCCAGGAACAGGATCTGCGGCTGGTTCACGAGCGCCCGGGCCAGCCCGAGCCGCTGTTTCATACCGCGGGAGAAAGCACCGACTCGAATGTCTCGACTCCGCGTCAAGTCAACCGCTTCCAGGAGAGAACCGACGAGCGAGGACCGTCCCGATTCGCGGTGGTTGTACACGCGCGCAAAGAACTCGAGGTACTCCGATGCCGTCATCCAGTCATAGAAGCCGCGGCTCTCGGGCACCACGCCGATCATTCGGGCGATCGCTTCCCGCTGGTCGAGGGTGAATCCGCCGACCGTCACATCCCCGGCGTCGGGCCGGATGATCCCCGTCAAGATGCGAATCGTCGTTGTCTTGCCAGCCCCGTTCGGCCCAAGGAAACCGAGGAACTCGCCCTGTTCGACGGCGAACGACAGATCCACGACGGCCGGCGTCGCGCCGTACGACTTATGCAGCCCGGCGACTCGAATCGCGGCAGGCACCGCTACTCCTTGTCCTTCTGGGTTGGCCCGGCCGGCTTCCAGAGGAGGCTGACGAGGAGACCGGATGTGCCCGTGACCATCAGAAAGCCGCTGACGAAGAAGTTGATCGTCTCTTGGCTGTCTGGCACGTCGTAGGCAACCTTTAGGTAGACCCCGAGGCCAAGCGCGGCGAGAGACACGAATCCAAGGACGCGTCTCATACTATCGATTCTCCCAATGGAACGAGACGAGCACGGCTGTGAACGTCGCCTGCGCCCCGGCGAATGCGTCCAGCTGCGCAGCGAGAGTCAGGACGGCGGCGCGGTCCTGGCCCACTATGTACGTCCGGACCGTCCGGACGACCTCGGCATCCGACCGCGAATCGAAGATCAGTTGGTGCGCTTCGTTCCCGTCGACCTCGGTCTTCTGGTAATCCACGCGCTGGTAGCCTGTGAGTGTCTTCTTCAGGCGAGGCTCCTCTTGACTGAGGACGTACAGCGCCAGCGTGCTGTTGTCCGGCACGTCCATCAACTCAAGCGTGCCCGATCCACCGGCAGACGAGAGACTGTAGCTGCCGGGGGCCTTGCCGGCTTGAACCTGCCACTCTTGCGGGACTCTGACCGAGTAGTAGTCCTCGGTTACGTCCCGATTGTGGTAACCGGCCCACACGGGCCCGCCCACCTTTGCAGGGGCGGCGGGCTCCGGTGTCGGCCTCACGGAGGCTGGGTTGCTCGTGGTTGTCGGGTTGTTCTTGCTGGGCTGCCGGCCTTGCCTCCAGGGACCAAATGAGTAGAGACCCAACACGACCAATGCCACGAGCGCGAGGCAGACGACGACCATGACTCTCTTGTTCATGCAGGTCACCCCAAGGGAACCGCGACAATCGGATGGGACGATGCCTGGCGAGAGGCTCTGGGCACAGTCCCGGCTGCGAGCGTGCGGCCTTGCCTAGTCCGCGCCGTTCTCAGTCCTGATCACAGCACCACTCATGGCGTCCACCTTCACATCGGCCGAGCCAATCTCGACACCGTAGACCAACCTGCCGTTCTCCTCCTCCAGCTCAACTCTCGTGGCCGTTCCGGCATTCAAGTAGGTTTCAGCAGCCTGCTTTGCCACATCGGCGCTGATCGCTGGGGTACCAGTGGGAGCACTGTCCTGGCCGTCATCAGCTTCCTGCACTGCGACGCCGTCATCCGGCCCGCTCCGGTCGCCTTCCTGGACCTGGACGTTGGCGGTGTCCGCGGCGGTCGTGAGTTCCTCAGCCTCTTGCCCCTGAGCTTCCGGTGGATCCGTGGTTGCAGAGACCTGCGCCTGGGCAATATGGGGCGCGGACGTCTGCATGAACGAGCCGACCGTGGCGCCACCCAGCCCCCCCACGACGAGCAGAGCCGCTACAACGAGGGCTACCAGACTGCTGATGATTCCCATCTGTGGCCATCTCCTTTTCCCTTTTTTTCCGTTGCACCCGACACCCGGTTGTCGTGTTGTATGCCCATCCTAGACCTCTGAGATGAAGCCACCATGAAACCAGTCTGCGGGTCTCTTCATCCGGGTAGATGCACAATGAACGTGGTCCCTTGTCCCACCAGGCTGGTTACGTCAATCGTTCCTCCGTGAGCGGAGGCAATCTCCAGGGCAATGGCCAACCCAAGTCCGGCTCCCCGGCTGGAGCGAGAGGCCTCGACCCGGCAGAAGCGGTCGAATATAGCGGGCAGGTGCTCGGGGGCGATGCCGGGCCCCGTATCCACAACCGAAACGGCGATTCCTCCTGGCTCACGACGAGCGTTGAGGGCGACCGAACCCCGTTCGGTGTACTTGATGGCGTTATCCAACACGTTGACGAACAGGCGAATCAGGTTGTCGCTGTCCCCTCGCATGGTGAGCCCCGGCGGGACGTCGCACGTGAATGTCAAGTCCCTGGCAACGGCAAGGGGCCGCAGGGACTCAGCCACATCATTGACCAAGGACGAGAGATCCACCTCCTCGGGAACCATGGGCCGCCGTAGGTCACCGCGTGCCAGATGCAGCAGATCCTCTACCAAGCCACGCAGGCGGTCGGTTTCCTCGGAGATGTCCGTCAGGGCCTGTTCGTACTCTTCCGGCGTGCGCTTCTGTTCGCGCATGACGCTCAGAATGGCGTGCATGGCGGCTAGCGGCGTGCGTAGCTCGTGTGAGGCGTCGGCGGTGAACTGCCGCTCGCGTCGAAACGCACCGTCCAGGCGAGCGAGCATCTCGTCGAAGGTCGCGGCCAGTCGTCCGACTTCGTCGTTTGTGAGGGGCAGGTTCAATCGAGAGGAGAGATCCTCTGCTGAGATGGTGCGTGCCGTGCGGGCGATCTCGTCAATGGGCGACAAGGAACGTGCTGCCAAGAAGTAGCCACCGATTCCAGCCACAGCGGCCAACAGCGGCCCGCCGAGCAACAGGGACAGGAGCAGCCGGTCGAGGGTGTCACGGATGGTCGCGAGAGTCTCAGCCACCTGGACCACACCAAGGAACTGACCGGTATCCAGAATGGGCACTGTGTATACGCGCACTCTGTCCCCTTGCGATGGATCGACCAGCGTCGCGAAACCGGACTGCCCAGCGCGAGCACTTGTCAAGGTGTCGGCGGCGACCGGCAACTCGCGGTAGGGGCCGAACGCTTGCAGCACGGTTCCCTCCGGGTCCAGCACCCTGAGCGTCAACCCCCGTTCGCGTAGGCTTGCGGCGCTCCCGCCTTCGGGAAGGCCCTCTGAAAGATCAATCCGCCCGTTTTCGATGTTCAACGCCGCGGCGGCCTGGGAAGCGCTCAGGCGCAGGGAGTCGTCCATTGAGGCTGCCAGTCCCCGCGCCAGGTTCAGGTATACCAACGCGCCAAACGCCGCCAGTACTGCCAACAGCAGGGCGCTCACCCAGAGAGCGAAGCGCACGCGCAGGGTCATAGATTGTCCTCTTCGTCCGCCGACAGGCGGTAGCCTACACCGCGCACGGTGTGGATCAGCTTCAAGTCAAAGAGGTCGTCGATCTTGCGTCGCAGGTTGCGGATGTACACGTCTACGACGTTGGACTGGTTAAACACACTGTAGTTCCAAACGTGCTCGGCGATCATCGTTCGGGTGAGGACGCGTTCCGGTCCGCGCATGAGACACTCCAGCACGGCGTACTCCTTCGCCGTGAGCTGAATCGCCCGACTACCGCGTCTGACCCGGTGGGTCAGCGTGTCCAGCATCAGATCAGCCACTTGAAGCGTGGCTGTCTTGGGTTGGTCGGCTGCGCGGCGGGTGAGAGCGCGGATGCGGGCCAAGAGTTCTCGCATGGCAAAGGGCTTGACTAGGTAGTCGTCAGCGCCGGCGTCCAGCCCTCGCACGCGGTCGTCGATCGCGTCGCGAGCCGTGAGCATCAGGACCGGCGTCCGCATACCTCTCCCACGCAGCGCGCGACAGACGCTCAGGCCATCCATTTCTGGCAACAGGATGTCGAGGACGATCGCGTCGTAGGGCGCTGCATCGGCCCAATCCAGCGCTTCGCGGCCAGTGAAGGCCGCATCTACCGCATGGCCCTCCTCTTCGAGACCGCGCTTGACGTACGCGGAGATCTTGCGCTCATCCTCAACGATCAGTAGGCGCATGACGATTCCTCCTTCGCCGGAATGAGTCTACCGAGGAAACGTGAAGTTGAGATGAAGGATTCCGGAGGAGTCTCTTCACGCTGCAAGGTGGGCGTGATGCTCTTAGTGCCGGGCTGGGGCAGGACTCATCGGCGTCGTGTCTCGTCTGTTGACGTGCCGAGCTTCTCCTGCGGACGACAGGGCCCTCTGATACGGGCAGCAGGAGTCCTGGCCAGAGCTTGGCACAGCGGTGCTCGCCGCAGGTGCCCGACCGACGAGCTTCCCGCTTTGCTGCACAGAGGGAAGTGCCGGCGCAGCCGGACACCTCGAAGCGCAGGCAGGGGAGACACCAACGGCAGCAGCCGGGTTGGACGGCTCCCAGAAACGCCCCTTGGTGCTTTGCGCGTGGGCGTGGATCCGTAGTCTCTTTCCATCTTCATTGGAGTGACTAGAGAAGGCTCTCTTGACTCTCGTCGCATAGGCATCGGGGTGCAGGTGGCGACGTGACGATGGACGGTGACCCGACCTAGAGGACGGCGGGTTGACAGCGCCGAGAGGGTCGGGCAGACGCGGCGCAGGAGAAAGGAGGCACCCGAGTGCCTGCCCCCGCAAGGGAGTGCCGATGACAACGCCAAAGGAGATCTTGGGTTCGGTGCGCGGGGGCAGGGTGCTCGACATCGCCACTGGGAACGGCCAGTTCATCGGCTTTCTTGCGGAAGGGCTCTCTG
>Ga0315286_10006350_pt1 | contig 11516 bp, 10 predicted proteins | sample YL17G10_0_MG_FD_205038 | JGI IMG/M metagenome (GOLD analysis project Ga0315286, IMG submission 205038) | Sediment microbial communities from Yellowstone Lake, YNP, Wyoming, USA - YL17G10_0 | ecosystem: Environmental > Aquatic > Freshwater > Lake > Sediment | place: USA: Wyoming | collected... | reverse complement strand
TACGATATTGCGGAAGAATTTAACAACCTTGGCGGCGAGCTGCTCTGTCTGGATGAAGTCCACAAATATCCGGCCTGGTCAATGGAGCTCAAGAGCATTTATGATACCTTTCCGCGCTTGAAGATCATCGCTTCCGGCAGTTCCGCCCTTGATATTACCCGGGGCAGCCACGATCTGAGCAGGCGCGCCGTTGTCTATACGATGACGGGCATGTCCTTCCGCGAATTTATCAGCCTCTTGCATGGCCTGGAATTGCCCGTATTTTCAATGCAAGAAATCACGGAAAATCATCAGCGAGGCGCCAGGTTCGTTATCGATGCGCTGGACAAAAAGAGTCTTAAAATCCTCAGTCTCTTCAAGACGTATTTACAGGTCGGTTATTACCCGTATTTCATGGAATATCAAGAACAGGATTCATTTTATCTTACCTTGGAACAGAACCTGAGAACTACCCTGGAGACGGATCTGATCGCCGCGCATAACTCTCTGAGCGGCGCCTCAATCCGGAAGATAAAAAAGTTGCTGGCTGCCATCGCCACGCAGACCCCTTTCACGCCGGATATGAAGAAACTGAAAGCAATGCTGGAAATTGGCGATGAACGAACCTTGAAACTCTATTTGCAATATCTTGAGGAGGCGGGTCTGATTCTCATGGCCCCAAGAGGAAAGACAGGATTTTACGCGCTTCGAAAGCCGGAAAAGATCTATCTTAACAATCCAACTCTTATTCATGCCTTAGCCTTGCCGCAACAACCTGATCAGGGGTCTTTGCGGGAAACATTCTTTTTCAATATGATCGGTAACAGTTACCCCGTTTCCATCCCTCGCCGGGGTGACTTCCTGGTGGATGATCGCCTGATATTTGAGGTCGGCGGGAAAAACAAGGATTTCCAGCAGATCAAGGATTTGCCGGACTCGTTTCTGGCCGTTGACGATATCGAAAGCGGATACGGCGCACGGATACCGTTGTGGTTGTTCGGTTTTCTCTATTAGGTGGATTTCTGCTCGTCCCCTTTTCTGCTCTTTTCTCGCTTGCCGATATGGAGTAAATTGTATATGCTGCCGTCATATTACGACGAAAAGTGACGATGTGTATTACTGGGCGCCATCGGGCCGGTCAGAGATCGAAGTTGATTTCCTGCTTGTTCGGGGGGCGAACCTTATCGCAGTCGAGGCAAAGTCCGGCGCCACGTTCAGGGATGACTGGTGCAAAGGACTGCGCGCTGTGGCGAAGCTCGAAGGGCTGCAACGCCGCATTGTCGTTTACCCTGACGGACCGGTGATGAAAACGCAAGACGGTATAGACGCCCTACCTTTCCGTCGCTTTGCCGAAGAACTGGCCTCCGATGCTTTATGGAAGTAGATGGAAGAGAGGAAGACAGATGGATCAAAATCAGAAAGGAGCCGCCGGATGATCAGAGTAATTATCGTCGATGACCATCCTGTCGTGCGGCGCGGCTTGAAGCAGATCATCGCCGCAGAACGGGAGATGCAGGTCGTCGGCGAGGCGGAAAACGCCGGGGAGGCGATCCGTGTCATCCGCCAGACCGCCTGCGATGCGGTTGTCCTGGATATCACCCTGCCGAATGGCAGCGGTCTTGACGTGCTCAACAAGCTTAAATCTGAACACCCGAACCTACCGATTCTGATCATGAGCATTCATGAGGAAGAACAATACGCCGTGCGGGTTCTCAAAGCCGGCGCTTCAGGCTACCTGATGAAGAACAGCATCCCGGAGGAACTGATCAAGGCGATCCGGAAGATCACCTCCGGCGGCAAATACATCAGCCCCTCTCTCGCGGAAAGGCTGGCGTCGGAGTTTGCGTCCCCGGAAACATCACTCCACGAGAAGCTCTCCGACCGCGAATTTCAGATACTATGCCTGATCGCCTCCGGGAAGTCGCTCAAGGAAATCGGCGAGACGTTATGCATCAGCGACAAGACCGTCAGCACTTACCGCAGTCGCGTCCTGGAAAAGATGAAAATGAGCACCAACGCGGATCTGACCCGCTATGCCCTGGAACATCATCTCGTCTGAAAAACGTCAACAGGCATTGACCCGATTGTTTGAGGTTCGGCATGCATGAATGTATGTCATCCTCAAAGCAAGCTCATGTAGTTGCGCGCACCATGCATGACGCGGTGCACCCAAATGACCCGTTTCTCAATGGTGTAAAAGATAAGATAATTTTGCACAACGAGGAAACGATACCCCATATTGGCCAATTCATCTTCATCGGGGATTTTGCCAAGCAACGGATAGGAGGAAAGGCTGGATAGACGGTTTTCGATTTTGTCCGCAAAGGCTGCGGCTGCGGAAGGATTGTCAAGGGCAATATATGTGATGATCCCTCTCAGGTCTTCCTCGGCGGCTCGCAACAACCTGATTGCATACTTAGGCGGCGTCATGGATAAGCTTTCGCATGTCTTGCATGACGTCGGAAAGGGTTCTTCCCATATCGCCGGCCGCTTTTTGAGATTGGGCGACGGCAAGCTTGCCGAACAGGTCGAGCTTCATCTGCAACTTGCCGTAATGGGCCATAGACATGACCACCATGTCGCCTTCGCCGTTTTTTGTAATGAATATAGGTTCATCGGAGCGATGCGCAATTTGCGAAATTTCGTTTGCTTTGTTTCGCAGGTCTGAAATGGATTTGATGAGGGGCATAAGATCCTCCTTGTTTTTCTCATGATTATATCATTTTATTGATAATATCAAGGGAAAACATAAGGCGAAAGACTCCACTAATCTTTTTTTGTCAACACCTTCCTTGTAAGGATATCCCTACAAAAAAATCAGCATTCCCCTACAGACAATCCGTTTCCAGATGCGCTAACATGAAATCGTGGGAGGGTTGTGTATTACCATCCGCGAATAACAAAGCTTCAATATTTACGGAAAGGAATCAATCGATGAAAATCTACCCGCGATATCAAATCATTATCTGCGCCATCCTTCTCTTCATAGGATCTTTTTTTACAGGCGCCGCTTCCGCGAGTTCCAAGGAAACCCTGATTGTTACCGGCACAGGATCGAGCATAGGCACAATGCAACTGATGGCCAAGGGTTTTCAAAAGAAGCACCCCAGCGTAACCGTCCAAGTGCTCCCCAGCATCGGGAGTACAGGGGGCATCAAGGCGGTAAATGAAGATAAGATTGATATAGGGCTGTCCTACCGTCCCCTCAAGCCGGAGGAACGGAGTGCGAAAATCATCGAAGAGCCCTATGGCCGCACCGCCTTTATCTTCGGGGTACAGGATTCAAACCCAGCAAAAGGTTTCACACTTGCGGAAATAGAAGAAATATATACAGGAAAGCGCAAGACCTGGCCTGATGGAACGCCCATAAGACTTATTCTTCGTCCTGTAAGTGACGGTTTTTCGGAATATCTGGCAAGTATCAATTCCGGCTTAAAGTCGGCGTCTGAGAAATCTCACTCCATTCCTGGCGTATTTGTCGGTAACACGGACCAGGAGGCGGCCGTGCAAATCGAGAAGATGCCTGGTTCATTAGGTACAACCAGTAGCTCTCTCGTAGCAGCAGAGAAACGAAAGATTAAGGCCCTCTCCGTCGATGGTGCAGCCCCCACGCTCTCCAATGTCTCCGCGGGCAAATATCCCTATGCCATGACATTGTCTTTGGTCTACAAGAAGGATAAATACAAGGGTGCGGTTAAAGACTTTGTAGAATTCGTTTTTTCCCCAGACGGTCAAAAGATTCTCTCTGATAATGGCCATGTGACTTTACATCGGATCACCGGAAAGTGATTTGACTTATGCCTTTTAGTTCCCAACGCGCGCAATCGAAATCGAAAACATCAATCACGAAGGTCATGAGCATCCTGGGTGCTTTTACCGCTTGTGTTTTTGCCGTTGCAATACCAAGCGTGTATTACGTTATTTCAATAACCGGGGCACAACATACTCATACGATAGAAGCTGCCTTTCTCGCAAAATCCATTGAAAAAATCATCCAGGACAGGCCGGATCTGTGGGAGTACGAGAGCGTAAGGTTGAAGGAGCTTATCTCGCAACTTTCGATCAATAGGGAAGAGGATGAACGGGAAATTCGTACTGCGGCAGGGAAGCTTATCGCGAAAAATGATTTCACAGGAACACGTCCGATAATTTCTGTTTCAGCGACATTTTTTGACGCAGGACGACTTGCCGGTTCGATCATAGTAAGACATTCCATCCGCACACAAATAATCACCACAGCTCTAACAGGAATTCTCAGTTCGCTACTCGGCTGCCTACTCTATTTTATTTTCCGCACCTACCCGATCAGAAAGCTTGAGAACACCTTGATTGATTTGCAACGAGCTCAAGATGAACTGGAACAGCGTGTAGCGGATCGTACGGAAGAGTTGATGCGGGTTAATGAGGAGTTACGAATAGACATCACCGAGCGCAAGCTGGCGGAGGATGATCTGCGCAAGAGTGAAGAAAGATACCGCACGATCCTGGAAGATATTGACGAGGGCTATTTTGAAAATGATCTGGCCGGCAACTTTACCTTTGTCAATGATGCTGAGTGCCGGGATTTGGGCTATTCCCGCGAGGAACTAATCGGCATGAACTACCGGCAATATAGTGATGAAGCAACAGCGAAGAAATTATATGAGCTCTTTCACAATATCTATAACACGGGAAAACCGATTAAACGATTTCCGGGACAATTTATATCCAAGGACGGGACGCGTCATTTTAACGAAGTGTCAGCGTCACTCATTCGAGATGAAAGAGGCAAACCAATCGGATTTCGTGGCGTTTCGCAGGACATCACCGACCGCAAACGGGCGGAGGAAGAGTTGCGGCTGAGCGAAGAGCGGTTCAGGCGCATCTTTGATGAAGGACATTTCGGGATGACTTTGGCAAATTCGGACCATACAATTGTCATGGCGAATAAAGCGTTCTGCGGGTTGCTGGGGTATAGCGAACAGGAACTTGCCGGTCAAAATCTCATAGATCTCACATGCGAAGAAGACAGAGAGAAGAGCAGAGAATTTTCAGGACAATTATTCGCAGGCAGTATCCCTGTATTTCGCTTGGAAAAGCGGTATGTCAGAAAGGATGGCGGAATCGTGTGGGCTAATATTACCGCCTCTGCCATCCATGGGAAAGAAGGTAACGTCCTTTACGGTCTGGTTATCATCGAGGACCTCACGGAAAGCAAGAAGGCGGCAGACAAGATTCACCTGCTGCATTATTATGACAGCCTGACCGGGTTGCCAAACCGCACATTTCATAAAGAGCTTATAAGAAGATCAATTGAGCATGCCCTGCGCCATAAAGAGATATTTGCCCTGATTTACATCGGATTGGATAATTTTCAGCGGATTAACGATACGCTCGGATATAGCATCGGAGATCTCCTGCTGAAGGCCGTTGCTGACAGACTTACCAACTCTTTGCGAAAAAGCGACTTAGTTGCCAGATCAGGTGAAGGTGAAACAGTGAATGTTGTATCTCGGGTGGGTGGAGACGAGTTTATCGTAGTGGCGTATGATCTCAACCATGCTCAGGACGCCGCAATAGCGTCCCGTCGTTTACTCAGGGAAATATCCGCACCCTATGATCTGAGCGGTCGCGAGATATTTATGACCACCAGTATCGGCATTGCCTTGTATCCTGATGACGGAACGGATGTTGACGACCTCCTGAAAAACGCCGAAAAGGCCATGAGGCACACAAAAAACGAAGGGAAAAACAACTATCAATTTTACTCGGGATCAATGAATTCCTTTGTTCTGGAACTCCTGACGCTGGAAAGCGACCTGCATAAGGCCCTGGAGCGGGACGAACTGGTGCTCTACTACCAACCGAAGGTGGATGCGGCAACGAGAATGGTCAAGGGGATGGAAGCGCTGATACGCTGGAAACATCCCGATAAGGGCTTGATTCCGCCCATGCAGTTTATTCCGCTGGCCGAAACAAGCGGCCTCATCATACCCATCGGAGAGTTTGTAATACGCACGGCCTGCAGGCAAATCAAAACATGGCAGGAAGCCGGTTACAAACAGATGAACATTGCCCTGAACGTATCGAGTCGCCAGTTTGATCAACAGAGCCTGATAGAAATAGTTAAGGAGGCCTTACAGGATGCCATGATTCCTCCCCAATGCCTGGAGTTGGAAATAACGGAAAGCATCATTATGCGGAACCCGGAGAAGGCTATTCGGACCCTGACGGAACTAAAAGCGATGGGGATAGAGATTGCGATTGATGATTTCGGCACGGGATATTCATCCTTGAGCTATTTGAAACGGCTGCCGCTGGATTTTTTGAAGATAGATCAGTCCTTTGTCCAGAACTTGGCGGCCGACCCCAGCGATCAGGCAATCGTCAGGGCGACGATCGCTATGGCGCGCAGCCTGAATTTGAAGACCATTGCCGAAGGCGTGGAGACAGAGGAGCAGTTGTCCTTCCTGCAAGAACATGGATGCGACGAAATACAGGGTTACTTGTTCAGCCGGCCTTTGCCGGCAGAGGAGATCCCGGGGATTTTGGCGAAAGGATATCTATAGACCAGGAAGGCGAGTATTTTCGATGACATTGAAGATGAATTTCTTATGAACCGTTTTTAAAACGGTCATCACCAATTTTCAAAAAAGAGGTTTATATGAAGGTATTTCTCGTCGATGATTCAGCTATTGTGCTTGAAAAACTGGCGGCCATGATCTCCGGCATCGAAGGCGTCGAAATCGCCGGGCAGGCCCTGAATGCACACGATGCGATCCAATCCATCGTGAAACTGAAGCCCGATGTGGCGATCCTGGACATCCGCCTGAATGGCGGCGGCAATGGAATGGATGTTTTAAAACGGATCAAAAAAGAAATTCCGCCGCCCATCGTCATCATGCTCACGAACTATCCCTATCCCCAGTATAGGGAAAAATGTCAGGCCCTGGGCGCCGATTACTTCTTCGACAAGGTGACGGAAATCGAGAAGATCTACGAGATTTTAAACCAATTGATTAAAGACAAGCCAGAAGGAGGGCAAGAGTGAGAGCGCAGGAAGATGGGTCGATGAATCTGCTGGGAAAACTGGTCATATTCTGTCTCAAGCGAGATCTCGGGCACACTCAAAAAAAATGAGAAAAGAAGAAATCCTTTATGTACGGTCATAATGCTTCGAGAATTGGAGGCGTGCATGAGAAGGCTGTCTGAACTCTGTCGAAAGAGCCCTCGCATGTCGCTTCATCGCTTACTGACGCGGTTGATCTGGCTGTGCGTGGCTCCGCTGGTTCTGCTGGCGGCCTATCTGGCCATTTCCAGCGTCATGACCCAACAGGCCGAGCGCGACCTCGAGGCCGCCAACCTCGCAAAAAGCTTCGCCACGGCGATCGACCAGCACTTGAATGCGCGCATCGGCGCCCTGCACATGCTGACCAAATCGCCACTGCTGGACGATGCCTCGCACCGGAAGGATCTCTACCGGGAGGCGCAAGGCTTTCAACAGAGCTTCGGCAGCCACGTCATCCTCGCTGACCTTCAGATGCACATGCTGTTCAACACGCGCGTGCCCTTCGGCACCAAGCTGTCCATGCTGCCCCGTCCCAAGGGCCACGCCGCGGCGCCGGCGGCGGTGGAAACGGGCAACCCGGCGGTAGGCGACACCTTTTTCGGGCCGATCGCCCTGGAACCCCTGGTCGCCATCGCCGTACCGGCCAAACGCGAAGGAAAGACCGTCTTTCTCCTGCTGACCATCTTCGAGACCCGCCAGTTCCAGGAGCGCCTCGACCGGATGGCCTTACCTTCCGGCTGGTCGCTCTCCCTCCTCGACGGCAAGCACGAGGTGATTGCCCGTCGCGCGCCGCCGGGCCTGAACCCAGCAACGGATGTGGATCCCTCGGGGCGCTTCGTCGTCAAGTCGGCGATGTCGCCGTGGTCGATGGTGCTCGAGATTCCGCGCGATATCTATCGCGAACCGCTAATCAAGGCGGCCGCAGCCCTCGCCATTGCCATCCTTGGCGCTACACTAATCAGTGTCCTCGGGGGCATGCTGGCCAGCCGCCGGCTGGGAAGGTCCGTCGCGTCTCTAGCGGAAGCACCCGCGCCCGAGTCGCCGCCCCCGGACATCGCCGAAATCGCCGCCGTGCGCTGCATCCTCGACAAGTCAGCACAAAAGCGCGAGGCAGCCGAGGCAATCTTGCAAGCGGCCCAGCGTCTGGCCGGGTTAGGCAATTGGGAGTGGAACATCCGGACCGATACACATACCTGGTCGGAGGAGATCTATCGCATCTACGGCCGAGACCCGGCCCGGCCCCCGGCCATTTACCCGGAGGTTCAGAAGTATTTCACCCCGGAAAGCTGGGCGCGCCTCGCCGCCGCCGTGGAAATAGGCCTGGCAAAAGGGGTGCCCTACGAATGCGATGCCGAGGTGGTGCGCCCCGACGGCATCCATCGCTGGGTCGTCGCCCGTGGCGAAGCCACCCGCGATACAGACGGAAACGTTGTAAACCTGCATGGCACGGTACAGGACATCACCGAGCGCAAAAGGGCCGAGGAAAACATCCGCAGACTGAACCGTGTGCTTGCCGTCCTGAGCGACATCAACCAGGCCATCGTCCGCATCCGCGAGCCACAGGCGCTTTTCGATAAAGCCTGTCAAATCGCCGTAGAAAATGGGAATTTTTCTCTGGCATGGATCGGACTTCTCGACGAGGCATCCGGGGAAGTCAAGGTAGTTGCCCAAGCCGGCAAGTCCGACGGCTATCTGGAAAAGATTAACATCTCATTGAAGGATGGGCCTTTGGGCTATTGCCCGATTGACCGTGCCCTGCGCGAAGGAAAGCGCGCCGTTTGTAAAGTGATCGGGCAGACGGACCACCCGGCTCCGTGTCAGAAGATTGCCCATGAACTTGGCTTCCGTTCATCGGCCTCTTTTCCTCTCCTGGTTTTCGGCAGAATTCGGGGCACGGTGAATCTCTGCGACGATAAACCGGATCACTTCGACGAGGCGGAACTCAAGCTGCTCGACGAAATGGCCATGGACATCTCCTTTGCGATGGAGTTCGCCGAGAAGGAAACCGAACGCGAGCGCGCGGAGGAAACAGTGCGGGAGAGCGAACGGCGGTATCGTTCCCTTTTTGAGAACATGCTGGAAGGTTTTGCCTATTGCCAGATGCTGTTTGACGGCGGGACGCCGCAGGACTTCCTCTATCTCGATGTCAACAACGCATTCTCAACCCTAACAGGGCTGAAGAATGTGGTCGGGAAAAAGGTCAGCGAGGTCATCCCGGGCCTCAGGGAGTCGAATCCCGGGTTGTTCGAGGTCTATGGAAGGGTGTCTTTGACCGGCCGGCCCGAAAGGCTTGAGACCTATGTGGAGTCTCTGGGGATCTGGTTCTCCATTGCCGTATACAGTCCGAGGAAAGAGTACTTTATTGCCGTATTTGACAATATTACCGAACGCAAGGCGGCAGAGGCAGCCCTACTGGCACAGAACGAGGAAATCGGGATAATATCACAGCAACTCTGGCAGGCGGCGAAGCTGGCGACAATGGGGGAGCTGGCATCCAGCATTGCCCACGAACTGAACAATCCCCTGGCTACCGTCAGTCTCCGGATCGAATCCTTGACGGCGCAGACATCCCAAGACGATCCGCGCCGGCGGGAGCTGGAAATCATCGGGCAGGAAGTTGAACGGATGGGGAATCTCGTGACCAATCTCCTCCAGTTCTGCCGCCGGAGCCAGAAGCAGATCTCTACGGTGGATATACGCGAGGAAATTGAAAAGACCGTCGAACTCATTCATTACCACTTCCGCAAGAACAATATCCAGGTCATCAGGGAGTTTGCACCCGAAATTCCGGTGATCCTCGCAGACCGCCAGCAATTAAGGCAGTTGTTTCTGAACCTGTTTACGAATGCGAGCGACTCCATGCCGAAGGGAGGAACGCTGACGATTCGCGTTGCGGCGCAGCCTGAAGAAAAAAAGATTATTATCGAGATTGCCGACACGGGGATTGGAATCCCCCCCGAGATCCTGCCCAAAGTCATGGAACCTTTCTATACTACGAAACCGGAGGGAAAAGGCACCGGGCTGGGGCTGGCCATTTGCCGGCGCATCGCGCAGGAACACCGGGGAACGCTCGATATAACAAGCGAGGGGATCCCCGGAAAGGGAACGAAAGTCCGTATCACCCTGTCGTCAATGGATACGGGCAATTCCATCGGTTTAACGGATCCGTGAACGGGAGAGGCAGATCATGAAAAAAATCGCGCAAAAAGACTCCAATTACACAATAGGCCGCATCATCGTCGTCGATGATGACACCATTTTTCGAAAAAAGGAGTTGGCATGAAGGTATTTCTCGTTGATGATTCAGCTATTGTGCTCGAAAAACTGGCGGCCATGATCTCCGGCATCGACGGCGTCGAAATCGCCGGGCAGGCCCTGAATGCAAACGATGCGATCCAATCCATCGTGAAACTGAAGCCCGATGTGGCGATCCTGGACATCCGCCTGAATGGCGGCGGCAACGGAATGGAGGTTTTAAAACGGATCAAAAAAGAAATTCCGTCGCCCATCGTCATCATGCTCACGAACTATCCCTATCCCCAGTATCGGGAAAAATGTCAGGCCCTGGGCGCCGATTACTTCTTCGACAAGGTAACGGAAATCGAGAAGATCTACGATACCTTCAAACAATTGCTGACGGATAAATCGGGGACATGTTCCGGAAGCCCGGAGGGATCGGAACGTGTCCCCGGAACAAAGGAGATCTGATCGATAGTCGGAGGATGAATCGTAGGAGAAAAGCCCATGAAGCGACTGCGTAAACTGGTTACATTCAGTCTGGACGACCGGAAATTCGCCCTGTACGTGTCCGCCGTTCAGCGGATCGTCCGGGTGGTCGAAGTGACCGCACTGCCGAAGGCGCCGGAAATCGTTTCCGGCATCATCAGCATGCAGGGGCAGGTCATTCCCGTGTTCGACATCCGGATGCGTTTCCATCTGCCTGCAAGGGAGGTGCAGCTCAATGATCAACTGATCATAGCCTCCACAACGAAGCGGACCGTCGCACTTTTGGTCGATTCCGTGAACGACGTGATCGAGATTCCGGAAGAGAAGATCATCGCTGCTGAGCAGATCCTTCCGGAACTGGAGTATGTGGAGGGCGTTGTGAAGACGGAAGGCGGTATGGTTCTCATTCACGATCTCGAGAAGTTCCTTTCCCGTCATGAGGAAAAGGCCCTGGACGAAGCGATGGAGGCGTTGAACCACGATGAACGGAAAGACGGATAGCCGCGCCATTCCCGAAGCGCTTCTGCAGAGACTGTCGGACTACTTGACGGCCAGGGTCGGCCTGCACTTTGCGAAAAGAAACTGGAAAGAACTCCAGCAGAAAATGTCTGCGGCCATGACCGATTTCGGGTTCGATCGGGTCGAGGAATTCATCGAAGGGCTCCTTTCTCTCTCTCCGACACGAAACCAGATCGAGATCCTCGCAAGCCACCTCACAGTGGGCGAAACCTATTTTTTCCGGGAGAGGAGCGCTTTTGAAATC
>Ga0315286_10006348_pt1 | contig 11517 bp, 8 predicted proteins | sample YL17G10_0_MG_FD_205038 | JGI IMG/M metagenome (GOLD analysis project Ga0315286, IMG submission 205038) | Sediment microbial communities from Yellowstone Lake, YNP, Wyoming, USA - YL17G10_0 | ecosystem: Environmental > Aquatic > Freshwater > Lake > Sediment | place: USA: Wyoming | collected... | reverse complement strand
GGGCGGCCCCCGAACCGGAGCCGAGCGTCGCCGATTCAGGCGAAACCATATAGACTGCGCCGCATACTGCGCATGACCGACCCGACGATTCCGCTCCAGATCCTCGACCTGACCCGCCGCTACGGCGACTTCACGGCCGTGAAGCGCCTGCGTTTCAACGTCCGTCCCGGCGAGATCCTCGGCTTCCTCGGCCCCAACGGCGCGGGCAAGACCACCACGCTCAGAGTGTGCGCCGGCCTGCTCCGGCCCGACGAGGGCGAAGTGGTGGTGGCGGGCGCCTCGCTCTCGCGCGACCCGCTCCGGGCGCGCGCCCGGCTCGGCTTCGTCCCGGACCGCCCGTTCCTCTACGAACGGCTCACCGCGCGCGAATTTCTCGAATTCGTCGCCGCGCTCTACGACGTGCCCGCGGACGTCGCGCTGCGCCGCGCCGAGGAGTTGATCGAGCGGCTCGAACTTGCGCACGCCGCCGATGACCTGATCGAGACCTGCTCGCACGGCATGCGTCAGAAGATCTCGATCAGCGCGGCTCTCATCCACGATCCGCCGCTCATCATGCTCGACGAGCCGCTCATCGGGCTAGACCCCCGCGGCGCGCGGGTGCTCAAGGATCTGCTCCGCGAGCGCGCGGCGCGGAACCTCGGCGTGCTCGTCTCCACCCACCTGCTCGAGGTCGCGGAGCGGCTCTGCGACCGGGTCGTGATCCTCCACCACGGCGAGAAGCGCGCCGAGGGGAGTCTGGCCGAGTTGCGTGGCGGCCGTGCCGACGCCACCCTCGAGGACGTGTTCCTCGAGCTCACGCGCGGCCAGGAAGTCGAGGAGCGGCCCGGTTGAACTGGTCGCGGGTTCTGCGCGGCCGCTGGCGCATGGCGCGGAACACCCTGCTCGGCGGTGGCCGCAGGGCGCGGGCCGCCGGCCACGCGCGCCGGCCGCTGCTCGGCGGCGCGCTCGCCGTCGTGCTCGCCGCCCTCGTCTGCGCCGGGCTCACCGGGCTCTTCGGCCAGCTCGCCGTCGCGGGCGCGGACGCGCGCGAAGCCAGCGCCGCGATGGCGTTCGTACTCACCGCCGCGCTCCTCGGCATGCTCGTGTTCGATCTCAACGAGGTGGTCTCGACCCTGATCGTGGACTCCGACCTCGAGCTGTTGCGCCGCGCCCCGATACCGGCAGGAACGCTCTTCCTGCTCAAGCTCACGGACGCGCTGCCGCGCACCTCGCTCCTCCTGCTCGTCCTGGCCGTCCCCGCCACGGTCGCGTACCACCTGTCCTATCCGCTACCGGTCTGGGCCTGGCTGGTCTTCCCGCTCCAACTGCTCGCGCTATGGGCGATCCCGCTCGGGATCGGCGCTGCGGCCGCGGTCCGGTTGCTCCGCCACGTCCCGCCGCGGCACGCGCGCGAGGCGCTCGGACTCCTCTCCACGATCACGCTCTTCGTGATCTGGCTCGCGAACTCGTTCCTGCTCCCCCGCCTCGCGGACACGAGCCACGATCCGCTCGCACGCCTGCGCGGCGCGCTCGATGGCTCCGCCGCCGCCTACCGCTTCTCGCCCGGTCGCTGGGCCGCGGAAGCGCTCGCCGCCGCCGCGGCGGGATCGAAGCGCGACGCGGCGATGGCAACGATGGTCTTGCTGGGAGGCGCGGCACTTGCGCTCGTGGTCGCGGCGTGGGTGGCGTCGCGTCATCTCGAGGCCGCGCAGTCCGCGATCGCCGGCGGCGGCGCGGGCCGGGGCGCCGGAGCGCGCCCGGGCGCGGCGCGCCGCGGCGCCCGGGCCGCGGCGGCGGCACGCGACGGGGCAATCGGGAACACGGGGGATGCGTCCGCGAGCCTCCACGCGCCGCGAGCCTTCCTGATTGCGGTGCTCGCGCGCGACGCGCGGCTCTTCGCGCGCGACTGGGCCGTGCTGGGAGACGTGCTCGCCACCGCCATCCTGTGGACGCTCCTCCCGCTGCTCGGCGCGCCGCTCTACCACGCCTCGTCGCACGAACTCGCGCGCGCCATGCTGCTCGGCCTCACGGTCGGCCTCGGCTACGAGGTGGGCGCGCGGGCGCTGCCGCTCGAGCGCCAGGGGATCGCGTGGATCCGGCTCGGCCCCGTCGCCCCGGCACGATGGGTCGGCGCCCGGTTCACGGGTGCGGCGCTGCTCTCGGTGCCGCTGATGGCGCTCGCGGCGGGGAGCATGGCGGTGACCCTCGGGCTCAACGCCCGCGAGGTCGCCGAGACGCTCTGCGTCGCCCTGCCCGCGCTCGGCCTCGCCCTGTCGGTGGGCCTCTGGACCGGCGCCGTCTTCGGCCGGAGCGGCTGGAGCAACCCGCGCGCGATGCTGACCGTGACCGGCCGCGCCGCCGCGACGCTGCTGCTCCTGCTTCAGGCGGCGGCGTGGCTCGCGCTGTCGGCCGCCGCGGAGACGCGACGCGAGTCGTTGCCCCCCGGCATCGCGCTGTGGGGACCGGCCCTGGTCGCGGCGCTGCTCGCGATCGTGCCGCTCCGCGCGGCGGCCGCGCGGCTCGCGGAACGGGAGTGGAACGGGTGAGCGTGCGGACCCCCAGGCGATCGGCGCGCCAGACCGGCGCGGCCGAACCCGGCTCCACCCTCCGCCGCAACTTCCGTCTCGGCGTCTTGAACGGCGCGATCTACCAGGGCGGCGAGGGCTTCATCGACTCGGGCACCGTGATTCCGGTGTTCCTCTCGCAACTCACCTCGTCGAACGCGCTGATCGGCTTCTCCACGGCGCTGAGCGACATGGGCTGGTTGCTGCCCCAGTTGTTCGTCGCGCCGTGGGCCTCGCGCTACCCGCGCCAGATGTGGCTCTACCGGCGCGCGGCGCTCGTGCGCGGCGGGGCGATCGCGCTCCTCGCCGCGCTCATCTGGCCGCTCGGCGACCACCCGGCGGCCCTGCTCGCCGTCTTCCTCGTCTGCTACTCGATCTACAGCTTCGGGGCGGGCTTCGGCGGCGTCGCGTTCATGGAGGTGGTCGCGCGCACCGTGCCGCGCGAGCGGCTCGGCTCGTTCTGGGCGCTGCGCATGTTTTGGGGCGGCACGCTGGCCGCGTGCGCGGGGCTGGTCGTGCGCCAGGTCCTGAGGCTCGAAGACCCGGGCCTCAAGTACACGATCCTGTTCGGGCTCGGCGCCGTGATCTGCTCGACCGGCTACTCGCTCTTCGCCGGCATCCGCGAGCCGGCGGCTCCGGTGACACCCACCGCGGAGACGCCGCTGGCGCTGCTCCGCGAGGGCTTCGGGCTGCTGCATGGTGACGCGACGTTCCGGCGGCTCCTCATGTCGCGCGCGGTGCTCTCGATCTGGTTCACGGTGAGCCCGTTCATGGTGCTGTTCGCGGTGCGCGACCTCGCGGGCGGGCCCCGCGCGGCGGGTACGTTCCTGATGTCGCGCGTGGTGGGCTACGTGCTCGCGAATCTGGCCTGGCATCCGATCTCACAGCGGTACGGAAACCGCGCCTTGATGCGCATCGCCACCCTCGCGACCAGCGTGCTCGCCCTGGCGGCATCCGGCGTGGCGTTCGTCTCGCCGTGGTCGCGGGGCTGGATCACCGCGGGCGCGGCCGTCACCGCCCTCGAGCTCATCGCCTTCCTCGGTGGTGGGGCGCACAGCGCGCTCCTGATCGGCTACTCGAGCCTCGTGATCGAGCTCGCGCCGGCGGGCGGCCGGCAGTCGTTCGTGAGCCTGGTCAACACGTTCCTGGGGCCCACCATGCTGCTCCCCGTGCTGGGCGGCGCGCTGGTGGACGCGGTCAACGCGCCGGTGCTCTTCGCGCTGTTCGGCCTGGTGGGATTCCTGGGCTTCCGCGCCGCAACGAAGCTGCCCCGGACGAGGCCAACGCCGGAGGCCGCGATCGGCCCGCGGGCGGCGGCAGAGCTGGTGACGGGAGACGAACCGTGAGCGCGCGGCGGCGGGCCGGGGTTGCGTTCGCGGTCGAAGCCGAATCATGGACGCGCACCCGCGGGCCGGGGTCGCGTTCGGGGTCGAAGACGAATGGTGAGCGCGCACTCGCAGGCCGGCGTCGCGTTCGGGGTCGAAGACGAATGGTGAGCGCGCACTCGCAGGCCGGGGTCGCGTTCGGCGTCGAAGACGGATGGTGAGCGCACAAGACATGGTGGTGGTGTCACCTGATATCCTCCCTTCGACCTGCCTCGCGGAGACCGCGAGCGCCCCGGGCGCGAGCCTCGAGGCGCCGGCGGCCGAGACGAGAGAGCATGTGAGCCGCATGCGCGAGAGGGCGCCGGGCCGGAGGACGCCCGGGGACGTCTCCCGCCGCGGGCGGCGACCATCCAGGAATGCGGTGCGACCGGGGTTTTCCCCGAAACCACCGACACGACAGGAGGCCCCATGAGCACGTTCACCTCCGGGCGGCCCGCTGCCGGCGAGCACGCGCCGTACTACGGCAGGTACGTCGCCCTGGTCCCCGAGAGCGACGCGATCGTGGCGCTCGAGCGCCAGATGACCGAATCACTTGCCCTGGTGCGCTCGATCCCCGAGTCCCTCGCCGGCCATCGCTACGGGCCGGACAAGTGGACGATCAAGGAGGTGGTGGGACACGTCGTGGACGCCGAGCGGGTGTTCGCGTATCGGGCGCTCAGGTTTGCGCGCAATGACCGGACGCCATTGCCCGGATTCGACGAGAACGCTTACGTCCCCGCGGGGAACTTCGGCCACCGCCTGTTGGCCGACCTGATCGCGGAGTGGGATCTGTTGCGGCTCGCGAACATGGCGTTCTTCCGCGGTCTCGAGCCCGAGGCCTGGGACCGCAGAGGCCTGGCCAGTGACCACCCGATCAGCGTGCGGGCGCTCGCGTACGTCATCGCGGGCCACGGCCGGCACCATGTGGAGATCCTGAAAACGCGCTACCTCTCGCCGGGCGGCTGAACCCGCGGGCCGCACGCAGCGGGGGGCGTCACGGGAGGCGCAGCGCGTGCGGAACCGCGCGGGCCGCGCTCCCGCTCAGTCGCCCGCCGCGGGGGCCGCGCGCGCTTCCGCCACGACGCGGTGGCGATCCAGCTCCCACGCCCAGAGCGGGACGAGCCAGCCCACGAGGCTCACCCACAGGATGGTGCCCGGTCCCGGCGGCGCCGGGCTCATCGCCTTCGCCGCGAAAGGGAGTGCCAAGAACAGGACGAGCGCCCACAGCGCGGCGTTCCCGGTGCGGTCCTTCGCCCGCGTGAACGAGAGGTAGAGCGCGACGCCGGCCACGAACATCAGGCTCTCGATCGCGACGGCCAGGGCGACCGAGTCCCGCAGGTGAAACCCGACCATCGCGGTGCCGCCCGGGTAAAGCGGCAGGTCGGGCCGGTGCGCGAGCGCATCGAGGACCCAGTGGCTCATCACGCCGAGCCCGAGCGTGATCGCGCCCGCGCGGTATCGAGTGCGCGCCCAGTAGACCAGGGCGAAGAGCGCCGCCCAGGCGAGGGCGGTGACCAGGCTGTGCGAGATCGGATAGGTGTCGAACGTATACGGTGTGAAGGTGGCGGCGCCGCGATCGACGCGGACCGGCTCCCAGCCGAACAGCAGGAAGAGCGGCCGCTGCAGATCGAGAAAGAGCGGTGCCGTGACGAGGAGTCCGAGCGAGGTCTTCGGCGCGACCCGCTTGGACGCGAATCCGACCGCAAAATGCCCGATGAACATGGACGGGCAGCCTACTTCGTATCACCAGGATTTGACCACCTCTGTCTGTGACACCGCCTGATCGCCCGCCTGATCGCCGCCTGATCGCCCGCCTTTCCGACTCCGACCGCGGCCGGTATACTCCGCGGCCGTTCATCGAGGCCGCTTGTCCAGGCTGATTCGCCCCGCTCAGAAGGCTTCCCAGAGATCCACCGTGCGCCCGACACCGAACGTGGTGACCGAAACGCTGTGCGTGAGCGAGATCTTCCTGTCCCTCCAGGGTGAGGGTCCGTCCGCCGGGACGCCGGCCCATTTCCTGCGGCTCCAGGGTTGCGACGTCGGCTGCCACTGGTGCGATACGAAGTACAGCTGGGAGTCCGCGGGCGGGCGCGAGCTCGGGCTGGAGCAGGCGCTCGAGCAGGCACGCGCGCTCGGCAGGGCGTTGATGCTGGTCGTGACCGGCGGCGAGCCGCTCGAGTTCCCGGGGCTCGGCCCGCTGCTCGAGCGGGCGCTCGAACGCTGGGAGCGCGTGGAGGTGGAGACGAGCGGAATCGCGCCGCCCCCGCTCTCGCACGCACGCCTCTGCTACAACGTCTCTCCCAAGCTGCCGTCGGCCACCCCGCGCTGGCGCGAGACCTGGGCACACACGCGCGCCTGGATCGCCGAGCCGCGCGCCACCTTCAAGATCGTGGTCGGCGACCCACCCGACCTGGACGACGCACGGCGCTTGATCGCCGAGCACGCGATCCCGCCCCCGCGGGTCATGCTCATGCCGGAGGGGATGACCGACGAGAGCCTGCGGGCGAGGGCCGCCGGGCTCGCCGAGGTCTGCACGCGCGAGGGCTTCCGGCTGAGCCCGCGGCTTCAGGTCTGGATGTGGGGCGCACGGCGGGGCGTGTGATGGAATCGAATTGCACGCCGGTCCGCCCGGAGGCGCCGCGCCCATGAGCGAGCGCGCCGTGGTGCTGCTCTCGGGCGGCCTCGATTCCACCACCTGCCTCGCCTGGGCGCGGGCGCAGGACTTCGACTGCTGGACCCTCGCCGTGGACTACGGGCAGCGGCACCGCATCGAGCTCGAGTGCGCGCGGCGGATCTCGCAGGCGCTCGGCGCGCGCGCCCACCGCGAGGTCGCCGTGGACCTGCGCGCGATCGGCGGCTCGGCGCTCACCGCCGAAATCGAGGTCCCGAAGGACCGCCCCGCCGGGGCGATGGCCCGGGGCGTGCCCGTGACCTACGTGCCGGCGCGCAACACCGTGTTCCTCGGCCTGGCGCTCGGCCTGGCCGAGACGATCGGCGCGCCGATCATCGTCGCCGGCATGAACGCGATCGACTACTCCGGCTATCCCGACTGCCGCCCGGAGTTTGTGCGCGCCTTCGAGGCGCTCGCGCGAGTGGCGACGCGCGCCGGCCTGGAAGGCGCCCGCTTCCGCGTCCAAACGCCGCTCATGCAGCTCGACAAGGCCGGCATCATCCGCCTGGGCACCTCGCTCGGCGTGGACTACGCTCTCACCCACTCCTGCTACGACCCGCTCCCCGGCGGCGAGGCATGCGGCCACTGCGACGCGTGCCTGCTCCGCCTGCGCGGCTTCCGGGAGGCGGGCGTGCCGGATCCGATCCGCTACGCCACGCCATCGAGAACCTGATCGTGCGTGTCGAGCTCACCCGCGACTACGGCTTCGAGGCGGCGCACCGGCTGCCGATGGTTCCGCCCGGGCACCCGTGCCACCGCATGCATGGGCATTCCTTCCGCATCGCCGTCACCGTCACCGGCGACGTGGACGAGCGCATGGGCTGGCTCGTGGACTTCGACGAGATCACGAAGGTGGTGGAGCCCGTCATCCAGCGCGAGCTCGACCACCGCACGCTGAACGACGTTTCCGGCCTCGAGAACGCCACGTCCGAGATGCTCGCGATGTGGCTGTGGAAGCGGCTGCGTCCCGCGCTCCCCTACCTGAGCGCGATCACCGTGCATGAGACCTGCACGGCGCGTTGCACCTACCGGGGTGAGTAGCGAGTGCGCGCCAGCCGCGGCGCCATGGCGCCTCCCGCGCCGCGCGCGAAATCGCTATATGGCTTCGCCTGATTCAGTGACGCTGGGCTCCGGTTCGGGGGCCGCCCTCCGTCGTGGGGCCCCGGGTGAAGCCCCCACTCGTCGGGCGCCCCCGAACCTCCGCCTCGGCTTCGTCGCCGATTCATGCGAAGCCATATAGAGCCGCACTCGACCATGCCGCGCCTCTCCCCAGCGCTCCGCCGGCCACGCGTCTACGCGCCCGTCCTCGTCCTCCTTCTCCTCGCCCTCGCGCTCGGCCTGCGCGCGGCGGTGATGGGTGCGGTGGCGGGCCGCATCCGCCACGCCGCGGCGGAGCGCGGGCTCGTGGCATCGTGGCAGACGCTCCGGATCGCATTCCCGGCCGACGTCACGGTGCTCGGCCTCGCGCTCGCCGGGGCGGCCGGCGACGTGGCGTTCCACGCCGAGTCGCTGCGCGTGGAGGTGAACCCCTGGTCGCTGCTCGCGCTCAGGCCCGGGATGCGGAGCGTGAGCCTCTCGCACGCGCGCGCCTGGATGCGCGCCAGCCGGGCGGCCGACCCCGACACGCTGGTCCCCGACGAACCCCGCACGCGCGATCATGGCCGGCGCGAGCGGGCCGAGCGGCTGCGCGCCTCCGCCGAGCACCTGGTGGCGCTGTTGCTCGCTCCGGCGCGCGATTTTCCGCGCCTCGCGCTGCGCGACGTTTCCGTCATTGCGCCGCACCGCGAGGACGCGTTGTCCGCCGGCGCGCGGCTCGCCTGGCTCGAGCTCAGGCCGATGGAAGGCGGCGTGCGTCTCGCGGCGAACGGGAGTCTCCTGCTCGAACGGCCGATCCCGTTCGAGGTGGGACTCGACTACGGGCGCGACGACCGCATCGCCGGCGGCGCGCGCTTCAGGGTCCCCGCCCTGGATGGCAGAGGGTACGAGTCGCTCCGGATCGCGCTCGATGGCCGGGTCGCGCAGGACCGGCGCACGGGCGTGGTAAGACTCGCCGACTCCACGCGGGTGACGATCGGGCGGCTCCCGTTCCTGCTGTCTGGCTCGCTCGAGCGCCGCGGCCCGCGGGTCCGATTCGCCCTCGCCGCGGATCACATCACGCCCGGCCGACTGATCGAGAGTATCCCGGGCGCCGTGCTCGGACCCCTGCTCGGACTCTCCGTGCGCGGGGAGTTCGACTACCGCCTGAGCCTCGACCTCGACCTCGCCAGGCCCGACAGCGTCGAGTTCGCCGCGGACGTGATCCCGAACCACCTGGCGCTCGATCCCGGCGGAACGCGGCTCAGGCTCTTCGGGCTCGACGAGCCGTTCACGGCGGTTATCCACCTCCCCCACGGCGTGATCGCGACCCGGGACCTCTCGCCCGCGAGCCCGTCCTTCCGCCCGCTCGACGCCATGGACTCGCTGCTCGTCCATGCGGTCGTCACCAACGAGGACGGCGGCTTCTTCCACCATCGGGGTTTCAACATCGAGGCGGTGAAGATGGCGATCGCCGAGAATCTCAAGGCCGGGGCGTTCCGGCGCGGGGCGGGGACGATCACCATGCAACTCGCGCGCAACCTCTACCTCGGCCACGAGCGCACGCTCGCCCGCAAGGCGCAGGAGGTGGTGCTCGCGTGGGTGCTCGAGCATCTGACCGGAGTCTCCAAGCGCCGGCTGCTCGAGATCTACCTCAACATCATCGAATGGGGGCCGGGTGTCCACGGAGCGGACGAGGCGACACGCTACTATCTCGGCCACGACGCGGGCCGCGTGAGCGTGGGCGAAGCGCTGTTCCTGAGCACCGTGGTTCCGTCACCGGGCAAGTGGCGGTATCGTTTCGACCGGGACGGCGGACTCCAGCCGTTTGCGCGCGCGCAGATGCACTTCATCGGCCGCGCGATGATCGCGAAGGGGTGGCTCTCGCCGGAGGATCTTCCGCCCGCGGACTCGCTCCGCGTGGAACTCGAGGGTCCGGCGCGCGAGGTGCTCTTCCCGCCGGCGGATTCGCTCGGGAACGCAGCGCAGGCGCCGACCGGAGAGCCGACATGAGCGCGAGGGCGGAAATGGAGCGGGCGCCGGATTCCGGCGCCGGAGGCACGCGATGACGAGACGACCGCGAAAGGAGCCCGATCGCCGCCCCGCGAAGGCGCCGCCGCCGGCCGCCACCGCTTCGCCGGCCCCGGACCGCCGGGCGGCCCGTCCGGGCGGGGCCGGCGCATCGCGCCCCGGGCGCGAGCAGCCACGGGCGTCCGTCACCGCGCGGATCCCCGACTGGGCATGGCCGGCGCTCCTCGGGCTCGGGCTCGTCGCGCTGTTCTGGTCGTGCCGTGGCGCCCCGCTCGGCACCGCGGTGGCCGACGACTACACGTTCCTCTACCGCCTGCGCTTTCAGCGTCCGCTCGATCCGTTCGACTCGATGGGCGCCGCCTATTACTGGCGTCCATTCAGCCGCCAGCTCTACTTCTCCGCCGTGGGCGGCTGGCTGCTCGCCGCCCCCATCGGTGCGGCCGTCATCAACACGCTGGTCCTCGTCGTCCTCACCCTGACGCTCTACCGCGTCGCGCGGCGCGGCATGCCGCCGCCGGTGGCGGCCGCGATCGCGGCGTTCCCGATCGTGAGCGAGCCGGCGCGCGTGCTGATCGGCTGGCCCAGCGGCGCGCAGCACCTGCTGGCGAGCGCGGCAGCGGCACTCGCGCTCCACGAGGCGCTGGCCGGCCGCCGCATCACCGCGGGGCTCGCCGCGCTCGCCGGCGTGCTGAGCCACGAGCTCGCGGGGCTGGTGCTGCCGGTGCTCCCGCTCATCGCCTGGTGGCGCTCGCGCGACACGCGCGAGACGCTGCGCTGGACCGCGGTCGCGGCGGCGGTCGCGACGCTGTGGGCGATCGGTTACGCGGTCGCCTTCCGGCACGGCGTGGGCCTCCCGCACGGGACGGGCGCCGGCTACCCGTTCGGACAACTGGGTGGTCTCTTCGGGCGCGCGGTGGCCGGTGCGCTCAACCTCGAAGACCTCCCCGCGGTGCCGCACCACGACCTGGCCGTCGTCTATGCAGTGTTGTTCGCCGCCGGGTTCGCGCTCATTGTTCGCCGCCGGGTGCGGGTGCGGCTCCGCGAGCGGGCGGGCGTGCTTGCGGTCGGGCTGGCAGGGTTCGTGGTCGGAGTGCTGCCGCTCGCGCTGGTCCAGGACTGGAACGCGTGGCGCGCCTGGATTCCCGCGCTCGCATTCGGGCTCACCGCCACCGCCTTTCTCGGGCTCGCCTCACCGTGGCTCGCGGGCGGCTTCGTGGCGCTGCGGCTCACCGGGCTCCTGCTGGCTGCCACCGCGCCGCCGACCGTGCTTGCGGCGGCGCCCGAGACCGTGTCGCAGATGTCGTTCCCGCGGCTCGCGCGGCTCCAGCGCACCGTGGAGTCGACCCGGCGCGAGCTCGTTCCGCACGTGCCCCGGCTCCGGCCCGGCGGCAAGGTGCGCTACTGGTGGATCCCCCGGCTCGCCGAGTTCGGTTTCCAGGGACCCTATGCCGTCCGCGTCTGGTACGGGGACACCACGCTCACGTGGGAGAAGTTCGGCGGCGCCGAAGGCTACAATCGCCGCAGCGACGCGCTCGTCGAGTACGTGAACGACACGGCGTGGCCCGCGCTGGTGGACGAGGCCGGGCTGGTGGACCTGATCCGGCAGGGACGCGACCTGATGGAGGCGAGGCGCTTCCCCGAGGCCGACTCGGTGTTCGCGCGGGCCTTGGAGGCTCATCGAGCGACGGTGGGAGGACTCCGCGCCTCCATCATTCAGAATCGCGCGCGCGTCGCCTTCAATCTCCACAACTTCGATCGATCGGACTCACTCAATCATGTCTGCCTGAGTCTCGACAGGGCGGATGCCGACGCGTGGGCGCTGGCCGCGCGAATC
>Ga0315286_10006347_pt1 | contig 11517 bp, 11 predicted proteins | sample YL17G10_0_MG_FD_205038 | JGI IMG/M metagenome (GOLD analysis project Ga0315286, IMG submission 205038) | Sediment microbial communities from Yellowstone Lake, YNP, Wyoming, USA - YL17G10_0 | ecosystem: Environmental > Aquatic > Freshwater > Lake > Sediment | place: USA: Wyoming | collected... | reverse complement strand
TTCCGTTTAACGCAAAACCTCCCAAAGAGCCTTTGGCTGGGTGATGTCTGCTAAATTGTGCAAGTGGTAGAATTGACGGATATGCCCAACCCGCCCCAAGCTGGAACCGGGACTACCTTGGAAGAGGCTGTCCGTAAAACCCTGAAATATAACATCACCGTCAACCTGCTCGACGGCGCTTTTTATGGTTTGGGCTGGGGGTTTGGTTCTGTCGGAACCATCATTACCCTCTTCGTCAGCCGGATGACCCACTCAGCTTTGTTGATCGGGCTTATCCCCGCCATCCACTCGGTCGGGTGGCAGTTGCCACAGTTGTTCATGGCAAACTCTGTAGCGCGCCTGCGGCGTTACAAGCCGATGGTGATGTGGATGACCATCCATGAGCGTCTCCCCTACCTGGGACTGGCGCTGGTGGCCCTTTTCATGGTCACGCTGGGAAATAAAGCCGCCCTGGGTCTGACTTTCATCATGCTCATCTGGCAGGGACTGGGAGCCGGGTTCACTGCCAATGGCTGGCAGACCATGATCGCCAAGATTATTCCGTCTGACTGGCGCGGCACTTTCTTCGGAGCACAGGCGGCTGTGGCAAACGTGCTCATCAGCATGGCTGCCATCGCGGCGGGGTACATCCTTTACAAGGTTCATGACCCGCTTAACTTTGCCATCTGCTTCACTCTGACCATCGTCGGGATGGGAATCTCGATGGTTTTCCTGGGACAGATCCGCGAGCCAGTGGACAACGAGAAGACCATCCCCGAGCACCAGCCCTCGCCCTGGAAAGGCGGGCTGGAGATCCTGCGCGGCGACAAAAATTTCAGCGCTTTCCTGGTTGTGCGCCTGCTCTCGCAGTTCGCCACCATGGGTTTCGCTTTTTACATTGTCTATGGCTTGCGGCGCTTCGGGATGAGTGACCTGACCGCCGGGTTCCTAACCGCCGCTGTGACCCTCACCCAGATGGTCGCCAATATCGTGATGGGTTGGCTGGGAGACCGTCTCGGCCACCGCGCCATGCTTATCGCCGGATCGGTGGCTGTTACGCTCAGTTCGTTGATGGCCTGGGGTGCGCCATCCCTGAACTGGATGTATCTCGTCTTTATCCTTTCCGGGCTGGCAAACGTGGCCTACTGGACCATCGGCATGGCCATCACGACCGAGTTCGGGACTGAAGAAACCCGCCCGACCTACATCGGCCTGTCAAATACGCTGGTGGCACCCTTCACGATCATCGCCCCTCTGCTCGGCGGCTGGATTGCCGATACGGCCGGTTTCCAAGCCACGTTCATGATCTCGGCTGTCGGCGGATTGGTGACGGCCGGCCTGTTATTCTGGCTGGTGCGCGACCCGCGGCCGCGCCAGATTTGAGTGTCAAGACCTATGAAGTCGTAATTAATATTGATAGCCCCTGACAGTATCATCGGGTAAAATCCTACCAATACAACCATTGAACCACAGACCCATTGTGGTAAGAAAGGTTTTTATGCGATCAGTCGCCATCATCGGGATCGGCCAGACCAAAATTGAAGAACAGTGGGAAAAATCAATCCGCGAGATCGCCGTGGAAGCTATCTATGCCGCGCTGAAAGATGCCGGGCGTGAGAGCGCCGAGAGTCTCTTCGTAGGCAACATGATGTCGGGCATTATCAACAGCCAGAACAATCTCGGTCCGCTCGTGGCGGACTGGGCCGGATTGAAGGTCCCCGCCGTCAAGGTGGAGGCGGCTTGCGGATCCGGCGGGGCTGCGCTGCGCTCCGCTTTGATGGCTGTATCCTCCGGGGAACTCGATTCTGCCCTCGTGGTGGGTGTGGAAAAGATGACCGATCGCCATCCGCACGAAGTTACCGCCGCTCTCGCCACCGCCGCGGACGCCGATTACGAAGTCGAGATGGGTGTCTCGTTCGTCGGGCTGAATGCTCTCATCATGCGCCGTTACATGCACGAGTACGGCTGGAAGCACGCCGATTTCGCACCGTTTGCCATCAACGCCCACGCCAACGCGATGCACAACCCGTACGCCCGCCTGCACCACAAGATCACAGTTGAGGACTTCGAGAAGTCAGCCATGATCGCCACACCGGTCAACCTGCTGGATGCTTCTCCGATTGGGGATGGCGCGGCCGCGCTGTACATGGTCCCAGCCGATTCGGTACGCGACAGCACCCGCGTCTTGATCGCCGGTTCTTCATCTGCGACCGACACGCTTGCCCTCCATGACCGCTCCGAGCCACTATTCCTGAATGCTGCGTTCAAGTCGGTACAGGAGGCCTACCGGCAGGCGGAAGTCGGCCCCGACGATATTGACGTGTTCGAATTGCACGATGCTTTCACCATCATGTCAGCGCTCTCGCTGGAAGCCTGCGGTTTCGCCGACCGCGGACAAGGTCCGCGTCTCGGCCTGGATGGGAACATTACCCCGACGGGAAGCATTCCGGTGATGACGCGTGGCGGACTCAAAGCGCGCGGTCATCCCGTCGGTGCGACGGGGGTTTATCAGGTGGTCGAGGTGGTACAGCAACTGCGCGGTGAATGCGGTGAAACCCAGGTGCCTGAGGCACGCATTGGCATGGCGCAGAACATCGGCGGTTCCGGAGCAACCATCGTCACGCATATCCTAAAATTGGGATAATCCCCTTCTGGCTCCCCCTCATTCTTCAAGGAAGGAAATCAAGTTCCACTCCTTGAGTGGGGGGGATTTGGTGGAGAGCCAAAACACTTATTGTTGTAAAATAGTTACATGCGACTCAAATTCACCCGTTTCCTCATCCGCTTTCTGCTCCGTTGGCTGACTCACGTCGAAGTGCGCGGCAGAGAAAATATTCCCACAGCCAGTAATTTCATCATTGCCGCCAACCACAACGGCCTGGTGGATGCCTTCCTGCCTTTCTACATCATCAATAATACTAATCTCGTCCTGCTGGTAGGCGAAAAATGGGAAAAGTTGTGGATCATGCGCTGGCTTGGCCGCAGTCTGCATTTCCTTTTCGTTGACCGCTTCAACCCAGACCTGAAAGCCATCCGCGAGGTGATTGCGCGCATGAAACAAGGTGAGATACTGGTCATCACCCCGGAGGGGACACGTTCGAAGGTCGGCAGCCTGATCGAAGGCAAGCCAGGAGTCAGTTACCTGGCTGCCAAAATGGGTTACCCGCTCGCGCCTGTGGGGATCAGCGGTACATTTGATAAAATCTTCTTTGGGCAATTGAAGCAGCTGCATCGTCCGCACGTCATCGTCAGCATTGGACCGGAATTCAGCCTGCCTCCGCTACCGAAGGAGGCGCAGGAGCGCGATGAAACCTTGAAGACCGACACAGATGAAATCATGTGCCGCATAGCTGCCTTGCTTCCGCAAGAGCAGCGGGGTGTATACTCAAACCATCCGCGTTTGAAAGAAATATTGGAAAACCAGCTCTAAATGACAGCTAACCTTCAGGTGCACTGGGGGTTGTATCCACGAAGTTTTCTATGAAAAATTCGACCCACAAGATCTTCCGGTTCTTCATCCGCGCCATTCTCAAGATTATCGCCCGCGTGGAAATCATCGGCCTTGAAAACATGCCTGCAGGCGGTTTTGTCATTGCCGCCAACCACATCGGGCGATTGGACGCGGCTTTAGCCTATTACGTCCTGGACCGGGCTGACATCATCATGGTTGTGGCTGAAAAATATGGGAGATACGCCATCTTCCGCTGGCTGGTCAAAGTGACCAACGGCATGTTCGTTGATCGCTATAACGCTGACATCCATGCCATCCGCGAGACCCTGCGCAGGCTCCAGCAGGGACAGGTTTTCACCATTACCCCGGAGGGGACGCGTTCCAAGTCCGGAAAGTTGATCGAGGCAAAACCGGGCGGCGTATACCTGGCCTGGAAAGCAGGTGTGCCCGTTTTACCAGTCGCGCTGACCGGTACCGAGGATGCGCAGGTTGCGGATCGTCTGAAGCACTTCAAAAGGTTGGAAATCAAGATCGTTGCCGGTCAACCCTTCACTCTGCCACCGGTCAAGGGGAAGGATCGGGACGCAGCCATGCAGGAATACACCGACGAGGTCATGTGCCGCATTGCAGCGTTACTGCCCCCGGATCGACGCGGGGTGTATACTGAGCATCCGAAATTGAAGGAATTGTTGAAATCTTAGAAACAAAAAAGCCACCATTGAAATAAACTGGCGGCTTTTTTGTTTCGCCAGGATTCTATCGAGGATCCACCACCCGTCCGATGAACAGGATCGTCCCGGTGGGGATATCCCGGATTACATAGAAAAACGGCCGATCGATGGTCAGGACGATGCCTTCCGGCATCTGCGCGCTGGTTGTCTCCATAATAACCACCGTCGCGGCAGCTGCTTCGGTGCCTTTTTCATCCACGGCAATGAATGCTTTATGGATGGCATCGCTGATGACCAGGTCGCGCTGGCCGTCAATCCCGGAAAAATCCGCAGCATACGGATCGAAAGCAGCCAGCATGCCCATTCCGGCCAGGATGTCTTTCAATCCATACTGGGTATCAAAAGTAAATTTCGGCATGGAGAGGATAACCTCCTGCGGTTCCATCGCCGTGAGAATCTGTTCGTAACGTTCTGCGGTCAGGCTTGACTCGAAAGGTTCGAAATTCCCGGTATCCGGCACCATGATGACCATCTCGGTCAGGTTACCTTTATACGGAAGGGCCACCGCCTGCCAGCCATCCCCTGCCGTATAGGATAGGTTCTCCTGATGGCCGATTTCCATCCTCGGCACGCTGACTGAATCGCCATTGAGCAGATAAAATGGCTTGTCAGCGGTATCGTTGGCGTCGAATTCATATTCCCAGGTGGCCTTGAAATAAATCGCATTTGCCAGCACCAGCCGGGTTAACTGGTCAATCAATCCGGGTGGGATGATATCCTTGATGCGGCTTCTAGTCTGGTCGGAGACCCAGTCGTTGATCTGGCGCCGGGCGCTCTCCGGGGAATTCTCGAAATCCACCAGGCGCATCCCTGCACCGTAGTTAACTGCCAACAGGTCGAGGTATTCCGGCAGGAACGGCCAGCCGTCCTGACCCCAAAGCGAATTGGCAATGCTTAATTGGAATCGCTCTTTCTCATCCACGCCAACAGCCTGGTCGGGACGGCGGGCAAGGTCCAGGGCGAGGGCGTTAAAGGCGGGATGGAATTGTTCCCCGGATAGACTGTAATGCAGCGTGTCTGCCATCTGGGCAGCCGTATCGCCGCGCGCACCGCCGTAAGTCATGCCAAAGGCCAGGGAAATGCTGTAGGGTGAGTAAATCACGTTCCCAGCGGAGGAACGCACCGCCTGGTAGAGGTCGAAGCCGAAGGCGGTATTCCCGGCTACCAACTGTTCGGTGTCGGAGGCAGCCACGTCCGGGTTCGAGACGCGATCCAGTTTAGATTCAGCGACTTTCCCGGGTCCGCAGGCAGACAATAACAGGACAGGGATGATCACGACGGAGAAGAGGGCATCCAGGTGCTTATTCATCATTTTCTCCTTTCAAAGACAAGTAAGGCTTGCCCTAATGATGCCGTTCGCAGCCATTTTGTTCCCCGTTACTAGACAATCACACCCTGCCGGCGTGGCAGGAACTTTCCCATGCCTGCCTTCCCCAGCCAGCGTCCGCCATCCATAATGCACTGCCCGCGCAGAAAAACCTTCTCGGGCATGCCGGTCAACTCCCAGCCTTCGTACAGGTTGTAATCTGTGCGCTGGTGGGAAAGCGCAACGCCGTATTTCACTTTTTTCTGTGAATCCCAAATAACAATATCCGCGTCTGAACCGGGCAGCAGCGCACCCTTCTGCGGATAAAGACCGAATATCTTCGCCGGGTTGGTGGATGTGAGCGCCACGAACTGCTCCTCCGTTAGTTTTCCGGACCCAACGCCGGTCGTCCAAAGAATCGGAAGGCGATCGCTTACGCCCGGCAGGCCGTTGGGGACCTTGGTAAAATCGTCTTTACCCAATTCCTTGCCGGGAATGGCAACCGGTTTCCCTTCGTACATAATCGACTTCGTGCCATCAAAGAAGAACGGACAATGGTCTGTGCCAATCGTTTGGATAGTGCCATCCGCTACTCCTTCCCACAGACGGGTGTTATCCTGGGCGGTGCGCATGGGTGGAGAGCAGATCCATTTCGCCCCATCCGGGCGGCGCAGGTCATCCTCGGTGAAAAAAAGATACTGCGGGCAGGTCTCGCCCATCACCTTCAGGCCGCGGGCACGCGCATTCTGGAGCATGTCCACTTCCCCGCCTGCGTTCATGTGCACCAGGTACAGCGGCGCATCCGCGCTGGCGGCCAGAGAAAATACCCTCAGCCCCGACTCGACTGCACCCCAGGAAGGACGGGTTCTGGCATGCCATTCCGGGGTCGTGTGTCCCGCGGCCAGCGCCTCTGCGGTGAGCGTCTCGATCACGTCACCGTTCTCGGCGTGGAGCATGACTAGCATGCCGTGGTCACGTGCAATCGTCAAAGCCTTGGAAATATCGCCATCCTCCAAGCGCAGGCGGCCATTGTAAGCGGTAAAGACTTTCAAAGTGGTAATTCCCATCTCCCGCAGGGACGGGATCTCAGCAGCGATTTTTTCATTAAAATGGGTCAGGTTCATGTGCGCGGAATAATCCACAGCGGCTTTCTCCGCCTTCACATGCCACTTGTCGACCGACTCGCGCAGCGTGGGGAAATCGAATGAAACAAAATCAATAACCGTTGTGGTCCCGCCGAATGCGGCAGCCTTCGAGCCGGTGTAGTGGTCATCCGAGGAGACTGTGCCAAACATGGGCAGATCGAGGTGGACATGCGGGTCCACACCACCGGGGAGAATTAGCTTACCGGTGGCGTCCACAACCTCGGAATGCGCGATGTCCAGGTTTGGTCTGATTTCAGAAATCTTCCCGCCCTCAACCAAAATATTAGCAAAGAACGATCCTTCAGCAGTAACCAGCTTACCGCCTTTAATCAAAATTGCCATTTTCCTGTTCCTTTGAATCATAAGGCGATTGTACTTCTTGGATACCGAGCAAGGCTATCAACACTTCGGGAGGAATATCGACTTCTGGTAAACCTGCCTTATACAATTGTCTATATTCGGCTCGTTCCCGCAGGGACTGCCAGAGCAATTGCCGCTCATCGCTCTGAACCACCAGGTCATTGAGCGTATGAGCTTTCAGCAGGTATTCCCCAGTTGTGTAGAGAAAGGTCAGCCGTTTCCATTTCTCCACCCCCACCGGGCGCGTCAGTCTCTCCAACGGACCGAGTTGGATCTTGAAATATTCTTCACGGGCATTTGGATGATCCGGTTCGTCACGTAAGAGTTCAAGGCGGGTGGTCAGTTCATGGCCGCGCACTGGGGCCATCCACTCGATAAGCCCAGCTCCTTCACCGAAACTGCCAGGCTGATAAAAAGCCAGGTAGTCAACGGCAACCACTTTGGGGGCGCTGCGGAATGGGATTCGGTACCAGCCCAGCAGGCGCGCAATTTCCAAATCACGCGGAGACGGGAGCAGACAGACGAGGATGAGCGAGGCCGGAGACAGCATGAGTTAACTTTACTCCAAAACGGATAAAGACTCAACATCACATTCGCAAATGTTATTTAAATTTCAAAAGTGAACCGTTTAAAGTTGAAAAGTGAACTGATATGTTATGGGCAAAAGAAAGGAATAAAGTTGAAAAGAGAACCCTTTCAAAGGAGGCCCAAATGGATCAGCTGCACAGACGGTTCAACGCAGAACAGGTGAGACTATTGTACAAGCGATACAACGAAGGACAAATGACACGATCTGAGGTTGAGGAGATCCTGGGAATTGGTAAAACCCGTTTCTTTGCATTACTCAGGAATTTCCGAAAAGACCCAGATAACTTCACAATTCAATACGACCGTGGCACACAGCCCCGTCTCAGCGAAACAACTGAGGTTGCGATCAAGCAAGAACTGCTACGGGAAAAAGAGCTGGTGGAAGATGAACGCCTTCCGATCTCAAGTTATAACTACTCTGCTCTGCGGGATCGCCTGCGCAAAAGTGATATCCATGTGTCCGTGCCAACCATCATCAAACGAGCCAGGCAATTGGACTGTTACAAAGTTCAGCGAAAACACAAGGTTCATGCACGGGAAGTGGTCACCACGGCGATCGGTGCACTCATCCAACATGATGCCTCTCTGCATCATTGGTCCCCGTATGCCGCCGAAAAGTGGACCTTGATCACTTCCATCGATGATTACAGTCGCCTACTCCTGTATGCGGACTTTGTTCCCCAGGAGACGAGCTGGGCTCATATTCAGGCGGCTCAGGCCCTTATGCAAGCGTATGGCATGCCTTTACGTTACTACGTGGACAATTTACGGGTATTCCGGTTTATCCAACAGCGTGACAGCGTCTGGCGAAAGAACATCCTGGAAACCGATGATGTTGCCACCCAGTGGCGCCAGATGATGGCATTATTGAAAATTGATGTCACCTATGCGCTATCTCCTCAGGCCAAGGGAAAGGTGGAACGTCCGTATCGATGGCTGCAGGACCGCATCGTCCGTACCTGTGCCCTCGAAAAACTGTCCAGCCTGGAGGATGTGCGTACTGTGCTTCAAGAAGAGGTCAATCGATATAACAACACCCAGGTCCATTCCACCACCGGGGAGATCCCGCACATACGCTTTGACAAAGCCCGCCGCGAGGGCAATAGCCTGTTCAGACCTTTTGCCCTTCCCAAACCATATTCCTCCAGCAAAGATGTCTTTTGCTTACGTGGTACACGCCTTGTTGATGGCTACCGAAAGATCTCCTTGTTCGGCCAATTCATCGATGTGCCTTATGTGCCTCTCCGCGAATATGTAGATGTCCATCTTTTGCCTGACCTTTCCAGAAATGCACTTGAAATCCGCATTTGGTCGCAGCAGAAAATGGTCCGTTCTGTTCATATCCCTTTCCCTAAAAATTGGGTTCACTTTTGAAATTTATACCAACTCTCAATTCTTATGTGTTCACCTTTCATGTTAACAGCAGTTCACTTTTCAACTTTTCCCAACACATCACATTCGCAAATAAACACGTCCGGGGCCGGAATACCGCTCCAGCCCCGGTCATAGTTTCGGGGTCACGAAAGAATATGCGAGCCAACCCAATTTTTATGTCTTTTTCTCACGGTCCAGCCACAGTTCCCGGTACTTGCGGTTCCAATCGATCAGGAATCGGAATGCGATGACCACACCCACCACCGCCCCGATCCAGAGCACCGTGCCGCGCAATCCGGCCAGCCACAGCAAAGGAGCAAAAAGGATCCCGGTGATCACGCTGGCACGCGCACTATGGCGGATGAGCAGAGTCAACGCAATCAGCAGCCCATAGGTGACGAGAATGGCGAGCGGAGCGGCAGCCATCATGCCACCATTGGCAGTCGCCAGGCCCATGCCGCCGCGAAAACCGGCAAACAAAGGCCAACAATGCCCGATGACCGCCAGAGCAGCAGTGGACGGCGCAATCCAGGTAACCGGCGCGTAGTGTAACGCCAGCCAGGTGGGGCCGAAGCCCTTGGCTACGTCCAGCACGAATACCAATGCACCGGGCAGGAATCCCGCCTGGCGGATGGTGTTGGTGGTGGTAGCATGGCCGGAGCCCGCATCGCGCACGTCCACGCCCTTGACCAGGCGTGTGATCCAAATGGCGAACGGCAGGGAACCGGAGAGATACCCTAACAAGCCAAAACCAATCGCATACAGAATTAATTGCATTACATGCTCCACTAAAAAAAATCTAATTTTGCCAATGGAAAATTCTAATGCATAGGGAACAATGGGACACAAAGGGAAAAAAGGTCTGTCCTTTCAACTTTCCTTCGTGCATTTTCATGTCTTTTGTGTTAATTCATTTTTCCGCATGCGATTTGTGGATTGCCAGATCGACTTAAAAATAAATACTGGTCGTCTGAGATTAAATAACCCCGCCACGACCAGTTGGGAATATGAAATTGATTAGGCGATGCCTACTTCGGCATTGAATTCGGTGATCAACTCGTCGATCTCACCCGCTTGCTTCTGGACGCCCGTCCAGTAATCGGGCTCCTGCCACATTTCCTGGATCTCAGCATAGGTTTTTCCCTGCTGTTCCACCCAGGTGAAGTATTTCAGGTTGTGGATTCGGCGTCGGTCGGTGTAGCGCAGCTCAAGCAGGTTATCGGTGGATTGCCCGTGCAGGTAACGGGCGTAATCGGCAACGGCATCTTCGGCGGTATACGCGCCGAATTCGGCGTGCATTTCCTTCAGGCGGGATTGATAGAGTTCCATCGAGTCGGTCAGCACGGTAACCATGATATCGTTCTCATCCATCTCGAAGTACTTGGCGGTTTTGATGGCACTCAGGACGTTGGAAATTCCCGAGAAACCAAGCAAGTCCAATTGTGCAATTACCGCTTCGGGCACACCTTTCGAAGCCAGGTACTTGCGTCCGGCGGGTTCATTGAACAGGCGTGAAATATTGACCACGGCAGTATCATCAATGGCCACCACCATATCAGTGTTCTTCGAGTTATGGATCCACGGCACGTGCTTGTCGCCGATGCCCTCGATGCGGTGGGCGCCAAATCCATTCTCCAGCAGGGTGGGACACTGCAAAGCTTCGCTGGCTACGATAACACTGCCAGGGAAGACCTGCTTCATATAATCGCCGCTGGCGATCGTTCCAGCGGACCCGGTGGCGGAGGCCATGCCCCGGTACACGCCTTTTGGTCCCGCGACAATCTTTACTACTTCTTCCATTGCGTGGCCGGTGATTTCATAATGCCACAGGTAGTTGCCGAACTCCTCGAACTGGTTGAAGATCATCAGATCCTGGCCAGACTTGCGTAGGTCCCAGCACTTGTCGAATATTTCCTTAACGTTCGATTCAGACCCGGGAGTCTTGATCGTCTCTCCGGCGATCTTCTCCAGCCACTCGAAGCGTTCCTTGCTCATGCCTTCCGGCAGGATGGCGATGGACGTGCAGGAGAGCAGGGCCGAGTCGTACGCGCCTCCGCGGCAGAAATTTCCAGTGGATGGCCAGACGGCTTTCTGCGCCGTCGGATCGAACTGGCCCGTCACCAGCCGCGGGGCGAGACAGCCAAAGGCCGCCCCGACCTTGTGAGCCCCGGTAGGGAACCACTTGCCCACCAGTACGATGATGCGCGCTTTAACCCCGGTCAGCGAGGAAGGCAGTTCGAGAAAATTGACACCACCGAAACCTCCGCCTTTGGCTTTGGGTTCATTATGCCATGTGATGCGGAACAGGTTGCGCGGGTCCACATCCCACAGTCCAACACCTTTCAGCGATTCCTTGAAATTGGTTGGGATCTTGGCCGGGTCTTTCATCTGGGCGAAGGTGGGAATGACAATATTGCGCTCACGGGCGCGTTGGATGGCACGTGCCCGGCGGTCTTTATGGATGGTGAGGTCAATTGTAGTCATTTCGGGAAACTCCTGAGAGGAAATGGGAAGTTGTCTGACAACAATTATTATACTCTAAGCTAATAAGAAATATTTAATGTTATATTATCTTAAATTCTG
>Ga0315286_10006346_pt1 | contig 11517 bp, 15 predicted proteins | sample YL17G10_0_MG_FD_205038 | JGI IMG/M metagenome (GOLD analysis project Ga0315286, IMG submission 205038) | Sediment microbial communities from Yellowstone Lake, YNP, Wyoming, USA - YL17G10_0 | ecosystem: Environmental > Aquatic > Freshwater > Lake > Sediment | place: USA: Wyoming | collected... | reverse complement strand
CGTGTCGGGCACGCCACTGAGCCAACTCATCTTCGGAAAGGTCATTGAGCCGTTGACCAGCGACACACACTTCCCCCTCATCGGGGCGGTCGATTCCCGATATCAAGTTGAGCAGTGTCGATTTTCCTGATCCCGACGGGCCCATGAACGCCACGAAATGTCCGCCCAGCAGGCTCAACGACACGTCCTCCAGCGCGTGCACCTCATCCACCCCCCGTCGATAGCGCCGCGACACCCTGCGCGTCACGATCAGAGGAGCATCACTGCGTGGATTCTCGGCCGCGGCCATGGAGGGACGGCATGGTAACCGCCTGAGAGGCGCTAGTCGAGCGCAGCCCAGCTGTTTGCGTCCTGTACCGGAGGACGGAGGCGGGCTTCCCCTTTGCGTTGGCGGGGGTATCTTGAAGCTATGGCAAACAGGGGCCGGCGAGAACTCATTCTGATTGTGGAAGATGATGCGGAGCTGCGCGATGCGATGAGGATGCTGTTGGAGCTGGGCGGCTACAATGTGGAGACAGCATGCGATGGCACGCAGGCGCTCGATACCTTACGGAGAGGTCTGCAGCCGCGCCTCATTCTCCTTGATCTGATGATGCCCGGTATGGACGGTTTCCAGTTCGTCAACGAGAAGCGGCAAGACCTGCGGCTTTACCGGATCCCAGTGATCATTTACTCCGGACATTATGATGCTCGGGCCAATGCGGCCCGGCTGGGAGCGACGGCGTACCTGCAGAAGCCGTTCGATGTCGATTCCTTCCTGAAGCTGGTCCGCTCGCACTGCTGAGCCCGGCCAGCGAGAAGTGTTTGCATTCCCGCACATGGCAAACTACGCTGTGCCGTAATTAGAACTGATTCTTGACAGTTGGAAAATTAGCCGGCCCGCCATTCAGGAGTTGCGGGAAAACAGCACACAGAGCCGACAGAGGTTGGCTCGGAATGTGACGTGCATCATGAAAAATAGACCCGTGGCGAAGGAGCCGCCTATGAGAAAGATGCTATGCGAGACGTGTCAGATGCGTGGTCGGAGTCTGATGTGTGACCTTCCATTGGAGGCGTTGGCTGATTTCCGGGCGGCAGGCACGACGGCGATCTACCGTGCACGTCAGGTGATTTTCAGCGAAGGCAGTCCGGCGGCCGGCCTGTACCTGATCTGCCACGGGGCGATCAAGCTGTATCATTCAGACCGCTTCGGGCGCGATCACATCCTGGAGATTGCCGAGCCGGGCGCGGTGCTGGGGGAGCTGTCGCTGGATGATACCCCCAACCAGTCCGTTTCTGCCGAGGCGATTGCCGAGTCGCAGCTCTGTTTCCTGCCACGCGAGCGGCTGATCGGGTTCCTGCAAAGGTATCCCGGAGCCGGCATCCGCTTCATTGCGGCGCTGAGCCGGGAGTTGGCATCGGCGCGCCGCAAGGTACGCGATCTCGCTCTCAAGGGCGCCGAGAGCCGGCTTGCCAGCCTCCTGCTGCAACTGGCCCGCTCGAATGGGGACCCGGGGTCGGGAGGACGGCTGCAATTGCGCTATACGCGCCGCGACCTGGCGGAGATGATCGGTGTGTCCACGGAGACGGCGATCCGGTTGCTCGGGCGCCTCAAGCAGAAGCACGCCATCACCCTGGAACGGCGCGAGGTCGTTATCAGCGACACCGAGAAGCTCACGAAGCTAGCCAACTACGACGAGACAGAGGCTTAGGGCCTTTGCCAGGTCTGCGATCGCGCCGCGCATCATTTTATATTATGATTTTGATCATACCCACCGTCCGACCGTTCGGTAGAGTGGCCCGTATGCGGACATCCGTCGAGCGAGGGACGCGCGAGCGAATCCTGGATGTGGCCGAGACGTCGTTAGGTGAACACGGGTATCATGGCACACGACTGCACGACATTGCGCGCCACGTCGGGATCCAAAAGGCCTCCCTCTTCCATTACTTCGCCAGCAAGGAAGACCTGTATCGCGCCGTCCTAGAAGAGGGATTCGGCGAAACAGAACAGATCATCAGAGACGTCCTCGCGTCGCCAGGTAGCCCGGTCGAGAAAATCCGGACGCTTGTCGAGGCGTACGTAGATATGGTGGCCGCCCACCCCGAGCGGACCAAGATCCTCCTGCGTCAATCGCTTGGTGATGCGCCGGTCGGCTATGAGCCCCCGGATTCCCAACGGCTCCTCGACATGGTGGCGAGATATGTCGCCGAAGGCCAGCAGGCGAACCTGTTCGTGCCGATTGATCCACTCGCCTTAGTCATGTGCGTGGTCGGTGTGGTTGCATTCTTCTTCACATCCGCTCCGGTTCTCGCTCCGGACTGGTTTGACGATGTGCGCGCGGGGGACAACGTGGCGCGCGTGAAACGGCTCGTTGTGAGCGTCGTCGAGCGGTGCCTGGTCGAGCCGCCTCCAGCCGATGCGTCAACGATGATTCCGGCGGCACTGTCGCGCTAACTCGCTGCACAGGGGTCTCGATGTCTGCCGCGCTGGCAAGGCCGCTTCTGCATACCAGCCGTCTTTCCTCGCGTGGCGGCGCCCGCGGCAGCAACCACCGGATCACCAGAATAGTGAGGGTCAAAAGGAGGAAGCTTCGATGCAATGCAAGAAAGTGACAACCGCGCGCGACCAGCTGCTCGACCCGAGTGCGGCGGAATGGGCCAACATTCCCGGGGAAACCCTTAAGCTGGATGCCACCCCGCTGGCGAATCAACCGTCCGAGTACATTAAGGCCAGCCGCGACGAGAAGCAGATCGGCAAGGTGCGGAGCCTCACTGTGCAACCAGCTCACAACGGCACCGACGTCTTCTTCCGGCTCTCGTGGGAGGATTCCAGCAAAAATACCGAAATCACCGACACCAACGTGTTTCCCGATGGCTGCGGGATCCTGATCCCGGTGAGCGGTGGCGACCCTCCGATCGATGAAATGGGCAGCAAGGACTTCCCCGTCAACGCGTGGTTCTGGCGCGCTGACCTCAAGGATGTTCCGCACAACACCTTCGCGAAAGGACTCGGCACAACGCTGTTCTCCAAACAATGCGTGATCCAGACCAAGTCGGTGTGGAACGAGGGCAAGTGGGTGGTGGTGTTTGCGCGTAAACTGGCGGTCCCGGAACAGAAGGACGAATCCGTCCAACTCGCGGCGGGAACACCCGTGAAGATCGGCTTCACAGTGTGGGAAGGCAGTAACGGCGAGCGTGGCGGCGTGAAATCGTTTTCGAAAGAGTGGCGCGAGCTGACATTGGAGGCATGAGAAATCAGGTTGTTACGTTGTTAGGTTGTTAAGATGTTAGTGACAGCCCACAGGAACATAACAACCTATGGACCTAACAACGTAACAACCTGCCTTTCAGGAGGAAGTGATGGCTGAGCAGGCAACACCGACCGATCAACAAAAGCAAGAAAGAGCCAAGCAGCTGACCGCAGAGGCAAAAAGCCTGAAGGCCCAGCTCAAGAAATCGAACCGCCAGTTGGCGATGGTCTTCGACCTCAACAAGTGCCTCGGCTGCCAAACATGCGTCATAGCCTGCAAGACCTTGTGGACCCGTGATGAAGGCATGGAGTACATGTGGTGGGCCACCGTGAACACGCAGCCGGGGAAGGGTACCCCGCGCGATTGGGAGAAGTTGGGAGGCGGCTTCCGCGACGAGGAGCCACAAGCCGGCAAGCTACCCACCAGGGGCGAGTTCGGGGAGGCGTGGGACTTCAATTACGATGAGGTCTTCTTCGGCGGCAAAGGCAACACCGTGCATCTGCAGCCGTCCGGTGAACCCGACTGGGGGCCGAACTGGGATGAGGACCAGGGCGGCGGGCAGTATCCGAACAGCTTTTACTTTTACCTGCAGCGGATCTGTAATCACTGTACCAATCCGGCCTGTCTCGAAGCCTGCCCGCGTAACGCGATCTACAAGCGCGAGGAGGACGGCATCGTCGTAATCAGCGAGGAACGCTGCAAAGGCTACCGCTTCTGCATGGAAGCGTGCCCGTACAAGAAGATCTATTTCAATCACGTGCGCCTGCTCGGGCAGAAATGCATCTTCTGCTACCCGCGCATCGAAAAGGGCGTCGCGCCCGCTTGCGCGCGGCAGTGCCCAGGCCGGCTGCGGTTTGTTGGGTATCTGGATGATGAAAGCGGCCCGATCTTCAAACTCGTCAAGAAATGGGAGGTCGCATTGCCTCTGCACCCTGAGACCTCCACGCAGCCAAACGTGTACTACGTGCCACCGATCTCACCGCCGCGTTTCGACGCGGAAGGGAACATCGACGAGTCGAAGCCACGCATCCCGACCGAGTACCTGAAGTACCTCTTCGGGGACAAAGTCGAGGCTGCGTTGGCCACCTTGAGTGCGGAGATGGCCAAGACCAAAGCGGGTGGGAAATCCGAGATTCTCGACACGCTCATCGTGTACCAGTGGAAGAGCCTGTTCGGCCCGTTCACCAAGGATCCCGCCGACCTCGAGCCGCGCAAGGTGTGATGATGCAGTTGGTGAATCTACACACCGGCGCGGAGCGTTGCGCGGCGAGCCGCTCGCGGCTGTACCAGCTCTTGGGGCTGGCGTTCGCCTTCCCCGACGAGGAGCTGTACGGCGCGGTGCGCGAAGGCAGCTTCGCCGCCGTCATCGCCGACGCGTGCCGCGGACTGCCTTACGACGTCGCCAGCGCGGCCACGTTGGAGTTGGGCGGCGTGGGCGACTCGTACACCGAGTTCGAATCGGAATACATCCGGTTGTTCGATGTGGGCGCGGCCGGTCCGCCGTGCCCGCTCTACGCCGGCGTGTACATCGGCGACCGCATGAAAACGATGGAAGATGCCACGCGCTTCTACAACTTCTTTCAGCTGCGTATCTCTTCGCAGCTGCGCGAGCTGCCCGATCACATCACCACCGAGCTCGAGTTCCTCCACTACCTGACGTTCCGGGAAGCCGAGGTGCGCCAACAAGGACTCGATCCCGGGTCCTTGCTGCGCGCCGAGCGCGATTTTCTGGCGCGGCATTTGTGTAAATGGATGCCACGACTGCAGGCGCGGCTGGCAAAGCAAACCACGCTGCCGTTCTTTTCGGGCTTGGTTCGGTTCGCGGCCACCTTCTTCGCGGCCGACCACGCCTACGCCTCGGCAGCCGCAGCGTGTGCGGAGCCCTGAGCGCGAGGCCGGGTGGAGCGTCCCGTGTCACAGCCGGTTCTGCGCGACCGTTACGGCCGCATCGTCAGCTACCTGCGGGTCTCCGTCACGGATCGCTGCAACCTGCGCTGCTTGTACTGCTTGCCGCGCGAGTGTGGCGTCCCGTGGCGCGCCGAGCAGCTGAGCCTCGCTGAGCTCGCCGCGGTGGTGCGGGTCGGCGTCCAGCTCGGTATCCGCAAGATTCGTATCACTGGTGGTGAGCCGCTGGTGCGTCCTGGTGTGATCGAGTTCGTCCGCACGCTACGCGCCCTGCCGGGCATCGCGGACCTGGCGCTGTCGACGAACGGGACGCTGCTGGCCACGCATGCCGCCGCTTTGAAAGCTGCGGGCGTGATGCGGGTCAACATCAGCCTGGATTCCTTGCGGCCGGAGGTGTTTCGGGCGATGAGTGGGCGCAACGACCTTGACCGCGTCCGCGCGGGCATCGCGGTGGCGCGTCGCGTCGGCCTGCAACCGATCAAGCTCAACGTGGTGGTGATGCGGGGCGTCAATGACGACGAGCTCGCCGCCATGCTGGCGTTCGCTGCGGCAGAAGGCGCGCAGGTGCGGTTCATCGAATACATGCCGCTGGGAATCGGCCGGCGGTGGGAGTCGTCGTACATTTCCCGGGCCGAAATCCTCGACCGGATCCGCCCACACCTGGCTCCCGATCCGCCGCGCCAGCAACCCGGCGACACGGCGACCTATTACGCGCTGCGCGCCGGGGGCGAGGTCGGGGTGATCAGCCCGGTCAGTTGCCGGTTCTGCGATCTGTGTAACCGCTTGCGCGTGACGGTTGACGGCACACTGCGCCCCTGCCTCACCAGCGACGGCGCGGTGAATCTCCTGCCGGCGCTCCGGCCGGGCGTCTCGGACGAGGCGCTGGCCGCGGCGTTTCGCGCCGCCGTGGCGGGGCGTTTAGCGTATGGCGCGTATCGTGACAGTGCGTCCGAACAGGCTTCGACAGCTGCACGGTCGATGGCTGCCATCGGCGGCTGACCCAGGCGCTTGATCGACGGTTCGCACGAACATGTTGTCAGAGTCGCCTGCGACGAGCAGCCCGAAGCGACCCAACACGTCCGCCGGAAGCCTCCGGAGTGCGGACGAGGAGCGGCCCGGCGACGAAGACGCCGGGTCCGGCCCGCGGCCGTTGCCCGGCGTGCGGGCGCTCCGTACGACGCTGCGCACAGCGCATTTGATTGCGTTCGGCACCCTGTACGGTGGCCACATCTATGGCCTGCCAGCGGAGCGCCTGCATACCGCCCTGTTCGCAACCGTCGGCAGCGGCGCCGCCCTGATGGCCCTGGAGATGTACCGCACGCCGCTGTGGTTGTTGCAGATCCGCGGCCTCGCGACCGTTGTGAAGATCGTCCTCGTGGCGTCCGTCGCATTGCTGTGGGACGTTCGCGTCTGGCTGCTGACGGCGGCCATCGTCGTCGGCAGTGTGTCGTCCCACATGCCGGGCCGCTACCGCTACTACTCGATCCTCCACCGGCGCGCCATTGGCAGTCAGGAATCGGGCTGAGCGCCCCGCGGGCGTCGGACCGGCCGCGCCGCAGAAACCTCAGCGGTACACAAACCTTAGCCGTACCATTGCTCAAGAGAGTGCCCTCGTGCTACAGAAGTGCCCGACTGGTCAAGCCAAACTTTCGCAGTCGCCCAAGGAAAACCATCATGGCAACAATCCCGTTGGAAGAGCGGCGCAGCCGCGACATTGTGGCTGTCGTAGATCGTGTCCACCAACGCCTCGATTTCCGCTATCCACCGTTCCGATTCGAGGATTTCCTTGCGGCGTATCCGTCCTACAAGGTCTTCGAGGTTGACCTGCCCTTCGGACTCGATGGCCGGATTTTCTTGACGCCAGATGGCGAGACGAAGACGATCTATCTACGCAAAGACAATACTCGACCTCGACTGCGATTCACTTTGGCGCACGAGATTGTTCACGCCGAGCTGCACTTCCCCAGTGGACAGCTGCAGCAGCTGGCCGCCTGTCGCACATCGGAGCATTTCCGCGACGGACGGCGGAACATACTGGAGCGCGAAGCGGACCTCGGCGCCGCCACGCTGTTGATGCCGCTGTGGATGCTCGACCGCTGCCTGCCGTATCGCCTCCGGCACGAGTACCCCGGTTCGGTGGTCGAGGATATGGCGCGTCTATTCCGGGTGAGCGAGACGGCGATGCGGATTCAGCTGAAGAGCTACGTCGCTCATCAGGGCGATTTCACACGACCGTAGCATCCCAGCGCGGCCCGGACCGGGTCGTTCAGATGAAGACTCTCTACGTCGACGCGTTCTCCGGTATCAGCGGCGACATGACTGTGGGGGCATTCCTTTCCCTCGGCCTGCCGTGGGCGCGCCTCCAAGACGATCTCGCGAAACTCCCGCTGGCAGGGTACACGGCCACCACGACATCACAGTTGGTGAATGGCATAACGGCGACGAAGTTCAACGTGCAGGTCGAGGCGCAAGGGCAGGCGCACCGCGCCTTCCGCGACATCCGAGCCATGTTGGACGGCAGTACCTTGGATGCCACCGTCAAGCATCGCGCCATCGACATCTTTACGAAGCTCGCCGATGCCGAAGCGCGCGTGCACGGCGTGGCTCCCGACGACGTGCAGTTCCACGAGGTCGGCGCGGTGGACTCGATCGTCGACGTCGTTGGCGCAGCCATCGGGGTCACGTTCTTCGGAATCGAGTGTGCCTACGTGTCTGCGCTCCCACTCGGCTCGGGCGTTGTGCAATCGCAGCACGGCCCGTTGCCGGTGCCGGCGCCGGCAACGGTCGAGCTGCTCCGTGGCTTCACGACACGACCCGGGGATGGCGCCGGCGAGCTCGTGACTCCGACCGGTGCGGCGATCATCGCCAGCGTGGCCACCGCCGGCCGTGCTCCGGATATGCGCATCGAAGCGGTGGGCTATGGCGCCGGGCAAAGAACCCTGCAGGACCGGCCCAATGTGCTCCGGTTGCTCCTGGGTGAAGTTGCGGCAAGAACCGTCACCGACGGAACGGACGCCGACGCGCAGATCATCATCGAAACAAACATCGACGACTACAACCCGGAGTTTTACGAATACGTGATGGAGCGTCTGTTCGCTGCCGGCGCCCGTGACGTCTATTTCGCGCCGGTGCACATGAAGAAGAACCGGCCGGGCCTTCTCCTGAGCGTCCTCTGCGCCGAAGCCGACCGCGAGCGGTTGGCCGCGATCGTCTTGAACGAGACCTCCGCGATTGGGGTACGCTACTATCCCGTGCGGCGCATGGTGTTGTCACGTTTTACAAAAGAGGTGGCCACGCTATACGGGACCGTCCGCGTCAAGTTCGCCCGCACGCCGGACGGCCACGAGAACGTTGCCCCGGAATACGAGGATTGTAAGCGCCTCGCCAGTGAGAAGAACGTGCCGATCAAACTCGTCTACCAGGCAGCATTGGCCGCCGCCGTGGCCGGCGGCGAGTAACAAGATGAGATGGGGATGACGGTTGCTGGGTTCATCGCCGCGGTCATAAGCGATCCGTGACCAGCCCTCTTCCGGCCATATGCCGTACGCGTCTTGTCCGCATTGCCCCGGGCATCTCGGTCAGCGGCTCGCGAGTGCTGGTCAGGCTGCAGGCTCTGGAGGTCGGACTCTGAACCTGCCCGGTTCGGCGGTCACGATAGCGCCTGCGTCAAGCTCGTCGCCGTGCACTGCCAACACGTGCAGGCAGACTGCGGCTTGTTTGGTTGCCGACTGATTCACCAGGCGGACGATCCCCGAGTGAGGGAGACCTCGGACCACAGCCAATTCGCCGAAGTCTTTGTCGAGCGTCACCACGACGCGGCCTTGGCTGCGGGCCACGGCCAGGATTTCCTCGTCACCGGGATCCTCGTTCCAATCCCCCGCCCACACCACATCGTGGCCAGCGTCCACGAGCCCCTTGACCGCGCCACCCCACACGCAGGCGTCCAGCAGGAGCTTCATTCGCGGGCATTCACGACCAGCGGCTCGACCCGTTCGTGACCGACGAGTCGGCGGGCATAGACGAGACACGCGCGGATGTCTTCGGGTTGCAGCCACGGATAGCCGGCGAGCACGGTGTCCGGCGTGTCGCCGGCCGCGAGCATTGCCAAGACGTGTTCAACGGCCAGGCGGCGACCGCGGATGATCGGCTTACCGCCGAAGATTTTCGGGTTCACCGTGATGCGTTCCAGCAGCTTCTGCTCATCCATGTCCTTGCCTCCGGTTGCTCCGTTCGCCATCAGCAACGACTAACATTCTCACGGGCTCTGCGCCCAGAGTCAATCTGTCGAGTCGGGGAACAGCCCATTGCCGATGACCGTCGATCGCGTTGCAAGGCTCTGCTGGTCGGCCCACTGTCCGTGTGCCTCGGCGGTACGGCTTTACACTTTTCACTATTCGGGAAGTGATACGCCTCCGGATACGCCATACGCGACAGGCCATAAGCGGCCTGCCTCCGGCCATATGCCATCCGCCATAGGCCATAAGCAAATCTCCCCATCGTGCTCGGCTGTGGGGAAGCTGGTCACTCTCACGAACACGAGCACGAACACGGCTCACGACATCCCCCTCCGGCCATATGCGATACGCGATAGGCCATAAGCGTCTTGCCCCGCAACCCCAGGGGATCTTGGTGAGTGGTTTGCGAGTGTTGGTAGCGATCGCCTCGACACATCTACGTCACAGCTTTCCAAAGTAGAACCCGCGAGCTCCGGGATCCACGGCGAATCGCAAGCGTTCGAGGAATCCATGGTAGCCAATCACGTTGGGGCCCGTCCATCGAGCCGACGCAAAGACGGTAGCGTCGATGATAAGCGGCTCGCCTTCGTCAGCAAAGAGCATCACCGGCACGCGGTGCAACTCACCGCGTAGGAGGCCAAAGCGTGTTTCCAAGCCGGCATCTTCATGAGTTGTCAGTCGAAGCGCGTCGGCGATCATACCATCAACGATGCACCACGGCGCGCCGGTGTCGACGAGGGCGAGCCACCGCAGTGTGCCTGCCGACGCACCGACGCGCACCCAGATCCTTGCCTCGTCACTGCGCCCCAGGGGCTCGTGGTCGAGGTAGTAACTCACGCCGGTGCAGAACGGTGCGCCGCAAAGGCGAAGCATCTATTCCCCGATGTAATGCACGAACGGAGTCTGTGCGCGATATCGACGGACCTGGCGCGCGACCGTCTTCGGATCTCTGCCAGCGGCCAACAGCTTGCCGCCAGCAAGTACGACCCACATGGACCGGAACATTCCCCCGGACAGCACAGTCGCCGCGCGGATCGACGCAATCGGCGGGGCGTCGGACGTCGATGGCACTGGCCTCGTCGATGTGGCCACCGACCTGGTTTACATCGCGCGCCGCATGCTTGGCTTGCCGCCGGTGCCTCCGAGTTTCCGTGCGTTGGACCCGAGCATCCCCTCGGATGACGCGATCGCCGCGAACATCGACGCACTCTGCCCGTGAATGGTGGATTCCCGCTTGAGGATTGCGGGAATGACGAAAGGGGCAGGACGGGGAAGAAACGGGCCGGAGCCCTTTTGGCGCGGCAGCTCCTGCGTCCGGAGGCGACGGTGATCACCATGCTCGGCGACCTGAAGGGCAAGACCCTCGGCGAAAAGCTGCTCGACTGAGGCGTCAGCGGCTCTCCTGCGCCCAACGGTCAACCGTCCTGGGGAGTCATCCCATAAGCGCTAACCCAATCCGGCATGCGCGAAAGTCTGAGTGGTTAGGCTGACTTCTACGCCAACGGCGTTACGTACCATAGCCCAGGGTTGGCGCGCTCCGCGCCTACCCTGGGCTATGGGTCAAACCGTATTCAACCCTGAAAGGGTTGCGTCTTACCGCCTCAATCCCATACGTACACCGCTCGTCGCATGCCTGGCCGTAGGTCTCCAGTAACTTACGGAACTTCGTCTGGGAGAGTCGAGTAAAATGACGTGAACGACAATATGCGATATGGACTGCGCCATAGTTGACTGTCAACATAGATAGTGCCCCACGTCCTGCGCAACCCCTTCGGGGTAGGAAAAGGGATCGGGTTCGTTTCCCCAGGGTAGCCGCAAGAAGACGCGGCAACCCTGGGCTATGTTGCGCAACGCCTTCGGCGTAATCTGCCAGGCACCCGGCGGTTAGGTTGGCGCTTATGGCGTATCACGCTGGTGGGTCTTTACGTCAACCGTATTATAGGTTATATGACATACTACCTATGTCACAACCCATCAAGGACTGGCCGGAGGACGATCGGCCGCGAGAAAAGCTGCTCGCCCGCGGCGCGGGTGCCCTTTCGGATGCGGAGCTCTTGGCGATCCTGCTGCGCACCGGCGGTACCGGTGCGAGCGCCGTGGATCACGCCCGCGTCCTCATGGAGGAGTTCGGGGACTTCCGCCAACTG
>Ga0315286_10006344_pt1 | contig 11518 bp, 13 predicted proteins | sample YL17G10_0_MG_FD_205038 | JGI IMG/M metagenome (GOLD analysis project Ga0315286, IMG submission 205038) | Sediment microbial communities from Yellowstone Lake, YNP, Wyoming, USA - YL17G10_0 | ecosystem: Environmental > Aquatic > Freshwater > Lake > Sediment | place: USA: Wyoming | collected... | reverse complement strand
CCCCGTCTCGTCATGGCCATCTTAGGGTAATTAGGGACAGAGCCCCTATTGTTTCCGCTGAAAACAATAGGGGCTCTGTCCCTCGTATATTGAAAGTTAGCATACAGAGTTTGTTTGAGAGTTCAATCTTTTTTGGTAAAACCGTTTTAGTATGTCGGAAGAGAAGGTCTGTCCCTTGGGCCCCGAGCCCGGTAATTAGTTTCTTCCTTCCGCCAGGTAAAAGTCGTGGAATAACGTGGTGCAATGACACCGGATTCGACGAGGGTGATGATTCCTGGCATTGATTGTGAAACGGGTTTTTACCAGAAAAGGAGTTGTGATGGAAAGTTATTACATGGGCATTGACGTGAGCAAGGGGTATGCGGACTTTGTGATCCTCGATGCCAAGAAAGACGTTGTGGAGCCGAATTTTCAGTTGGATGACACTTTCGGCAGTCATTGCAAGCTCTTTGAAATCCTGAAGCGGTTTTTTGAAAGCCATTCTGAAGCCGTGCTTTTCGCGGCCGTGGAGAGCACCGGAGGCTACGAGAACAACTGGCTTCACTCTTTGGGCGGCTTTCAGGGGGCGCTCGATATCCGCTCCGCCCGCCTGAATCCCTTGGGTGTCCGGGCAAATAGCAAGGCTTCCTTGAGACGCGTCATCACGGACAAGATCAGCGCCCGGGATGTGGCGGAATATCTGATCGCTCATCCGGAAAAGGTGACCTATCAGCAGGAGGATTCCCTGGCCGGCCTGAGACGGCAATGGGGCTTCGTCAGGCTGCTGGTGAAGCAGAAGACCCAGATCCTCAATCAGTTCGAGTCTCTGCTGTACACCGCCAATCCGGAACTGATCGCCTACTGCCAATCGGGTGTTCCGGTCTGGCTCCTGAAGCTCCTGAAAAAATACCCGACGGCGGTCAAACTCTCAAAAGCCAGAGCGACATCGGTTGCCCGGATACCTTACGTAACCGCTGGCCGCGCCAAGGAGTTGATTGATCAGGCGAAAAAGAGCGTCGCCTCCGCCACCGATGAAACGACCGGAAGCCTGATAACGGCCATAGCCGAGCAGATTATCCGCATGGAGGAGACCATCCGGATTCAAAGTCAGCAGATGGCCAAACGGTGCGCCATTCCGGAAGTCGCTTTGCTGAAAACCATTCCCGGAATCAGCGACGCCTCCGCCATCGGCTTGATGCTCGAAATCCAGTCCGTAAAACGGTTCGCTTCCGTCAAGAAGCTGGCAGCCCACTTCGGACTTCATCCCGCGTTCAAAACCAGCGGCGATGGAACCAGCGGCGTCCGCATGAGCAAACAGGGACGAAAGGAACCCCGGAAGATCCTCTTCATGGTCGCCATGGTTTCCCTGACGATCAATCCCCATATCCGAAAAATCTATGAAGAACATACGGAAAAGGGAATGAAAAAGATGGCAGCCATCGGACTGTGCATGCACAAAATCCTGCGGATTATCTACGGTATGCTGAAAAACAACCAAGCCTATGATTCCCAGGTGGACCAGAAAAACAGGGAAATTATAACGGCCCGAAAAGCAACTCACACCGCGAAAAATGAAAACCGCCGCTATGAGATGTTTGATCAGCAGGCGCCGATCTCCAAGAGGCAAAGCAACAAAAGGAAGGAATGGAAACAGTCCCAAGGTGATAACATCGCCCAGTGCGGGATCGGCGTTCCCATCCCTTCCGCTGCTTAAACTAACAAAAGCGGGAGGAATTGTCCAGGTTTTACCAAATTTTCAAAGAACGACTCGCAACACTGATTGACATGAAAAATGTCAACCTCTACTGTTGACTTTGAAAGGAATAACTAATTATAGGAGAAACCATTGAAAACAGGTATCCGTGAGATGGCGGAGGGGATGCACATGATCACGCTTCCGATGCCCTTTCGCCTGAAACATGTTAACATCTATGCCTTTTTAGAAGAAGACGGATTTACGCTGATCGACACCGGTCCCAACTTGGCCGGGGTTCTGCCGGCGCTGGAAGCCTGTCTTGCCCAGATCGAAAGGCGGGTGGAAGATTGCCGCCGGATCATGATCACCCATTTTCACATGGACCACTGCGGCCTGGCCGGCCTTATCGCGGGCCGTTCCGGTGCATCCATTTTTCTGTCGGAGATCGAGGAGCAGACGATCCGGACCTTTGCGCGGGAGGAGGATCGCGCTTCGCGTCTTAGACGCTTCGGCCTGGAGCACGGTCTCGACAGCGGGACGCTCGACACGGTGATTCAGGCTTTTTCCGCCTTCAAAACGGCCACCTCCCCATTTACAGCCGCCGGCATCCTCGCCGACGGCGATCAACTCAACGTCGGGGGCAGGGTTGTAGAAATCATCGCGACGCCGGGACACAGTCGCGGCCACATCTCCTTCCTTCTGCTGGAGGAGCGTTTCCTGATCGCGGGGGATCATATCCTGCCCCACATCACTCCGAACCTCAGCCCCGATCTGACGGCCCCCGATTTCCGTCCCCTCGATAGTTTTTTAGCCTCCCTGGCGCGGGTCGAGGATCTGCCGGTCGCGACGGTATGCCCCGCGCACGGCAGGCCTTTTTCGGATCTGAAGCGGAGGGTTGCGGGGATGCGGGAGCACCACCGCGAACGATCGAAACTCGCCCTGGATGCCTTGACGGAGGGAGAGCGGACCGGCAGCGATGTCTCCCGGTTCATCTTCGGAGACGCTCTTCCCCCGTTCGACCGTCTCCTTGCCCTCAATGAAACCTATGTCCATCTGATCGAACTGGAGCGGGAGGCTCTGATCCGTCGGGAGAAGCGCAATGGCCTCTGTCTCTTTGCGCGGATCTGTTCGTAAAAGGGGTCATGGAGCGGCTTCCATTCATCGCAAGCAATGCCTGATCAAACAAATACCAATTGAAATGTGCAATTTTCGGAGGGTGATTTTTCAGGTGATCGAGGGTGTTTGTGTCTTCCTGAAGTCAATAGGCATCAAAGACCTTTTCTCCCTGCGGTCCTTTGAGGCTGGCTAACTCGTGTGTCAGAAGGCTTGGATCCAATCGGGAGACCTTCCCCTGCGCGGCGTCCCGCAGACCATCCCGGACGTCGTTGATTGCTTCCGGGTTGTGGAATAGTCAGAGTTCCGAAGCGGGGATCTCGGCGATCGGCTGCACAACAGAACCTCGCCGCTGTCGTTCCGATAGAGACGGATCCGTTTGCAGCCCTTGAGTAACAAGTAATCAGTAATGTGAACCCGTCCCCGATTATTTCTTTCCATTTCCGGATTTATGGTATAGTAGAAACGTCAAAAAGCATGGGGGACAGATTTGAAATCTGTCCCCCATGACGCTGGAAAAGAAGCAGCCCATCGACCGGCAAAAGGACGCAGCAAAACGCTAACTTTTAGGCACACGAAAAGAAACACACTCATTAATCCTACTCCGTCACATAACCCCATTCCCCTCCTGCCTCCCCCTTGAAGGGGGAGAAACCCACTATTTTCCCTCCCTTTCAGAGGGAGGGTCAGGGTGGGAGTGGGGTAAGAAAGTTATCTGTCGGAATCGTATTAAGCATCTCACAAAAAATGGCGCATACCTGATACGCCGAGGTCGGCGGCACAGCATTTATCAAAGAAAAGAATACAGAACAGAGGTGCCGCGCCATACCGAGATTGTTGATGAATTAGCAAGAAAAATTTGCAAGGATCTGAACATTCCATTTGTGAGGTAACCCATGAAATACAGAGCTGTTATAAAAAGATCCGATGACTGGTGGATAGGTTGGTTGATCGATCTGCCGGGTGTCAATGCGCAGGAAAGGACCCGGGACGAATTGCTGGAATCCTTGCGCATCGGTGCAGAGGATATGTTGGCGACAGACGTACCGTTCATTCCCGATGCCCAACTGACGACGATTGATGTTCCAAATCCCAACTGGCTTCCCGAAAGGGTGTGAAAGAAGTGTCTATCTTTTGAGGATTTCACCGACGGTCAGGCGGTTCCGTTCATCGATGGTCCTCGTACCGATTTCCTTAAAAGAATCATCGGCTTTCAAGATATTCCTCATAATACATCCCCCTCCCCGCAGATATGTACAGGCAGTCCCCCTCCGGGGTCAAAGGAGAAAACCCATTTGGGGCTATCCTTCTTACTTTTTATGGGTTGTGCTGGCATATCTCGATACTATGAATGGCGTTAATACGGTGAAGGAGGTAGAGGTACGCAAAAACCCGATTAATCTAATCGGTTCATCCGGTTCTTGCGTCGTGAAAGCGGTAATTGACGAATTTTAAAAAGCATGCAAAACTAAATCAAATACGGGTTAAAACAAACTCACCGTGTCGGAGAATCAGGTGGTGGGTTGAAGGAGTTGAATTTATGAACTTTTCGCCCCGTCGTTTTTCGACGGTCTTCTTGATTTCGAGATCGTCCAGCTTTTCAAGCATGGCCTCAAAAGCATCCGCCGGCACGATATACCCGGCCCATCTCTCCTCCTTCGGTAACATTTTTCAATGAGGCAACTGGGGCCAGTTGCCTTGACAGATCCTTAAAGAGTGTTATACTTTCTGTCAGGCGGCCAAACTGGAGAAGGTGGAGAAGATGCAGAAACTGATCATCAGCGCCTTGACATAAGCAGCCAAGGTAGGGTAGAAGTAGCTTAACCCATGAAAAACGATATGGTTCCCTTCGATAAACTCGCGCCGGGCTCGGCTCACCATCAAGACCTGACCCTCATTCTTGAAAAGGATAAACGGGTAAAGTTTGCCTACCTGTTCGGATCGCGGGCGCGCGGCCAGGCCGGACCCCTCAGCGATACGGACGTTGCCGTCTATCTCGACCGGAGAATCAAGCTTGGGGACTACCGGCTCAAGCTCATGGAAAAACTTGCAAAAATCATCAAGAGCGACAATCTCGATCTGGTGGTCCTCAATCAGGCGCCGCCGTTGCTCAGGCACGAGATCATCAAATACGGCCGTATCTTGAAGGATGACGCTTCCCGGCGCATCCCTTTCGAGGCGGAGGTCATCCGGGAATGTCTCGATACGGCATATCTGCGGCAGATCCAGCGGGCTGCGCTGGTCGAAAACATCAGAAAAGGAACTGCATATGGTCCGCAAAGACCTCGTCGCCGTCCGGCTCGAAAAACTTCGTAACTATCTCAAGACCCTGAAGGCGATTCGCAAGTTTGATCTCGAGACCTTCAAAAAGGATGTGTTCGTTCATGCCACGGCCGAACGTTATCTTCACCTCTCCATCGAATGCCTACTGGACGTCGGCAGCCACATCATTTCCGACCGGGGTTACCGGAAACCCGATACCTATGGGGAAATATTCGAGATCTTAGCTGAAGAAGGGGTGATCTCCTCTACCCTCCTGAAGGAACTCGAAGGGATGGCCGCTTTTAGAAATATCCTGGTTCATGACTATTTCCGGCTGGATTCGGATCAGGTGTACGGGATCTTACGGGACCGCATCAAAACTCTCGAAAAGCTGGCAAAAGTCTATGCCGCACTCCTGGAGTAAAATGTCCACCCCCCGCAAAACGCTAAATTTAATGGGTGACCCCCATTACTGCCATAAAACAGGACCGCCGCGAGAGAGATCTTTCCGCGGCGGTCTTTCTTTTCAGATCCACTTTCCGTTCCAAGCTTAAATCTCGGTTTCAATCATAATGTGAACCCGTCCCCGATTCTTACCGATTTCTATTTATCCTTGTAAGGCAACGCCTCCATTTTCAGAAAACCTGTCAAGGCGTCAAGTTCCGGGTCTTTGTGCATAAGAATTGCGCCCTTCCGGATGGCAAACGCAGCAATGATGGCGTCAGCCAACGAAACACGATGCATGGCTTTCAACCTTGCCGCGGTTAACACGGTCGCTTCATCCATATCATACTGAATGTTCACCTTCAGTTGCTTTACCAAGGCAAAGCGTCGGTCCGCTTCTGACTGTCCTTCTTCTTGAAGGGTGATGTAATACATCTCCAGCATTACCGGCCAGGGCACGATTGTTTCTTTTTGTTTCAATGCTTGTTCGACACAATCCGCGCCCTCTTCATCCTCAATGAAAGATAATAACGCCGATGTATCAATAAGATAGACGCTTGACGCCGATTCATCTGCTGAAGGCGGTTTCCCGGTTTCAGGGCCGTGTTTCACGATCGCGATCCTTTCGACGTTCCGATAATAACCTTTCGGTCAGTTTCACCCCTCGACCCCGTCCTCGCAATGATTGCAGCGGGTTGTCCGTTACCGGAACGACTCTTATTGTTTCTCCATCGTCCAGCCAAACCAGGTGAGCACCGTTGTCTATCCGGTAACGCTTCCGAATAGCCGCAGGAATGGCAGTCTGTCCTCGTTTTGTTACTGCTGTTTGCATAATTCACCTCCCTATTTTTTATTTTACAAGGCAATTCAAGAAAACGCAAGCCATAAATTGAGCCATAAACTGAGGAACCCCGTGCGCCGCCCTTTTAATATTAAATAAGTCCCCGAAACTTCCACCGGCTTGAGCAGATAATCCAAACCACACCATAAACCAAGCCCGCCGCGGAAACGACTTCCGCGGCGGTCCGTCTTTTCAGATCCACTTTCTGCTCAAGCAACCCAGGAAGTATCCATCGCTTAGAGGAAATGTGAACCCGTCCCCGATTATTCACCCGATTATTCAACCGTACAACGATTAAGATTTAGAGAAAGATAAGTACGTGACATCTCCGGAAAACTCTAGTATACTTCCATCATGATCAAGGACGCAGAAATACTTAGAAAATTTGAACACAATTTCATCAGCGGCCAGGGGCGCCTCCCCTATGCGCAGTCACGAAAAATCTTTACCGCCATGTGGCAGGAGGGCGTCACACTCGGTGTGTTTCCCCCCGTTGAACCACTGGCGGGTGTCGAGGTCGATATTCGCATGGCACGGATTCTCAATACATGTTTGACAAAGCCCTTGCCCGGATAGGCGCTTCTCTCGAAAAAGCTGGTATCCCCTACATGATCATCGGGGGGCAAGCCGTCCTGTTGTACGGTGAGCCCCGCCTTACCCGCGACATCGACGTCACCCTCGGCGTCAATATCGATCGGCTCGAAACCCTTCTCGCTCTGGCGCAGCAAATTTCTCTCAAACCCCTCCCGGAAGACGTGGCGGCGTTTGTCCGTCAAACCATGGTCTTGCCCGCTCTGGACGAGGAGACCAGCATTCGGGTGGATTTTATCTTTTCTTCCACGCCTTACGAATCACAGGCGATCCTAAGGGCGAAAAAAGTAAGAATCCTGGACCAGGATGTCTGTTATGCTGCGGTTGAAGATTTGATCATCCATAAGATATTTGCCGGCCGGCCAAGAGATATCGAAGATGTGCAGATGGTGATCCTGAAAAATTCCGTTCTGGATGTCCCCTACATAGAGGAATGGCTGAAGACCTTTGATGATGCATCCGATGAAAAGAATTTCTTAGTCACCTTCAGGGAGATCGCAGGTAGCTCACGCATTTAATCGATGAGGTCTATCAAACTACTCGTCCATCGCTATGTTTTATTTACACTTCTTTGCACTTGTATTTCATGGATACCCCCGTACATACCCCCATTTATAGAAGCTACCGATGATTTTTCTCGTTCCTGTCACGTTTTCTTCCGCTGAACCTCGCCATAAAACAGAACCGCCGCGGAAGATTCATTCTCCCGCGGCGGTCTTGTTTTCAGATCCACTTCCCGGTCAAGCCTCCAGCATCGGAATCATCACGGATGCGGTGTGATGGCGATGACCGTGATTCGGTTCTCCGCCGGTCCGTAATACCACAATACCCGGTAGGGCGCCGGTGTGGACTGCTCGGCGTAGGCCTCAAAGACCTTTTCTCCCTGCGGCCCTTTGAGGCTGGTGAACTCGTGTGTCCGAAGGCTTGACGACCTCGTAAAAAGTCGTCACACCGGTGAAAACCGGTGTCCAGTGCTGTCGTAATGCGTTGAAATCTCTGGATTCCGGTGCCTGTCCCGGACCCGATCCGGGATTCACCGGAATGACGATTCTTGGGCATTTTCGACTTTTTACGAGGCCGTCAGTAATGAGAGCCAATTGCAAAAGTCCATCTGCGTCATTCCGGCGAAGGCCGGAATCCAGTCTTTTCATTGCATTCTGGACCCCGGCTTTCGCCGGGGTGACGGAATAAGCTGGTTTTGCAATTGGCTCATGAGTAATCAGTAATGTGAACCCGTCCCCGATTATTCACAGATAATCGGCGATCGAGCTGCCGGGGATGGCGGTGATGCCGTCTGTTAGGGGGTAGGGGCGGATTGTACGGGAGGCAATGTAGCCGGCTTGCAGACTTTCCCGGCCGTAGTCGCCGGCAAAGGCCCGCAGGCCTTTCATACCGGATTCGTCGACCACTTCCGCATATTTGCACTCGATGGCCGTGAATCGGCCGTCCCGTTCGATGATCAGATCCACCTCTTCGCCCCGGGCCGTCCGCCAGAACCACAAGGGGATGCTCCGGCCTCGAGCGGCGAATGCCTTGACCACCTCCATGACGACATGCGTCTCCCACAACGCACCGACGGCTGTGTGGCGTTCCACCGCCTGCCAGCTTTCAAATCCCATCAGGAAAGCCGCCAAGCCCGTGTCGCACAGGTAGAGCTTGGGGGACTTCACGAGCCGTTTCCCGATGTTGCGGAAATAGGGCTCCAGTAGAAAAACCTGTCCGGAGGCCTGCAGGACGGAGATCCATTTCTTGGCCGTATTCGGTGTAATGCCCACGTCCCGGGCAAGATCGGAATAGGAGAGGATCTGTGCCGTCCTCGCCGCCACGGCCCGTAAGAATCGGTCGAAATCGCGCAGGCTGCCGACGTTGAGGATGTTGCGTACGTCCCGCTCCAGGTAGGTCATCAGATAGGCGCCGTACCAGAAATGCGGGTCCAACTCCGGGCGGGCGTGGAGTTCCGGATAACCGCCCTTGAACAGAAATGCGGCTTCGTCGAAAATCCCCTCGCCCTGGAAGGACCGCAGCTCCGCGGCGGCAAGATTCATGACGGTCAGGACGCCGCAACGCCCTGCCAGGCTCTCCGATATGCCCTCCATCAGCGGAAAGATCTGGGAACCCGTGATCAGAAGGCGGCCCGGTTTTCGATCCGCATCGATCATCGCCTTCAAATACCGGAAGAGAGAAGGCGCGTACTGAACTTCATCGATGATCAGAGGGAGGCCGTGCTCCCGGAAGAAGCCGTCAGGATTCTGTTCGGCTTGCGCCGCAACGGCGGGAAAATCGAGGGAGACATAGCCCAGCTCCGGAAAGACGTGCCGGACCAACCCGGTCTTTCCCGCCTGCCGCGCACCGGTAACCGCCACCGCAGGGAACTGTGAAAACAGGGCCTTCAACGTATCTTCATATTTTCTCGTAATCCACATGAGGATATTTTGCAATACGAATGCAAATATGTCAACTAAAATTGACGACCTCGTAAAAAGTCCCCCAAACAGTCATACCGGCGAAAGCCGGTATCCAGAACTATTTGAATACACTGGATTCCGTGTCAAGCACGGAATGACAAAACAGGGCATTTTCGACTTTTTACGAGGCCGTCAGTAATGAGTAATTGTTGAATGCCACAACATCGTGGACGAATAAATGTGCCATGACATCGCAGACTTGATGAAATTCAGGCATATTGGTTCCAGTAAGGCTTTGTAATTCAATTGTGCGCAAGCTATAAGCATGTATGATGTTTCGTCCAGTAGTGGCCATGATTTCTAATACGCTGGCAATCATGTTTTTATAGGTTCGTCCACGATGTTGTGGCATTCAAATCTGTCCACGATGTCGTGGCACTCAACAAGTAATCAGTAATGTGAACCCGTCCCCGATTATGTTTTGTCCCCGATTATGTTTGGCAATCCGGGATGGGTTCCTCCCGTTTATAATGTGATATGGTACATCGGCTATTGTTTGCCTTGCGTGCCTGCCCATGCCGGGTCTATATGACCTTAAATCTCGAGCCAATTGCAAAAATACCTATAAATCCCCTCCCCCCTGGCGGGGGAGGGAACATATTTGAAAGAGTTTTACATTACCTCTCGATTTCAATCAAAATGCGAACCCGTCCCCGATTAAAAATTGGTTGACAATCGCCCGCAAAATAGTAGAAACATCAACACTGAGGACGCATGACGCTGGAAAAGAACCAGCCCATCGACCGGAAAAAAGACTCAGCAAAACGCTAAATTTAAAGACCCCCAAAAATGGCGTCAAGCGCATCAAGGACGCCGGGAAAAGGAGATAAGAGGTAAATCCATGAGAACACAAACTAAATACGAAGAAATCATTCTCCAGGAGATTAGAACCCTGCCGCCGCCGGTTCTGCCGCAGGCGGTTAAGATGTTGCGTTCATTGAGAGAAGGCGTCAAGAGTGTTGCCGGGCGTGCCGGGCGCAAGTCTGCCGCCGATACCGAAAGAACAGGCTTTTGCGGCGTCTGGAAAGACGATCGTCCGGCAGATGAGATCATTGCGGATATTACCACTCAACGCAGCGGTTATGGCCGAAGAAAGGTCGATCTGTGAAGTACCTCTTGGACACCAACATCTGTGTCTACTGGCTCAAGGGGAACAAGCATATCGAGCAGAAGGTCTTGTCTGGCGGAATTGATAACATTTTCGTATCCTTCATTACTGTCAGCGAACTATGGAGCCTATAAGTCTGAACGGGTTGACGAAAACCTTGCCATGATCAGAAATCTCATCGATCACATCAACGTCCTCGAATCGGATGATGCGATTAGCGAGGCATTCGGGAAACTGAAGGCATCGCTTGAAAACGCTGGGCTGATCATCGATGACGCAGACATGTTTATTGCCGCTTGCGCACTCGTCCATGGGTTGACGATGGTGACGAACAATACGAAGCATTTCAAGCGTATCAAAGAGTTGAAACTTGATAACTGGATGTAAATCGTGGGCGCCAATCGGCAAAAGGGTGCAGCAAAACGCTAAACTTAAAGACCCCCATCACTGCCTTGGCCGTACGCGCCTTCGAAGCCGGCTGTCGTATACTCGCCCTCGAGCGCGATATGAGTGGTGTTCGCTCCGTCGCTCAGGGGACAGATTTCAAATCTGTCCCCACATGCCCGGTCCCCGTGTCATTGGCTGAGTAGCTAATCGTCGTACCCGTACCACTGCCGAATGCGACATCTCCGAGATCGAGCGAATCGCCGTGGTTGAACCCGGAGACGGCGCCGGTGAAGCTCGATGAATGGTCAAGGATCAGGGTGCCATCCCCGCCGTCGGCGAAGGTGGTATCTGCAGAAGAGGCGGCGCCGAATTCGAGTGTCGCCGCGCCGCTGATTGTCGCGTCTCCGGCGCCGGCGACATCGCTATGCAGGGTGATATTGCCGTCATTTGCCCACAGATGGCCGGAATTGTCGACCCCGCTTTCGATGTATACCAATAATTAAGTGGGTCTTCTCCCAACCGAGTGGGTAAAATCAGCAGCTAATATGTTGCAAGTTCTTTTCTATCAAGGGTTAGCGACCTATGGAACGCTGTAAAAGTGTGATATGAACTCTGCATGCAAAAAATCAAAC
>Ga0315286_10006342_pt1 | contig 11520 bp, 9 predicted proteins | sample YL17G10_0_MG_FD_205038 | JGI IMG/M metagenome (GOLD analysis project Ga0315286, IMG submission 205038) | Sediment microbial communities from Yellowstone Lake, YNP, Wyoming, USA - YL17G10_0 | ecosystem: Environmental > Aquatic > Freshwater > Lake > Sediment | place: USA: Wyoming | collected... | reverse complement strand
GTCCTTGGCGCGCGTGACCTCGGCCAACGCCTCCTCGGGAGTGCTGCCGAAGGCCGAGCAGGCTTCCAAGTCGGGGATGTCCGCGATATAGCCGCCATCCTCCTCGCTATAGAAGATGTTGATGTGGTAGTCGCTCATGATCCGTTCACGCCCCGGCCTTGCCGCGGCCTATGCGCTTCGCGGCTGTCTTGCCGTTCAATCCGCAATCCGCAATCCGCAATCCGCAATGAGTTTACACGTCGCAGATCGCCACCGCCTGCTTCAGACTCGTCAGCGGGTCGCGCTTCGGCACGAACTCGTGGGCCACGTAGCCGTCGTACTTGGAGTCGGCGATGGCCCGCATGATGGCCGGGTAGTAGAGCTCCTGCGTGTCGTCGATCTCGTTGCGGCCCGGCACGCCGCCGGTGTGGATGTGGCCGATGTACTGGATGTTCGCCTTGAGCGTCGCAATGACGTCGCCCTCCATGATCTGCATATGATAAATATCATAGAGGAGCTTGACGCGCGGGCTGCCGACCTTCTTGACCACCTCGACGCCCCACGCCGTGTGGTCGCACTGGTAGTCTTTGTGGTCGCGCTTGGAGTTCAGGAGCTCCATGACGAGCGTCACTTTCTTCTCCTCGGCGAAACCGGCGATCTGTTTCAGGCCCTCGACGCAGTTCTTCGCCCCTTCCTCGTCCGACAGGCCCTCGCGGTTGCCCGACATGGTGATGACGTTCGGGAACCCCGCCTCGGCGGTCTGCTCGATCGCCTTGCGCATGGCCGCCAGGCACCCCTCGTGGTTCTCCTTGCGGTTCATGCCTTTGCCGATGCCGACGGCGGGCGTGCACGTGCCCACCAGGCCGAACTCCTTCAGGGCCGGCCAGTCGCCGGGGCCGACGAGGTCGACGCCCTTGATCCCCATGGCCGCGCAGGCCTGGCAGAACTCTTTCATCGGAATCTTGCCGTAACACCACTTGGAGACGGACTGCTTGATGCGGCCTTTGAGTTTGGGGGCTTCCATTTTTTCCTCCGCCCGCGCGGCAGTTCCCGTGAGACCCATCGCCGCCATGGCGGCCGCGCCGCCCGCGACGCCCTTGAGCAGCTCGCGCCGGCTCATGCCGCCGCGGCCTTCCGTGTCCCGATCGCCCATGTGCGTATCCTTCCTTTCGTTCGAGAAATCAGAACTTGACCTTCGGGTCGGTGAACCGCAGGCCCTTGTTGTCGTGGTACGTGGCGTACTCGCTGACGATCGCGCCCTCGGCGCCGGCCACCATGAAATGCTTGCCCTCGGCCTTGGCGAGCTTGCCGAGCTCGCCGGGCTTCAGAACCTGGACGTGGCGGCAGGTTGTGAACTGCCGCTCGCCGGCGGGGATCAGGACCTCGGCCCCCGGCGTCGGGTCGCCCTCGGAGAAGAGCGTGACGCTGCCGTAGCGCAGGTGCCAGCCCTCCATCTTCGCGCCGGCCTCCTCGGTCTTCACGTGCCAGTGCTCGGGGATCATCTGGCCGGGCAGAAGGTAGATCTCGTGGCCGAAGTAGTTCCCCTCCTTCTCGTTGATCCAGAAGATGCCGGCCATGCCGACCTCGGTGAAGCGGCCGAGACCGAAGTCCTGGACCCACATGTTGTCGCGCAGGTTCTTCGAGATGGGGTACCCGAAGGCGTCCATCATGTCGAAGTAGGCCTTCTTGGCGGCGTCCTGGTTATACTTGCCGTCGGCGGCGTAGAACTCCGCGTTCTTGTAGACGGCGCCGGTGCGCTTCAGGCCGTCGCAGCCCGCGCCCATCGCGGCCGCGCCGGCGGCCACGGCCCCGACCGCCACCCCCGCCAACAACTTTCGCCTCGTGATCTCTGCCATGATTTCCAGGCTCCTTTCCGATGCCGTGGTCGCTCGCCCTTCGCGCCATGCGTGGCCACGCGACAGCGCGGCCTCGTTACCTGTGTCACGGGTTGCTTGTCAACCCGTGGTTATTGCCGCTGTATTTCCATATTGTATATGTAGCCGCGGCGTTGGCACGGCCCACGTGCTGCCGTGATCGTCCGCTTTCCGTGTCACGCACGGCCACGCAACGGCGCGTGACCGTGCCACCCTTGGCGCCGCCGCGCTCAGCCCTTCTTCATGCCCTTGCCTTTGCTCATCAGCGACTGGTACAGGTCGTACGCCTTCTCCGGTTTCTCGTTTTCGTGGACGACCGCCCGGACCGCCTGGACCATCGCCACGGGGTCCTCGGCGGCGAAGATGTTGCGGCCCATGTCGACGCCCGCGGCGCCCTGCTCCACCGCCCGGCGGGCCATCTTCAGGGCGTCGAGCTCGGGAATCTTCTTGCCGCCGGCGATGACGATCGGCACGGGGCACCCGGCCACCACGTCCTCAAACCCCGGCTCGCAGAAGTAGGTCTTGATATAATGGGCGCCCAGCTCCGCCAGCACGCGCGTCGCCAGGCCCAGGTACCGGGCGTCGCGGCCCATCTCCTTGCCGACGGCCGTCACGCCCATCGTCGGCATGCCGACGCGGTTGCCGGCGTCGACCGTGCGGACGAGGTTCCCCAGGGTCTCGTGCTCGTGCAGCTCCCCCACGTAGCACTGGACGGCCACGGCGGCGGCGTTCAGGCGGACGGCCTCCTCCATGTCGCCCACCATCTCGAGGCTGAGCTCCTTGAGGATGGTCGCCCCGGCGCTCAGGCGCAGGCAGACGGGCTTCGAGGTGGTGGGCGGGATGCAGCTCCGCAGGGCCCCGCGCGTGCACATCAGGACGTCGACGTACGGCTCCAGGGGCAGGATGCTCAGGTCGATCCGCTCCAGGCCCGACGTGGGGCCCATGATGTAGCCGTGGTCGAACGCGAGCATCACGGTCTTGCCGGACTTCGGGTTGAAGATGCGCGACAGGCGGTTCTTCATGCCCCAGTCGAGCGAGTTGGAGCCGCGGAGGAAGAACCCGTCGCACTTCATGGGAACGTGGGGCTGAAAATCCTTCTTGTCCTTTTCGGCGTCGGGACCCGGCATGGCTGAAACTCCTTTCGATCGCGTTGTCGTACCACTCTCGTGCGAGGCGGGTCTCCTGACCCGCACTTGCCTGAAATGGTTCCTCTATGTTGTCACCCCGAGCGAGCATCGCGAGCCGAGGGGTCTCGCTGTGCGGATGCCGAAACGGCAACGATTACAGCAGACCACAGCGAGATTCCTCGACTCGCTGCGATCGCTCGGAATGACAACGCCAAACACATGCCCTGACCCACGGCGCAAAGACGTGCCCGCCGGCAAACCCAGATACATCATTTCGCGGCCATCGCGTCGGCGAAACCGCGGAACAGGAAGCTGATCGACGTAGCGCCCGGATCGGGCGACCCGATGCTCCGGTCGCCGAGGTTCCGGGCCCGGCCGAACTTGGCGCGGAAGTCCTTCGTGGCAGCGGCGCCGCGCTCGGCCGCTTCGGCTGCCTTCGCCAACGCCGCCCGCGCCCCCTCGCCCGCCCGGGCCGCCGCCCGGAGGGCCTCCACCGCGGGGACCAGGGCGTCGATCATCGTCTTGTCGCCCACCTGGGCCTTGGTCTGCTTGCGGACGGCCGCCACGGCCCCCTCGAAAACGTCGGCCAGGCCGGAGGCGTCGAGGGCCGCGCGGCCGGCGGTCGCCTCCGACATGCCGATGAAGAAGGTGCCGAGGAGCGGCCCGGTGGCGCCGCCGTCGGCGCCCAGGATCGCCCAGCCCACGTCGTTCAGGAGGACCGCGAGGTCGCGCGCCCGGCAGTCGTCCATCGCCTTCAGGCCCACGATCATCGCCCGCCGCATGGTCGTGCCGTGGTCGCCGTCGCCCATGACCGAGTCGAGGCGCGAGAGCGTTTCGTGCTCGCCGGCGACCTTGGCGGCGGCCGCGCGAAGCATCGCCACGAATTCGTCGAACTCAACGCTGTCGGCCATACGCATTCCTCCGCTACTCCAAGGCGGCGGTGCGCGGCGGGTCTCCTGACCCGCCGCGAGCGTGCGTTGCCCGGGCATCCCGTGGCTTGAGCGCGGTGGGTCAGGAGACCCACCGCGCTACGGCCCCGTCGGGCATGTGCGGCACCCGTGCCCCCCCCCGTGTATTCACGGGGGAGCTAGATGCACGGGGGGCCAAATAGTTAACGGACCGTGAGGCACGGCGTGTCGCACGGAGCGTCCCACAGTTTCAGCAACTCCTCGTCCATGCGGGCGATGCACATCTGGAACCCGGCCATCTCCTGGACGGTCAGGAACTCGTCGATGGCCGCCCGCGCGATCTTGATGCCGCGGGCCTCGCACACCTGGTGCATGCGGCGGTAGACGATGAAGAGCTCCATCAGCGTCGTGGCGCCGGCCCCGTTGAGGAGCACCAGGAGCTGTTCGCCCGCCTTGACCGAGAGGTCCGCCAGGAGTTGCCCGAGCATCGCGTCGGCCGTCTCGTCGGCCGTCTTGATCTTCATGCGGCCGGTGCCCACCTCGCCGTGCTGGCCCATGCCGATCTCCATCTCGTCGTCGGGCAGGGTGAAGATGGCCTGCCCCGTCGAAGGATGGGTGGCGGGGGTCATGGCGACAGCCAGCGTGGCCATGTTGCGTTCGAGGCGCTCGGCCGCCGCGAGGCACTGGTCGAGCGAGCAGCCCGCCTCGGCGGCCGCCCCGGCGACCTTCATCACCGGGATGCAGCCCACGAGGCCGCGGCGGTTCTCGGGCTGGCTCCGCGGGCCGCCGGCGATGTCCTCGTGCGTCAGGATCTGCTTGACGTTCAGGCCCTGCTTCGCGGCCATCTCCATCGTCAGGTTGGCGGCCATGACGTCGCCGGCGTGGTTGAGAACGATGAAGAGGACGCCCGCGCCGCGCTCGGCCAGCTTGAGGGCCTCGAGGCACTTGGGCGGGCCGGGGGCGGCGAAGATCTCGCCCGGCACGCTGATGTCGAGCATCCCCTTGCCCACGAAGCCGCTGAGGGCGGGCTCGTGGCCGCTGCCGCCGAGGGTCACCACGCCCACCTTGCCCTTCGCCTTGGCCCGCGCCCGGACGACCAGGCGGCCCTTGGTCAGGCGGATCTTGCCGGGGAACGCCAGGGCGTACCCCTCGAGGAGCTCGCTGACGAGGTTCTCGGGGTTATTGATAAACTTCTTCATTGCCATGTATATGATCTCCGTGTTGAACCGCGTGCGCGGCGGGCCATCGTGCCCGTCGCCGGAATCACTTCGCCTGCATCACCTCGACCGCCACGCCGTCCTTGAGGATAAACGCCACGCGCAGGGTCGGGGTGGCGTCGAAAGGCGGAACGATCACCTTCTCGCCCTTGAGGGCCGCGTCGAGGTTGTCGACCATGTAGGCGATGTGCGGGCCCTTCTGGAGGGCCTCGGGCAAGGGGCTGCCCGCCTCGAAGCGGAGGAACTCAAACCGGTACGGATGATCGTCGGGGTTGGTGATGTGGACCTTCGCCCCCGCGATGTACGTCTCCTTGGGCTGCTTCTTGTGCGTCGGCACACCCACGTGAGCGAATTCGGCCACCGAAGCCTCCTTGCCCTCCCGGGCGCCTGGGCGGCGGGGCTTTCCGGGCCTCCGGCCGCGTAGGAGGCCATAATCTGTCAGGACTGCCCTACGGCGTCAATAGTTATTTGCCGGCGGCCGTGCTATTCCTTACCTCCTGCCCTTCGCCGCTCGAGGCGGCGCTGCCGGTTTGGCCGTTGCATCGTTTAGCCGTCGCCGGTACGGCGATGAACAACTATCGCGGCCGTACCGGCCGCGGCTAAACGATACCGGCAAGGTCGTCGCCGTACCGGCCGCGGCTAAACGATACCAGCAAGGTCGTCGCCGTACCGGCGACGGCTAAACGACAGAATCACCCCGGCAAGGCGGTCGTCGGGCGAATTGCGGTCCCAAACCTCGGGGCCAGTGTTATAAAGGATGCCGCGCACGAGTCACGAGCGGGTGGCCACCCCGCCACCGCCGCGATAACCAAGGAGCCGACGGAATGCGAATAGGCGTCGCCGCACACATCCTCGCCCTGGCGCTTGCCTGTGCGCCGGCCTGCACCGCGTCGGCCGCCGCGCCCGACGCCAAGGACGCGCCGCCCCCCATCCGCCTGACGAACTACACCGACGGCGAGACGGTCCGGTTTCCCGTGCCCGTCGTGCGCGGCACGCTCGCCGGCGCCGGCCTCTCCGCCGTCACGCTCGCCAACACCTCGTCGGACCGCGACACGCGGGAGATGAAGGGCCTCGCGCACAAGGGGCAGTTCAAGGCCCTGGCGGAACTCCTGCCGGGCCCGAACAAGCTCATCCTCCGCGTGGGCAAGGACGAGTTCGCCTTCACGCTGGTCTACAAGCCGCAGACCAACCCGCACTTCGTCCGCTGCGTGTACCTGACCGACAACACCGGCGACACGGCGTACCAGACGCCCCTCAAGGACGATCCGCAGGACTACGCGGGCAAGCTCGACACCGCGATGAAAATCATGCAGACCTTCACCGCCGAGCGGAACTACGACCTGGGCTTCGGCCGCCGCACGTTCAACCTCGAGCTCGACGAGAAGGGGAAGGTCAAGGTGCACGTGTTCAAGGAGCCCGAGCCCGCCGCCACCTACTACGCCATGAACGACCAGGCGTGGTGGGGCCGGGTGGCGGGGGAGTTGGCGAAGTCGCTCCCCGCGCGGCGCTGTAAGACCGTCGCGATCGCCGCCTACACGCGCTTCGACCCCCAGACGCACAAGGCCCGCGGCCACACGGCCCTCGGCGGCGGCGACATGGGCCTCTTCGGCAGCGGCGACCTCTTCACGTGGCCGAGCCGTCTGGCCGCCGTCCAGCCCGCCTTCATGGACGCCCGGCGGCTCGACCCGAACCTCTCGTTCGACGATTCCGTCGGCCGCACCACCTTCTGGGGGGCCGCGTCGACCACCCTCGGGGCCACGCTCCACGAGCTGGCCCACACGTTCGGCCTGCCGCACACGCGGGAGCCGATGGACATCATGACGCGCGGCTTCGACTACTTCAACCGCGAGTTCACGTTCGAGGACCCGCCGAGCGGCCACAGCGCGAAGCCCGTCGAGTTCGCCGAGAAAGACGTGGCGTGCTTCGCGCCGGTGAGCGCCGCGGCCCTCGTGCCCTCCCGCTGGTTCGCGATGGACGAGAAGACCTACGGCGCCCGCGGCGAGACGACCGCCCGGCTCGACGACGCGTCGCACCTGATCGTCGTCGAGTCAACCCGGCCCATCCGCTACATCGGCTTCGACCGGCGCGGCGACGCCGCCTACCACATCGTCCCGCCGGAGGGGACCCGCAAGATGGAGTTGCCGATGAAAGACATCGCCGCCCGCGTCAAGGCGAGCGGCTTCCAGGTCCGCGTCATCGACGACGAGGGCGGCATCACGCACGCGAACATCGTGGCGGGGGCGTTCGTGCAGATGTGGCAGTTCGCCTCGATCACCGAGCCGTGGACCGACAAGAACGCCCCGGTCGCGCTCAGCGACCAGCGCCTCAAGGAGATCGAGGCGAGCGCCGCCGCGGCCAAGCCGGCGACCTCGAGCGAGAGCTTCATCGATTTCACCAGGCAGTTCCCCGCCGACAAGCAGGCCGACGTTGCCGCCTACGCCTTCCGCACGATCAAGTCGACCGCCGCCCGCCGCGTGAAGATCCTGACCGGCAGCGACGATGCCCTGCGGGTCTGGCTCAATGGGAAGCTCCTCAAGCAGGTCATCGCCCTGCGCGCGGCGCAGATGGACTCGGAGTCGATCGCGGCCGGACTCGAGCCGGGCGAGAACCGCCTCCTGGTCGAGGTCTCCCAGGCCGGCGGCGGATGGGGCCTGTACCTGCGCTTCGAGGACGCCGACGGCACGCCCCTCCGCCTCGACGACAGCGGCGAGCTGGTAAAGGTTCCCCTGGCCCCATGATGCGCCGGGGGCACTTGGCCCGAACCATGAAGACGCGCGAAAGCGGCATGCCCGATGAGGCCCTCTGGTCCGCCTTCTTCACGCCCGAAGAGACGCTGGCCAGGCTGGGGCTGACCCGCGACTGCCGCGACGTGGTGGACTTCGGCTGCGGCTACGGCACGTTCACCATCCCGGCGGCGCGGATCGTCCGCGGCATCGTTCATGCGCTGGACATCGAGCCGGAGATGGCCGCAGCGACGATGGCCAAGGCGATGGCGGCGGGCCTGGCCAACGTGCAGGCGCGGCAGCGCGATTTCATGGTCGAAGGCACCGGCCTGCCCGACGCCGGCGTGGACTACGCGATGCTCTTCAACATCCTCCACGCCGAGGAGCCGCTGATTCTGCTGAGGGAGGCCCTGCGCGTGCTCCCGCGCGGCGGCCGGCTGGGCATCATGCACTGGAACTATGATCCGACCACGCCGCGCGGCCCCAGCCTGACCATCCGTCCGCGGCCGGAGCAGTGCCGGGCCTGGGCCGAGCAGGCGGGTTTCCGCCTGGCCGGCCCCGAGCGGATCGACCTGCCCCCGTACCATTACGGCCTGGTGATGGTCCGGCCGTGAGACAGGATGCAGGCTTGGGATTTGGCGCGGCGAGTCTCCGGACCCGCCGCGCGATGTGGCGAAGTACTCAGGAACAAGACGAAATGGAGATATACATTAAATCGACATTACTTGTCACATTCGCCCTGGGGCTGACCTTGTCCCTGGCCACGGCCGCGGCCCGCGCGGAAACCACGTTCTACGTCGCCCCCGGCGGCGCCGATGCCAACCCCGGCACGCAGGCCCTGCCCTTCGCCACACTCGCCAAGGCGCAAGCGGCGGCACGCGAGGCGAAGGCCACGGGCCCCGTGACCGTGCTCCTCCGCGCCGGCACCTGGTACCTGCGCGAGTCGATCGTGTTCAAGCCCGAGGACTCCGGCACCGCCCGGGCGCCGATCGTCTACGCGGCGTACCCGGGCGAAGAGCCGACCGTGAGCGGCGGCACCCGGCCCGACCTCAAGTGGACCGACTACAAGGACGGCATCCTCCAGGCCGCGGTGCCGGGCGTGAAGGACGGCAAGGTCGACTTCGACCAGCTTTTCGTCAACGGCCGGCGCCAACCCATGGCCCGCTACCCCAACTACGACCCGGCGGCGCGGAACTTCGACGGCAGCGCCGCCGACGCCATCAGCCCCGAGCGCGTCAAGCGGTGGGCCAACCCCGCCGGCGGGTTCGTCCACGCCCTGCACGCCCACGAGTGGGGCAGCTTCCATTACCGCATCGCCGGCGTCGACGAGAAGGGCCAGCTCAAGCTCGAAGGCGGCTGGCAGAATAATCGACAGATGGGCATGCACAAGAGCATCCGCTTCGTCGAGAACGTCTTCGAGGAGCTCGACGCGCCCGGCGAGTGGTACCTCGACCGCGCGAAGGGCGTCCTCTTCTTCATGCCGCCGAAGGGCCTGGACCTGGCCCAGGCACGGGTCGAGGCGGCGGGCCTCCGCGGCCTCTTCGAGTTCCGCGGCAGCGAGAAGAGCCCCGTGCGGTTCATCACGCTGCGGGGCCTGCGCCTCGCGCACACCGCCCGCACCTTCATGGACACCCGGGAGCCGCTCCTCCGCAGCGACTGGACGATCTGCCGCGGCGGCGCCGTTTTCCTGGAGGGCGCCGAGGACTGCACGGTGGCCGACTGCTTCTTCGACGCCGCCGGCGGCAACGCGGTATTTGTCAATAACTACAACCGCCGCGTGCAGGTAACCGGGTGCAGGATCGCCGAGGCGGGGGCCAGCGGCGTCTGCTTCGTGGGCGACCCCGGCGCGGTGCGCTCGGCGGCCGACGAGGTCGGGCGGGCCGTGCCGCTCGACCAGATGGACAAGACGCCGGGGCCGAAGACCGCCAACTACCCCGCCCAGTGCCGCGTGCACGACTGCCTCATCACCCGCATCGGCCGCGTGGAAAAACAGACCGCCGGCGTCCAGATCTCGATGTCCCAGGAGATCACGGTCAGCCATTGCAGCATCTACGACGTGCCGCGCGCGGGCATCAACATCGGCGACGGCTGCTGGGGCGGCCACGTCGTCGAGTTCTGCGACGTCTTCGACACGGTCAAGGAGACCGGCGACCACGGGTCGTTCAACTCGTGGGGCCGCGACCGCTTCTGGCACGGCGACCGCGGGAAGATGAACCCGATGGCGGCCGACAACCCCGAGATGCCGCGATGGGACGCCTGGAAGCCGACGATCCTGCGGAACACCCGCTGGCGCTGCGACCACGGCTGGGACATCGACCTCGATGACGGCTCCAGCAACTATCATATATATAATAACCTGTGCCTGAACGGCGGCCTCAAGAACCGCGAGGGGTTCTACCGCACCGTCGAGAACAACATCATGGTCAATAACTCCTTCCACCCGCACGTGTGGTTCGAGAAGAGCGGCGACGTCTTCGCCCGCAACATCACGATGACCGGGTACCACCCCATCGGCATGCCCAAGGTGTGGGGGAAGGAAATCGACTGGAACCTCCTGCCCGACGAGGCGGCCCTGGAGCGCTCGCGCGCGATGGGCATGGACGCCCACTCCGCGGCGGGCGACCCCATGTTCGTCGACCTGCCGAAGGGCGACTTCCGCGTCAAGGACGGCTCCCCTGCCCTCAAGATCGGCTTCAAGAACTTCCCCATGGACCAGTTCGGCGTCGTCAAGCCCAGCCTGCGGGCCGAGGCCCGGACCCCCCAGATGCCCGTCCCCGGGGCGCATGCCCCCAAGCCCGCGTCGCCGCGCGACGCCGTGCTCGCGTGGATGGGCGCGAAGATCAAGAGCGTGACGACCCTGGGCGAGGTCTCGGCCGCCGGACTGCCGGGCGAGGTCGGCGCGATCCTCCTCGACGTGCCCGACGGCAGCGCCGCCGCGGCCGCCGGACTCCGGAAACTCGACGTGGTCCTCCGGGCCGGCGGCAAGGAGATCAAGGACGCCGCCGAACTCCTGCGGCTCTACCGCGTCACGCCGCCCGACCAGAAACTCAAGCTGGAGGTCTTCCGCGGCCAGAAGCGCGTGACGATCGAAGTGCCCGGCCCGCGAGAGATCACGCTGAACGCCGGCGCCGCGAAGATGATGGGCGCCGGCCCCCGTCCGAGCTACGACCGCGGCAAGGATTTTGTCGGAAGCTGGGTCAACACCGACGCATGGCTCCAGTGGGATCTCACCGTCGCGAGGGCAGGCACGTACGAACTGCACATCACGCTCGCGAGCACCGACGAGTCGGCCGGGGCCGAGTATGAGATCGCGGTCGGCGATCAGAAAGTCCGCGCCAAGACGCCGGGCACCGGCGGATGGGAGAACTTCACCACGCAGAAGATCGGCGCCGTCGACCTCGCCAAGACCGGCGCCGCCACCGCCACGCTCAGGCCCGTCCGCAAGACCGGCGCCGCGGCGATGAATCTGCGGGCCGTGACGCTCGTGCCGGTGGAGAAGTGAGTCGGACAATCCGGCGCACGCACGCGGCGGGTCGGGAGACCCGTGCCTGTTTAGCGTGCCAACGTCCATTTGCGGGGTGGCATGCCCAGGCCGCCTTTGCCTGGGCATGTTCGCCGAAGTCCGGCGTGCATGCCCACGCGAACAGCGGCGTGGGCATGCCACCCGGCTATCCGGAGCAACACGCTAAACA
>Ga0315286_10006341_pt1 | contig 11520 bp, 6 predicted proteins | sample YL17G10_0_MG_FD_205038 | JGI IMG/M metagenome (GOLD analysis project Ga0315286, IMG submission 205038) | Sediment microbial communities from Yellowstone Lake, YNP, Wyoming, USA - YL17G10_0 | ecosystem: Environmental > Aquatic > Freshwater > Lake > Sediment | place: USA: Wyoming | collected... | reverse complement strand
AGTTCCAGCCCCTGCAAGTCATCCTTTTCGGTTCGCATGCCCGGGGCGATGCGGGCCCGGACAGCGACATCGACCTTCTGGTCATCCTTTCGCACGTGGCGAACAAGCGTCGCGCTGCGATTGACTTACGGCGCGCTTTGGCGGCGTTCCCGGTGCCCAAGGATGTCGTCGTGACGTCGCCAGAAGAGATTGCGCAGCGCGGGAACCTGGTGGGGACCATTCTGAGGCCGGCCCTGAGGGAGGGCAAAGTCCTTTATGAGCGCCCTTGACAGCCTCCTCGAAGCCCGGCGATGGCTGCGGTTCGCATCCGAGGACATGCGCCTCGCCGAGACGCTGTTGTGCGAGGAGAGAGGCGCGCCGCGGCACATGTGTTGGCTGGCTCAGCAGGCAGCCGAGAAAGCGATCAAGGCCGTCCTGGTATTCCTTCAGGTCGATTTCCCCAGGAGTCACGATCTGGATGCCCTTAGGATTCTCGTGCCTGACGGTTGGGGGATCAAGTCCGTTTATCCTGATCTTGCCGATCTCACGGAATGGGCTGTGGAAGCCCGCTATCCGAGCGACTGGCCCGAAGCGGCTCTGCCGGAAGCGCGCGAGGCGGTTGAGAAGGCCCGCAGGATGCTGAATGCTGCCGTAGACGACCTGCGTGGCCACGGGCTCGTGTTCGATGACGGCCAATGAGAGAGCGGCTCGGTCTTTGGGGGAGCGAGTCGCGTGGGAGGTGCGCAATGGCTCGATGTGCGGCGCGGCAGTTGCTTTTGCTGGCCGGTTTGGCCGTGGCGGTCGGCTTGGTGCTTGTTTCTTCGTGGCCAGCGGCCGCCGAAGAGGCGAAGACCCCGCCTCCCCCCTGGGAAATCCCCGTCGTCGTGGTCAAGTACTTGCCCGTCAAGGGCGACCGGCTCGACCGGGCGGTCACGGGCGACGTGGACGACGCGCTCGAGGCCATCCGGGCCAAGACCGACCGCATCACGCAGCAGGTTATCGCGGCCCTCACCGAGGGCTCGCGCTACCGCGCCTACAAGGACCCGGCGGCCAAGCCCAGCCTGAAGTACGCGATCCTCAAGACCTACGAGTTCCTCGCCCCGCTGCCCACGCGGCCCAAGAAGGGCAACGAGACGCCCCTCACCGACTACGCCAAAATCATGGAAGATATCAATATCAAGGAGTGGGTGGAGGAGAAGGGCGTCAAGGAGGTCTGGGTCTGGGGGTACCACGGCGGCGTGGTGGTGCTGTGGGAATCGAACATGGCCGGGCCGTTCGGCGACATCTCGAACTCCAACCGCGACCCGAACGACCTGCCCGTGTTCAAGAACACCTACACGGTCTACCACTACAACTACCAGCGCGGCCCCTCCGAGGCGACCGAGGACCACATGCACCAGATCGAGCACGTCCTGAACTACGTGGACGGCCGCGACCGCACGCCGCCGGACAAGTGGGCGGACCTCCTCTTCTGGGGCAAGTTCGTCGGCAGCGACAAGTCGCATAAGATCATCCGCCCCGGCTGCGGCTGGACGCACTACCCGCCGAACGGCGAGCGGGACTACGACTGGGGCAACAAGCGCGTCGTCGACAGCGACATCGAAGAGTGGAAGCCCGACGGCACCGGCAAGAAACAGCCCATCAACTGTGAGAAGTGGGGCGCGAATAGCCTCCGGTGGTTCGTCTACTGGATGCAAAGCATCCCCGGCGCCGATAACGGCCTGACGTACAACGACAAGCCGCTCGAGAACTGGTGGCGCTTCATCGGCGACTTCGACGGGGCGATGAAGGCCAAGGCGAAGCTTTGGCGGGAATAGCCAAACCGCTCGGTGCCCCAGTGCCCAAGCCCTTGGGGCCTAGACCTTGTCTGGCGGCAGCAGTTTCTCCAGAATGGCGACGAGATCATCCTTCGGCATAGGCCACCTCGGCCTCCGCCAGAACGCGCTCCCGGATGCGCCGATTGAGGAAGCCGGCCGTCACGAGATCGACGTGGCGGCCGCCCAGCAAGCCTGAGAGTTCCGTCTCAAGGTTGTAGAGGCCGATGAAGCCGGGTACGTGCTGAGGCTCGAACTCCACCAGCACGTCGATGTCGCTGTCGGGGCTGAAATCCTCTCGCGTCACCGAACCGAAAAACGCCAGCCGCCGGAGGTGATGCCGGCGGCAGAAATCGGCGATCTTTTCCTGCGGGATCTCGATGTTGGGCGTCCGCATAGGTCACCGCATCCTATCAGACCCGATTTCCGCCGGCCTGTAAAGCACAAGAGCGCTCTACGGCCGCTTGAGCGTGCCGGTCAGGACGTTGATGGCGCGGTCGTCGGCGCGGTACCAGGCGATCCGCAGGGCGTAGTCTTCCTCGACAAAGATGTCGAGAAGCTTGTCGCGCGGGTCGCGGCTCACGGCCACCGAGGCCTGGTTGTCGAGCCAGCCGGACTGTTTGCCCATCGCTTCGCCGGGCGCCATGCGGCCGATGAGGAGGCCGTCGGCGGTGTAGTGCAGGATAGTCGCCTTCTGGGCCATGCCGACCATGCACCCGCCGCCGGGGACCGCGTCGAGGCCGACGGCCGCCTCCGGGATCGCCGCCACCCACAGCCTCTGCCCGTTCTTATCGAAACGTGCCAATGTGTTCCCGCCCATCCAGAACGGATTGTTCTTCGGGCGGGGCACCTTGTCGGACCAGCCGAACGCGTAGATCGACCCGTCGTCGGCGTGCTGGGCCATGTTCGGCTCGAACTTGTGGGCCGACGCGTCGCGCGGCACCATCTCCTTGGCGGCAGCCCAGTCCCACGTGGGGTTGCCCTTGGGGTCGAGCCCGCCGCGCGGAATCTGCCAGATGCTGCGGGTGTGGTGGTTGGGGAACCAGAGGTTCCCGTCCGGGTCGACGTCCATGCCGTGGGTGGCGTAGCGGTGGGGGCTCTGCTCGCCGGGCTTCTTGAGCCAGCGGACCTCGTCGGCGTCGGCGACGCCGTTGCCGTTGACATCGCTCCAGGTCCACATGCCGGCCTCGCCCTTGGGGAAGTCGGGATGGTGCCGGTTCTTACCGTCCCACGACGGGTCCTTGCCGCCGATCGCCGCCGCGAGCTGAAACGTCTTCGCGCCGATCCGCCAGACCTGTACGCCGTCGCCCGTGGGCGTGAAGAAGAAGTCGGCGCCGCCGAACCTGAGGACCCGCGGCGTGCCGTGCGGGTCGCTGCGGTAGCTCGGCCCGCCGGGGAACAGGCAGCCGGTGAATTCCCACGTCCCGGCGGCACGGTCGAGCAGGCGGTAGCGGTGGAACGTCATCGAGTAGAACGTGTCGGGGTTCTCGCGGCCGTAGTTGCCGAGCGATACGAACTCCAGGCCCTGGCGCTGCCACAGGAGTTTCCCGTCGGCCGACCACTTGGCCAGGATGGCGCCGTCGACCGGCATTTTGTTAAGGGTGAACAGGTTCCCGTCCTTGTCGACGGCCGCGCCGCGGAGGCGGTAGAAGCGGTCGGGGGCGAAGTCGCCGGGCTGGGCCTTCTGGCCGAAGGCCCGCACCAGCTTCGCCTCGGCGCCCGACACGTCGTAGCTCTTGACCTGGCCGCCGATGCCGTCGGCGACGCAGAGCTGGCCCGTCGGCCCGAACGCGATGGACTCGACCTCGCCGAGGTCCTTGAGGACTGCCCGCCCGTCCTTGCCTTCCGGCGAGAAGACGCTCACGATCGTGTGCTCGTGGCCGACCCAGATCCGCCCGGCCTTGTCGACCGCCAGGGCGTTCGGCAGCCTCACCGCGAACTCGCCCAGCGGCTTGCCGGCGACCTTGTGGTACCGCAGGATGCGGCCGCCGAGGGCGTCGGCGGCCAGGAGCGAGTCGCCCTGGACCGCGACGGCCCGCAGCGGGTAGCGCATGAGGGCGGCGTCGGCCTCGGGCGTGCCGGGCGGGATGAGCTTCTTCGGCCACTCGTAGACGTTGATGTGGCCGTCCTCGCGGCCGACCTCGGTGAACTTCTCGTGCTTGCCGTCGGCCAGGCGGAACCGCTGGAGCTGCTGGCGGTTCTGCCACTTCTCGGACTCCCAGCCCTCCATGCCGCAATAGATGTACGTATCATCGATCGTTATGGAGTACGGGGCGCCGTTCGGGTTGCCGTTGCGGATCTGGAAGCGGGCGTCGTAGACGGAGTCGCCGGCGGCGTTCCACTTCTTGAAGTCGGCCCCCGCCTCGTCCCACCCGTTGGCGGTGTAGACGGCGCCCTCGGCGTCGACCGCCACCGACTGGAGGTTGTTGGGCGTGTGGCCGGCGGCATTGGGCGGCCGGCCGTTGTTGCCGATGACGCCGACGTTGCGGTACGTGGACCCGTTGACGACGACGCGCCACCGGTAGTCGCCCGACAGGGCGGCGCCGCCGAAATCGTCCAGGCCGTCCCACTGGCCGGTCTGCTTGCCGGCCGGGAGTTCCTTCATCGTCCAGAGGGTGCGGACCAGGCGGCCCTCGGCGTCGAACACGCCGGCGCTCGTCAGGCCGGGCTTATCGAGCGTGAACGCAAACTCGACGCGGGCCGTGGCCGCGGCAGGCGCCGGGGCCTCGGCGGCCGGGGCGATTGACGTCCACAGGATGGCGGAGAGGCCGGAGAGGATCATCAGGACGGCGCGTGGCAGCATGAAGGATTCCCTTTCCCAGTTCTGATGGAAGCCTCTTTGGGGCAAGCCTTGTACGGACACCGGAAACCGCTACGGGGCGGGTCTCCGTACGTGTTTGGCGTCTTGCCTTCACGCGGTCACCCCGAGCGAGCGCAGCGAGTCGAGGGGTCTCGCCGTGCGAATTCCCGAACGGCAACGACCACAGCGAGATTCCTCGACTCGCTGCGCTCGCTCGGAATGACAACGCTAAACACATACGGTCTCCTGACCCGCCGCGCCGAGTGCCGGTTTCGGCCCTCGCCGGGCCGCTCGCGCGGGGGGTCAGGAGACCCACCGCGCACGACTTTCCTGGAATGAGTACTACATCGCGACTGGGCCGGTTGGCAATGAATAACTGGGCGGGGCGAACGTCTGGATGGTAGACGGGTGGGTGGCGTGGCCACAGCTTGTCCGCCGTGCCGGGCACGCGAGCGTGGTCATCCGCGCCCTACGGCACGCGAAAGCACTCTGTAGCGGGGGACCAGCAGGGCCACCCGACAACGGGTGGCCAGGACACCCGGCGCAAATGCCCTTGAGTCAAGCACCTACAAGAGCGGATCTTTGTGTCATGCGGGCCTGCTGCCGCCGGTACGTGGTTGACAATCGCCGGAATTGGGGTATCATATCCTTGGCCAGTTTCTGATTGGGGGTACCATGTTCCCAAACTCCCGTCTCTCTCAAGCCGAGCCCAGGTCGACCACGTTCGAACGGCTCGAAGACCGCCTCTTCCTCGCCTATGGTGGCACCCTGTGGGCCATCTTCGGCGACAAGAACAAGGCGAACTACAACGACACGATCATCGTCGATCGCGATCCGGACGACCCGTCGCTTCTGCGCGCGACGGTCAACGGCACGATTGTCGGGACGCGTCCCGAGAGCCGCGTCTCGATGATCTACGTCAATGGTGGCCGCGGCGACGATACGATCACTGTCGACATCGCCGGCGGCAAGCGCCTCATGACCTGCAACATCACTGGCGGGCCGGGCAACGATACGCTCACCGGCGGGCCGGAATTGGACTACATCTACGGCGGCACCGGCAATGACACGCTCCGCGGCGGCGGCGGAAAGGACTTCTTGATCGGCGGGCTCGGCAAGGACTACGTGTATGCCGAACCCGGCGTCAGCAGGATTTACGGCGAGAAGAGGGACGTGCTGGTCCAGGACGACGGCGCCAACCCGCTTCAGCCCATCGGCACCGACGGCGTCCTGCGCGACTGGCTTGTCAAGACCGCCTTGAACCGGTGGGGCGACGTGCTCGGCACGACGCAGCACTGGTGGTGGTGGTGGTGGGGGCGCGGCATCTACAAAGGGGGCGACGGCGGTTCTCCCATCGTCTTCATGGCGGCGGCCGATGGCGGCACGACGCCGAGGGTCGAACTCGCCGCCAACACCAGCGGCGGCGCTCCTTCGTACACCGGCACCAACAACCAGGTGGCCGGCGTCGACGAGGCCGACTTCGTCAAGACCGATGGCAATTACATCTACCTGCTGCGCGACCAGAAGCTGGTCGTCGCCGATTCCTGGCCGGCCGAGGACCTGCACATCGCGGGCAGCGCCGACATCGAGGGCTCGCCCTTGGCCGTGTACGTCTACGGCGATCACGTGACCGTCCTCTCGCAGATCTACGACTATCAGTTCTTGCCTGTGATCGGGCCGCCCGTGAACGTGCCCTTGCCTGTCGAAACCATCGGGCTGAGGGCCACCAGCCTGGTGGCGAACGCGTCCTTCTGCATGCCGCGGTGGTGGCAGCCGTCGCAGCCCAGGATCAAGGTGACCGAATTCGACGTATCCGACCGGGCCAACCCGACCGTGACCGAGGAGACGACGCTCGACGGCTGGCTGACCAGTTCCCGCATGATCGGCGACCGCGTCCTCCTGGTCATGCAGAACGATACGCCCATCCCGGAACCGCTGATGACGGCCGATCCAAACGATCCGGGGGCGTACACGTACGAGACCAAGGAGGCGTACCTCGAGCGGCTCCGGACGGCCGACCTCGCCACGCTCCTGCCGTCCTACACCACGAAGATCGCGGGGGTCGATGAAGCCGTCGAGGGGGCGCTGGTCGAGGCCCAGTCGCTCTATCTGCCGGCCAAGCCGTCGGGCGAGAGCCTGATCTCTGTCGTGGGGTTTGACGTCGACAACGGCATTGGCCCCGTCTCGACCACGTCGGCGTTCGGCGTGGGCGGCACGGTCTACGCGTCGGCCGACAGCCTGTACCTGGCGTCGACCTCGTGGGTCACGCCGCTGCGGGGATGGTGGCAAAGCTGGGCGCCGACGACCTTCGTCTACAAGTTCGACCTCACCCAGGACGGCGTGCCGCTGGTCGCCACCGGCACGGTGGCCGGCGACATCGTGAGTCAGTACTCGATGGACGAGTTCGGGGGCGACCTGCGCATCGCCACCACCGAGTCCTCGACCGGCCTCTCGAGCAACGTGTTCGTGCTGGCGGAGAGCGGCGCCGACCTCAACATCGTGGGCAGCGTCACGGGGCTGGCGCTTGGCGAGCGGATCCGGTCGGTCCGGTTCATGGGCGATCGCGGCTTCGTGGTCACGTTCCGCCAGGTGGACCCGCTGTTCTCGCTGGACCTGAGCGACCGGACGAATCCGTTCGTGGCGGGGGAACTGAAGATCCCCGGCTACTCCTCGTTCCTCCAGCCGATGGACGGCGACCACCTGATCGGCTTCGGCCGCTACGCCGACCCCGCCACCGGCCGCGTCCAGGGGCTCCAGCTTTCGCTCTTCGATGTGTCGGACCTCACGAACCCCACGCAGATGTTCACCTACGTGTTCAGCACCGAGTCCTGGGGCGGCTACTCCGAGGCCGAGTGGGACCCGCACGCGTTCTCCTATTTCGCCGACTACGGCGTTCTGGCCATCCCGGTCCAGCAGGGGTGGTGGGGAGACAGCGCCAACGGCCTTCAGGTGTTCAAGGTCGACCTGACGACCGGCTTCACGTCGCTGGGCGAGATCCAGCACGACACACCCGTGCGGCGGAGTTTCCAGATCGGCGATTACATCTTCTCGATCTCCTCCGACACGATCAAAGCGAACTCGATCGCCGATCCGGCCTGGGAAGTGGCGGCGCTGGACCTCACGAAGTAGGACGGAGGGCGGGAGTTGTCGCGCGGCGGGTCGCCTGGGGTGTGCCAGGATTCTATGGCGAGGGTGGCATAGCCACAGCCTGCCCGCCGCGCCAGCGTGGCGGAGTCTTCTCGAAATCCATATCACCGCAGAGGACGCAGAGAACGCAGAGAGAAAAAGAAAAGGTAAAAGAGATTCACCACAGAGAGCACAGAGAACGGCGAGAAGAGGGACAAAGAAAAGGCAAAGAAGAGAAAAGAAGAAACAAAGCATCTTGTTTTCTCTGTGCTCTCCGTGTTCTCTGTGGTGCGATCCTTTGCTGTTTCTCTCTGCGTTCTCTGCGTTCTCTGCGGTAAAGAGGGATGTCTGGTGTGCCTCGGCCCGCGGATCGGCTGCCGCCCCAGCGCCGGGGCGCACCTCAAGTTTGTGGCGAGGTCAGTCGTTCTCCGGCAGGGCGGCCTCGGTTGGGCAGGGCTCGATCGCCCAGATCCGGCTCGCGTACTCGGCGATGGCGCGGTCCGACGAGAACTTGCCCGAGCGGGCCACGTTCAGGATCGCCTTGCGGGCCCACTCGTCGGGTTGGCGGTACAGCGCGTCCACGCGGTCCTCGGCGTCGACGTAGGACCGCAGGTCCGCCAGGTTGCCAAAGGGGTCGCCCTGGTCCAGGAGGCTGGCGCGGATGGGCGCGAAGATGCCGGGCTCGTTCGGGTTGAAGTGGCCCGAAAAGAGCAGCGCGATCGCCTCGCGGATTTCGTCATCCTGCTCGCACGCCGCCCTCGAGTGGTGGGCCATGGCCCCCGACGCCACCTGCTCGGCCGTCAGGCCGAAGATGAAAATGTTCTCCTTTCCCACCTCTTCGAGGATTTCGACGTTGGCCCCGTCCAGCGTGCCGATCGTCAGGGCGCCGTTGAGCATGAACTTCATGCAGCCCGTGCCGGAGGCCTCGGTGCCCGCCAGGGAGATCTGCTCCGAGAGATCGGCCGCCGGCGCGATCCGCTCGGCCAGCGACACCCGGTAGTTCGGCAGGAAGAACACCTTGAGGCGGCTGCCCACCGCCGGGTCGTTGTTGATCGCCGCCGCCACGTTGTGGATCAGCTTGATGATGAGCTTGGCCGTCGTGTAGGACGGCGCCGCCTTGCCGCCGAAGAGGAACGTCCTCGGCGGCACGTCGAGGGCGGCGTTCTTTCGCAGGCGATTGTAGCGGACGACGAGGCCCAGCACCGCCAGGAGTTGCCGCTTGTACTCATGGATGCGCTTGACCTGCACGTCGAAGAGCGAACTGGGGTCCACGTGCCAGCCGTACTTCGACCGGACGTAATCGGCCAAGGCCGCCTTGGCCTGTCGCTTGACCGCCACAAAACGCCGGCGGAAGGCCGGGTCATCGGCGAGCGGCGCCAGGCGCGCGAGCTCCCCGAGGTCCGTGACCCACCCGTCGCCCAGCGTCTCGGTGACAAGCGCCGCCAGGGCCGGGTTGGCCTTGAGGAGCCACCGCCGCTGCGTCACGCCGTTGGTGATGGCGAAGAACCGGGCGGGGAGCATCTCGCCCAGGTCCGGCACCACGTTGGCCTTCAGGAGCCGGGCGTGCAGGGCCGACACGCCGTTGGTGGCGTGCGACCCCACGATCGCGAGGTGGGCCATCCGCACCTGCGGCGCGGGCCCTTCTTCGATCAGGCTGAGGCGCTGCTGGCGCTGGCCGTCGCCGGGGTAGCGGTCGGCCACCACGCCGAGGAACCGCCGGTTGATCTCGTAGATGATCTGGAGGTGCCGCGGCAGCAGCCGCCCGATCATGTCCACGGGCCATCGCTCCAGCGCCTCCGGCATGAGCGTGTGGTTCGTGTAGGCGAGCGACCGCACCGCGAGGTCCCACGCCTGCTCCCAGCCGAGGTGCTCCTCGTCCATCAAGAGCCGCATGAGCTCCGGCACCGCCAGCGCGGCGTGCGTCTCATTCATGTGGATGGCCGCGCGGCTCGGCAGTTCGCTCCAGCCGACCCGGTCGACCCTGAACCGCCTGAGGATGTCGTACAACGAGCAGGCGACGAAGAAGTACTCCTGCCGGAGGCGCAGCTCCCGCCCCGCGTACATGGAGTCGCCGGGGTAGAGGACCTTCGTCAGGTTCTCGGCGGTCACCTTCGATTGCACCGCCGCCACGTAATCGCCCCGCTCGAAGTCCTGGAGGTCAAACTCCTGCGGTGCCCGCGCGCTCCAGAGGCGCAGCGTGTTGACCGCGCGGCCGCCGTAGCCGACCACGGGCACGTCGTACGGCATCCCGAGCACGTCGCGCGTGTCGACCCAGCGGCAGGTCAGGCGCCCCCCCTCGCGCCCTTCCTGGATGCGGCCCTCGAAATGGACCGGGATGAGGTAGTCGGGGCGCGGGATCTCCCACGGGTGCCCGCCGCGGAGCCAGTCGTCGGCCTGCTCCACCTGCCACCCGTTCTCGATCACCTGGCGGAAGATGCCGTAGTCGTACCGCAGGCCGTAGCTGATCGCGGGGATCTGCATCGTGGCCATCGACTCCATGAAGCAAGCCGCCAGCCGGCCCAGGCCCCCGTTGCCCAGGCCCGCGTCGAGCTCCTGGTCTCTCAACTCGATCCAGTCGAGCCCGAAGTCCGCCATCGCCTTCTCGACGGCCGCCCCGATCCCGAGGTTGCTCACGTTGTTGCCCAGCGACCGGCCCGGCAGGTACTCGATCGAGAGGTAGTAGACGCGCTTGACCTGCCGGCGATGGTGGGTCTGCTGCGTCTTGATCCACCGCGCGACCAGGCGGTCGCGCACCGCCATCGCCAGCGCCAGATACCGGTCGTGGAGCGTGGCGGTGTAACGGTCGCGGCCCAGCGTGTGCCTGAGGTGATGCGCGAAGTCGGCCTTGAGCGATTCCGGATCCATGCCGTGCTGCGAGGGGAGGGGTTCGACCTGTTTCTCGATTTGAGGCATAAGGCCCCCTTTCATTACCTACCAGTGTGCTTTGAAGCGTCCGCATGACGCAAGCATAAAATCGGCGTTCTCCGTAATAGTACAACACCACTTAGCGCGGCGAGTCTCCTGACCCGCCGCGCACCTGCGTTATCTTGTTGCTGGGGGGCAATTGCCGCGCGGTGGGTCAGGAGACCCGCCGCGCACGAGGTTAAGTGGTGTTGTAGGAGTAATCGTTCGTAGGTTATAGCTGGACTTGGGGGGCGCGCGCCCAGTACACTCACCCGGCACGCTTCGCGTCGCCCGTTTGGCCGCCCTGCTTGTCGAAGACTCGCCATGGCGAGCGAGGCGCGATTATCGCGAGGTACGCCATGCCCAGCAAGTACCCTCAGTTCGACCGCCGCGCCCTCGAGCTCCTCCCCCTGGCGGCGCGCCAGAGCGACATGGACCTCTCGCACGTGCTCCAGGTGGGCGAGCGCCCCCTGCCGTTCGAGCATCCCGGCCTGCCGGCGCTGGCCGACGCGCTCGCCGCCGCCAAGGCGCGCGGCTCGAGCATCGTCCTGCTCATGGGCGCCCACGTCATCAAGCAGGGGCTGAGCCGCTACGTCATCGACCTCGTGCGGCGCGGATGCCTCTCTGTGGTGGCGATGAACGGCGCCTGCGCGATCCACGATTACGAGTTGGCCCGCGCGGGGGTGACGACCGAGTCGGTGGCCCGCTACATCTCGGAGGGGCAGTTCGGCCTGTGGCGCGAGACGGGCGAACTCAACGACGTGGTCCGCTCCGGCAATGGCGAGGGGCTCGGCTTCGGCGAGGCGGTCGGCCGCCACATCGCCGCCGGAGCGCTTGAGCACCGCGACGTGTCGATCTTCGCCGCCGCGTACGAGGCGGGCGTGCCGGCCACGGTGC
>Ga0315286_10006339_pt1 | contig 11522 bp, 15 predicted proteins | sample YL17G10_0_MG_FD_205038 | JGI IMG/M metagenome (GOLD analysis project Ga0315286, IMG submission 205038) | Sediment microbial communities from Yellowstone Lake, YNP, Wyoming, USA - YL17G10_0 | ecosystem: Environmental > Aquatic > Freshwater > Lake > Sediment | place: USA: Wyoming | collected... | reverse complement strand
ACTTCGAGGATCTGACGATGGAAGTTCCCAAAGAGCTGCTCCAGGCCATGGTCGACAAACTCAAGGCGAGGACCGATCTCGTCGTACCGCCGTCCCCGGCCGACATCGCCGCCCATCTCAAGAACCTCCTGTCACCGAAGGGGGCTGATCAGCCGACACCCGTCCGCACCATCATGTACTACGGCGGAGTGATCAAGCTCGGGGATCCCCAGGCCCACACCGAACTTCCGAAGGGCTCGAAGAATCCGATGAAGCAGATGAGGGAAGCGTGGAGGAAGGTCGTGTGAGCGGTTGTTGCGGACAGTCCGTTCTGTCTTCTCCGGTCCGGTTCGTCCAGAAGAAGGACTGGCCGGAGATGTGGATAAAGACCGCCGCCCCCGGGGATCTGCTTCTTCTTTCCGACTCCGTCGGATCCTGCGGAGGAATTCTCCGGCTCACCGTGCAGGACACCTTCGTCTCGCTCGATGCCGATCAGGTGTGGCACCGGAAGTCTGTGGCATGGCCGTTCCACGAGGAAAGGATCTCCTCCTTTCGGATCTTCGGCAGCAAGATCGAGTACACCATGAAGTAAAAAGAAAGGGGCGCCAGGCGCCCCCTTCTCTTCGCTTCTTGACCGTCCTACTTGTTCGGGCAGCTCGGACAGTCGGACGAGTGCCCTTCGCCCCGGCCGGCGCGGCAGCGCGCGCAAACGGGCCCGTAGCCGAAGTCCACGAACTTCTCCGGCGCCGGGTCCGGCTTGGGCGGCGGGGGAGGCGGCTCCTCCGGCTTCGTGGTGTCCACCACCGGGGCGTCCCCGGGGAGGACGTTCGGCTTCGGGCACCAGCGGGTCTCGTTCCCGCGGTCGCCATCCCCCTTGATGTCCACCAGGTCCGGATGTCCCGGGACGGGCCCGCGGATCTCTCCGCTGGTACCGTCCCACTTCTTCTTGGCGCTCGGCCCACAGTTGTGGCAGGCCTTGCAAGCGATCTTTCCCCTGCTCATGTTGTTCCTCCTCCTCTGAACTGTACAATGTCTCTGATGGATAAAGAACGGAAGAAACGACTCCTCCATTCTCTCTCGGCTACCGGCGCGGGAGCAGCGGCCGTACCCGCCGCTGTCCTGGCGACGAGCCCGGCGATGCTCATGCTGAGCAAAGGTTTGACACACGCCAAACCGCACATCACTTCCGAATCTGCCTATGACTTTCCGCTCGCTGCCTTCGGGAAGGATCAGCGCGTACACATCGCTCCAGGGATAGCCGCCCAATCTTCCCGCAGAATAGATGTTCCGGAAGTTCCCCCCGCAGGTTCCAGGGCAGTCTCTCTTCCCGTGATGGCCCACGAGTCGGGGCACATGCACGGGGGCTTGGTGCAGAAGTTGACCTCCCTTGGCGAACATGGGCTGTTCTCGCAGCCTGGGATAGGCAAGTATCGGCTTCCCATGATGGTCTCTCCTGTTCACGCCGGTCTTGCAGTCGCCGCGAGCCTTCCCAAGACCGAGAAGAACAAGGTTCTTCGGTGGCTCCAGAGCCATCCGGCTGCGATCGCCGCTGGGATGTCCGCGATCCCGCTGGCGGGGGAAGCCCACGCTTCCGCTCGGGCCATCCGCGGGATCCACAAGGTGTATGGATCCCGCGCCGCGGCGAAGTCCGTGGTTCCTCTGGCTCGTGCATTCGGGACGCATGCGCTCGGCCACGCGCCCGCGATCGCAGGCCTTGCCGTCATGGGCAAGGTCAGGGACTGGCTCGCCAAGAAGAGAGCCTCCAAGTCCCTTGAGAAGACGGGAGAAGCCCCCGGCGGCGGCGCCGTTGGAAGGGTTGTGGATCGTCCTCTTCGGACCTACAGCATGCCCGTTCAGTGGTCCGACTTTCCGTGGATGAACTCCGAGGTCAACCTCATGAAACCTCGGCGTAAGCAGGCCGATCCGGATCGTCCAGAGATCCTTCATGCCAACACGGCCACGCTACTCGGCGCCCAAGAATGAGTACGCTTCTTTCCAAGCTCGCTGAGGAGTTCGCCCCTGGAATCCCGTCCAAGGCGGCGAAGAGTACAATCCCTACGCTGGCCGGGAAGATGTGGGCCTTTTCCGAGCAGCGCCACGACGCCAAGCGCGCTGGGTTGCATTCCGACCTTCGGTTGAGCGACGGACAGACCGCCCTCTCCTGGGCCATCAGGAAGGGGCTTCCCTTGCCTGGTCAGACCTTCCTGGCCATAAGGCAGCCGGACCACACCCACAAGTACATCTCCTACGCCGGCCCGCTTGGCAAGGGCTACGGAGAAGGCATGGTCTCGGTCAACCGGATCGGCATGACGAAGATCATCTCGTCCTCTCCCGAGACGATCCGCTTCGCTGCGCTTGACAAGAAGAACCCTTCCGAGTTCCTGATGTTCAGGACTCCGAAGCTGAATCCGGACTCTTGGCTCATCAAGAACGTCACGCCTACCGTGGCGAGCCGACCGGACATGGCGATCGGAAAGCCGAAGTTCAACGAGGCCCCGGTCGCCGATCTCGGCCGCTTCCTGAGCGATCGGTACCTTCTCTCCTCGAAGATCGACGGCGCGCATTTGAACGTAAAGCTCGGAGACCGCGTCGAGGTCTTCTCGCACCAGCCGAGCGTCACCGGGGAGCACGTCAACCACACGTATGTGTTCGGCTTCGACGGAGCAGAGGTTCCGGAAGACCTGAAGGGAACCACGGTGAAGGCCGAGGGCTTCGCGATGGAGGGTGACAAGGTCATCCCCAATCGAGAACTCAGCGGCATCCTCAATTCCGCGCCTGAGAAGGCCCTGAAGACGATCAAGGAGCGCGGGCTGCGGTTCATCCTCGCTCCCCTGAAGGTGATCGAGTACCAGGGCAAGTCCATGGGGATGGCCCCGTACAACGATCACCTGCCGATCATGAAGAAGATCGTTAAAGAGGCACCTGGTTCCTGGATGATGCCAGACATCGCCGTCACGCCGGAGCAGAAGGAGAAGCTCGTGGCGTCGATCAAGTCCGGGAAGCATCCGTTGACCACGGAGGGGATGGTGGCGTGGCCCGTTCGTGAAGCGGCTGCCACTCCCTTCAAGTTGAAGTTCCGTGATCCCTACCAGGTCTACATCTCCGAGATCTACCCCATGGTCTCCAAGGGGAAGGTGACCAACGTGGCCGGGGGATTCTCATACAGCCTGAAGCCCGGCGGTCCCGCGGTAGGACGCGTGGGAACCGGCTTCAGCGACGAACTTCGGAAGGAACTGTGGGTGGGGCGGGAAGAACTCAAGGGAAGGAAGGTGATCATCGAGGCCCCGGAGCAGTTCCCGGGTGGGGCCTATCGAGCGCCGTCCTTCGTCTCCTTCCACCTGTGACCCTTGACTTTTCGCCATCAGCGAGCATCCTATATTCGTTAGGGCACTACTCGTCGAAAGCGATTTAGGAGAAAGTCAGATGGGCGATGCCACCCGCACGGACAACTTCGGGTTCAAGAAGGTCCCCAACGGCGACCTCGTCATGGGGAAAGTCTTGAACGACTCCCTGGACAGCATCGACGACAGCCTGTTCAAGGCCGTCCACACGCCCGTCCAGAAGGACATCTTCGGGCTCGCGCAGCCGGACGGCGCGATCGTTGGCGGATCTCCCGCATGGGTGCCACTCCTGGGCCCCGGCAACCCGCTGGCGCCTCCGGTGGTGGCCTTCGCCGACGCCGTGGAACTCAAGAAGCTCCGCCTGATCGTGACGGCCAACAGCTCCGGCAGCGGTCTCGACTTCTCGATCGCGCTGGCCAGCGCTCCGGCCGTCCCGCTGACGCTCCCGATCACGGTTCCTGCGGGCACCCCCCTGGACGCGATCGTGGCCGCGGCAGGGCCCGTCCTCCCGACCGACTCGCTGGTGGTCATCGGCATGCTGAACGGCGCCCCCGGCGCCCCCGGCGTGTTCGACATCCAGATCGTGGTCACGGCGGACGTTCAGGAGTAGCGACGGCAGCGGAGGAGCAGCCGATGCCGTTTGTGAACTCCAGGAAGGCGAATGAGATCTTCACCGACGAGGTCGAGAAGGTCGCCTTCCGGATTACTCGTAGCGGTTCCAAGGTGACCTCGGGGCTTTTTCGGACGCGTCCGAAAGGCTCCGGGCTACGAGCGTTACCGGGAAGCCTCTTGACGAAGTTGACAGGGCGGCGCTAAGATCTCCCTTAGAAAGGAGGGCGCCATGCCTAAACGCAGAGACGAGCCCGACACCGAACCCGAGGACGTCGAAGAGGAAGAGTCCGAGGCCGAGGAGGCGGAAGAGGAGGACGAGGAAGAGGAAGAGCCCAAAGCCGCGGATGACGATGTCCTCGAGGAGGAAGAGGAAGAGGAAGAGGACGAAGAAGAGGATGAAGAAGACGAGGAAACCAAGTAGACCTCTCCAGTGACCCGAGCGCTCTCTCGGGTTCCGGCGAACCCGCGCCCAAAAGCGCGGGTTTTTTTTACTCGGAGGATGCGATGGACGGTTCGAAACTCTTCATGGACGAGATCTGCAAGATCTCGGGAAATGTTCTTCAGAGCGAATCCTCGAGTGGCACGGGACCTCTTCGTCCTTCGAGGCCGGAGTTCAAGGCTCCGATCATCACGTCCGGTGCGAAGTCCGACGCCTACCAGAGCATTCTCAAGAAGCTCGAGGCGTTCCGCTCCCGCAAGGCTGGGATCAGGTAGCCGGAGGTTCCCATGAACATCTTCTCCAGGGAACTTCTGAAGGCCGCTGGGGCGTTCGGTGGCATCGGTCAGACCCCGCCGATCGCTGGACCTGTAGGACCCATCAAAGGCGCTCCCCCTGCGGGCGGTCAGAAACTGATCACTCCTTCAGCGCGCGCTGCGGTGAAAAGCCGTCTCGCGGAGAAGCTCGGGCCGAGGATGCAGCCCGACGTTTTCGGCAAGGGGACAGAACCGTCCACCGCAGGAAAAGCTCCCGTCAGGCGTCCTGTCCCGGCTGAGACCCGGCAGGATGTCGAGAAGACCAGGATGGGACGAAGGGTCAAGGAACTCGAGGCTCAGAAAGCCGAGCAGGCCAAGGGAAAAGAATCTCGCGTCGCGGCGACGAAGGAGCGCCGAGCGTCGAGTAAGACCCCCGTTCCCACGAGTGTCCTTCCCGATCCAGCCGCGGCTTCCGGTTCGCCTCCGGCGGACATCTTCAACAAGAGCGGACCCGCTCCTGTCAGAACCCAGGCTTCTCCTGCTTCCGCTCCAGCCCCTACTCCTTCTCCGGCTCCGGTTGCTCCTCCCGTGGCGAATACGGCGGTCCCGGGATCCGAAGCTGCTCCCGCGCAACCTGCCGCCCAGCCTGCCGCCCAGCCGGGATCAGCGCCTTGGTTGAACTGGAAGCGAAAGCTGATGATCGGCGGAGGTCTCGCCGCTGGAGCTGGTATGTACGCTGGGTACAAAGGAATCCAGGGATTCCAGAGAGGGAGTGCCGAGGGTGAAGAGGAACGCAGACGTAGGGGCCTTCCCTGAGGCAAGGCACCTCGTTCGAAGGAAGTCCTACATCAGGGACCTCCCCCGCTCTGCCAACATCCCGAAGTTCCTTCGGCCAGCCGAGATCGCCAGGGTCAGAGAACTGAAGAGCCAGCATCCCAAGATCTCGTGGGACGCTGCGGTGAGGGTGGTGGTGCTCAATGCTGCTTCAGATCTTTCTTGCTGAGATCCGCAAGATTGCCGCATTGGACGACGGCATCGAACCCGGCCGCATGACCGAGAACGAGCCACACCCCGTCGAGACCATCGACACGGGGACGCCTCCTCCCGTGAAGGAAACCGAGGCCAAGGAGCCTTCGGAATCCATCTTTGAAAAAGCCCCAGAGACGACCCAGCCGAGTGCGAGCGAGGCAAGCCCCGTCGGCCCGGCTGGATCGCTTGGTTCCCTGGGGGTCCGCCAATCCCTGGAGGAGAGGTTGGAATCGGCGGATGGTCGTCGTTCGATCCGAAGCGTGCTGACGCACCTGCGCCAGCGGGACGAGGAGACCATCGGTCTCCGGCGCGCGTTCACCCGGGCTCTTCTCCGCGCCCACCGGAATACGGCTGGGCCGTCCCCCACCCCGAGACGAGACCTCCGCGACTTGCTGTACCGCAAGGAACCGTTCGCGGAGGTCTCCAAAACGTAGTCTCCCACACTCCGTAGGACTTACGATCCAATTGAGCTGTTGAGATGTGCCGGCAGCTTCGCCGGCGAGTTGGTCTACCTTCGATTCCTTGGCTCCACCCCCGTTCGGGCCCTTGTGATTTCATCCGAATTCCTCGCCGATATACAGCATGGGTCGGATGAGAGAGCCCGAGTTTTCCACCGCTCAACCCTACTATCGTGGGTGTCTACCGGCGCGCAAGCCTCGCACGCCCACGCACCGGAACAACACCACGCGCCCTGTGATGGAGACGACGGACTCTTGGGATCAACCTTCCCGCTATGGGAGACCTGAAATCCCCGGCAATCACTTATCCGGAGACTTCACTTTCATTGAGTACCTCTCCAGGGCTTTGGAGAGTCTGATCATCGTTCTGTGGCCGGTTGGCCTAAACGTCGAGGACCCGTTCGTGACGGGAAGCATTGCCTCTTTGTCTAAGGGTCTTTTTCCTATGCTCCTGAAGCCCGCCTCCAAGGCTTCCTCCTTGCTGATCGTTCTCATGGCGAACGACCACATTGAATCCCCGAAATTCGAGTGATCGGGGAAAATCGTGCCGTTCTTCAGCAAGAAGTCCTTCATGCACCTTTTACACAGGTGCGTTTGTTTCAGGGTTTGCGTGTCCTGCTGTGCGAGACGCCCACATTTTTGACAGGCGAACGTCCTCGTCTTCTCCAGATACTCCTTCAGGCATTTTTTGGAGCACAGCCTTATCTTTAAGACGTACGCCGTCCACCTGCTGGAGTACGGGATCTTTTCCCCCTCCTTGTCCTTCCGGAACGTGTGCCGCAACCGCTGGACGGATATTTTCTGGATGGGAAATCCGTCCAGTAGCACCTTGTTGCAATTTTGGCACATGCCTACGGAGCATCCCAAGGCGATCCTGGCGAAGATCTCATAGACCGTCGACCACTGCAACGCGGGAACAGGAAATTTCTCCGCTGGGTCTACAGGAAGGCGGATTCCGTAGATGTTCCTCTCCCTGGTCTTGAGCGCCCTCTCCTTCGAAAACTCCGAGCAGTTCTCGTCCGGGGACTTCCTGCATCTTCCGCAGAAGCCCGGGACCGTTTGGCCAACCCTGCACTCCGTTGTCGAGAGTGCTCTTCCGTCCCACGTACGCTTGGGATTGAGGAAATCCCAGATTTCTATCAAGAAACCTTCCGAGATCACCTGCTTGATCCCCTGGTAACCATGAAGAAGATCAAGGGCGATGGCCCGGATGCTCACCTTGTCGGGAGCCGCGAGATGTTTGTACCTTGCTTCCACCGGAATTAACCGGTCCTGACCGGTGTAGACCTGCATGTCGCCTCCTTTGGTCCACTCACTGGACCCAATCTGGAGAGAAGGCCGGGAGGGATTTCTCGTTTCCCCTCCCGGCCTTGGAGGAGACTAATCGAGGAGCGGCTTCAGCCGCTCGTACGCGTCGCAGGCCTTGCCCTGGAGGCAGAGTTCCACGACGAGCATGCGCAGTTGATCGGCGTCGTCGTCGTCCAGCTTGGGAACCCTGAGGACGCTGGGAACGCAGGATCCCATGTCGAGCTGGCACCTCCGGCACAACCCGTTGACGATCACGCAATCGTCGCGGGCGATCCTGGGTTCCATCTTGAGGTTCCTCGTGTGTCCCAGGAGGAACCCCATCCTGGGGGACGCCTCCTTGAGGTTGATTACCAGGCCCAGGGGCGAGCACGGGGTGATCGAGTTCTTCTTCAACCCCTGTGCTCCGCACCGGATGCACACGAGGTTGTCGCAGGTGTTGTCCTGCGCCGAGATCAGGTAGTCGAGCAGAAACTTCGAATCCCTGGGTCCGAGACCGATCATGACGCCGGCGGACCTGGCCAGCGCCCTGACGTCCAGGGGGTTCTTGATGGGCCCGGACTTCCTGGCCTGGGGCGGGGCTACTGGAACTGATGCAACCGGGGGCGGGGGCTTCTCGAGATCCATCTTCTTCTCCTCCTCCATCCTGTCTTACGATGGTAAAACAGGAATCCTAAGCATTCAGGTCCTTCGCCAAGCGAAAGACCTATGCCTACATTCTCTTATGACAAAACTGGGCATGTTTTTACGGGATCGATCCGGTATCCTTATACCTGGAGGTGAACATGGGCGACGTAGTTCCCGATGCCACGAAACTCGCCGGTACCGGCCAGTCCTCCATCGACACTTCGAAGAAGTGGGTGGGCCAGGACTGCGGACAGGTGATCCAGGAGCTCAACGACAAGGTCAAGTCGATCGTCGACGGCAAGATCAAGGAGTACAAGAAGGAAGCCTCGACGGTGGAGGAGGACCACAAGGTCAGGAAGTCCGGCGGTCTGTGGGACAAGATCACCGGGAACTCCTGGTCCAACCTTTCCCAGACGGCCAAGGACGCCATGACCAATCCGAAGGACCAGGCGTCCGCCCAGCAGGGCTACATGGGGAAGTTCAACGAATACCTCGACAAGGGACAGCAGTTCGCTGGGCTCGCCTCCGAACTCGTGTCCAGCGTCTCCAGCGGGATCGTGGAAGAACTCCCAATCCTCAACGCCGTGTCGGAGAGCCTCGGCTTCGGGGTCCTCCAGCCGAACGCCCAGGGAGCCGGGTGCGAGAAGTCGCTCATCCTCGGTACTCTCGACAGCGTCGTGAGCATCGTGGGAGGCGTCGCGAGCAACACGGTATCCGCAGTTTCGGCCGCGCAGGCCACGGTGGCCATGGCCTTCGACGTTGTCCCTGAACTATACGGCGCCCTCGCCAACCTTCCCGTCGGAACGCTCTCCGTGCTCCTCACGAACAAGAAGACTCTCCTCGCCCGGATAGAAGGAGTCGTCAGCGCATCTCTCGCTCTTTCCATCAAGATGACCGATGACGACTACCCGATGGATCACAAGTCCTTCGTCCTCGCCGCGCAGGCCAAACTGGAGGAGTCGGACAGCAACCTCGCCCAGGTGCAGTCCACTCTCGAAGCCGGGGGAAACTTCCTGAAGCCACTCTGGGACCAGACGAGGAAGACGGTCGGCGAGACGGGGGAAGATCTTCTCGGAGGAGGGAAGGGGGAACTCCGTCCCGGGTTCACCCACATCAAGATCATCCAGCTGATCGGATACCAGGCCCAGATGGTTCAGCTCGCGCAGATCCTCACGGAGAGGCAGAAGGCGTTCTCCCTGGTCCTGTCCTCCATCGGACAGATGAAGACGACGTTCGACAGCGAGATCAAGTTCCAGAACCTGATGACTCCGATCGTCAAGCAGGTCCGCTGCTCGATCCAGCAGATCGTCTCGGACATGGACCAGGTCATGGACGCCGACGCTCTCCTCCGTTATTACCTGAAGGAGAAGAAGTGGGGCGTCGATCTCTGCTGCCTCGCCTCGTTCATGTACCAGGCGAGCATGACGGGGAACACGTTGGCGAAGCCGTCCAACGCCTTGAACGACGCCGCTGATGCGGTGTCCACCGCGGTAGGCGGGAGCATGGATTTCTTCCAGAACACGGAGTCCTACGACGCACTCGCCCAGTACATGAACTCCTACTCTTCGGAACTGAAGCGGAAGGCGACGCGGAACGTGGACGCCGGCCTTCTGAAGTCGATCGCCAAGGCGGTGCAGCGCGAGATCGACAAGCTGAAGGCGAGCGACTCCCAGCTCGAGAAGGTCCTCAACAACTTCAACTCCACGGTGGCAGGGGCCGGGCTCACCGCTCTCCAGGCGGTCTCCGGCGTCATGAGCCTGCTGGACGAGCAGGGCCTGGACGGGATGACCGATGCCCTGAAGAACGGGGACTTCAAGTCCTTCTTCAGCGGCGACATGCTCAAGAAGCAGGCGGAGTCCGCCGCTCGAAAGGCTCTCGGCGAGGTCATGCAGTGTTGCGCTCAGAACCAGGGTGACGGGGACGTTCAGGAGAAGGTCATCAAGACCAACCGCATCCTTCAGGCTATGCAGAAGGGAAAGGACTTCTACGAGCAGTACACGCTCGGGTTCTCCACGAAGCACCTGAAGGAGGTCCACGAGAAGATCATCCCCCAGCTCACCCAGATGAAGAAGGACGTCGCCGCCATGGGGCAGGCCCGCTGCATGAACAAGGGGAAGCAGGGGACGCTCAGCCCGGCGGGCTTGACTCTGATTTGAGCCAAATTATACTTTAGGTTGAAGCCAAAGATGGCGGCGCGAGCCGCAGGACCTTGTTGAGTACAGGAGGATACGATGGAGCGCTCGTTCGAGAACATCTTCATCAACGCAATGGTCGCCTCCCTGGAGAAGACCGCCCGGGCGTTCGCCGGAATCGGCGAAGGCGAGCACCTTCCCATGTCCACCGCGACGCGGGGAACCGGAGAACCCGGTCGCAAGAAGGGCGACATCTTGGGCGAGAAGCACCCCATCGCCGCGGCGGAGGAGAGGGCCGACATCGCGACGCAGACCCCCTGGCACAAGAAGCTCCTGGAAAGCCTGAAGGGCAAGGCGGAGGGCGCCTACGGGTCCGCCAAGGAAGCCGTCAAGCCGGCCGGCACGAAGGTCAAGGAACTCTGGCAGTCCGGCAAGGCCGGCAAGGGCCTGCTCATCGGCGGCGGGGCCGCGGCAGCCGGCGGCCTTGGCCTGGGCGGCGCCGCCCTCATCAACGCCCTCAGGAACAAGAAGAAGAAGGAAGAGGCCGCGTAGCCATGGACTACGGCGTCGTCCGGAACGAGCAAGGCGCGCTCCTGCTCGAGTCCGGGAACTCCCCCGTGATGGTCCGGGGAATGGACGCCCTGATCCAGACGGTCCTCATCGAACTGTGCTCCAAGCCGCTCCCGTCGCAAGGCGGGAGCGGCTTTGCATCGGGGCTGTTCGAGGAACCCCTCGGGAGCACCGATGTGGAGCGGATCCTGGCGGCCAGGCTCCGGAACGCGAGACAGAACATCCTCGCCTACCAGCGGGATGCCTCCCTGTCTTCGGACGAGCAGCTCGCCGATCTCCGTCTCCTCGCGGTGCGTGACGGCTCATCCCGCGAGGCGGACATCTCGATCACCAGCGTCTCCGGTCTGGAAGTCGTTCGTACGTTGGGGTGACCCATGGACGCGAGAGAAATCTTCCTCGACGAGCTGAGGAAACTGGGGTCACCACTCGCCCTCGGGGCGGCCGCGGTACGTTACGCTGCTCCGACAATAACCAGGATGGTCGCCAATCCAGCGGTGCGCGAGGCAGGAAAGCAGACCTTGATAGCCGGTGGACAAACAGCCGCAATGAATGCTCTTCAGCCAAAGGCCCCTGCCCCCGCTCCCCCTCCTGTCCAGAAGGCTCCACAGGTTCCAGGAGTCCGAAAAGGTGTGACCCAGGGTACGGGTCTATAGGGAGCCCGGCCATGGTCGATCCAGGACAGATTAACCTGCCCGCCATCACGGTCGGATCGATCTATGCCTGTCCCTTCACCGTCAGTACCCACGATGTCGTCTACCAGACGGGCCCCGGCACCG
>Ga0315286_10006337_pt1 | contig 11524 bp, 8 predicted proteins | sample YL17G10_0_MG_FD_205038 | JGI IMG/M metagenome (GOLD analysis project Ga0315286, IMG submission 205038) | Sediment microbial communities from Yellowstone Lake, YNP, Wyoming, USA - YL17G10_0 | ecosystem: Environmental > Aquatic > Freshwater > Lake > Sediment | place: USA: Wyoming | collected... | reverse complement strand
GCTGGGGTAGGGCGATCCGTGCGCGGTTCCGGAGGCCGCGACGGCGAACTGCTGCGCCCACCTCCACCACCATGCCGAGGCCCGCCACCCGGGCGGGGACCGCCGCGTCCGCCGCCACCACCGCCGTGCCGGGGACCGCCGCGTCCGCCGCCGCCGAATCCGCCGCGCGGACCACCGGGCCCGCTGCCGAAGCGTCGCCGCTCACGATGCGGCACGGTGATCTCGGGCAGCAGCTCCTGCGCCACGGAGGCCACCGGGATCTTGCGGCCGATGTAGCTCTCGATGTCCGGCAGCGAGACCACGTAGTCCTCGCAACCGAGGCTGATCGCGTCGCCGTCCGCGCCGGCCCGCGCCGTGCGGCCGATGCGGTGCACGTAGTCCTCGGGATCCTGCGGCAGGTCGTAGTTGAAGACGTGGGTCACGTCCGGGATGTGCAACCCGCGCGAGGCGACGTCCGTGCCGATCAGGATCGCGAGTTCGCCGCTGTGAAAATCGGTGATCATCCGCAGGCGCTTCTTCTGCGGCACGTCGCCGGAGATCGCTTCCGCGTTGAAGCCGTTGGCCTTGAGCAGCTGCTCGAGCTCATCGGCTCCACGCCGCGTGTTGACGAAGACCATCGTCCGCGTGCAGTCCATCGAGCGCAGCAGGCCCACCAGCAGCCGCGGCTTCTCGTCCATGGACGGGTAGTAGATGACCTGGCGGACCCGGTCCACCGTCATCTTGTCGGGCTCGATGCGCACCAGTTCGGGGTCGTTCATGTGCTCGAACGCGAGTTCGAGTACGCGCTGCGCCAGCGTGGCGGAGAACAGCATGTTGAGCCGCTGATCGGGTGCCGGGAGCCGCCGCAGGATGTAGCGGATGTCGGCGATGAAGCCGAGGTCGAACATGCGGTCGGCTTCGTCGAGGATCAGCACCTGCACCGAGTGCAGGTCGAACACGCGCTGCTTGTAGAAGTCGATCAGGCGGCCGGGCGTGCCGATCAGCACATCCACGCCCTGCTCGAGTTCGCGGCGCTGCTTCTCGTAATCCACGCCGCCGAAGGCGAGACCGAGCGTGAGGCCGGTGTACTGGCCGAGGATCTCGGCGTCGTGGTGAATCTGCACGGCCAGTTCGCGTGTTGGCGCAATGATCAGGGCGCGCGGCGCGTTGATCTGCCGGGTCGGCGGGACCTCGCGGCGCAGCAGCGCCGAGTACATGGCGACCAGGAACGCCGCAGTCTTGCCGGTGCCCGTCTGCGCCTGCCCGGCGACATCCATTCCGGCCAGCGCCTTGGGCAGCGTCTGGGCCTGGATGGGCGTGCAGCGTTCGAATCCGGCGTCCGCGATGCCGCGGGCGAGAGACTCGGGGAGATGCAGGTGGGTAAAGGAAACGTCTGTGAGGTGTGTATCGGACATCGATTGGAAAGTCGTTAGTGCGGCCTTGCAAATTGTTGAAAAGCGGGTTCAAATACGCCGCAATCGCGGATCAGTCCGCTCCCGCCAGAATATTTTTGCCGGCCAACCGGGCCTGAGACCCGGTGCTCTGGACCGGCTCAACGGAACCCCTGTCACCAGTTCGCAACCAGTTCAACGGCCAGCAATCCCGATAGTTTGCCCTACGCGAACCCCGCCGTCACCCGAATCACGGGCCGCGGGTCGCCTATCCCAAGCGAATCCCTTGTCCCCACAGCCCCAACACGCCAGCGGAGGTACTCTCTGGTGAGCCAGCAGATCATCCACGTCACCGATTCCAGCTTTGATGAGGACGTGCTCAAGTCCGACCGTCCCGTGCTCCTCGATTTCTGGGCCGAATGGTGCGGCCCATGCAAGATGATCGCGCCGATCCTCGATGAAATTGCCGGCGAGTACGCGGGAAAGGTCACGATCGCGAAGATCAACGTCGACGAGAATCCGAAGACGCCGATGCGCTTCAACGTGCGCGGCATCCCGACCCTGATCCTCTTCAAGAACGGCCAGGCCGAGGGCCAGAAGATCGGCGCGGTCCGCAAGACGGACGTCGCCACTTTCCTGGACAGCAGGCTGTGAGAGGCTATCTCGGCAACCAGGGCCGCGGCGGCGGCGGCGGACGGCCCAACAAGCGTGGCCGCGGCGGCGGCGGCGGCGGCCCGGACGGCAATCGCGGCCCGCGCCAGGAAGACCTGCCACCGGACGAATTCATGGACGGCGACGAGCTCGACGTCATCAGCCCGGCGGAACTCGAAGCCAGCCGGCGCTCGATGAACCTGAGCGAACTCAAGCACAAGCCGATTCCGGAACTGCTGAAGGTCGCCCAGTCGATGGGCATGGAGAACCTGGCGCGCTCGCGCAAGCAGGACATCATCTTCTCGATCCTGAAGGCGCACTCGCGCAACGGCGAGGACATCTACGGCGACGGCGTGCTCGAGATCCTGCAGGACGGCTTCGGCTTCCTGCGCTCGGCCGAGGGTTCCTACCTCGCCGGCCCGGACGACATCTACATCAGCCCGAGCCAGATCCGGCGCTTCAACCTGCGCACGGGCGACACGATCTCCGGCCTGATCCGCCCGCCCAAGGACGGCGAACGCTATTTCGCGCTGCTCAAGGTCGGCCAGATCAACTTCGACTCGCCGGAAAACGCGCGCAGCAAGGTGCTTTTCGAGAACCTGACGCCGCTGCACCCGACCCGGCGCTTCAAGCTCGAGCGCGGCACCGGCAGCACCGAGGATCTCACCGCGCGCATGATCGACCTGATCGCGCCGCTCGGTAAGGGCCAGCGCGGCCTCATCGTCTCGCCGCCGAAGGCCGGCAAGACGATGCTGCTGCAGAACATCGCGAACTCGATCACCGGCAACCACCCCGAGGTGTACCTGATCGTGCTGCTCATCGACGAGCGGCCCGAGGAAGTCACCGAGATGACGCGCACCGTGCGCGGCGAAGTGGTGTCCTCGACGTTCGACGAGCCCGCCAGCCGCCACGTGCAGGTCGCCGAGATGGTCATCGAGAAGGCCAAGCGCCTCGTCGAGCACAAGCGCGACGTGGTGATCCTGCTCGACTCCATCACCCGCCTCGCGCGCGCCTACAACACCGTCGTACCGAGTTCCGGCAAGGTGCTGACGGGCGGCGTGGACGCGAACGCCCTGCAGCGCCCGAAGCGATTCTTCGGCGCCGCGCGCAACATGGAGGAGGGCGGCAGCCTGACGATCCTGGCCACCGCGCTGATCGACACCGGTTCGCGCATGGACGACGTCATCTACGAAGAGTTCAAGGGCACCGGCAACAGCGAAATCCACCTCGATCGCCGCATCGCCGAAAAGCGCGTCTACCCGGCGTTCAACATCAACCGCTCCGGCACGCGCCGCGAGGAGTTGATCACCTCGCCGGACGAGCTGCAGAAGATCTGGATCCTGCGCAAGCTCCTGCACCCGATGGACGAGCTGGCGGCCGCGGAGTTCCTCATCGACAAGATGCGGGACACCAAGACCAACGGCGAGTTCTTCGAGGCCATGAAGCGCTGACGGGGTCCTCCGACAGCGTCCGGGGAATCACCGCCATGGTCGTCGCCGTGGCGCTGTTCTCGGCCATGGACGCCCAGCTCAAGTTGCTGGCCGCGCACTACCCGCCCCTCGAGGTGGCCTTCCTGCGCGGCGTGCTCTCGCTGCCGTTCGTGATCGTCCCCGTGATCCTGCGGGGTCGGCTCGAGCGCCTCAAGCCCGTCAACGTGCCGCTGCACCTCGTGCGCGGCGTGATGTCGGTCGTCATGCTGACGAGCTTCGTCTATGCGGTGCGAGAGACCTCGATCACCGCCACTTACTCGATCTTCATGTGCGCGCCGCTCGTGATCGCCGCGCTTTCCGTGCCCATGCTCGGCGAGAAAGTGGCCCGCGCGCAGTGGGTCGCGATCGGCGTGGGCCTGGCGGGCGTGCTGCTGATGCTGCGGCCGGGCGGCAGCCGGTGGAGCACGATGGGCGGCGTGGCAGCGGTGATCGCCGTGGCGATGTACGCGCTGTCGGTCATCACGCTGCGCCGCCTGGCGCAGACCGACACTACCGAGAGCATGGTGTTCTCGTTTGCACTGCTGTTGAGCGTGGGCGCGGGCCTGCTCGCGATCCCGGGCTGGGAACCGCTGCGCGCGTCGGACTGGCCGATGTTGTTCGGCGTCGGCCTGACGGGCGCCATGGCCCAGGGATTCATCACCAATGCGTTCCGCCATGCGCCGGCGGCCGTGATCGCGCCGTTCGAGTACACGGCGCTCATCTGGGGCGCCGCGCTGGATCTCGCGATCTGGCACGTGTTGCCGAGCGGGGTCACGCTCGCCGGCGGGTCGGTGGTGATCGGCGCCGGGTTGTACCTGATACACCGGGAGGCGACTGCGCGCCGTGCCTAGCGCGGCGCCGGATTGGTCTGCCGGCCCGGTCGGAGCCTAGAATGGCCGGTCCCAAGACAGCGAGGCAAGGTGATGATCCTGGTTACTGGCGGCGCCGGCTTCATCGGGTCCAATCTGGTCGCCGCGCTGTGCGAGCGCGGCGTCGCGGTTGCCGTGAGCGACCGGCTGCGCAGCAACGACAAGTGGCGCAACCTCGCCAAGGCTGATTTCCGCGAACTCATCGCACCGGAAGCGCTGGATGCGTGGCTCGCGGCGCAGGGCCGGCTCGATGCCGTGGTGCACCTCGGCGCGATCTCCTCGACGACCGAGCGCGACGCCGACCTCATCTTCGACGTGAACGTGCGCTTGAGTACGCGACTGTGGGACTGGTGCGCCGCGCACGACACGCCGCTCATTTACGCCTCGTCCGCGGCCACTTACGGCGCGGGCGAGCAGGGATTCGACGACGACCAGCGGCTCGCAACGCTCGCGCAGCTGCGGCCGCTCAATGCCTACGGCTGGAGCAAGCACCACTTCGACCGCCGGGTGCTGGGCAGTCTGGTCGCGGGGCAGCGCACGCCGCCGCAGTGGGTCGGCCTCAAGTTCTTCAACGTCTACGGGCCGAACGAGTATCACAAGGGCACGATGCAGAGCGTCGTGGCACAGAAGTACCCGAGTGTCGCGGCGGGCAAGCCGGTGACGCTCTTCACCTCGCACCATCCGGACTATCCGGACGGCGGGCAGATGCGTGATTTCGTCTACGTGGAAGACTGCGTGGACGTCATCCTGTGGCTGCTTGGGCGACCGCAGGTGAGCGGCCTGTTCAACCTCGGCTCCGGCCGGGCGCGCAGTTTTGCCGACCTGGCCCGCGCCATGGCGCTGGCGGCAGGCGTCCCCGCGCGCATCGACTTCATACCCATGCCCGATGCGCTCCGCCCGAACTACCAGTATTTCACCGAGGCGCGGATGCAGAAATTGCAAGCCGCGGGCTATGACCGGCCGTTCACCTCGATCGAGGACGGAGTCCGTCGCTACGTCGAGCGGTATCTCGCCGGTCCCGACCCTTACCGCTGACGCGGCCCGATGCCCGCCGTGCGTGTCAGGCACCTGATCCTCGATCGAGACGGGGTGCTCAACGAAGAGGCCCCGGACAACGGCTACATCACGCGCCCCGAGGCGTGGCGCTGGCTACCGGGCTCCCTCGCTGCGCTGGCGCTGCTCGCGCGCGCCGGCTACAGGGTGTCGATCGCCACCAACCAGTCGGGCGTCGGACGTGGCCTGATGACGCGCCAGGACCTCGAGGCGGTGCATGCCCGCATGACCAGCGAAGCGCGCGCTGCCGGCGGCCGCATCGATGCGGTCTTCGCCTGCGTGCACGCACCGGACGACGGCTGCGATTGCCGCAAGCCAGCGCCAGGCCTGCTCGACGCGGCTGTCGCCGCGTCAGGCATGCCGCGCGCACAGACCCTGGTCGTGGGCGACGCCCAGCGCGACATCGAGTCCGCGCGGCGCGCAGGGCTGGCGGCCGTGCTGGTGCTGACCGGCAAAGGCGCGATCGCGGCGGCGGCGCTGTCGCAGGAAGGGGTCCCCGTCTATGATGACCTGCACGCGCTGGCGCACGCACTGATTGCCGATCGCGCCGTCGATGGAAGCAATCGAGCATGACTGACATCGCAGCAATCTTCGCAGACCACGCCCGCGTCATGGCGGATGCGGCTGACCGCCTGCCGGCCACCGTTGCCCAGGTCGCCGTCGAACTGCACGACTGCTTCGCCCGTGGCAACAAGCTGCTCGCCTGCGGCAACGGTGGCAGCGCGGCCGACGCCGAGCACCTCGTCGCGGAACTGGTGGGCCGGTATCGTGACGAGCGGCGCGGCTTGCCGGCGCTCGCGCTGGTGGCGGGGTCGGCAACGATCACTGCGCTCGCCAACGACTACGGGTACGAGCGTGTCTTCGCCCGCCAGGTCGAAGCACTTGCGAAGTCCGGCGACGTCTTCTTCGGCCTCAGCACCAGCGGCAAGTCGCAGAACGTGGTCGAGGCGGCGCGCGTGGCGCGCTCGCTCGGCTGCCGGGTCGTCGCATTCACCGGTGCCGCCGCAGGGCCACTCACGTCGCTGGCGGACATCGTCATCGCGGCGCCATCGGCCACGACGGCCCGCGTGCAGGAAGTGCACGCCTTGTGCATCCATGCGATCTGCGAATCCGTGGACGGGTTATTGCGCGGGGAGGGCGTGCGATGACGCTCGGCCACCCGTCCGGTGGGCACCACACGCTGCTCGAGATACTCGATGGCTGCCGCGGGCGCGAAGTGTGGGTCGTCGGCGACCTGATGCTCGACGAGTACGTGCAGGGTCCCGTCGAACGGATTTCGCCGGAGGCGCCGGTGCCGGTCGTGCGGGTGCGCGACGTCGAATATCGTCTCGGTGGCGCCGCCAACGTTGCGCGACAGGTGGCCGCGCTCGGCGGGCGGGTCGCGCTCGGCGGCCGCATCGGTGACGACGAGACCGGCCGCCGCCTGCTGGCGGACTGCGCGCTGGCCGGCATCGATACGCGAGGCGTGGTCACTGACGGGGGACGCCGCACGACGCGCAAGCTGCGAGTGCTGGGGCATGCCCAGCACATGCTGCGACTGGACTGGGAAGACTCGCAACCCTGTGAACCAGAATTTTCGGCGCAGCTATTGCAGCAGTTGCAGGCCGGCCCGCAGCCGGATGTCGTCATCCTCAGCGACTATGCGAAGGGAGTGCTGACGGATGGCGCGATCGCCGCTCTCACCGCCGCTGCCCGCAAGCTCGGTTGTCCCGTGCTCGTCGATCCAAAGCGGCGCGACCTCACCGCCTATCGCGGCGCGACCCTGCTCACGCCCAATCTCGGCGAACTTGCCGCCGCCGCCGGCCTGCCGCTCGATCCCGACGACCGCGAGGCCATTGCCGCCGCGGCGCGGCCCTTCATCGAGGCAGGGCAACTCGACGCGATGCTGGTCACGCTCAGCGACCGGGGCATGCTGCTGGTGTCTGCCGATGGCACGCAGCATCACGTGCCTGCCGTGCGTCGCGCGGTGTCGGACGTCACCGGCGCGGGCGACACCGTGGTCGCCGTGCTCGCCGTCACCCTGGCAGGCGGGGCGGACATCGAGCAGGCCATGGAAATCGCGAACGTCGCCGCGGGCCTTGCCGTCGGGGAGGTGGGCGCGGTTGCGATCGAGCCCGCACGTATCCGCAGCGCACTCACGGAGCAGCCCGGCAGCAAGGTGCTGAGTCGCCAGGAACTCGCGACGCGCGCCGCGGGCTGGCGGGTGGCAGGCAAGCGCATCGTCTTCACCAACGGCTGTTTCGACCTGCTGCACTCAGGCCACCTGTCGTTGCTGCACGAAGCGGCGCGGCAGGGCGACGTGCTGGTGCTCGCGATCAACAGCGACGAGTCCGTGCGCCGGCTGAAGGGGCCCGAGCGGCCGATCGTTCCCGCAGCCGAGCGCGCTGCGCTGCTGGCCGCGCTGGCCTGCGTCGATGCCGTCACCGTCTACGACGAAGACACCCCGCTCGAGACGCTGCGCGCCGTGCGCCCGCATGTCCTCGTCAAGGGACAGGACTACGCGGTCGAGAACGTCGTCGGCCGCGAACTCGTCGAGTCAGAGGGCGGGCGCGTCGCGCTCGTGCCACTGATCGCGGAGAAGTCCACCAGCGCACTCGTCGAGCGCATCCGTCAGAGCCGCTCGACCGACTAGCGGACGGGTGACGGCATTCGCTTGCAGGCCATGATCGAAACGTCCGGCGCGAGGCTCTCGGCATTCTCCGTCCGCAATGCTGCATGGCTGCTCGCGGCGCTCTGGCTGGCGATGTGGATCGCCCGTCTCCATTCCGGCGACGACCTGACGATCCGCGACCAGCAGCGCCAGTGCGCGTACATCCTGGATGCCTGGTCGAATGGGCGCTGGTCGGCGCAGACGGACGTCAGCGCCGACATGGCCAGCAAACCGCCCCTCTATAACTGGCTGGGTGCCGCGGCGGTGGCGGCCGCCGGCCCGGGCCACCTCGCATTCTCGGCGCCAGCAGCGCTGTCCGCGCTGCTGCTGTCTCTGCTGGCCTGGTATTGGGGACGACGCCTGTCCGGGCCGGTCGTCGGCCTGCTCGCCGGCCTTTTCATGCTGTTGCCGATGTTCGGCCCGAAGATGGTCGCCTATGTGCGCACCGACGGGCTGTTTACGGCCACCGTCGCGTTGACGGCTTACGCCTGGTGGCGGCACTGGGAGCATCGCGGCGGATGGTGGTGGCCGTGGCTGGCCGCCGCCGCCGCGACTCTGGCGAAGGGACCGCTGGGTTTACTGCTCGGGTCGTTCGGCTTGATTGCGGTCGCGTGGCGGGGCGGTTCACCGCCCGGCTCCGCGGCCGCCGACAGCGACGACAGACGGTTCCTGTCGCGGTGGTGGCCGGCCGGCCTGGCCATCTACCTGCTCCTCGCGGGCGGCTGGCTGCTCTGGGCGTGGTCGGAGTGGGGCCAGCCGCTGATCGACCGCATGATTTTTCGCGAGTTGATCGGCCACGCGGTGGCGAGCCGGGATGCCTCGGGCGGCCTGAGCAGCCAGTTCTGGAAGCCGTTGTTCTACCTGCTCACGCGCACCGCGCCGTGGTGCGTCTTCACCGTGCTTGCGCTGATCCAGGTGTTCCGGCATCCCGCGCTGCAGCCCGCGCCGCGCCGCGCCGAGCGGTTCCTGGCCTGCTGGCTGCTGGCCGGCCTGGCCGCCTTTTCGCTCGGGAGCCACCAGCGCAGTGACCTGATCTGGCCGTTGGTCCTGCCCGCCGCGATTCTTGCCGCGCGCGAGATCGTGCGGCGCGCTGCGCAGTGGCCCGTGTGGGCGCGCACGTGGCTGGGCCCGGTGCTGTTTGCCTTGACCGCCGCAGCAGTCGTCACCGCCAAGTTCGAGGCCAGGCCGCCCAGGAGCTCCGTTCGTGCCGCTGCGCTGGCGCATGCCATCGCTGCCGGGCCAGGACGCGAATTCCCGCTGTCATACGCCGTGAGATACGCCACGCAGGCGCACCTCGGCATCCAGCGCTACTACGCCACGCGCGAGCAGTCCGTCGCCGCGCTCGCCGGGGTTCCGGCGGTTTTCGTAGCCGTCGAGGACCCTGCGGCAGTCATCGAGGAAGTTGCCGCTGCCGGTGGCAGGGCGTCGCTGCTGCTGCAGGCGAAAGGCGGCTGGGGCGTCGTTGCCAATCGCGACCGCTGGGAGAGCGGGCCGGGACTCAAGCTGCTGATGGGACCGGTGGAGATCGAGGTTGGTAACGCCGAGTGGCGAGCGCTGCAGGGACGTCGCCTGTGGCTCGTCCCCGATTCGGGTGGCATGCCGACGGTGACGATCGTCAACGACGGGCCCCACAGTGAGCCCTTCTCGATCCGCCTCGAGGGGACTGCCGCCGATCTGCCGCTGCAGGTCCCGCCGCGGACAGAGGTCCGCGCGACGTGGCGAAAGGGGTCGGGCTGGCGCCAGGTGGCGGAGGCAACCGGGAGGCCGGTGCCCGATGCCTCGCGACGGCAGTGATGCCCGTGAAGATTTGTGATGCGTATGGACTGGACGCTCTTGCTGGCCGCTCCATGGCGGTGGGATTGCGTAGAGTAAATTGACGTTGCCGCGGAAACGTCTGAAGTGGCCACGTGGCCCTTCGCTTCCTGCTGCACCGCGCATCGAAATGATCCCGGGCACGGCGGCCGATGGACGCTGCCCCGTCCCGTGATTCGTTTCCGCCGAGGTTACCCCGATGCGGAGTGCGCGGAGCGCGACTTGACTCAAGTGCCGGTTCGGACGCGCCTATTGCTTCGGCACGCTGATCTCGAACTTGATCGCGGCGAGCTGCTCGGGCGCGAGCCCCAACCTGCGCAGCAGTGGCAGCCAGCGCGGGTCCTCGTGCATGGGGGCAAACGTCGGGAAGACGGCGAGCGCGCCCAGGTCGATGTCGTGAATCCGGGCGGCCGTTTCCAGCATCTCGAAAGCCCGGTCGATGTCGCCGCGATACGCCAGCACGGCGGCCGTGGCGAACGGTTTCGTATCCGGGTATTTTTTCATCAGTTCCACAAACGCGGCATCCGACTCGGCTTTCCGACCGAGGGCCTGGTATGCCATTGCGAGACCGCCAAGGCGGTATACCTCGATGGGTTCCTTCCGGAATTCCGTCAGCGCCGCTTCCGCGTCGCCCTTCTGCAGCAACACGCCGCCCAGCGCCGTTCGATACCAGCCGGCATCCGGGGCCAGGCTCAGCAACTTGCGGTAGGCGGCAATGGACTCGTCAAGCTGACCCTTGTAGCGGTAGGCAAGGCCCAGCCCATCATAGCCCTCGACGCTCACCGGATCATTCGCGACCTGGTACTCGCCGAGAGAGATGGCGAGATCCAGCCGGCCGAGACGGCGGGCGACTGAAGCGGCGATGCCGATGATATCGAGGTTCGCCGGATCGAGCGCGAGGGCCCGCTCCAGGTGCCGTGTCGCCGCCGGGTAATCCCGCCCGATAATCCCTTCGAAAATGGCCATGCTCCCGTACGCCGGCGCGAAGGACGGGTCGTGCTCGAGCGCGCTCTTGATGGCCTCATTGCCGAGCGGGAATCCCCGCTCGATCGTCAGCACGCCGAGGTCCATCTGTCCGAAGTAGGCGACCGCCAAGCCGTCCGACGCGGGCGCATAGGATGGGTCGATCGCCAGTGCCTGCTTGTAGAGCGCGATCGCCTGCTCGAACGCCGCGGCGCTGTACTGGCGGCTGACCTCACGCGCCTGCAGGAACAGCCCGTATGCCTTTGGGTCCGTGACCCGCGCCTTAGGCGCGGCCCCGAGCAGCGTGACCTTGAGCTGCTCGACCACGGCCGCGGCAATCTCGTCCTGCACCTCGAACACGTCGGTCATCTTCCGGTCGTAGGTCTGTGACCAGAGATGCGAGCTGTCGGATGCCCTGATGAGCTGTGCGGTGATGCGCAGCGTGTCGCCGGACTTGCGCACGCTGCCTTCGAGCACGTTGGCGACATTGAGCTTCTGCGCGATCTCGGCGATGTCCACCTCCTTGCCTTTGAACGAGAACGAGGACGTGCGTGCGATCACCCTGAGCTGCGGGACCTTCGCGAGCAGGTTCAGCAGCTCCTCCGAGATGCCGTCGGCGAAGTATTCCTGGTCCTTGCCCGCGCTCATGTCCACGAACGGCAGCACGGCGACGGAGCGATCCACGCC
>Ga0315286_10006335_pt1 | contig 11525 bp, 6 predicted proteins | sample YL17G10_0_MG_FD_205038 | JGI IMG/M metagenome (GOLD analysis project Ga0315286, IMG submission 205038) | Sediment microbial communities from Yellowstone Lake, YNP, Wyoming, USA - YL17G10_0 | ecosystem: Environmental > Aquatic > Freshwater > Lake > Sediment | place: USA: Wyoming | collected... | reverse complement strand
TTCGGAGCATTGCGTAAGAAAGGTCTTGCAGAAGTTCGGCCTCGAATCCGAGCAAGGGGCAAGCATCACCACCCGCTCGCAGATACCGATGTCGCGCGGGCTCAAGAGCTCCTCGGCCGCGGCCAATGCCATCGTCCTTGCAACGTTCAAGGCCCTGGAGCGGCCGTTCGACGATTTCGAGGTCATCGAGCTGGGCATCCAGGCCTCGTTTGCGGCGGGCGTTACCATCACGGGAGCATTCGACGACGCCTGCGCCACCTATTTCGGGAACGTCGTTGTGGCCGACAACTTCAGAAAAAAGATCCTGGCGCAGTACCCGGTCAAGGGCGACTACGACGTGGTCATCCACGTCCCGATGCAAAAGATCAGAAAGCGCGACGTGGACACCTCGCGCCTTAAGGCGATAAGGCTCCCGGCGGAGCTTGCCGCACGGCTCACGATGGCGGGGGATCTCCTCGGCGGAATGCTGGTCAACGGGCTGGCCTACTCGGCGGCCATGGGATTTCCCACCGAGGTGGCGATGCGGGCGCTGGAGGCCGGCGCCGCCACCGCCGGCGTTTCCGGAACGGGGCCGGCGACCGTGGCCCTCGTTCCGCCCGAGCGGACGGATGCGGTCATGGCCGCGATACAGGGCGCAGGCGGCGACGATTCCTGGATGATAAAGACACGCGTCAATTCGGAAAAGGCGCGCTGAGCGCCCGTGGCAAGTTTCGTGGAGGTTGAACGATGGCAAAAATCCAAGTCGGTATACTGGGCGCAACGGGCATGGTCGGCCAGTGGTTCGCAAGGTGCCTGAAGGACCATCCCTGGTTCGAGCTTTGCGCGCTGGCGGCCTCGGAGCGCTCCGCCGGCGGAATTTACGGCGACATCGTGAAATGGAATGCCGACGGCGAGATGCCGGCAGAAGTGCGGCGCCAACCCGTGATCCCGATAGACCCGAAGCTGTTTTCGGACCTGGGGGTGAAGGTCCTTTTCAGCGCGCTTCCGGCCGATCAGGCGTTGGTGTCCGAAAAACTGCTTGCCGAGCACGGCTTCAAGGTCTTTTCGAACGCCGCCGCCTACCGGATGGACCCGCAAACGCCGATACTGATACCGGAGGTCAACGCGGACCACATCCACCAGATAAAACGCCAGGCGACCCGCAAGAGCTCGGGCGGTTTCATCATAACGAACGCCAACTGCACCACCACCGGACTGGTCGTGGCCCTCCGGCCTATCCAGGATTCGTTCGGCATAAGGAGCCTGGTGATGTCCAGCTACCAGGCTCTGTCGGGAGCGGGCTACCCGGGCGTGCCGTCGATGGACATTGCCGGCAACGTCATACCCTACATCCCGAAAGAGGACGAGAAGGTGGAGTCCGAGACCAAGAAGATACTGGGCGTTCTGGCCGGCAACGGGACCGTCCGGCCGGCGCCCTTCGAGGTCGTCGCAAGCTGCAGCCGGGTGGCCGTCCGCTACGGGCACCTGGAGACCGCCGTGGTCGAGCTGAAAAAGGATTTCGACGAAAAGCAGGTCAAGAAGGCGTTTCGGGATTTCCGCTGGGAGCTCAGCGGGAAGCTGCCCACGGCGCCGAGGCGCCCGATAATTGTGCGGGACGAGCCCGACCGGCCCCAGCCGCGGGTCGATTGCGACGCCGGGTCGCCCGAGCGGGCGCGCGGGATGGCGGTGTCCGTCGGGCGCATAAGGAAGTTTGGCAAAAAGCTCCGCTTCTACCTGCTTTCGCACAACACGGTCAGGGGTGCCGCCGGGGCGTCGGTGCTCAACGCCGAGTACGCCAAGAAGCTCGGCTATATTTGAAAAAACAAGCCTACAGCGGGCGGCGGACAGCGTCGTACGCTGTACGCTGTACGCAGAACGCTGAAAGCTGCCATCAGGACGCTGAACGCCGCACGCTCTTCTTCGTTCACTGCCTTCCGTTTATCCTCGTCTCCGTGAGCGTCTCCTTGGGCAGCTTCAGGGCGCCGTTTACCGGGACCCGCTTTGTGACCTTCTCGTCCTTGCCGGGGGTCAGGAGCGGTGCCATGCCGACCGCCAGGCAGTGGTTGGGGCAGGCGTCCACGCAGCGGCCGCACTTGATGCACTCCAGGCGGTTCTTCAGGGTCGAGGCCTTCATCGGGTCGATGCCCATCGGGCAGGCCTTCTGGCACAGTCCGCACTTTGTGCACCACATCCAGTTGTAGTGGAGCTTGATCATCGAGAACACGCCGGGCAAAGACAGCGCCGCGCCCAGCGGGCAGAAGTAGCGGCACCAGGCGCGCCCGTGGGTGAAGTAGGCGAACGTCAGGTAGAACGAGAACGTGCCCAGGTGGTAGAAAAGCCAGGTCCAGCTTATGGTCTCCCAGGTGAGCCAGTACGGTATTATACCTAGTATGGCGCCGAAGCACAGGTAGCGGCAGAAGAAGATTATGCCGCTGAAGAATGCCAGCACTACTAGACCACCAAGGTACACGTATTTTATGAGCCGCATCCACTCCGGTGGTTTGTACTTGTGGATGGAGCCCTTGTTTACAATGTCCATAACCAGGCCCATCGGGCACAGCCAGCCGCAGGCCCAACGGCCGATGGTCACGCCAATGAGGAACAGAAAGCCGAGGACGTAGAACGGGAAGCGCTTGTCGATCACGTAGCGCTGGGTCATTCCGATGGGACAGGCCATCCAGGCCAGCTCGCAGGCCTGGCAGTTGAGGCAGGGCGTGACGGCGGAGGTCCTGGGGATCTCGGCGTGCCAGCCCTCCGGCATCTTACGGAATATGCCCAGCCGGTGAACGCCGAACGTGATGGCCTGCGCCGGGAGCCTGAATTTCGGGTCCAATCCCTTTATGGCTTTTACCATCCTGCGCCGTCCTTCAATAGCCCAGGCCCCTGGCCCAGTCATAGGTCGCAAATTCCTTGACGTACCAGTCGTCGCCGACCTGGAATCCTATATAGATGCCCAAAATCGCTGTAAGCAGGAGGAACCAGCGCAGGCGTATTATCAGGTCCTCGGAAACGAACGCCCCGCGGACGCGCTCCACTGCCGCCGATAGGCCCTTCCTGACGTTCATCCTGTCACAGGACGATAAAAAGAAATCCAATCGTATTTAAACTTCCTGTTTCGGAAATTGAAACTCAACCTAAATATAATACGTAAACGGAACCGTTCGGCGAATGAAGGTCATGAAGTTCGGCGGGGCAAGCATCCGCGACAGCGCAAGCCTGCGGCAGGCGGCCAAAATCGTTGCCCGGGAAACGGAGCCCCGGGTGGTGGTGCTCTCGGCCGTTTACGGACAGACCAACGATATCCGCGAGTTTTCCCAAAAAGCCCAAAATGGAAAAACGGACATAGATCAGTTCGTCAAATCCGTGAGGGAGCGGCACGAGGTGCTGGCCGCGGGCGCAATAGACGACGGGCCGGCCCGGGACCGGGCGCTCAAGGAAATAGATTCCAGGATGCTCACGCTCGAGATACTCCTCTACGGCGTGGCATACAGCGGCGAGCTGACGGACCGCACGTTCGATCTGGTCCAAAGCTTCGGCGAGAGGCTGGCCAACCCGCTCCTCGAGGGCGCGCTCGTGTCGATGGGCGTGCAGGCAAAAGGATTCGAGTCAGATAAGATAGGCATGCTCACCGACGGGGTCCACGGGAACGCCACCGCCGACATCCCCGCCACTGCTCAAAATTTCAAAAAGACATTGCTTCCGGAGCTTGAGGCCGGCAAAGTCCCCGTCGTCACGGGCTTCTTCGGTTCCTCGCCCGACGGCCGGTGCACGACGTTTGGCCGTAACGGCTCGGACTACAGCGCGGCGGTCATCGCCAACGCGCTCGACGCCGCCGTCTTGGAGGTCTGGAAGGACGTCGACGGGTTCATGACCGCCGATCCCAAGATCGTTGCAAAGGCGCGGCCCATCCCGAAGCTCTCCTACGACGAGGCGGGCGAGATTGCCTATTTCGGCTCCAAGATCCTCCACCCGCGGACCATCGAGCCCATCCGGCCCAAAAACATCGCCATCGCCCTGCGCAACTCCCAGGCGCCGGATTCCGTGGCGACGGTGATCACGGCAAAGGGTTCCGGAAGATGGAGCGAGATGAAGAGCGTGAGCCATTCCACCGAGCTTGCGCTCATCAGGGTGTATGGCGCGGGATTCGCCTACACGCCCGGCGTCGTGCTGGAGATAGCCTCGATGCTCTTCCACGGCGGAATAGGCATCTACTCGGTGGTCTCGTCCCAGCTTTGCCTGAGCATACTTTTGCATTCGAGGGACTGCGAGCGCGGCGCGGAACTTTTGAAAAAGGCAAAAAGCGGCGGCATCGAGCGTATCGAGCTGGACCAGGACATTGCGCTCGTCAACGTCGTCGGCGACGGCATCGGCGGCATCAAGGGCCTTCCCGGGGCCATCTTCACGACGGTTGCCAACGCCGGCGTGAGCATCAAGCAGATCTCGCTGGGCGGCACCCTCAACGCGCTCAACTTTCTGGTTGGCCGCGCCGACCTGGAGACAACGGTCCGCGCCATCCATGACAGGTACATTGTCCCCGCCAACAATGGCTGAGGAGCCGGCGCCCCCGGCGCCCGTCCGAAATATATAAAAGGGGACCTGCCTTTGAGAGCCTGCCGCTCCCGTAGTGTAGTCCGGTCAATCATTCCAGCCTTTCGAGCTGGGGACTCGGGTTCGAATCCCGACGGGAGCACTAAAATCTTCCCCTACAGCATCGAGATTTTAGTGCGAGTACGAGCGCCCGTCACGCCAGAACTGGCGCTCGTACGAAGCTGCATGTTCAGGGAGCGTAGCGAGCCTGAACTTGCAGTCAGTGTCAAGACGACTTGCGGGAGCGTACGCGAGCCGCAAGTTGTGTCAAATCCCGACGGGGGCACCAAAATTTTAACCAATTGACTTGAAATTTTGGTGTGAATGCGACCGAAGGTCGCATGAAGATACAAATTGGCGCAATCATTTCCCGGGCCAATTTGTATTCGCACAGAGTGCAGTTGGCCCAAGTGCTCCCGTCTCAGTCGCAAACTTGTTGCCAGATCGTCACCCAGTTTGCTCCTCCCGACGGTCCGGCAAAGGTTTCAAGCCGAAAAGTCGATTGGCTTTCAGCTTTAGGGGGTATGAAAATGGAATGTCCGGTATGCAAAGGTGAGATGAGATACATAGATCAGCAGAAGCAGTATTATTGCGACCGCTGCCAGGCCTGGCGCGGGGCAGTTGCCGCGGGCGGGCCGATTCCCAGCACGGAGGCCCGGGCCGCCTTCCCGTTCACCGTGGAGGGCAAATGGATCCAGATGGTGGTGGCAACCCTCGGCCCCGGCCAGGCCCTCTGGGTCCAGCCGGGAGTGATTATATTCCGAGACCCGTCCGTCCAGATGCAGACCAAGGCCCAGGGCGGGCTCCTGAAGGGCCTGGGCCGGTCCATGCTCGGAGGGGAGACGCTGATGCTCACCGACTATGGCGGCCCGGGCCGGATAGCCATCTCGGCCGGCGTGCCAGGGGAGATAATGCCGCTTACGTTGGGCGGGGCGGCCGTGCGCGCCAAGAGCGGGGCGTTCATAGCCTGCGAGACCAACGTCGAGATGGAAGTACCGACGGAAAAGATCGGCACCGCCATAATCGGGGGCACGGGGCTCTTCCAGCTCCGCTTCCACGGCATGGGCACGGTCTTCATCCAGGCCAAGGGGGACATCATCAAGGGCACGCTGGCGGCTGGCCAGGACCTCATCGCCGACGAGAACAGCTTCCTGGCCTGCGACGACACGGTCACCCGTACCCGCGAGCGGGTCCAGGGCATGCGCAACATCCTGACCGGCGGGGAAGGCCTTTACCTGCTCAAGCTCTCCGGGCCCGGAAGGTACTGGCTCGAGAGCGGCGGCGGGCTCATCGACTGGATAAGGCATCTCTCCGCCAGATAGCCCAAAATCCATATCTATCGGGCGAGGAAGGGCCGGGGCATCGCCCCGGCCTGCGACTTTGCGATAATCCTCGAACATCACGCAAGGGTCTCCGGCGGCGGGAAGATCGCTGTTTTCGTCCATCCTCGGAATGCGCTTCCTCAAGGGTTACTAATTTGAAATTACATGTTGACCATGAATTCTTTAAACAAGGTAACTGCGCGTCCTTTTCCCGTCGCCCGCGTTCGAATCACCGTCGGTATCCGCGCTGCTGTGCCGCGTGACAATAGACCTTCGCTTTACCACAACCTTTAAAACATCCCAAGCTTAAGATGGGAGCTTATGCGCCTCAATAAAAGCCTCCTGCTGGCTGTACTTACGACAGCTCTGCTCTCCGCGGCCTGGGCCCCGTTCATCGAGCCGAAATCGTCGAACCCCTGCTCCAGCTGCCACAACGACGGCCGCTACATGTACCTGGACGTTCTCGAGGGTGATTCCGGCGAGGTCATGCCATCCTCCATCAACGTTAGCCAGGCCCTCAACGTGACGGTGGTCGTCTCGGCCACCGGCGACACCACGAAGAACAACGTGATGAGCTCCATCAAGGTCACATTGGCCTCCAAGAACGGCTGCTTCTCGGTCACCAACTCCAGCTATAATCTCAGCTCGATAACGGTCAACGGCACGGGCAAGGCCTACTTCGAGATAAAGGGCGTCTCGGCCGGGAACGACACGATATACATCAACGCCACCGCCAAGAACACGCACAAAAGCAGCATCTCATTCAGCGACACCTACAGCCCGTCTCCTTCGATAAACGTGAGCAATGCCTCGAACCAGGCGCCATCCATCAGCCTCACCGGCCCTTCCTCCGGAGCGGACCTGACCGGCGGGTCTCTCTTCAAGCTCAACTGGACTGCCACGGACAATGACCTGGCCGGATGCAGGATCGCCCTGTTCTACAGCACGGACTCGTTTTCGTCGTCGAACGGCTCCATCGCATCCAACCTGTCGGCCGCATCGTCCGTTTACAACTGGACCCTCCCCAGGATAAATTCCACGACCGTCACCCTGAAGGCCCTCATAAACGATTCGGGCGGCCTCTCAGCCAATTCGTCGACGAAATCGGATTTCACAATCGATACGGCCCCGCCGTCAGTTTCAGCCGCCTGGCCGGCCAACGCCTCCACGGGAGTGCCCACGACGGATTCGCTGGTCGTGAACTTCTCCGAACCGATGAACCGCACTGGCGCAGAGGCGGCGTTCTCGATATCCCCGGATCCAGGCGGCCTTGGCTGGTCCTGGAACCTGAACGCCACCTCCATGTCAGGGACCCACACCGAGTTCAAGGCCGGGACCCAGTACAACTGCTCGATATCCGGCTTCAACGACTCCTCCCTGCCGGGCAACCAGAACTCGTCCAAGCACCCCTGGACATTCACCACGGCGCCCAACGATCCCCCGACCATCGGGATTACCGCCCCCGCCGCGGGGGCCGTCCTCTCAGGGGGATCCGCGGCCAGGATAGCGTGGACCGCCACCGACGAGGCCCTGGCCGGATGCACCGTCTCGCTGTACTACTCCACCGACGGCTTCGCCTTGTCGAACTCGTCCATCGCCTCAAACCTCGGAGCCTCTTCGCAATCGTACAACTGGACGCTTCCCAAACTGGATTCCGCCACGGTGCGCGTTAAGGGGGTCATCCGGGACGGCCAGGGGCAGTCCGGCGATGGCTCCTCGGCCAACTTCACGGTCGACTCGACGGCCCCGGCGGTCTCCAAGGTCTCCCCGGCCGCCGGCGCCGTCAACGTTTCCTCCTCCTCGCTCATGACCATCACGTTCTCCGAGCCGGTGAACGAGACCGGGGCGCTCTCCGGATACAGCATATCGCCCGACCCGGGCGGTATCGTTTGGACCTGGAACGGCAACTACACTTCGGTGTCGGCCATCCACAACACGCTGAACGATTCGACCACCTACAAGTGCTCCATCTCGGGGTTCATGGACCTCTCCAGCCCCGGGAACACGAACGGCACCCAGTACCTTTGGAACTTCACGACGGCGGCCGTTTCCATCCCCATGCCGTCCATCGTCCTGGCCGAGCCGTCGGGCGGCGAGATATTCTACTGGGGCGATCGGATAACGGCGAAATGGAGCGCCGCCGGAGGCACGGGCAACCTTACGATAAATGTATCATATTCCCAAAACGGGACCTTTGGCCCGTTCAAGGCTGTGGCCACCTCGCTGTCCAACAACGGAAGCTACAGTTTCGACGCCCCCGAGGTGACCTCGGGGAACTGCCTCGTGAGGCTCGTCGTGCGCGATGCCAAGGGCATGGAAGCAAACGACTCGTCGCAGGCGGCGTTCTGGATCGTAAGGCCGCCCTCGATATCCGCCCAGTTCGGATCGAAGAATGTGACCTACGAGGGGGACAAGGTCGCCATCTCCTGGAATGGCACCGGCGGTTACGGGAGCCTCTCCGTCTTGGTCCTGTTCAGCCCCGGCGACGGCGGGGCGCCGGCGACCATCTCCTCCGGATTGGCAGCCGCCGGGAACCTGACCTGGGTCGCAGCAGGGGGTTCTTCCGACTGGGCCATGCTTTCCATCAACGCCACGGACGGCAACGGCCGCTCCGTCCAGAACCTCTCCGCGCCTTTCTCGTTTTCCGCGGCCTTGAGGATAGCGGCGACCTTCTCCCAGGGCGATGTGCTCTATTCCGGAGACAATGTCAGGGTGGGCTGGAACCGGACCGGCGGCTTCAGAAGCGTCAACCTCTCGCTGCTTTTGAGGACGGGCTCCGGCCCGGACCGGACGCTGGCCGCCAACCTTTCGGCCGCCGGCACCCTGGACTGGACAGCCATCGAGCTGGAGGCCGACGGGGCGGTCCTCGTCCTCTCCGCGGCCGACCAGAACGGCGCGGCCGCCGAGAACGTTTCGTCGCCATTCTCGCTGGCCCGCGCCCTGCTCATTTCGGCCTCGTTCGGTCATGACAAAATCGTCTACGCCAAAGACAAGGTCGATGTGGGCTGGAGCCACACCGGCGGGTACCGCAATGTCACGGTCTCGCTGTGGCTGCGCGCTGGCGCGGGGGCCGACCAGATGATCGGTTCCGCCCTCTCCCCGGAAGGCGCGCTGGAATGGACGGCCATCGAGCAGGACTCCGAGGGCGCCATTTTGGTCCTGGTCGCAACCGACCAGGGGGGCAGGTCCGTCGAGAACGCTTCGACGCCCTTCCCTCTGGCCCGCCCGCCCTCGCTCCGGGCAGGCTTCTCCGGCGGCCCCGTCCTCTACTCGGGCGAGGCCGTGGACGGGAGCTGGGTCCGGACCGGCGGCTATCACAATGTCACGGTCTCGCTGTGGCTGCGCGCCGGCGCGGCCTCCGACCGTCTCGTGGGCTCGGCGGACACCGCCGACGGCTCGCTGCGCTGGAACGTCCCGGAGCAGGAGATGGACGGCGCGCTATTGGTGCTCGTCGCCAACGACGAGGGAGGCAGGTCCGCCGAGAGCGCCTCGATGCCGTTTTCGGTCGCTTGTGCCCTTCGCATCGCCGGCTCGTTCCCGCAACAAAGGATCGTGTACTCGGGCGACACGGCCGATATCGGTTGGATGCGGACCGGCGGGTACCGCAATGTCACGGTCTCGCTGTGGCTGCGCGCCGGCGCGGGAGCCGGCCAGAAGATAGGCGCCGCCAATGACGCGCAGGGCTCGCTTCGCTGGACCGCCCCCGAGATGGATGCCGACGGCGTCATCCTGGTCCTTGTGGCCACCGACCAGAACGGAAAGGCAGCCGAGAACGCCTCGGCGCCCGTCACATTGGCGCGCTCGCTGCTGGTCAGGGCCGAGTTCCCCGTGGGCCCGGTGGCGTACTCGGGCAACTCAGCCATGCTCTCCTGGAACTGCACCGGCGGTTTCGGGGACGTCCTTGTATCGCTGGAGTTTCGGGCAGCGCCGGGAGGGCCGGCCGCCAAGGTGGCCACCGGCCTGCGGAAGGCCGGGAGCCTCTCCTGGACCACGCCCGGGACAGCCTCGGACGGCGCCGTCCTCAGTTTCACCGCGACCGACGTTAACGGCAGATCTGCGATGAACGCCTCCCGTGGATTCTCCATCGCAATGCCCCTGCTTCTCACCGCCGACTTCCCCGTGGACGGGGTCGTGGCAGCCGGAACGGTCACCACCGTGACCTGGAAGGCCACCGGCGGCTCCGGCGGCACCTCGGTGTCCCTCTACCTGGTTGCCTGGGGCCAGCCCCGCAGGGCCCCTGTTGCCGTGGGGTTGCCCCGCGAGGGCCGCTTTGGCTGGATGGCGCCCGAAATCAACCTGTCAGCCGTCGCCCTGGTGCTCGTTGCGACCGATGGCGATGGAATGTCGGCCGAGGCGTCCTCCGCACCCTTCGCCGTGCGGCCGGCCGGTTCCCCGCCGGTCCGGCCTCCCGGCGATCCTCCTTTTGGCGGATTGGACCTGAACGCCCTGCCGGCCGTCGGACTTATCGTTGTCGAAACGAGGGTGGTCGAGGACACGCTGGTGACGTTCGACGCCTCCACGAGCTCCGACCCGGAGGGCGGCGCCCTCAGGTTCGACTGGGATTTCGGTGACGGGACGACGCCGGTCCAGAACGGCCCGGCCGTCCAGGTCCACCGGTTCGGAAAGCCGGGGAGCTACCCGGTGAGGCTCTCGGTCAGCGACGGGCGGGATTCGGTCAACCGGACGGTGGTCATGACGGTCGTCCCGCGGCCCTCCGGGCCCGCCGCCGAGCCGCAGGGGATAGCCATCCCGGCGGGATTCTGGGTGGTCCTGGCTTTCGTCATCCTGGTGGTGGCGGGAATGTACTACGCCCATCTGGACTCAAGACGAGATCGGAGCGGGAGCGGTGCCGGGCGCGATGTTGGGACGCCGGGGCAGGCGCACGACCGGCCTGACGGGCCGGGCGATGGCCCCCCGGCAGACGACCCGGTCCCGCCCCGCGGGCCGAGGACCGGGGAGTGAGACGGGCCGAATGCCCCGCTGCCGGAGCGCGTGAATCTCCTTATATCCCGCGAACGCTTCCCGGGCGCGGGGGTAGTTCCAGTGCTGAGAATCGGCATCCGCCGCGAGGACAAGAACGAGTGGGAGCGGCGCGTCCCGCTGGTCCCGGAAAATGTCAAGGCGCTGGTCGGCCAGGGGGTCTCGGTCGTCGTCCAGCCTTCCAGGATCCGGGTCTTCAAGGACGACGAGTTTTCCGCCGCCGGCGCCACGGTCCAAGAGGACCTGTCCGGGTGCGACCTCGTGTTCGGCATCAAGGAATTTCCCGGTGCGTTCTTCCGCGAGGGGCAGGCGTGCATGTTCTTTGCCCATGTCGCCAAGGGCCAGAAGCACAACATGCCGATGCTTCGGAAGCTGATGGAGCTCAAGTGCACCCTCCTCGACTACGAGAAGGTCGTGGATGGCGAGAATCGAAGGCTCGTATTCTTTGGCAACTTTGCCGGCCTGGCGGGAATGATCGAGACGCTCTATGCGCTCGGCAAGCGGCTCGAGTGGGAAGGCATTCGCACGCCATTTCTGGGCCTCAAGCGGCCCCTCAAGTACCACACGCTGGGCGAGGCAAAGGCGGCGATGGAGGTCGTGGGCGAATGGATAGCCTCCGAGGGCATCCCCGAGGCGCTCTCGCCCATGGTCTTCGGT
>Ga0315286_10006334_pt1 | contig 11525 bp, 9 predicted proteins | sample YL17G10_0_MG_FD_205038 | JGI IMG/M metagenome (GOLD analysis project Ga0315286, IMG submission 205038) | Sediment microbial communities from Yellowstone Lake, YNP, Wyoming, USA - YL17G10_0 | ecosystem: Environmental > Aquatic > Freshwater > Lake > Sediment | place: USA: Wyoming | collected... | reverse complement strand
AACTCCCGGAACGGATCTGATATCTATCGGCGTAAAGTCTACCATATATGTCTATATCTGTCAATATCTATGCCAGTACAAATGGAGGCTTTTTCAGCAGCCTTCTAGGGTTCAGCCGTCGCCGTTGCGGGAAGGGCACGGATCTTTTGCCAACGATCCGTGCCGGACCGGTCTAGTCCCCCCCTCCAAGGTGCCAAAAGGGTTCGTCGGGCGGCTGCACGTGGCACACCACGCACTCGGCGATCGGCCCTGCATGGCCCTGCAAGCGGATCGACTGTTGGTTGTCGCGCTCGGTGAGGGTGGGATAAACGGCGTGCGGCGAGCCGTGGCAGGCCGCGCAGTAGATCCCGCCGCCGCCGTGCGCCCTGCTATTGCGGTACAGCGCGTCGCCGCTGGCCGTCAGCTTCTGGTTGGGGTTGTCGATGCGCAGCATCGTCGCCTTGCCCAGGTTCTGCCCGTGGCAGCTTTGGCAGGCCGGCAGGTTCACCCACGGCATGCGCGCCGGGTCACCCATCTCCTGCATCGTCCCGTGGCAATCGGTACATTGGATGCCGACCTTGGCCATCGCATCCCGCAGGCACCGCGTCTGCGGCCCGGGATGGCAGGCCTGGCACGTGTTTGGAGGCAACTGACTGCCCGTCATCTTGTCGGCGTGGAAGGTGTGCATGGCGCCCGAAAGGGTGAACTTGCTGCCCTTGCTCTCCGTCACCCCCATCGCCGGGGCGGCGTGGCAGGTCAGGCACAGCACCGGCTTACCCCCCTGCGCCTGCTGGGCCAGGCCCGTACCCTGGTTCTGGTCGTGCGCCTGGAGAACGCCTGCGTAGACCTCAGGCGTCGTGCTGCCAGGATGGCAAAAGTTGCAGCTCATCTCGGTGGAGGCGGGGGCCACATTCACCGTCTGCGCCACCGTCTGGCCCGAACGCTGGACATCCACGACGAAGAAGGGATAGGGGTCCCAGGTGCCGCTGTCGTTCACGTCCACCACCGGCACCCCTTCGGCGATTAAGTGGTCGCCGGCGGCGTCCATGGTGCCGGCCGTCCCCTTACCCGTCAGCCCGACGCCCGGCTGAAGGTTCCAGCCGTAGGCCGCCGCGTACTGCCAAAAGTTGTTGCGCTCCGCAGGCTTTGTTACCTGCGGCACGCTATAGTTCGCCGTCAAGCCGCCGCTTACGATCGAGGGGCCTTCGCCGCTCCCTCCCCTGCGCGCGATGACCTGCGTCCAGAAGACGTTGTAGGGGGGCAGGATGAGGAATTGGGAGTAGTCGGTCTGGTAGCAGTGCATGCCCAGGTTGTTCCAGGCAAAGGCGACGAAATCGCCCAGGGGCTGGGCGGGAGGCAGCACCCCGGAGGGGATGCCGGCCGGCACCGGTGGGTACGCGGTGAGTGAGGTGGCAACGGGCGTTGCCTGGGGAGCCGCTGTGGCCGGCAGCGCCTGCGTGGCCTGAGGAGGCTGCGTTGCCGGCGACTGGGTGGCTACCGGTGGCTGCGTCGCCTGTGCAGGGATCGTGGGCGCGGGAGCCGCCGTGCCACAGGCCACGATCAGCAGGACGCTGATCACGGTGAGAGCCAGCATCATCCACCACTTGTTCATCGAACCTCTCCTTTCGAGTCCTCCTGCTATGCTGTTTTCGGACGGCGCCGTCCATAGCTCTGCGCCTACCCTCTGCCTCCACGGCTCCCCGAAGTGCAGATGCGGTGCGCACCCCCATCCTAGTCCACAAGGTGAAAATAGTCAAGCTCGGAAGGCTCTCATCCCAGGCCCCCGTCCAAGTCATTGAGCGCACCGGCAACGCTCGCGCGGGATCGACAGATCCCGCGCTCTTAGCCTCGAACGGCTTCCCCATCAATTCTAAATTTAGATGACCATCGGACCTCGGCTGTCCGTTTGCTCGGCCTGGACTCCCCTGTGCCTTCGGTCGCAAATCCAGGCCCCGACCGCCGGATTTGGCCCTCCCTTCGGTCGCCGGCGGGAGCGACAGGGGGCGCACCGCAACCACATTGAGAATTGCTGACTGCTTCCCCGGAGAGGTTGACAAACTCGAGCGATTCGTGTACTCTGATGATACTCTGTGAAGGTTCCTAGATCGCCGCCCAGGGGGTGGCAGGCAGACAGGGAGAAGGTCATCCATGTTCAAGCTGTCGATTCCGGCCTGGGACATTGTGCTACGCACGGCCGCGATCTATGTCGCGATCTTGGTCGGACTGCGGCTGGCCGGCAAGCGTGAGATAGGCCAGATGACGGTCTTTGACCTCGTCGTGCTGCTGCTGATCTCCAACGCTGTGCAAAACGCCATGGTCGGCCCCGACACCTCGCTGCTCGGCGGGGTGCTGGCCGCCGGGGTGCTCCTGGTTCTTAACGCCGTTTTGGCCCGGGTGCGCCTGCGATGGCCCCGGCTGCGGCGTATGATCGAGGGCTCGCCGACGCTGCTGGTCCTCCACGGCGAGGTGCTGGCCGATCACGTGCGCAGCGAGGGGTTGGACCAGGAAACGCTGGAGGCTGCCCTGCGCGAACACGGCGTGTCCAAGGTGGCCGACGTCGAGATGGCGGTCCTTGAGATCGATGGCTCTATCAGCGTCGTGCCCGTCACAGCCGAGACCCACTATACGCGCCGGCCGGTCAAGTACTTGAAACGCCAGTGACGCTCGATGGGAGCATCGTTGGAGATGCCCACGACAAACAGGTGCCGGTGACGGGAGCAATACTGGAGCCGGTCGTCGTCGAGCCGGCCGGTGGCCCTGCACAACACCTTCGGGGGGTTCTCCGCCACTAAAGCCGGGCACCGGCCGGAAGAATACGGCCCCCGCCTGCTACACGCCGAAGCAAAGGCCACCGCCCTGAGGCTCATCCCGGCTCGCCCCACACGGAAACGGATCGGCAAGGCTGCCCAACTTGCAGACGGGAGGTTACTGATGACCGAGATCGCGTCCTCTAGCCGAGAAGCACAGCCGGCCACGGAGCAGCGACTACCTGGTGGTCTGCCTGGTCTGTCGACCGGCCGCCTGCACCAATTCCGGACCATCGCCCGGGGGGCCTGGCCTATCTGGCTCGTGGCGGGGGCGACCCTTACCAACGGCCTGTTGGGCATCGTCTCCATGCTTTTTGTGCGTTTCCACGAGCGGCCCGCCCTGTTCAACATGCCACTGCCCTTTGGCCTGTACCACTGGAGCCGCTCCCTGACCCTGCTGTTCGGCTTTGGACTGGTCTACCTGTCGTTTCACCTCTCCCAGGGCCGCCGGGCAGCCTGGGGGTTGGCCCTCGGCGGTGCGATTCTGGCCGCAGTGGCCCACGTCGGGCGGGGTCACCTGTGGTATGCTGCCCTGGGCTCGGCGATGGTCGTCGCGCTGCTGCTCCTCTTTCGCAAGCGGTTTACAGTCCGCAGCGAGCCGCGCAGCATCGCCCAGGGGGTGGGCTTGATGCTGCTCAGCCTGCTCCTGGCCCTTGCTTACGGGACCCTCGGCTTCTGGCTGCTGGACAAGCAGGACTTTGGCCTGGAGTTCAACCTGGCCGGCGCGCTGGTACGGACACTGCGCGAGTTCAGCCTGGTGGGCAACAGTGACCTGGTCGCTCACACCCGCCATGCCCGCTGGTTCCTGGACTCGCTCGATCTGCTGGGCCTGGCCGCCGGGGCATTCACCCTCTACAGCCTCTTCCGACCGGTGGCCTACCGCTTGCGGACGCTACCCCTGCAGCGTGCGCTGATGACAAGCATCCTGGAACAGTACGGCGGCACGTCGCTGGACTATTTCAAGCTGTGGCCGGACAAGTCCTACTTTTTCTCGGCGGACCAGAGGTGCGGCATCGCCTACAAGACCGTGGGCGGCGTGGCTGTGGCGCTGGGCGACGTGGTCGGCGCGCCAGAGGGGTTGGAGGACACCACCCGCGCCTTCCTGCGCTTCTGCGCCGGCAACGGCTGGGACGCGGCCTTTCATCAGGCGCAGCCTGACGTGCTGCCCATGTACCGCCGCCTTGGCTTGCAGTCCCTCAAGATTGGCGAGGAAGCGATCGTCAACCTGGAGCACTTTATCGGGACGCTCCAGCACAGCAAGCACCTGCGCCACGACCGCAACAAGTTCGACAAGGAGGGCTACAAGCTGGTCCGTTGCCTGCCCCCCCACGACCCGGCGCTGCTGGCCCAGGTCAAGCAGGTCTCTGACGCCTGGCTCGGGATCCCGGGGCGGCGCGAGCGCAGCTTCTCCTTGGGCTACTTTGACCAGGGCTACCTGAACGAGTTCCCACTGGCCGTGCTCCGCGAGCCGTCGGGCCGGATCATCGCTTTTGCCAACGAGGTTCGATCCTATCGACCCGGCGAGGCCACCATCGACCTGATGCGCCATCGCCCGGAGGCGCCCAACGCCACCATGGACTACCTGTTCATCGCCCTGATGCTGGCGCTGAAGGAGCTGGGCTATCGCACCTTCAACCTGGGCATGGCGCCCTACGCCGGCGTGGGCGCCATGCCGGGTGCATCCCTGGAGGAGCGGGCTGCCCACGAGCTGGCCGAGCACGCCACTCGCTTCTTTTCCTACAAAGGGATGCGCGACTACAAAAGCAAATTCGAGCCCGACTGGGAGGACCGCTTCCTGGTTCACCAGGGCGGGCCGCTGGGCCTGGCCCGGGCCGCCGTCGCCCTGGTGCGGGCCACCGACTGACGGGGAGGGATCAAGATGGAAACACAACCCAAACCTTCGCGCCGGCGCCTGGTCGTGGGTCTCGTCGTCGCCCTGGTGATTGTCGGCCTGCTGGTTGTCGTCCTCGACTGGCGCAACGTGCACAAAATCCTCGGCGAAACCGACTGGAAGCTGGTGCCGGTGGCCCTGTTGTTCACGGCCATCTCTTACGCCTGCCTGAGTTTCGGTTTCGCCACGGCCAACCGCATCTTTGGCGTCCGTATGGGCTGGCGCGACCTGTCCGAGATCGGCTTTGTGTCCTCCATCCTGAATCACCTGCTGTCGGCCGGGGGCGCGGCCGGTTATTCGGTGCGCTTCCTGTTGATGGGCGAGCAGGGGGCGGCGCTGCGCGACATCGTGGCCGCCTCGCTGTTCAACTCCTACCTGGATAGCCTGGGCATGCTGGCTCTACTGCCCGTCGGCCTGGGCTACCTGTTCGTCAAGCACCCCCTCTCGCCGGGCGGAACCGTCGCCGTGGGCATCGCCGCCGTGCTCTTGGTCGTCCTCTTTTTCCTGGCAACGGCCGTGGTTTTTGTGCGCTCGCTGCGCAGCGGCGTGCTGCGCGGCCTGGGCAAGGCCGGGCGCCGGCTGACGCGCCGCGACCTGACCGCCACCCTCGACGATTTTGACGCCACCATGTCGCGGGGCGTGAGTGTGGTGCAAGCCCGGCCCCGGCTGCTGGCGCTCATGGTCGCCCTGGTCGTGGTCGACTGGACCGCCAGCGTGGCGGCATTGTGGTTCTGTTTCGACGCCCTTGGCGACCCCATCTCCGTGGGCGTGCTGCTCACCGGCTTCGCCCTGGGCGTCACGGCCGGCGTGCTTTCGATGGTGCCCGGCGGCCTGGGCGTCCAAGAGGGCTCGATGGCCGGCCTCTACGCCCTGCTGGGCGTGCCGCTGCAAAAGGCCGTGCTGGCCTCGATCCTGTTCCGCGTGGTCTACTACCTGGTGCCCTACCTGGTCAGCCTGGGCTTCTACTGGCGGCTATTGCGGCAGGTGGGACGCACCACACCGAAAGCCACAGTTCTGGATGAATGATGAGGGGTGATGATCCTGAGCAGCAACGTCCCCCACTTGATGCTCAAAGAGGAAGATGGCCGAGGCGATGTGCAAGTCTAGCGGCGCGGAGAAAACGCCGGCGACGGGCAATTGACATGCACCTTCGCTTGCAGTGGGCGCGACAGATCGTCCGCCGCCTGCCGTTCACCCTGATCAGCCTGGTCGTGCTCAGCCTGGTTGCCGTGCTGACGAATAGCCACTTCGGCGACCTGTCGCGGCAGTGGTTCAACCGTCTGGCCTTCGCCCCGCGCGATCTGTTGTTGATTCGCTGCTCGCGCCTGATCACGTCGGCGCTGGTGACGAGTGGCGGCGGGGCCTTCTGGCAAGCGCTGGGCATGGTCGCCTTGACCACGGGCGTCGCCGAGTGGTGGGCCGGCACGCCGCGGGCGCTGCTGACCTTCTGGGGAGTGCACCTGACCACGTTGCTGGTCCAATCGTTGCTGATCGCCGCGCCGTTGCACACCCTGGGCTTCTCGCTGGGCACGACGTTGTATCTGGCCCGCGACGTCGGGCCGTCGGCAGGCAGCTTTGGCTGCCTGGGGCTGGCTTGTGCCCGGCTGCCCAGACCGTGGCGGTGGACAGGTGGCGGTCTCGTTCTGGCAGGGCTGGTGACCGTGTTCTTGCTGGCTGTTGTCACCAGGCAGGATGCCATCGTGGTCTCGGCCGACCTGGCTCACCTGCTCGCTTTTCCCTTGGGTTGGCTCTCGTCACTGATAGGCCGCCGGCGCGGCGCACCCGCTCGCCGCACGTCCAGGCCTGAGCGCGCGGTTCGCGTCGAGCCAGGAGGGAAGGAGACCGGCCCATGACGTTATTCGGCGCGCCCCTCCCGCTGCCTTAACCTGCCGGCCTGGCTCGGCCTTCTGGCGCTGGGCCTGGCCAGACGCTCATAGCCCCTATGGTCCGTCATTGCGAGCGAAGCGAAGCAATCTCACGCCTGGCCATCCGCTCATTGCCCCCCTCCGTCATTTCGAGCGATGCGAAACAATCTCGGGCCTTGTCAGACGCTCAAGGCCCCAGTCCGTCATTGCGAGCGATGCGAAGCAATCTCTCAGCTTGCGTCAGGCGCAATCGCCTCGAGACGGGCTCGAAGCAGCGTGTCCGCGTGCCTGTCAGCGGCCCTGCCTTGCCGTCCGGGTTCCGCTGCGCGGCCGCCTGTGCCCCGCGGCCCTTGAGCCTCTCCGTCGTCCGTCACAGGTGATCCTGCGTGGGTAGCCCGTGTCATGAGCCGCCCGCTCCGTTTTGCCTCGCCCACCGCTTCGTGGTACATGTCGCCGCCCAGACGGCACCGTAATAAGAACTCGTCGAAGGCCAAGTCCGCCTGGCCAACCCATCACCCTTGCGCAGCACCGGCGCAGAGCACGAGGAAACAGATGAAGAAGAACGGCCACCGCCGCTGGACGCTTGCGTTTTCCCAAGAGCTCGCCTTCGAGCGCCACGCCCGGGCCATGTCGCCCCTCGCGCGCACCGGCCTACTCGCCTGGCTCCCTGTACCTGCACGCCTGTGCAGGCCGCCGCTTTCGCCGGCGCCCGGCCCGCACCTTCTGGGAGCTCGACCCCACCGCCGGCGACGGGCGCCTGCTGTGAGCACGTCCGACGAAAGGCACTCCCCCATCCTCCGTTCAGGCCGGTAGCGGGACATCACCTCATTCTTCCCGTTCCGTGGTCCAAAGACTGGGGCCGGCCTCAACCTCCTCGATACCTGCTGTTCGATTCTTCGATCCTTCGATCGCATTTCACACCCCCAGTGTAGAAAACATCGAACGATCGAACGATCGAAGAGTAACTCATCCCCCGCCCCAGGCGCCCGGCGCTTCTCCGGCGTCGAGCGGCGGGTGTCCACCACCCACCCTCCAGGTTCTTGTCCCATACACCACTTGATGATATACTGCTCCAGGCCACTGTACACCGCGGCTCGCCGCCTTTGCCTGATACCCGCCCGGTTCGTGGCCGCGGCTTTCACGCGCCAGACGATGCACCTTGTTGACCATCTTAGGCGAAACTTGGAACAAGAAGGCAACCTCCCGCTCTCGATCTCAGCCGTGTCGAGGCACCTACTATGCTGCGGTGTCAAGTGAAACCCGAGTCGGTCCAGCATGCGCTTTGCTTCGACCGGTGCGAACACCTCATCAAGAGCGGCCAGCACTTGCGTTCGGTTTGTCCTGGGCGACAACAATGCCCTCAACCTCGGGCCCTGAGCGGCGGAAACCGGGGCGCAAGCACCGCAGCACTTGAATCGCCTGGGTGGGGACGGATTGCTTTGGAGGAAGAAAGCCATGAAAGTATATGTCTTCGGGGCTGGCGCGTCGAAAGGGTCGCAAGAAGGATCACCGAAGAGGAGCTGAGCAATGCCGCCAAACGCCGAAGCCACCCCACCCCGTCTCAACGTCACCAGCCTCAGCCAGTTCGTCCGCCTCGGGAACTGCGAGCGATTCCTTCGCCGCCGCCGCCGTCACGACGAAGGGCGTGCCTTCTCCGCCGACGGTACCTCACCATCCAGCCCCTCACGCCCCTCCTGAAGGAATCAGGCGCCCGAGGTTCCCGCTCATGACCCCCAAGCACTTCGAAGGCCACCTCCCTCGTGAGCGGACCGCCCTCCGCGCCGCCGGCGTCTTCTACGTCCTCGCCATACTCACCGCCGCTACCCTCCTCCTCGTCAACATCCGCACCCGTCTCCCCGCCCTCCTGGCCGTCACCCTCCTCTCCCTCCTCATCGCCACCCTCACCGTCCTCTACCTCCGCCGCCTTTACCTCTCCCTCCACCTCGTCCGCGAAAAACGCCAGATCCAGGCCGAAGCGTCCGGCCTGCAGGCCCGCGTCTCAACCCTCGACTCGCAACTCAAAGAGACGCAGCGCACCCACGCCAACTTGCCTGCCGAAAAGGAAACTGCCGTCCAGAAGCGTCAGGCCGCCTACCACACCCACGTCGCCGACCTCGATCGCCGGCGCACCGCCTTGCCACGCCGCGAGCAGGAGGAGACCGCCGCCGGGCTTCTGCGCCTCCAGAACGACTACGTCCTCACCGGACTTGCAGCCACCCCAATCAAAACCGCCAAGATCCCCGACATCGGCGCCAAGTCCAAGCAGCGCCTCGCCGAACACGGCATCCTTACTGCCGCCGACGTCAGCAAAGCCCGCATCCTGCCCATTGACAGCCTTGGCCAGTCCCGCGCCACCACCCTGGCCGACTGGCGCAAGCGGCGCGAAGCCGAGCTGCGCGCCACCCAACCCACCGAGCTCCCCCTCGAGCTTCGCGCCTCCATCCAGCGCAAGTACCACCAGTTGGCCATCCAGCTTGGCCAGGAAACCGACGACGAGGCTGCCACCCTCGCCGCCGACCTCGCCGCCATCGAGCGCGCCTCACAGGAGCGCAAGACCGAGCTCGACGCCCTGGAAGCCGACCTTCGACAGCAGCGCACCGCCCTCGAACAAGCCTCCGCCGAGCTGGCCGCCCGGCTTGCCGAATACCGCGACATCAACCCCGCAGCCTACGCCGATCGCTGCCTCCAAGCCGCCACCGGCAGCGCCGCCCGGCCCCGAGCACTCGCCGGCGCCGTCCTCGCCTTTCTCTTCGTCGCCGGCACCCTCCTTCCGGGCCTTGCCGGGATCGTCGCCCTCACCCGTTCGCCCGTCGTCACACCCGAGACCCCCACCTCGACCGCAGCCCTACCCGCCACCGAGCGTGCCGACCTGCTCGCGAAACAGCCGCCCCCGCTCCTCGCCACCTCCACTCTAACTCCCACCCTCAGCGCCACCCCAACGTCCACCCGCACCGCCACCCCCACCCCAACGCCTACCGCCACGCCCACGCCAACCTCGACCCCAACCCGCACCGAGGCCACCGTCACCCGCATCGTCGACGGCGACACCATCCATGTCTCCATCGCCGGACAGGACTATCCCCTCCGCTACATCGGCATCGACAGCCCCGAGCCCAACGATCCCTTCGGTACCGCGGCCACCGAAGCCAACGCCAAGCTCGTCGAAGGCCGGATCGTCTACCTCGAACAGGACGTCTCCGACACCGACCAATACGGCCGCCTCCTCCGCTACGTCTACCTCGCCGACGGCGCCTTCGTCAACGCCGAGCTCGTCCGCCAGGGCTACGCCTCCGCCAAAGAGTACCCGCCCGACACCAAGTACCGCGACCTCTTCTCCGCCTCCCAGCAGCAGGCCCAGCAGGCCACCCGCGGCCTTTGGGCGCCCACCCCCATTCCCAGCCCCTCATCCACCCGGGCACCCACGCCCCCGCCGACCAAGATACCTGCCGCCACCACAGCGCCCACAGTCGGGAGAGTCGAAATCACCTACATCCTCTACGACGGTGCCGTCTACCGCGTCGAGAGCGACGAGTACGCCGAGGTCACCAACACCGGTGGCTCGCCCGTCAACCTCTCCGCGTGGCGCCTCAACGCCGGCAACCCCGGCCAGGACTTCACTTTCCCCGACTTTACGCTGGAACCCGGCCAATCCTGCCGCGTCTACACCAATGAGTACAACCCCCAGACCTGCGGCTTCAGCTTCGGCAGCGGCAGCGCCATCTGGAACAACAAGGGCGACTGCGGCCACCTCTACGACCCCACCGGCGCCGAAGTCTCCATCTTCTGCTACTAGAGAAACGCACATGATACCAAGACGCTATCTGCTCATCGGCGCTCTTCTTTCGGTCCTGCCTGCCCTGTTTCCCTTGATCTTGGAACTCGCCGGCTGGTACCGGCCTGACCTCTCCCTCGCCACCTTGGGCACGGTCCTGGCCACCTACGCCGGCTGGATCGGAATCGTCTACTCCGTCTCCAAGATCCTGGAAATCAGCAACAAGTGGCAGCCCGCGCGCGACCTCGACCCCCTCCGCCCAGTCACCCTCGCCGACCTCCTCGCCCGCATCGGCCGCGGCGCCAAGGTCGCCTACGTCGAGCGCGACGCCACCTCTGCCGACCTCCTGCGCCACCACCGCTACATCGCCATCACCGGCCACATGAAGCTCGGCAAGACCCGCGAAGCCATCCAGCTCATCCGCCGTGCCGTCGCCGACGACCTGGTCACCAAAACCGCACTCTTCGAGCCCACACCCGCCCTCGCCGTCGTGTCCGCGGGCGCCCTGCCCGCCGCCCTCGACCGCCTCGTGGACCCCCGCGCCGCGACCCTGCTCCTCCTCGACCCGCCCTTCCACGTCACCGGCCCTGCCCTCGACCGCCTCTCCGACCTCATCGCCGCCATGCGGCGCTGCAAGACCTGCACCGTGCTCGCCACCGCCCGCACCGACCAGCTCGACGCCAGTCCAGAGCACCGCAACTGGCCCGAACACCACGGCTTCCACCCCGTCCCCCTGCCCGACCCCGACGCGGCCCAGGCTGGCCAACTCCTGACCAACGCCGCCTCCACCTTCGACGTCCGCGTGCCGGCAGCCGCCCGAGCCGCACTGATCGCCGCAGCGACGGTACCCCGGAACAGGTCGTCGCCGGCCTGCGCAGCCTCGACCTGTTTGTCATGCGCATCCTAATACTGACTCTCCTGAAAAAAGGTGCTCTGCACCCAGTTAGTGGGGGGCGAATGCCCTCTCGTGCCCACTTTTGTGGGGCGTTCCCTGAATGCAGGCCATTTCAAGCCTCAAAGTGCAGCATTGGCCCTATCGACTTGGTCGTCTCGGAGTTTTTTCAGGGGAGTCAATACTGCAACCTCACCTACGGGCGGGTCACTCTGAGCGACCGCAGGGACCGTCGTTCAGTGCAGAGCGAAGCGATGCAGCGAAGAATCTCGCCAAAGTCGCGAGAACCTGCTGCCGCAAGGCGAGATCCTTCGTCGCT
>Ga0315286_10006332_pt1 | contig 11525 bp, 9 predicted proteins | sample YL17G10_0_MG_FD_205038 | JGI IMG/M metagenome (GOLD analysis project Ga0315286, IMG submission 205038) | Sediment microbial communities from Yellowstone Lake, YNP, Wyoming, USA - YL17G10_0 | ecosystem: Environmental > Aquatic > Freshwater > Lake > Sediment | place: USA: Wyoming | collected... | reverse complement strand
CGCTTCTCACCTCGTCGATCAGGTAGCGTCGAACGACGTCCATCCCGGTCGAGAGCGCATACCTCGTCGCGATCCGCGTCCTGTCGGAGCCGGAGAATATCGAATCCGCGCCGCTCAGCGCGCGCACGAGCCGTTCGAGCCTGAATCCCTCGACCTTGTCGACAATGTGAAATTGGGGTGCAGGAGGGACGCCCGGCCCCATCCCTGATTGGATCGCGCCCGCGGCGGCGTTCGATTCGAGCGGGAGAAGCGCCGCCAGAAGAATGGCGATCGCGGGAAAAAGCGCGATGCCTGCTCCGGTAATGCGGTTTATGCGGCGGTGCACCAGAATATTCCTTCCCAAATCGCCTGTTACTCTCTATTATAGCGGTTCAATAACAGACGAGCAATAGACGCGCATGATTCTCCCCGCACGGAGGTAGGAGAGTTTGCTTCCCTATACAGACCATTTCGGTGTCGACGAGGGTACGATGCAGAAGATCTTCTCCCTCGCCCTCTCGCGCGGCGGATCCTTCTGCGACCTTTTCTTCGAGCACACGATACTCAACCAGATCACGATGGAAGAAGGTATCGTCAAGCAGGGGGAGCTCGTGATCGCGCACGGGATGGGGATCAGGGTCGTGAAGGGGGAGGGGACGGGGTACGCCTACACGGAAGATGCCGCGTTCGAAAAGATGAAGGAAGCCGCCCTTACGGCGGCGGCGATCTCCGGGGGGAAAGCGGACGTCGGCCCCGTTTCGCTCACGAGTGTTCCCTTCGTGAACCGGTACCCGATCGGGGAACCGACGACGGGAACTCCCCTGAAAAGGAAGATCGCGTGGATCGAGGAGGCGGAGCGCGCCGCTCGCGAGTTCGATCCGCGCATCATCAAGGCGAGCGTTTCGATCGCGGACGACCTGAGCGCGGTGCAGATCGCGACCTCGGACGGGAAAATCCTGCGCGACATGCGCCCCATGCTTCGCTTCGTCGTGAACGTCGTCGCCGAAACGAACGGCAACCGCCAGGTCGGCACCTCGAGCGGCGGCGGAAGAATCGGGAACGAGTACTTCGCGACCCGGATATCGCCGGCCGAACACGGCCGCGAGGCGGCGCGCCAGGCGATCCTCCTCCTCGGGGCGGTCGACGCTCCCGCGGGGCCCATGGAGCTCATCCTCTCTCATGCCGAATCTGGCGTTCTCCTGCACGAAACGGTCGGGCACCCGCTCGAGGCCGATTTCATCCGGAAGGGCACGTCGGCCTATACGAACCGCATCGGTCACAAGGTCGCGAGCGACCTCGTGACCGTCATCGACAACGGCACGATCCCGAACGACCGCGGCTCGATCAATTTCGACGACGAGGGGACCGTGACCTCTTCCACCGTGCTCATCGAAAAAGGGATTCTGCGCGGCTTCATGCACGATCGCATCAGCGCCGCGCTGTTCGACGTGCCCCCGACGGGGAACGGACGCCGCGAATCGTACAAGCACCCGCCCGCCCCGCGCATGACGGTGACCTATCTCGCGAACGGCGAGAGCGATCCCGAGGAGATCCTCCGCTCGACGCGCCGGGGCATTTTCTGCAAATCGTTCCGCGGGGGCGAGGTGGATATTTCGAACGGCGATTTCGTGTTCGTTCCGGTCGAGGCGTACCTGGTCGAGAACGGCAAAATCGAGGCCCCGGTCAAGAACCTCACCATCATCGGAAACGGCCCCGACGTCCTCTCGAAGGTGACCATGGTCGGAAACGACCTCCAAATCTCGGACGGCCGCTGGACCTGCGGCAAGGGGCAGCACGTTCCCGTCGGCGTCGGCCTTCCGACGATCAAGATATCGGAAATCACCGTGGGCGGGAGCGAGATAGGCTCTTGAGAAGGAGAAGCGCGCCGTGACCACCGACGAAATGAAGCGATTCGCCGAGCGCACCGTGCGCCGCGCCCTCGCGGCCGGCGCCGAGACCTCCGAGGCCACCGTGCTCGAAAGGATGGAGTTCTCGGTCGAGGTGCGCAAGGGCGCGATCGAAAAGCTCATCGAATCGGTCTCGAGCACGATCGACATCGAGCTCTCGATCGACCGCCGCAAGGCGCTCGTCTCGTCGAGCGATCTCTCCGAGGAAAGCGTGGACGCGCTCATCGCCGCGGGGGTCGAGCTCGCCCGGATCATGGATCGCGACGAGTTCTTCTCCCTCCCGGACGCGCCCGAGCTCGGCGCGGCTGAGGGGGATCTCGATCTCTTCGATCCCGAGACCAACGCGATCCCGACGGAGCGAAAGATCGCGCTCGCCCTCGAGCTCGAGCGGAACGCCCTCGGCCTGGACAAAAGAATCATCCCCGACGGAAGCTCGTTCTCGAACAGCGCGAAGACAATCTCGTTCGCGAACTCGCTCGGCTTCTGCGAAGCGTACCGGCGCACGTTCCATACGCTCGCCCTCTCCTGCGCCGTCGAGGATAAGCCCGAGAACGGCCTGAACATCGGAAAACGCCAATCCTCGTACTGGTATTCCACCGCGATCCGCGCGCGCGATCTCGAGCGCATCGAGGAGATAGCGTCCCGGGCCGTAACGCGCACGCTCCGCAAGATCGGGGCGCGGAAACCGAAAACGTGCGAGGTGCCGGTCGTGCTCGATCCCGAAACGACCCGCGACTTCTTCGAGTCGATCGCCGGCGCCCTCGGCGGAGGGAGCATCTACCGGAAGTCCTCCTTCCTCGTCGATCGCTTGGGAACGCGCATCGGCTCTCCCCTCGTCACCATCGTCGACGACGCGCTCATGCCGGGAAAGCTCGGATCCCGTCCCTTCGATTTCGAGGGAGTCCGGTCGAGAAGAAACGTCCCCATCGAAGGCGGAATCCTCAAAAGCTACCTTCTCAGCAGCTATCAGGGAAGAAAGCTGGGATTCAAGACGACGGGAAACGCGGGGGGAATCTCGAATCTCTATCTCGAGCCCGGGGCCTCGACGCCGCGCGAGATTCTCTCGAGCGTGAGCCAGGGGCTCTACCTCACCGCACTCTCGGGTCCGGGCGCGAACTGGATGACGGGGGATTTCTCGCAGGGCGGACAGGGGTTCTGGATCGAGAACGGCGAGCTGTCCTATCCGGTCGACGAGTTCACGATCGCGAGCTCGTTCCCCGCGATGCTCGCCGGAATCGTCATGGTCGGAAACGACATGGACTGGAGAAGCGCGCTCGCCGCTCCCACCATAAAAATAGAGAGAATGACTCTGAGCGGAACTTGAGTCATTCTCTCTCAATCGTCCGTATTCCCGGCCCCGCGCGCCGTGTCCGGCGTCGCGGCGCAATCCCTACCGATACAATTCCTTTATGCCGCCCCACGTCGTCTCGCGCGTGGGAATCGTGAGGTCGTGCGAAAACGCGGTGAAGCATTCGCCGCCGTCGCGCTTGTGGTCATGATCGGCGTCCGCGAACGCCCAGATACGAACGCCGTAGCATCCGCGCCAGTCGATCCAGATCGTCTTCGTGTCCGAATAGTTGTTTCCGTACGGCGTCGGCGTCGAGACAACGAGATCGCCCGCGTGGTACATGCTTTCCGTGACGGGCATCCCATTGACGGAAATCGTAGGAACGCAGTCCGAGGGAACAACCCTGTCGAACACCACGAGAATATCCGGATAGGTCGTCGGCTGATTCGAGAAACCGTCGATGATGAGAGTGAAGGTCGTCCCGCCGAAGAAATATCCCTCGTTCCCGTCATACGTGGCCTCGAAACCGGTGAGATGCGGCGCCTGATAGATGCTCATATCGATCTCGCTCGAGCCGATAGTGAGCAGGACCTCGCCCCCCCGATCGTAGAGGGGGTCATAAAGCGGATCCCCGGGCCCGACCGTGTAATATTCGCTCGGGCTGTATTGATAGATGCACGGCGCGTCGGGATAGACGACGAGGCAAGGATCAGCCATGAGAGCCACGCTTGCCGCCAGAAGCAGGAAGCTCATGGCGATGACGAGAAAGAACCGTTGCAGTACCTTCATTCTCCCCCTCCGTTTTCTCGGGGATTCCCCCCTATTAAGGTCAGGACCACTTCTAATTCGCTGACGGAATTCTACCACAAAGAGGAACAATTGTCAATGGTAATAGTTTTCTGTAACTATTTATATTATAATATCATACAGTAAGCATTCAGCTGGTTTTTTGGGTAGAAATACCTATGTCGATTTCAGTTTGCATCCCCTAGTCCTTCTCGCAACGCATAATGATTATATTCCGTTCCGCCCCACGCCGCGCTATCATGAAACCACCCTTTGGCAGGAGAACGTCATGAGGATTTCAATCATCTCGATATTGGCGGCATTGACGCTGGCCGTCTCTCCCCCCGCACTTCCCGCGGCGGACGGAGATGCCGGGGCGCTTCTCGCAAAGCACCTCGAAGCGCTCGGCGGAGCCCGGGCTGTCGGCGCGATCAGGTCCCTCGCCTCGTCGGCGGAGATCGAGATCATGGGGACCGGGCTCAAAGGCACCGTGGAGTCCTGGAACCTGCTGCCGTGCCTTTCGTACAGCGAGATGGCACTCGGTTTCTTCAAGGTCCGGGAGGGATACGACGGCGAGCGCCTCTGGATGATCGATCCGAACGGCAAGCTTCAAATCAGGCGCGACCGCTCGACGCTCGAGTACCAGAAGACGATGTGCCTTCTCGAGAGCTGGGACTACCTCTTCGAGGGAACCGGTTTCGCGCTCGAAGCGGCCGGAAGGGACACGGCGAACGGCTCTCCGTGCGAGGTTCTCGCGCTGAGCGTCGACGGGGGCGCGAGCGCCCGGCTCTTCTTCGACGATTCGACCTTTCTCCTCGAGCGCATGGAGATCAGGGCGCCCGAAGGAAACACCGTTCAAACGTACGGGGATTACCGCCGCGTGGGGGGAGTCATGTTCCCGTTCTTCGTGAAAATGGAGATGCCGGCGCTCGGCCAGCGAATCGAGATGCGGTACCGCTCGATCGCGGCGAACGAGGGCGTGGACCCCGTGATATTCCTGCCGCCGGCGGCCGGCGCGAAGGATTACCGGTTCACGCGCGGCGGAGCGGCGGAAGAGCTTCCCTTCGAGTATCGCTCCCGGCACATCTACCTTCCCGCGCGTATCGCCGGCCGCGACGGGGACCTCTATTTTCTCCTCGATTCGGGCGCGAGCATGACCGTTATCGACTCGGTCGTCGCCGCGGAGATGGGGCTTCCCCTCGGCGGCACGATCCCGGGAGCGGGAGCCGGCGGGATGGCCGATTTCCAGATGACGCGCGTGCCGGGGCTTTCGATCGGGGGAATCGAGCTCTCGGAACAGATCGCCGCCGCGTTCCCGGTCTCGAACCTCCTGGGAAAATTCGATGAGATCGATATCGGCGGCGTGCTCGGCTACGATTTCCTGAGCCGCTTCGTCACGCGGATCGATTTCGAGTGGGGCGTCATCACCTTCGCCGAACCCGACTCGTTCTCGCCGCGCGGCGGCGAACGAATCGTCGAGGCCCCTCTCGTTCATAACATATTCACGCTCGGCGCCTCGCTCGACACGGTGAAGGCCTCCTTCTACCTCGATACGGGCGCGAACAGCTCGATTCTCCATGCGGGCTTCGCCGAAAGAACGGGGATCGCCGGAGGCCGGCGGACGATTCCCATGGCGATCCGCGGCGCCGGCGGCGACGAGACGGCGTCCCTGTGCAGGTTCGATTCCCTGTGCCTGGGAGGCTTCACGATCGCGAGGCCCGTTTTCGCGATCGCGCGGAGCATGAAGGGAATCGGCGTTCTCGGGAACGTCGACGGGATCGTCGGCAACGACCTGCTCGAGCGCTTCACGGTGACGCTCGACTACGGAAGGCAGCGCGTGCTCCTCGAAAAGAACGCGCGCTTCGAAGAGGCGTCCTATCCGGATCGATCGGGGCTCCAGCTCGCGCGGAAGGAGAACGGAGGCGTCGTCGTCGTTTCGGTTCTGCCCGATTCGCCGGCCGCTCGGGCCGGCTTCAGGCCCGGGGACGGCATCGTGAAGATCGCGCGCAGGAGCGCTGCCGGATTCAAGAGCATCCGCGAGATCATGACGCTCTTCGAGGCGAAGGAAGGCACGAAGTACGGAATCGAGATCTCGCGAGGCGGAAAGAGATCGATGCTTTCTCTGACGCTCGAAGATTACATCTAGGAAAGGGGGCGCCGTTGAGCGCACGGGTGAAATTCCTCGGCGGGGCGAGAACGGTCACGGGCTCCATGCACATGATCGCCCTCGGTCATTCCAGGATCCTCATCGATTGCGGGCTGTTCCAGGGGAGACGCGACGAGGCGTTCGAAAAGAACTCCCGCTTCCCCTTCGATCCGCGGGAGCTCGGCGCATGCATCCTCTCCCACGCGCACATCGACCACAGCGGCAATATTCCGAGCCTCGTGAAACGCGGATTCGACGGAAGAATCTACGCGACCGAGGCGACCCGCGACCTCTGCGGGGAGATGCTTCCCGACAGCGGGCATATCCAGGAAGAGGACATCAGATTCGTCAACAAGATCCAGCGCGAGAAGCGGCTCCCGCCCCGCTCCCCGCTCTATACGCGCAGGGACGCCGAGGCGGCGCTCAGGCGCTTCCGCGGCTACCGGTACCGCGTGCCGGTCGAGGTCGCGGACGGCGTATCGGTGACCTTCTACGACGCGGGGCACGTGCTCGGATCGGCGACGCCGCTCATCGAGATGCGGGAGAACGGCGCCACGACGCGGCTCGCGTACGCCGTCGATCTCGGCAGGAAGCATATCCCCATTCTCAGGGATCCCGAAACGCCCCCCGACGTCGATTACCTGATCGTCGAGAGCACCTACGGCGGCCGGAGCCATGCGTCGATGGAGGAAGCCGCGGAGGTGCTCGCGAGAACGGTCCGGGCTACCGTCGAGCGCAAGGGGAAGATCATCGTTCCCTCGTTCGCGCTCGAGCGGACGCAGGAGGTCGTCTATTTCCTGAGTATGCTCATAAAGCAGAACCGCATTCCGGAAATCCCCATCTACGTCGACAGCCCTCTCGCCGTCGATATCACCGAAATCTTCAGGCGGCACGAGGAGTGCTTCGACGAGGAGATGCTCCGGCGCATCCGCGCCAACGACGATCCGTTCGGCACGAAGCGGATCAAGTACGTCACCGACGTCGTCGACTCGAAGAAGCTCAACGGAGACCCGAGGCCCATGATCATCATCTCGGCGTCGGGGATGTGCGAGGCGGGCCGCATTCTCCACCATCTGAGGAACAACATCCAGAATCCGGCCAACACGATCCTCATCGTCGGTTACGCCGCGAAGAACACGCTCGGAAGAAGGATCGTCGAGCGCGAGCCGGTCGTGAGGATATTCGGGGAGGAGCACGCGCTCAGGGCGGAAGTCGTCGTCATGAACGCCTTCAGCGCGCACGCGGATCAGCAGGATCTGGTCGATTATGTCGCGCCGCTCAAGGGCCGTCTGAAAAAAGTCTTCATCGTTCACGGGGAGGAAGACCAGTCCGAGAAGCTGTCCGCTCATCTCGCCGCGCGAGGCTTTCCCGTGCATATCCCGTTTCCGGAGGAGGAGTTTGAGCTCGCCTGACGTCTGGAACGTCTCTCCCGCGGAAGGGATCGAGATACAGAAGAGACTTCGCCCGCTCGTGAGGCGCTCGTGGGACGGGCGCGCGATAGATCTCGTCGCTGGAGCCGACGTGCATTTCCCCTCGAAGGGCACGGCGCGGGCGGCGCTCGTCATCCTCGCGTATCCCGGCTTCAAGACCGTCGAGTCGAGCGTTTTCGAGGGGCCCTGCGCCTTTCCGTACGTCCCCGGTCTCCTGTCGTTCAGGGAAATCCCGCCCCTGCTCGAGGCGTGGCGCACTCTCCGCCTGACGCCCGACTGCATTCTCTGCGACGGCCAGGGGATCGCGCATCCACGCGGGCTCGGGCTCGCGAGCCATCTCGGGCTCGTTCTCGGGATTCCCACGATCGGTTGCGCCAAATCCCCCCTCTTCGGCCGGTACGAGGAACCGGGACCGATTCGCGGCGACGAAACTCCCATCACGGATCCGAAGGGAAGAACTATCGGGTCGGTGGTGAGGACACGCGACCGTACGAAGCCGCTCTACGTGTCGATCGGACATCTCGTGAGCCTGAAAAAATCGGTTTCGATCGTCCTCTCGTGCACCGGGCGATTCAGAATTCCCGAGCCGCTGAGAGCGGCGCACCACCTTGCCGGCACGGGCCGTACCTGATGCGATTCTGCACTTTTCAACATATAGGTAGTATACCCTATTATCGCAAAAACACCCATCATGCCAATCTATAACTCAATATATAACAAATAGTTGCGAGATGGAAAAATTCGTTAAGAAATAGAAGAATAATTATTGACTAAAAACCATTTCATGTTATATTGAAACAGGTCTCACGAAAAAAAGAGACCGGGAGAGACAAGAAAGGGTTCCCGTCAGGACATGCAGCACAGCACCTTGGCCACAACTACAAGACGGGAACCCCTCATTTTTCCTTCAGATCCTCTTTAGCACTTCCGCGATAGTTTCGTCTATGTCTTCCACCGCGCCGATGAGCCGCGCGCGGATTCTCCCCTGTCCGTCGACCACGAAGGTCGTCGGCGTTCCCGGAATCTGCAGCACTTCGCGCGCGAGACGGCGATCGTCGAGCAGGATCGGGAAGGTCGTCTTCTTCTCCTTCACGACGTCGCGCATCTTGGCGAGCAGGCCCTTTATCTCGAGGCCGAGGAACTTGAAGCCGAGCTCCTTTTCCCGCCCGTAGAGGCGCTCGAGTTGCGGAAACTCCGCAACGCAGGGCATTCAAGTGGGGCTCAGAGCGTAGAGCACGATCTTCGTCCCCTTGAGCTTCGATAGATCGTAGGACCTCCCGTCGAGATCGACGAATATCCCTTCCGGCATCGGGCCTTCGTCGCCGATCCGCCGCGCCATGATCGTCTCGTCGAGATCCTTCGCGCCGGGATTGACGAGCGCGTACAGGCTGTCGAGCTTCGTCGTGGCTCTCGCGCCCGGCATATGCGCGGCGCACGCGATATAGGCGTCGAGGGCCTCCGCGCGCTTCCCTTCCTCCCAGAGTATCTTCCCCATGAGCATATCCGCATCGGGATTGCCGGCGGCCATCGCGAGATACCGTTTCGCCTCGTCCCTCTTCCCCAACTCCTCGAGCGCGGTGCCCGCCATCGCGATCGCCTGCGCCTTCTCGTAGCGCCCGGCCGAGAAATCGGCCGATTTGAGGAAGCACTTCACGGCGAGATTCTGATCCGCCTTCGGATCCATGAGATAATATCCCATGACGAGGAAGAGCCTCGGGGAGCGCTCGGTCAGGAAGAGGGAGTCGGCGAACGCCGCCGCCGCGGACTTGTCCTTTTCCATGAGATAGATGAATTTACCGAGAAGCAGCTCGCCCCGCGCGACGAAATCGGTCTCCGTGGCGAGCGCTTCGGCAAGGCGCGACGCCATCCCCGCCTCATCCTTCATCTCCGTCCCGAGCGTCTCGAGCATCCGGCTGTACGCGATGAACCGGTAGGGGTGGTCCGGATGGTTGCCTATGAAGGTCGATAGACGTTCGACCCGCGTCGGGGCGTCCTTGACTGCCGACGCCGTTTCGAGCTCCTCGAGGATGAAGAGCGCGGAAGTCCCCTCGCGCCTCCCGCAGCCTCCCGCGAGCAGCGTGAGGACGGCGAGCGCGAGCACAAGTTGCGTGAGCGATCGAGTCATGGATCCTCCTTTACAATTTCCGAGCGATCGATTCCCGCACGAGGGAGACGATCTCGTCCGCGCGCGTCTGCCAGCTCCGTTTCCGCGCGAACTCGAGGAGCGTCTCCTGGTTCGCGCCCGAAGCGAGCGCGAGCCGAATTCCTTCGATGAACTCGAGGCGCGACCCGGCGAGGTGAATCATTCCCCGGAGGGGCTCGAGGTCCTCGGAATGCTTCATCGTGACGATCGGCCGGCCGCACGCGGCGTATTCGTAGAGCTTGTTCGGATCGGCGGATCGCATGAGATCGTTCACCTTGAGCGGAATTATGCAAACGTCCATCGCCGCGATGTAGCTCCCGAGCCTTTCGTAGGGCTTCGCCCCGAGATGGAACACGTTGCCCCGGCGCGACGCCGTCGCGGCGAGCTCGGCGGCCTGCGGGCCGAACACGGGGCCCACCATGACGATCGAGGCGCGCGGAAAGGACTCCGCGACGAGATCGAGCAGCTCGAAATCGAACCACTGCGCCACGGCCCCCGAATAGCCGATAACGGGGCGCGCGAGCGCTTTCATGTCGTCGGGAACGCCCGATTCGGCGGCCGAGCGGAAGAGGTCGTAGTCGACGCCGTTTCCCACGAGACGCACGCCCCGGACTCCTGCCTCGCCGAGGATCTCGGCGAGCCTCGTGCTGACCGCGATCACGAGATCCGCCGACCGCGCGAGGCCGAGAAAGTACTTCCGCGCCCACGGCGGCGTGTCGGGGAAGGCGAGATGATCGTCGTTGCAGTCGTAGAGGAGGAGCGAACGCGAGAGAAACGGCAGGATCGCCGCGTAGTAGATATTCGAGACGTACAGCACGCGATCGCCCCGGTGGAACCCGGTCGCGAGGAAAATCGCGTTGACCCACAGGAGGATGACGGCGTTCCAGACGAAACGCACCGGGGGCAGGGCCAGCAGGGCGCGAATCCAGCGCTGGGGAACGTTCTTGAATATCGGAACGCATACATGGACGACGCGGCCGTCGCGCATGGGCCGAAAATTATTCGGCTTCCCCCTGACGACGCTCGAGAGAAAGAGAATCTCCCAGTCGGCCGGAAAGCGCGAGAGCACCTGCTGCTTGCGCGTCCGCACGTAGCGCCACTGGATCTCGGAGAAGCAGACGACCTTCATGCGCGGCGCTCCAGAAAATCGCGGATGGTCGAAACGACGTATTCCTTCTCGGCGGTCCCGAGCTCGGGGTACACGGGGAGGGCGAGCGTTTCGCGCGCCGCCCGTTCCGATTCGGGGAAATCCCCCGCCTTCCCGCCGAGGAAGGCGAAGCACTTCTGGAGATGGAGCGGAACGGGGTAGTACACGTCGCAGCCGACGCCCCGCAGCCGGAGATGATCCCGCAAGGCGTCCCGCTCCTTCACGCGGATCACGTACTGGTTGTACACGCTCTCGTTGCGGGGCTCGACGTAGGGAATAGTCACTCCCGCCATTTTCGAGAGCTCGCCGTCGTAGTACGCCGCGTTGCGTCTGCGCCCCTCGTGCCACCCGTCGAGGTGTTTCATCTTCACGAGGAGAACGGCGGCCTGCAAGGCGTCGAGGCGGCTGTTGATCCCGACGACGTCGTGATAGTACCTCTCGCGCCCCCCGTGGACCCTCAGCATCCGCGCCGCGTCGGCGAGCGACGCGTCGCCCGTCACGATCATCCCCCCGTCGCCGAAGCCACCGAGATTCTTCGAGGGAAAGAAGGAGAGACAGCCCGCCGCGCCGATCGAGCCCGCCCTCTTTCCCTTGTACCGCGCGCCGATCGACTGGCACGCGTCCTCGACGACAGGAACGCCCGAGCGCGCGGCCGCCTCCGAGATCGCGTCCATCTCGGCGATCTGGCCGAAGAGATGC
>Ga0315286_10006331_pt1 | contig 11525 bp, 7 predicted proteins | sample YL17G10_0_MG_FD_205038 | JGI IMG/M metagenome (GOLD analysis project Ga0315286, IMG submission 205038) | Sediment microbial communities from Yellowstone Lake, YNP, Wyoming, USA - YL17G10_0 | ecosystem: Environmental > Aquatic > Freshwater > Lake > Sediment | place: USA: Wyoming | collected... | reverse complement strand
AGCGGAAAGGGGCCGTCACCAGCGGTCGCACTTGCGAAACCGCGGGACTCGGACAACTCCACCAGAGGGACTTCAGCCGGTTGAGGGAATCATTCCATGCGCGGCGGGACCGCCGGACACGTCCCCTTTCAGGGCCGCGAGTGACTCGAAGTCGGGCGCGTCGAGACGCGCCAGTGTCGGACTCCACATTCCCTGTTGTTGAAGCACTCGCACGTTGTGCACGTGGAACGCCATCGCGCCGCCGAGCATGCTGGCATCTTTGCCCCGACAAAGCTTCACGGCCTCTCTCGGCACACGGCGGAACTCCGGCCCCAGCTTGTCATAGGCCCGCAGCAGGTTCTGCCAGATCCGTGCATAGCGCATCGGCGCCCAGCCGAGCGGGAACGCCGTAGTCGGCCACTGTGCCACGAGCACCGCAACCCGCTCGAGAAAATTATCCGCCGAGAATAATTTGTTCAAGAGCCATATCGTGCCATATTGTAACTGATCGAGCGTCATGTTCTTCGGCACGATGTTGGTTTGCATGTGCCCGGCTTCCATCGCCGGTGCCAGACGATTCTCGCTGCGCAAGCGTGCTTCGAGCGGCGTGCCTTCCGGAGCGGACAACATGTTCACCAACACGTGCGGCGTACCCGCACGCTGCAGAAAGTGGAAGAGCGCCGCGAAGGAATCGCAGGTGTCGGCGTCGAATCCCGTTATGATCCCCGCCTGAACGGCGATGCCGCGCTGCTGAAAGGCGCGGATATCGGCGATGAGATCACGGTGCAGGTTCTGCCGTTTTCGCGCCTCATGCAAAGCCTGGACACTAGGCGTCTCGATCCCGATGAATGCTTGCTTGAGACCCGCGCCCGCAGCGATATCCAGGAGATCCGGAGCGCGCGCCGCGTCGATTGACATCTGGGCCACGAGCGCCACGCGTTCGGACTTGTCACGGTTCCATTTCCCAACGGCCGTGAGGATGGCGGCGGCTTTCTTGCGAAAGGCGGTCAGATTGTCATCAGCCAGGAAAATGTTGCGATAGCCTATTTCGTAGAAGCGCTCCATTTCCTGAACAACCCGCTCCGGGGTCTTGTGCCGCTGCTTGCGCCCGAGATAGACGATGACGTCGCAGAAATCACATTCAAACGGGCAGCCGCGGCTCGTCTGTACATTCCCCGCAAAGTACCCGCCGGGTTTCAGCTTGCCAACCGCGGGCAGCGGCGAGGAGTCGAGGTCGACAGCCGCCGCCTCGCGGTATTCGCTCTTCCACGACCCGGCGCGCAGATCCGCGAGGAATTCCGGCCAGGTATTCTCCGCTTCGCCGATGAAGAGGACATCTGCGTACGGGCGTACGGTTTTCGCGGACAGACTGGCGTACGGCCCGCCGATCACAACCAGCCGGCCACGGCGGTGGAATTCATCGGCGAGCGCAAACATGCGCTCTCGATGCGTGCAGTAACCGGTAATCCCGACCACGTCCCAATGCAGTGGCAGATACGGATCGAGTGGCTCGACGTTCTCATCGACGAGCGTCACTGCGAAATCTGCCGGCGTCAGGGCGGCCAGCGTTGGCAAGGCGAGATTGGCTATGTAACTCGCAGCGCCGGTGATGTCGGCTGTCTCCGTCATGGAAAAAAGCGAGGCTTCCTGACCGGGATTGATGAGAAGAATTCGCATCGGCCCTTTCCGGTTACTTCCTATCACGCTTGCAACGATACTCGGCGTCACCTGGGCACCCATTGTCGCTGTCCTGGGAGATGCTCACGATGCCGTGCGTGCACGGGTGTCTTCCGGCAAAGGAGCCGGATAAGCGTTCTCCGATGAGACACCGGGTAAGTCAACAGAGAAGCTGGAGCCGCGACCTTCTTTGCTCTCCACCCTGATGAAGCCACCGTGCTCGGTGACGATCCGGTGCGCGATCGTCAGGCCGAGACCCGTTCCCTTGTCTTTCGTCGTAAAGAACGGGTTGAAGATATCGGTCAGGCGCTCCTCCGGAATGCCCCGGCCGTCATCGCGGATTTCCAATCGACCGAATGTCTCACCTTGGTCCTGAACGGCTCGGCTGGTGACCCAGATCTTGCCGCCGGGCGGTGTGGCCTGAATCGCGTTGAGCACGAGATTGATGAGCACCTGCTTGATCTGGTCGGCATCAGCATACACGAGTGGCACGTCGGCCGAGAGCGCACGCGTCAGGGTGAGCTCGTGCTTCCGGGTCTCCGGTTCGAGCAACGTCATGACCCGTTCTGCGACTTCATTGACACTGATTGCTCCCAGCGAACGCGTTGGCGAACGGGCAAAGGATAGCAGCTCGGTAATCAGATTGGAGATCCGTTTCACCTCGTTTGCCGTCATGCTGAGGAAGGTTGTGAAGAACTCTTCGTCATGCAGGCGCTCGGGCGCGAGTTGGAAGAACGTTTGAATCGACACGAGCGGGTTACGGACTTCGTGCGCGATCCCCGCCGCCAATGTGCCCAAAGCGGACAATCGGTCCGCACGCCGGATGATATCTTGCGATCTCTTCAACTCTTGATAGAGGCGAGCATTCTCCAAGGCAATCGAAGCTTCTGCGGCGACAGCTTCCAGCAGCACCAAGTCCTGCGTCGAGAATCCATCCAAGTCGCGTTTGCGCCCCAAACTTACAAACCCAATCAACTTGCCGCCGATCGTCAGCGGAACGCACACTTCGCAAGCGAGCGTGCGGCAGGCCGCCGCCGCACCGACTCGCTCCCCAGGGTCGCTACTGGCTTCGAGCTCATCTCGGAGGACCGCTTGCTGGCGGTGACGCAACGACCTCACGAGATCATGATCCTCACCAATCCCGGACATCATCAGCGGCTGACCAACGGCAGCGGACACCGTGTACTCGTGCTTCGCCTCATCCAGCAGGAGAACCGCAGCGCCCTCCAGCTTCAACGTTGCGTGCAAAGTGGCAGCTATCTCGTGAATCAACTTGTCGCGCTCAATGATGCGCAAGATCGAGTGGGAGAAGGCGTTGAGCGCAGCGCGGTACTGGTGCTTCTCGCGAAAGAAGGATCTTTGAATGCGTGACTGCGCTCTCAGCCGCAAGGGACGAAACAGCGCCACCATCGCAACAAAGATCAACAACAGCACCACCGAGAAATCGACTTGAATGCGTCCGAAGGAGAGGCGCTCCAACCACAGCACCAGCGCGAAGGCCGGCGCTATCACGATCAGGGAGACCGCGGCGTACGCCAAGCCCTTCGTGAGCACGAGATCCACATCCATCAGACGGTGTCGCAAAATGCCGTACGCGAGCACACCGACGTACAGGTTGGCGAGATTGCCCAAGGGCGGAATACGCGTGCTGGGAACCAAGATCAGGTTCGTGAGCGCAAATGGGACCCCTACGGACGCTGTAAACAACCACAGCTTCGCCTGCAGCCGTTTGCGTGGCGAGGTGGCCCGCACATACTCGGAGATCAGCAGGTAGAACGTCACCGCGGCACACACGAACGCCAACAACGTGTACACCCGGTAAAGACGCGTCCCGACGAAATAGAATCCCGATTGGTAGTGGCGCAGATCCGATACGAGCAGATCCCCCGCGTTCAAGAGGATCAAGCAGCTGGCGACTGTGTAAGCGAGGAGCAAGAAACGCCTGACCCAGACTGAGCGCATCTCCGAGAAGACAAAGAAAAAGTGCGTCACCGCCACCGGCAGCATCAGGGTACCCACCCGGAAGACTCGCGACCAGTAGAAGGCGGTGGCGAAGTTGCTAGACGCGGAAAAAACAAAAATATTCAGATTCCAGAAAACCACCATGACCGTTGCGAAAGCGAAGATGCGGTTGATCTCGTCGCGATGGTCACGGCGGAGGACGACCACAGCCAGAGCGCTGTTGCCGAGGGCTGCCAACAGGGGCGCCAAGAAGAAATAGCTGGTACTCATCGCTGGCCGCGCCCCTCGTCCCCGGAGGAGAACGGTCCGGCACTAGCACCGGGAGATGGTCCGAACAGAAAATCGGCGAGCGGGTGCTTGCGCCGGCGGTACTCGGCTTCGAGCTTGCGAAGATCGACTCGCATGACGTGGTACTCGTTGTTGCCAAAAAGCGGGTGCACGAAACTGAGCCCGGGGACTTGGTGAAAACCGATGGACCCGTAAACCCCGACAATCGGCAGAGTCGCCCAGCACCAGAGTTCGGTAATCCCTGCGGCGGTCGCCGCCGCGTAGGCAAGCTTGGACATGCCGGCGTGCACGAACTGAGTGCGCGCGATTCTTCTGAATCTGGGAATAATGCACATTCGGCTCATCTCTGCGGGGTGGCCAGCTTCTGGAAGAAACGGGGCGATGCTGACGAAGGATTCCAGCTCGAAGGGCCGCGCGTGCGCCTCGATAGTCCGCATCGCCGCCACCGGCTCGCCGGCCCGGGTGGTCCCCACGAAGTGGCGTGCGCGTTGGTCGAACGGGTCTTCCAGAACCCGAGCCGCCTCGTACCGCAGCTCGTCTACGTAGACCGCCCTCCGAACATCAAGCGCCAGTGACAACTCACTGGGGGCGAGCTCGCGAAAAATAAAGTCCCTTACGAAAGGGTGATCATCCATCTGAACGCACGCTCGGGCACAACGCATTGGCCCGGCGCGCACCCCCCCAAGGTTTGCCTGACTTGGCCAGTCATCCTTCCCCATACTCGCCTAGAGCTTCGGACTGTGTCAAGGGATGAACCGGCCGTTAGCCCGAGTTGAACTTACCCCGAGTACGGGGGGGCATGCCGAGCCGAGAGGGTTCAATCGGCAGGAGTTTACGGACGGAGACATAAATTGATCCTTGACATATCTCCCTCAGTGTTGTCTTCTTCGTGTCGCGGGAGAATCGAACGAGAAAATGCCGACTGCAGCCGTAGAGGGTCAGGGGAATAATCATCCCAGCCGTGAAGCGGTACGTGCGCGCGTGACCTCGCTGATCAACGAGATCGCCAAGATCCCAATCGATCAGATCACCGAAGAGGCGACGATAGACGAACAGCTGCAGATGCAGTCCGTAATCTTTGTGGAACTGCAGGTCGCCATCGAAGAAGAGTACGGGATTCAGGTGGATCTCATCCATGTCGTCGAGCTGAACCGATTCGGGCCCATTGTGGATTACGTGCACCAGTGCACGCAGGAGGCGCGCGATGAGGCTCTTGGCGGTTGAATCCGCAGCGTCTCGCGCCAGCGGATGCAACCGGGCCGCTCGGGCCTGCCGCCACGCCACGCCGTCAGCGTCCCTGGCGCCCAGCAGAGCCGATCACGGCTGTCCCGTCCGAAATCTGCGCTAAAGGCGACGGCGTGCGAGCGGTAGCCATTACTGGTATCGGCGTAGTTGGACCCACAGGACAGACGCCCGCTGCATTTTGGCAGTCGCTGCTGAGCGGGCGCTCGGGCATCGGTCGGATCACGCGTTTCGACCCGACGTCGTATGCGTGTCAGATCGGCGGTGAGGTGCGTGATCGCAGTTATGAGACCGTGCTTGATCCGCGCAAGCTCCGAACCACTACGCACGTCACGCAGCTCGCCTTGGCCGCAACCGAGTTTGCTCTGCGAGACGCGCGGCTGTCCGCCAACGAGTATGAACCGTATCGCATGGGCGTCGCCATCGGCACCGCACTAGGTGGATGGAGCGAGGCTGCGCAGCAGCACAGCATCCTACTCGAACGCGGCGTGCGGCGGGTGAATCCGTTCATTGCGAACGGGACGCCGAACCACACATCCGGCGTAGAAATCGCCAGTGCTATCGGGGCACAAGGCTCGCAGACCACCTTCTCGACAGGATGCCCGGCCAGTCTGCAGGCGATCGGGCACGGCGCCACGCTCGTCGCTACCGGCGAAGTGGACGTGTGCATTGCCGGCGGCACCGAGAGCCCGCTCACTCCAACGGTTGTCGCTGGGATGGGGCGCACGCAAGAACTCTCAACCCTCAACGACGACCCGCCACGGGCCTGCCGCCCGTTTGATCGCGGTCACGCCGGTATCGTGTTGAGTGAAGGCAGCTGCATCCTGGTCCTCGAATCGCACGAACACGCATTGCAGCGCGGAGCCGTGCCGTACGCGACGATTCTGGGCGCCGCAACCTCGTGCGACGGACGCGGACTGTATAGCTTCGACCCGTCCGGTGAAGCCGGCGCGCGGGCCATCTGCCGCCTCCTCGAGCGCACCGGTCTCACGCCGCTCGATGTCGACTACGTGTGTGCGCACGCGAACTCGTCGCCCGCGTTCGACCGGAAGGAAACTATCGTCGTCAAGAAAGCCTTCGGGGAGTGGGCCGCACGGCTGCCGGTGAGCTCAATCAAGGGCGTGCTCGGTCATCCGTTCGGGGCCTCCGGTGCATTTCAAGTTGCCGCCGTCGCGCTGGCGCTCAAGCATCAGACGATTCCGCCGACCCACAACCTTGAGAGTCCGGATCCCGAATGTGATCTGGACTACGTTCCGGGCGAGCCCCGGCCGGCCCGGCTACGCATGGCATTGGTGACGAGCTACGGCTACGGTGGCGCCAATTCGTACCTGCTGGTGGGCAAGCCCAAAGCGTAACGGGTTTCGCCCAAGGGGTGACGAGCTTCCGTCGATCGCTATCCAATGCGACGCGTCCCGGCTCACGGAGGCGGGTTGCATTCATCACAGCAGTCGTGCTGTCCCGATGCGGTGGATCTGGTTGGTCCCATCAAAGATTTGCATGAGCTTGGCATCGCGTACGAGCTTGCTCGCTGGATGACCACCTACCAACGCTTCGAGACCGATGATCTCCACGGCATCGTCGACGAGCCGCACACAGGCATCGGAGGCATACACCTTCGCCATCGCGGCCAGTCGGAGATTCGGCGCGCCACGGAGGGCTCCCGTTGTTGGGTTGACACGCTGGTCATTTTCCCAGAGTGCCCGCCAGACGAGGTGGCGAGCCGCCTCGAGGGTCGTTGCCATGTCGAACAGCCGCATCGCCACGCCTTGCTGGTCGAGCAACGGCGAGTCGCCGCGTCGCGCGTGTTGCCGTGCCAGGGATACTGCCGCGCGGGCCACACCTACACAGATCGCCGACACCAGTGGGCCCGAAAAGGAAGCGGTTTCTGCCAGGCCGATGCCGCCGATCCCTTCACGACCGAGGAGATCACAGGCGGGCACCGCGACATCGTCGAAGATCAGTTCTGTTGTTGGGCACGCGCACTGTCCCATCTTCGCCTCGACCTTGCCGATGTGAAGCCTGTCACTCGCCGCGACGGCAAAAAATGACAACCCGCTGAGTGCCGGTTTCGTTGGATGGGTGCGCGCCAGCACCGAGTAGAGACGGGCAACGCCGCCGTTCGAGATGAAACGTTTGCTCCCGGACAAAATGTAGCTGTCCCCCTGGCGACGCGCCCGCAGCTGCACCCCGAACTGCGGATCACCAGACGCCGCACCCGATCCGGCGGCTGCTTCGGTTACGGCGAAGGCACACAGGTACCGGCCGCTGTCGTCTTCAGCAATCCGCCGGAGCAATCGCTGCTTCTGGTCCTCGGTTCCGAGCAGGACAATTGGAGCGCTCCCAAGTAGGGCAGCGCCGAAAATGCTCGCCATGCCTGCGCAGGCGGCCCCGAGCTCTTCGAGGACCAACCCCACAGACAAATGGTCGAATCCCCCACCCCCGTACGCTGCCGGGATCATCATCGTGGTCAGCCCCGCAAGAATGCCCCTCTCAATGACTTCCCACGGGAACTGCTGGTCTCGATCAACGCTTGCCGCAATCGGCGCAATGTGACGCTCCGCGAATTCCCGCGCCATCGCCTGGCGAGCGCGCTGTTCGGTAGACAATTTGAAGTCGATCATGTCGGGCTCACCCGAGGGGTATCCTTGACGCGTTGCGCCCACCGCCTGTCCAACGGGTCCGCTCCCGCCCGTACTCCAGAGGCTTCCGGCGGAAGTGTTGGTCGCTTCGGCCGGCGCGTGAGCCTGTCCCCACAAGTCCGTGTCATGAAATGGCTCTGACTAGCGGGACGCAGATCTGACGGCACCTGCCGCGCTGCGCGCCCGTAACTCCCCAAGGCTACTCCCGTCGGCGGCACGTGCCAAGAACCGCGGCTGCCCAATCAGCACAAGTGACGGAATGATTGTCAGTACCCCAAGCGCACTCACCGAAATTATGGTCGCGGTAAGGATACCCAGACGCGTCCAGACGCTGAAACCCGCAAAGGGGAGTACCATATACCCTAACGCAACCGCCGAGGATACGAAGAAGATGGCTTTACCAGAGGAGTGCAGGGTGGCACGAATCGCATCTTCCAGCGGTGCCCCTGCGGCGATCTCCTCGCGCACGCGAAAGAGGAAATAGATGGCAAAATCAGCCCCGATGCTGATGCCCATCGCGGAAATGGCGGCCGTGGTCATGTCGAGCCAAGTGTGCGACCAGCCCATGATGCCCAAGTTCACCACCAACGCCAGAACTAATGGCAGCAGGACGATCCCCCCGCCAACGAGCGAGCGGAACACGATCGCAGAGAAAACCAGGATGGTTCCTCCCACCTGCAGCATGTTCATGATCTTTTCACGGACGACGACGTCGTTCATGGCAATTTGCACACCCAGCGCCCCGCCGGCGATCCCGACGGTGACCGGAAGACCGTCAAAGCGGGTCGCGGCGAAACGCTGGAGCCGATCGAGGAACGGGCGTGCGAAGTCGGCAACGTCGGTCTTGCTCAGCCCGCGAATCACGGCCCGCTGGTAAGTCGAATCAACAAATGCGCTCAATCCGTCGGGTCCCGTGGAAGCGCTGTACAGTAACAGGTACTGCGCGATGAGGCGCGGGTTGTCTGGGATCGCATAGAAAGCCGGGTCCCCGTTGTTCATTGCCTGGTGCATGCGTTTGACGTGATCGGTGATGGATGTGACTCCGCCGAGGTTGGGATCCTTCTCCATAAAGGCTTCCAGATCGCTCATCGCCTTCAGGACCTCTGGCTGCTGAATCACGTTCTCCCGGTTGCCTTCGATGAGGATGCGCAGTGACGCCGTCCCCGGAAGCTTCTCGTTCAACAGCGCATCGTCTTTGCGCACGTGGCTCGACGCTGGAAACAAAGTCCGGAAACTATTGTCGACCTCGATGCGGAATGTCCCAATCGCAGCGATGAAGATGACAAACACGCCTACACCAAGGACGGTCCGCGGTTGCGCAATCACCAGGCCCGCCAAGCCTTCCAGCAGGCGATCGAGCCAGCGCGTTTGGCCCTCCCGGCGGATTTCACGCAGCTTTGGTGCAGGCAGCAGGCTGCGACAGGCTGGCGTAAAGGTCATTTCGATGACCAACGCACTCAAGATACCCGATGCCAAGAGCAATCCGAATACGCGGACGCTCGTGATGCCGAAGGTCATCAGCGACCCGAACCCGGCGGAAGCGATTAAACCTGCAATCAGCATCACTGGTCCCACCGCGGTCATCGACCGGACTACCGCTTCGTTGCTGTCCCCCAACCGGGCGTACTCCTCGTAATACCGCTTCAGGATCTGCACCGCGTGGCCAGCCGCCACCGCCAGGATCACCACCGGCGTGATGGCGCTCCAAGTGTCCATCGGTTCGCCGACGAGCCCCATGATGCCCAGCGCCCATACGACGCTCAGCAAGGCGGTCACCAGCGGCAGAAACATCGCCTGCAAGGTTCGGAACGCTTCGTAGTGCACGAGCCCGATCACCAGCACGGCTATCGGGAACAGAATGCCGATCATTGCCGTATAGCGCGCCAGCTCGGCGCGCAGAATCGGCGCGCCAGCCAAGGCGATGGTCACCGTCGGATCACGTTCCGGCTCGATGATCTCGTTGATCCGTTTGGCAATGGCTACGTCCGTCAAACGGTCGTCGAAGTCGGCCACGATCACCGCGGCGGTCCCGTCTGCCGAGACGAGGTTGCCACGGAAGAGTTTATCTTCCTGGATCGCGTGGCGGAGCCGGTCGATCTCCTCGGCGGTCGTGGGCGGCCCGTCCATCAACGGATGGATATCCATCATGCCGTCCGCACCCGGGACCACCGCCTTGACGTAGGGCGATGCGATGCTGAGCAGACCCCTTTCCACGACTCCCGGCGTGTCCAGCAGTTCCTGCGTGATGCGCCAAATCCGGCCGAGCGTAGCTACAGTGAAAATGTCTCCCCGGTTAGCCACGACGCCGATGATTGCGACCGCCTCGCCTCCAAAGAGGTCAGAGATCCGGTTTTGAATCTGGACGTAGGGGTGACCCTCCGGCAAGTTCGCTCGCCGGCGGATCTCCAGATGAAGGTAACGGAGCTGTGTCGCCAGCGCCGCCGTCACGAGCAGTACGGTGATAATCACAGCAACGCGGTGCCGCACCACGAATCGAACATAGCGTTCCATAGACACCGGCACTCCTCCAGGTAGCGACTGCTCATAGTACATGTGGGCATTTCCCGTCAACTGAACGGGGAGCGCTGGCGTAGGACGCGGGAAACGCGGTCCCTGCCCGCTTTCCATGCAACGCCGCCGGCGCGCGCCTCACAACCGTGCGGGTGATTGCAAATTGCAATGCCTCCCCGTGTGGCCGCAAGTGGGCGCAATGTGGCACGAGCGCTGCTCTGGCCCGCTTGGCAGAGAGAGGAGGCAATCATGCCAGAGACAACGACGCAAGCAACCGTGAAGCCGACGCTAGGGCTGACGGGCGTGACGATGAACGCCATGGCGCTGATCGCGCCGGGTGCGTTTCTGTGGATCACCTATCAGTTACAAGCCGCGGCCACGGCGCCGGATGGCAGCTCGGTGGCGGCGGACATGTGGGCGGGGATTGTCTTCGCGCTCATCCTCGCCTTCTTGACGGCTTTTTCGTACGCGGAGCTGGCACGGCTGTATCCCGAAGCGGGCTTCGGCAGCTGCTATTACTTCGCGGAAAAGGCATTCCTGGACCGCGAGAACAAAGGCCATCACAAGTTTGCGCGGGTCGCGAAGCTGATAACCGGGTGGGCGGCGCACCTCTTTTATTGGGTGTATCCCGGCTGCATGGTCGCCTTCATGGCCACGCTGATCGGCTACATCTATCAACAGTTCACCGGGGCAACGCTGTCGACGCCCGCGCTGATCGTCATCGCAACGCTGTTCGCGGTCCTCACCGGCTACATTGCGGTGCGCGGCGTCACCGGCTCGACGCTGACCTCAATCGTCATCAACGTCGTGCAGCTGACCACGCTGGTCATCTTCAGCGTGCTGGCGATCGCTTACCGCATCAACAACCCTGAGCACGCTACCCAGTGGGCCTTCTCTGGCGGCTGGGACGTCCTCCTGCCGCACTCGTTGCAGGGTGTGCTCATCCAATCGACGATCGCCATCCTCCTCCTCGTCGGCTTCGAGAGCTGTACCGCCTACGCAGCCGAGACCAAGGACCCCAAGAAGAACATCCCCCGGGCGGTCATCCTCTCGCTGGTCATCCAGGGCCTCATTGCGTACCTGTTTGAGTACTTCGCGGCCGGTTACATGGTCAGCGAAAAGCTGGCGGGCAGCGACGCGACGGGCGCGGCCGTCACTGGGCTGGCAGCCGCTGGAGCCTCCAGCGCGCCAATCGGTGATATGGCCATTCTTGTGGGGAACAGTCTG
>Ga0315286_10006330_pt1 | contig 11526 bp, 9 predicted proteins | sample YL17G10_0_MG_FD_205038 | JGI IMG/M metagenome (GOLD analysis project Ga0315286, IMG submission 205038) | Sediment microbial communities from Yellowstone Lake, YNP, Wyoming, USA - YL17G10_0 | ecosystem: Environmental > Aquatic > Freshwater > Lake > Sediment | place: USA: Wyoming | collected... | reverse complement strand
GACGATCTACGGACTCGCCGATCCTGAGGCGGGCGATCCCGCCTCGCCGATCATCCTTCTTTCCCGGGGAACGGTTGCCTTGAGGATGTCCAAGGATCCGGTCGGCGCGCCGATCTTTTACAGGGACGTCCCGCTCAGCCCGACCGTCAGCCAAGACGGGGTGGTCATGCCGCTCGATAACAACTCCCTGCCCCTGATCGAATGGCGGCTTCGCGATCTGTCGAAACCGGAGAGCCGCATCGTTCTCAAAGACGTCCCGACCTGCGCCAATTGCCACTCCTTCTCCCCGGACGGAAAATATTTGGGGATGGATATCGATACGCCGAGGGGTGATAAAGGGTCCTATGCCTTCGCCCGGATCCAGCCGCAAATGGTGATCCAGGGAAAGGAGCTCTTCAGCTGGAGCGTCTACAATCCCGCCTGGCTGACCTACGGCCTGTTCTCTCGCGTCTCGCCCGACGGAAACTATGTCGTTTCCTCCGTCAATGAAAAAATCTTCGTTACGAACTACATGGACTTCCGCTTTCTCCAGACGTTTTATCCGACCCAAGGCATTTTGGCCATTTACAGCCGCCGATCCGGAAAGATCACGGCTCTCCCCGGCGCCGACGACCCCCAATATGTTCAAGCCAATGCGGACTGGACGCCCGACGGCCGCAGCCTCGTCTTCATCAAGGCGAAAGCGACGAGCAACATCCCCTCCGGAGCTCGGCCGGTCCGGGCCAACGATCCGAACGAGATCCAGATTAAATACGATCTTTATACCATCCCCTTCAACGACGGCCGCGGCGGCGAAGCCCAGCTCCTTCCCGGCGCCTCGGCCAATGGAAAGAGCAACGCCTTCCCGAAAATCTCGCCCGACGGCAAATGGATCGTCTGGGTCCAAGCGGCGAACGGACTCTTGATGCGGCCCGACAGCGCGCTTTATATCATGCCCCTCATCGGCGGCCGGCCGCGGCGGATGAATGGCAACCTGCCCCTCATGAACTCCTGGCACAGCTGGTCGCCGAGCAGCCGTTGGCTGGTCTTCTCCTCCAAGGCCGACACGCCCTTCACCCAGATGTACTTGACCCATATCGACGAGGAGGGGAACGACAGCCCGGCCATTCTCGTTCCCCATTCGACGGCGGCGAATCGGGCCGTCAACATTCCTGAATTCGTCAACATCTCTTCCGGCGAACTCGTCTCCATCGATACTCCCGCCATCGACTATCGCCGCCATCTCGGAACCGCATTGGCCCTGCTCAATAAAAAAGATATGGCCGGAGCCTATAAGGAAATCCAGACGGCCGAGGACATGAAGCCCGGATTCCGCGATACCCAGGTTCTCCTTGGGGTCTATTACAGGGAAATGGGCGATCTCAACCGGGCCGTCGAAATCTTCAACAAGGTTCTCGCCGCCGATCCCGGACATTGGCCCGCTCATAATCACCTCGGCGAAGCCCTCTTTAGTCTCGGCCGATACGAAGAAGCGGCGAGCCACTTCCTGGCCGCGTCGCAGATCAATCGCGGCCGGCCCGAAGTTTTCACCAACCTCGGGATCGCCGAACTCGCCCTTGGGGCTCTTGACGAAGCGGAAAAGCATTTGTTGATGGCCATCGGAGCGGACCCCGATTTCGCCAAGGCTCATTTGTACCTCGGCCAGATTTACGCCCAAAAGAAAAAATTCGGCGACGCGGCCAAGCACCTCGAGAAATGCGCCGAGCTCGTGGACAATCCCGACGCCCTGGCGAATTTGGCTTGGCTCTATGCGACCTGTCCGGACGATCGTCTGCGGAACGGCCGTCGCGCCCTGGAACTCGCTCAGCGGTGCGAACGCCTCGTCGACGCAAGAAATCCAAGGCTTTACGACATCCTCGGCGTCGCTTATGCCGAAACCGGGGAGTTTGGAAAGGCGATTCAGATGGCCGATAAAGCGATCCAGCTCACAGGGGGTACGGATCCCGGTCTCCCCCAACGCCGACACCTGCTCGAGCTATTTAAATCAGGGAAGCCCTTTCACGAACAGAAATAAAAACTCCGGCGGATTTCAGGACCGCGCTCTTTTCGTCCGATCGGGGAAGGGGCCATCGTGACAAAGCAATGGTCCCTTTCCGTTCTCTGGGCGCAAGCGCGCAACTCCCTCCATCTCGACAAGAAGGTCACGACGGCAGATATCCGCCTGGACGAAATGAGCGGGGATGTCGCCGAAGGCCTTCTGACAGATCTTTCTGACGACGGGGAGATCCTCCCGCCGTTTGACATAAGCCCTGAGGTAGGAAAGCGGCCAGGCATCATGCCGCGTTTCGATGCCGTGGTTTCTCAGATTGGCCCGAGAAATCAAGGTCTGGATGTTTTCCATGGTGATCCAGGTTTGAGATTCGACATCCGTTCGAGCGGCCGTAGCTTCATCGCGAACGGCCGCCGTTCCGGAGATGAAGATCAGCCCTGATCTTCCATGGCCGACATATTTAGCGCGTTCGAAAAGGGGCGGCGCTTTGGGACGGTCCTTTTTTTCCGGATCGCCGACGAGGACCGCTTGCGAATAGCGGTGGGCGTCGATCTGTCGGGGATTGGAGATGGGGACCAGATGCAAGTCTTTGGAGGGCGAGATCGCCAGGAACTCAAGGACGACGACGCCGCTGGACATGCCGATCCCCGTCGCCGCGGGAAATCCGGCCGGGAAGCGGGTCCGGCCATAGAATCGCCGCCGGATATCATTGAACGCCTGGTAATTCTGGCTTTTTCCGGCGGGTGTTCGCCGAACGCGTAACAGGTTTTCGATATAGTTCCATTGGCGGACGACATCGCCCAGAACCAAGCTCTCCCTCTTCAAGATTTTTTTCATCAAGCGAAATGCGGTTTCGCTTTGGTCGATGATCCCGGCGGTCCCCTCCCCAGCCGTCAATCCGGCGCCGAGGACTTCGCGATGCCATTCGCCCTCAACGGAACAATAAGGAATCCCGCCTGAGGATTTGTACTTGAGGATCGCCGTCGTTCCCGCCGAAGGCAGGGCCTCCGCGTAGAGAGCGATCTTAAGGCCTTTTTCCGGAGCTTGACCGACGATGCTGAAAGGAGGGAGATCATCCTTAAAAAAGCCCCTCATGATCTCGGCGGCTTGTTTTTGTTTCTTGAACCAATCGAGAGGGCCGTTGATCTCGAGGAAAAGCGTGGCCTTGAGGATGCGGCCGAGATAAGCGCCCCGTCTCGCGGAGGCGAGAGAATGGAGACAATCGATCAACTGCGTCTGAAGGGTCTCCCCCCGGGACGGAAGAAAGCTGAGATATTCCCGCTCAAGCACCAAAATATATTAAGCCAAATGGCGAGACCGGTCAAACCTCGAAAACGGTCCTTTGTTCGGAAACGGAATTTTAGAGCACTTTCGGGATCTTTTGCTCGATGAGCATCAAATCCGCCAGGATGAGTGCGGCCGCGGCCTCGATGATCACCGGCAGGCGAAGCGCGATGCAGACATCGTGACGGCCGCGAATGGCCAACGGTTCGCGCCGGCCGCTCTTGAAATTGAAGGTGTTCTGGACCATCGGGATGCTGGAGGTCGGCTTCACCGCGACCCGGAAGACGATGGGATTGCCGTTGGTCAGGCCGCCATTGACGCCTCCGGAATGATTCGTTTCGGTTTTCCCGTCGGCCGATACGATCAGGTCATTATGATCTTTTCCCCGCATGCGCGCGGACTTGAATCCGGCTCCGAATTCGATTCCTTTCACGGCGGGAATCGAAAAAATCATATGGGCGAGGAGGGATTCCACGGAATCAAAAAACGGTTCGCCCAAACCGGGCGGCGCCGATTCGATCCGGCACTGGATCAATCCTCCAATCGAGTCCCCGTCTTTGGCGGCCTGCGCGACGGCCCGCTCGATTTGGGCATCTCCCCCGGCTTCCTCTAAGCACGCCTGAACCATCACCGGACGGATGATCTTTTTGGCGATCGCGCCGGCGGCCGCCAATCCGAGTGTCACGCGTCCGGAAAAATGACCCGATCCTCGATGGTCGTTGTATCCGCCGAATTTTATGCGGCTGACGAAGTCCGCGTGGCCGGGACGCGGCATGTCTTTGAAAATCTCGTAATCCTCCGATCGGATATCGGCGTTCTTAAAAAAAATCTGAATCGGCGCGCCGGTCGTCCGGCCTTGATGGACGCCGCTCATGATTTCAGGCTGGTCACGTTCAGCGCGAGGGGTGGTCCCTGGGGCCGTCGGCATTCTGCGTTCAAGGTCAGGACGGAAGTCCTCGACATCCAGAGGGAGCCCGGCGGGGCAACCATCCACCAAAATCCCCACTCCCACACCGTGCGACTCGCCGAAAATGCTCAAACGAAACAGTCTTCCAAAACTATTCATCCACGTTCCCTCCCAGGCGGCTTAAATCACGATAAAAGTCCGGATAGGACTTGCTCACGCACTCGGCGCCTTCGATGATGACGGGGCCTTCCGCGGCGCAAGCGGCGACCGCGGCGGCCATGGCGATCCGGTGATCGCCATGAGAATCCACGATTCCGGCCTGGATCGTTCCGCCTCGGATGATCAGCCGGCCGCCCGCTCGACGGATATCGACTCCCAGGGAGCCAAATACGTTCACGAGCGCTTCAGGCCGGTTGCTTTCCTTGGCGGTCAAACGCTCCATTCCTTCGATCACGCTGATGCCTTGAGCGCGGGCGGCAAGAACGACGAGGGGCGGGGCCAAGTCGGGGCAATGCGTCACGTCGAATTCGAAACCCTTCAGGGGAGCCCGCGAGACTTCAAACCAGTCTCGGGAGGAGGTGACGTTGGCGCCCGAGCGAGCCAAAACCTCGAGGATCTGAGCATCTCCCTGCAGCGAGTCTCGATCAAGCTCTCGGATCCGAACGACTCCGGCCAAGGCCCCGGCGACCATCATGAAAGCGGCTCCGCTCCAGTCCCCTTCGACCCGGAATTCCGTTCCTTGGTACCTCTGCTTTCCCGGGATCCGGAAGATTTGAAAATCTTGATGAGAAACGGATATGCCGAACTTCTCCAAAACTCGAAGCGTCAGTCGGACATACGGAAGACTGGTTAACCGCTCGACGATGAGCTCGGAATCCGCCTCGGCCTTGGGAAGGGCCATCAGCAAGCCGGTCAAAAACTGGGATCCCAGGGACCCATCCAAGCGGGCCTGACCGCCTGTCAAGGGACCTTTGACGGTGAGAGGCAGGAATCCTTTCTCGGAGGTGCAGGATGCGCCAAGTTCGGACAACGGCCGCTCGATCGCCCCCATGGGTCGGAGGCGGAGCGACCCTCGCCCGATCAGCCGAATTTCGCGGCCGTAAAGCGCCGCGATCGGGGCAAACATGCGGACACAAAGCCCGGATTCTCCGCAGTTGAGCGTCGTTTCGCGCGGGCCGGCGCTCGCCGCGATGATGACGTTGCCGTCCTTCCGCTCGAGACTCGCGCCAAGGGCGTGAGCAACGCGGAGGGCCGCTTCGGCATCGTCGCAGCGGGAAGGATTGGAAATCGAGACGGGGCGGTCACTGAGAAGCGCCGCGGCCGTGGCCCGCTGCATGACGCTCTTGGACGGGGGCGCGGCGATCGTTCCCTCGAGTTCAGCGGGAGATACGGATTTCCTCATAAATCCTTCCTACGGTCTGTTCGGCGGCCCGCTCATTGCCGATGATGAGGTCGGCGCACGGCGTATAGTATTCGAGCCTTTGCTTGAAGAGCTCCCCCGCATGCAAAAAGGGCCGGGGGTGTTGGAGCAATGGCCGGCGATCGATCTCGATCCGGCTGAACGTCGTCATCAGGGAGGCGTAAATCCAGATCACCAGGGAATGCTCGGCCAGACATCGGCGGTTAGCTGCGTCAAGGACGGCCCCTCCGCCGCAGGCGAGGACCAGCTTCGTCCTGCGCGTGAGCTCGGCGATGGCCTCTTTTTCCTTTTTTCTGAAAACGGCCTCTCCTTCGCCTTGAATGATTTCAGGGACCGGCTTCCCCGCATGATGTTCGATCCAGTCGTCGCTATCCACGAAGTCATAGTTGAGGCGCGCCGCGAGCTCCCGGCCGAGGCGGCTTTTTCCGGCCCCCATGAAACCGATCAAGGCGATATTTTCCCGGATCGCCGGTGATGCCGAGGACATCGCTTTGGCCCAATCGATTCTCTCCATCGGCGGGCTTTCCCCGAGAAACAACCGCGCCGAGGGAATGGCTTGATGTTTCAACCATTCTTCGCCGCCGAAGAAAGAAAGACCTTTTTGGGCCGCAAAAGGTTCATCCGCTTGATTCCTATAGTCAGCGGCCAGGAGCACTTGGCCCGGATGCCAGGAATAGGCCTCCAACGAGATGACGCCGGCCGGGATCGTCATGACCACAATATCCGCTCTCTCCAGATAAAAATCCGTTTCGGCCAATCCGCCCGAGCCGCAACCGAGATGGACTGCCGCCTCCGCGGCTTTTTCTATGTCTCGGTTGAGAAGGGTGACCTCCCCGCCCTTTTTTAGGAGAGCGTATGCCGCGGCACATCCCGCTCCGCCGGCCCCGATCACGAGGCATTTTTTCCCCTGAACGGCAAGCCCCCGGCCATCCAATGCGCCGGAAACGCCCAAGTGATCGGTATTGTAACCTTTTAGGGAGTCTCCTTCCCTGATGATGACGTTCACGGCTCCGATCCGTTCCGCCGTGGGATCCAGCCGATCGAGGAGAGGGAGAATGTCCTTTTTAAACGGCGATGTGACGTTCAGGCCGTTCAGGCCGATATCCTGGAAAAGGTCGACCGCTTCCCGGGCGGAATCCGCGGCCAGCCGGGCGTAATGACAAGAAAGCCCGAAATCCTCAAAGTACGAACGGAAGATCTGGGGGCTTTGGCTGTGGAGGACAGGACGGCCGGCGACAGCGAACGATCTCATGGAGTCATCTCCCGAGGGCGCGCATCTTCCCCTGCATCGTCTTCCAATCCAACTGCCCTTCCGCGGTCCGGCGGCCGGACGTCAAAGCGGCGTAGGTGAACGGGGCGCCGAGGAAAGGGGCGGCGATCCGCGTCAGGGTCCCCAGACGTCCCATGCCGATCGCGATGATCGGACGGGAACGATCATAAAGAGAGATGAGCCGGGCGCAATCCTTTCTCGAATGGACCCGACAGGCGATCTTGGCGATATCCGCGCCGTCGGCATAACATCGATCGGCGATCTCTTCCAGAAACGAACGATCCGGCGTCTCTCGGTCGTTGTGGTAAGAGAGAATGACTCGGCACCCCGAGCTCTTGGCGGTCTTGATCAATCCCTTCCGCAGTCCCGGCGGGCTCTCGAGTTCCAGGTCCACATAGCGCGCACCGGAACGGACGGCCTGCGCTAATTTTTTTATTCGCTCTTGGGCATCGGCCTTCCCCGGCCTGAAGGTCGCCACAAGAGGAAGAGGCCTCGAGAACAGCGACCTCACCTGGTGAAGCGTGAGCTCGGCCCCGTCCATACGGATTTCGGCCATTTCAAGCCCTTCCAGCGCCCGGATGAAGCGTTGATAGGAGGGCTCACGCAGGCTGACACAAATCAAAGGTCTCCTCCTTCAAAGAGGCGAGGGGGATCTTCTGCAGGCAAGGCTGGCCGACATCTTTGATGAGGACAAAATCGATATGGTCTCCGGCCTTTTTTTTATCTTTGACCATCGCCTCGAAGACCGGGAGGGAATCGTTTTCGAGAGAGACGGGAAGATGAAAGCCCCGCAACAGCCGGACCAATCGCTCCAGAACGCTTTTGCGCCGCAAGACGCCTTTTTTCAAGGATAATCTGGCGGCAAAGACCATGCCGATCGCGACCGCTTCGCCATGCGTCAAACCGTAGGTCTTTTCAATGGCGTGAGCGCAGGTGTGGCCGAAATTCAAGAACTTGCGATCGCCCGTCTCCCGCTCGTCCCGTCGGACGAACCGGGCCTTGACCCGGATCGAATCGTGGATGAGATCCACCATCAGCGCGGGATCCAAAGCCAAGGCCGGCTCCGTTTTTTTCTCGAGGACCGTGAGGAGTTCCGGGCTCCCGATCATCCCATGCTTGATCACTTCGGCGAATCCATTGGAGATCTCTTTTGGCGGAAGCGTTTTCAACAAGAGCGGATCGCAAATGACGAATTCCGGCTGCTGGAACGTCCCGATGATGTTTTTGTAGCCATCGAGATTGACGCCGTTCTTGCCGCCCACGCCGGCATCCACTTGAGAGAGAAGGGAGGTGGCGATGAAACCGAATCTGACCCCCCGCATATATGTGCTCGCGGCGAAGCCCGCGACATCGCAGGTGACCCCCCCTCCGATCCCCAGCACGAAAGAGGTCCGGTCGGCTCCCTGAGCGAGGAGCTCCCGATAAATCCGGCTGATGGTTTCCAGTGTTTTGGCCGCTTCTCCGGGTTCGATGAGGATTCGTTTTAAGGCGGGGAATCCGTCGGCATACAACCCGTGGACAGTGACGTCGGCGATGATGATGGTCGTCTGAGGATCGGCATGCCGGGCGACGTTCTGGAACTTTTCGCCGATGAGAATCCGGGATATACCGAATCGTCCTTGGATCTTAATGATTTTCAACGACGGTTCGCAGCGGTTTGGTCAGCCTTAAAAGATTCGACCAATGAGGCCAGCCTCCGGATCTTATCGACCAGAGAGGGAAACCGGCTCAGGGGATATTGCTGGTTATTGTCGGTCAGGGCTTTCTCCGGCCGGGGATGGACTTCGATTAAAAGTCCTTGCGCGCCGGCCGCGACGCTGGCTAAGCTCATGGATTCGATCAAATCGGACCTTCCGGTTCCGTGGGAGGGATCGACGATGATCGGAAGACAAGTCCGCTGGCGGGCGGCGGGAACGATATTCAAGTCCAGGCTGAAGCGCGTCGACGATTCGAACGTTCGGATCCCCCGTTCGCACAACACGACCTGGGTGTTCCCTCCGGCCAGGACGTACTCAGCGGCGTTGAGCCATTCCAGCAATGTCGCCTGCATCCCGCGTTTGAGGAGGACCGGTTTTCGGATCTTGCCGACTTCCTTCAACAGGGCGAAGTTATGCATATTCCGCGAACCGATCTGAATCATATCGGCATACCGGCATCCCAAGTCGACGTCCCGAGTATCCATAATCTCCGTCACGACCGGCAATCCGGTCTCTTGTCGGGCGGCGGCAAGATATTTCAGGGCTTCGATCCCCAATCCCTGAAAATCGTAGGGGGAGGTTCTGGGTTTGAAGGCGCCCCCCCTCAGGCCATCAACCCCCATCGTTTTCAGCTTCCGGGCTATCCGGAGCAATTGAGCCGAGTTTTCGACGCTGCAGGGCCCGGCGATGATGATAAAATCCTTTCCGAACTGCTTGCGGCCAAAGGGGATCGTCATTTTCGGACTGCGCTTTTTCTGCAGAGCCAAGCAGGGTTCGCGTTTCATTTCTCGCGTCCTCAGGATCGAAATTTTGTTTTTTATCGCGCTCGATCAGCTCTCTGAGCGAAATCTCTCTCCGTGGATGACGGAGCCAATATATGGCCAACAGAGCCGTGATGTCAAGATTGACAGGACCGTCGGAAATCAATAAAATAGCCCTTCATACCGAGAAGACGCCAACCGTCTCTTTCGAAGAAAGCCCGACCCGTAAAGACATGGCAACGGATTTGATGTTGAAATAGTTGGGTATCTCAGCCGAAGAGGATCCCTGGACCGGTGTGTTGAGAAATCAGGAAGACGGCAAAATCCCAGCCGGCGAAGGAGTTCCCTCCGCAAAGGAATGATCATGAACAGTCCATCGGCCTTATTTCAAAAAATTAAAAATCGCCAGGCCGTCATCGGCGTCATCGGCCTCGGTTATGTCGGACTTCCCCTGGTCATCCGTTTCGCCGAGGAAGGATTCCGTGTTCTCGGCTTCGACATCGACCCGCGGAAGGTCGATAAGCTCAATCGGGGCCGGAGCTACATCCGGCACATCCCCGGCGAAAAGATCGCCAAGCTCACGCGTTCCGGCCGGGTCGAGGCGACCACGAAATACGCCCGGCTCAAGGAGCCCGACGCCGTCCTGATCTGCGTCCCGACGCCGCTCAACAAGAACAAAGAGCCGGACATGAGCTATATCGAAGTCACTTCGGACGAGATCGCCAAATATCTGCGCCGCGGACAGCTCGTCTCTCTAGAAAGCACGACCTACCCCGGCACGACGAGGGAGATCCTGCTCCCCAAGTTCGAGCGCAACGGCCTGAAGGCCGGCCGGGACTTCTTCCTCGTCTTCTCCCCCGAACGAGAGGACCCCGGAAACCCCAAATACTATACAAAGAACACGCCCAAGGTCGTCGGCGGGATCACCCGGTCCTGCCTGGCCGCAGGAAAGGAGCTCTATACCCGGATCGTGGACCGGGTCGTTCCCGTCAGCTCGCCTGAGGCGGCCGAATTCACCAAGATCCTCGAGAACACGTTCCGCGGCGTCAACATCGCCCTGGTCAATGAGTTGAAGATCCTGGCCGATAAGATGGGCGTCGACCTCTGGGAAGTGATCGAAGCGGCCTCCACGAAGCCGTTCGGTTTCATGCCCTTTTATCCCGGTCCGGGCCTCGGCGGCCACTGCATCCCGATCGATCCCTTCTATCTCTCCTGGAAAGCCAAGGAGCTCAACTTCAACACCCGTTTCATCGAGCTGGCCGGCGAAATCAACACCGAAATGCCCGAATACGTCATCTCCAAGACCGCCGACGCCCTCAATCGAAGGGGAAAGTGTCTGAAGGGAGCCAGGATCCTTATTCTCGGCATCGCCTATAAAAAGGACATCGACGACATGCGGGAATCGCCCGCCCTCGAGGTCATCGAGCATCTCCTGGAGAAGGGGGCTAAGGTCTATTACAACGATCCCTACATCCCCAAGATCCCCAAGGTCCGGAAACACGACCTGGGCATGACGTCCTCACGCCTGACACTGAAATTCTTGAGTTCGATGGACGCGGCGGTGATCGTCACCGACCATACGTCCTATGATTATGGGTGGATCGTCGCCAACACGCCTCTGGTCGTGGACACGCGGAACGCGACGAAGAACGTCAAAAAACATAAGAGCCGGATCGTTAAGGCTTGAACGCCGGAAGGAACCCGAACATGTCCAAAACCATCGTCGTCATCGGCTCGGGTTATTGGGGGAAGAACCTGGTCCGCAATTTCCATGAGCTCGGCGCCCTTCTAGGCGTCTGCGACATCGACGATAAAACGCTGCGGTCCTTCAAGGAACAATATCCGGACATCCGAACCTATACGGACATGAGCGAAGTCTTCGGCGATCCCGAGGTCAAGGCCGTAGCCGTGGCGACCCCGGCCGCGACCCACTTCGCCGTCGTCAAGGAGGCGCTCCTGGCCGGCAAGGACGTCTTCGTCGAGAAGCCCATCGCCCTCCGCTACAAGGAAGGCGAAGATCTCGTAGCCCTGGCTAAAACCCGCGGCCGGATCCTCATGGTCGGCCACATCCTCGAGTATCACCCCGCCGTGACCAAACTGAAAGAGATGATCGACGCCGGTGAGCTCGGCCGGATCCGCTACATTTACTCCAACCGGTTGAACCTGGGCAAGATCCGGACCGAAGAGAACATCCTGT
>Ga0315286_10006329_pt1 | contig 11526 bp, 9 predicted proteins | sample YL17G10_0_MG_FD_205038 | JGI IMG/M metagenome (GOLD analysis project Ga0315286, IMG submission 205038) | Sediment microbial communities from Yellowstone Lake, YNP, Wyoming, USA - YL17G10_0 | ecosystem: Environmental > Aquatic > Freshwater > Lake > Sediment | place: USA: Wyoming | collected... | reverse complement strand
CTCGCGATGCGGCCCGAGGACGAGGGACGCATCCGGGCCCTCGTGACGTCCGGCAAGCTTTCCATCGGGCCGTGGTACGTGCTGCCCGACTGGTTCCTGGTGAGCGCGGAAGCCATCGTCCGCAATCTGCTGATCGGTCACCAGGTGTGTGGGCGCTTCGGGCCGGTACAGAAGGTGGGCTATATGCCCGACTCGTTCGGGCACGTGGCGCAGATTCCGCAAGTCCTCCGCCGCGCTGGCATCGACTCCTTCATCTTCACCCGTGGCATCGGCGACGAACTCGAGAAGATCGGCTACGAGTTCCGCTGGGAGGCGCCCGACGGCAGCGACGTCCTCGCCGTCAACCAGCACAAGGGCTACGACGGCGCCGCCGCCCTCGGCTTCGAGAGCTACTGGGCCGCGCACACGCGCCGTACGCCGAACCCGGCGCTCGCCGTGGAGCAGATGCGCGCGCTCTTCGCCGGGATGGCGCCGCTCTCGCGCGGGGACATCGCCCTCATCAACAACGGCGGAGACCATCTCCCGCCGCAGCAGGAGTTCGGCGCGATCCTTGCGGCGTTGCGCGGCGCCTTCCCGGAGACGGAGTTCCGCCACGCCGGCCTCGCCGAGTACGTGCGGGCGGTGCAGTTGGCCGGCTTCGCCACCGGGCGCTACAGCGGCGAACTGCGGGCAGGGAAGACGCAGTTCATCCTGCCGGGCGTCTGGTCGGCCCGGACGTACCTCAAGCAACTGAACGACGAGGCGCAGAACCTCCTCGAGCGCTACGCCGAGCCCGTCGCGGCGTACCTGCGGTTCGCGCTGGGCAAGCCGTACCCGGCGGGCGCGCTCCGCGAGGCGTGGAAGCTCCTCCTCCAGAACCACCCGCACGACTCCATCTGCGGTTGCAGCACCGACGACGTGCACCGCGAGATGGTGCCGCGCTTCGCGGGCGTGATCGACACGGCGGAGCAGTTGCTGGCCGACCAGATGGTGGATCTCGTGCCCACCTTCGCGCGGGAGCCTGCCGGCGACGGGGCCATTGCGTTCTGCGTGATGAACCCGCTGCCCGAAGTGCGCAGCGAGGTGGTGGAACGGCTCGTGATCGTGCCGCCGTCCGGGATCGACCTGGCGGGCGTCGAGATGGTGAGTGATGCGGGCCTGCCGGTGCCGTGCGAGGTCGTGGCAGCGCAGTGGGTGGAGCGCTTCTGGGGCATCGATTACCGCACCGCGCTCTTCGGTGACCGCCAGCGCGCGGTCTTCGACGGCTACCGCGAGCAGTTCGCCGGGAGGATGCTGCGCAAGCGGGCCGAGGGGGAGAAGAACGACCAGTTCCTGGCGATCCGCTTCCTCGCCAAGAACCTCCCCGCTCTCGGCCATGCGACGTTCTATCTGCGGGAGCGTGCTGTGGTCGGCGCCAAGCGCCGGTCGAGGGTGTCCGTACCGGCCGGCGGCGGCCGGCAAGCGGCGTCGCTCGAGAACGAGCACGTCCGCGTCACGCTGCACGTCAACGGCACCTTCGACCTCCACCACAAGCCGTCGTCCCGGAGCTTCGAGGGACTCAACCTCCTGGAATCGAGCGAGGACGTCGGCGACGAGTACGACTACGCGCCGTGCCCGGCGCCGGAGTCGCACACGACCGCGGAGGTCACCGGCGTGGTGAGCGTGGTGGAGGGCGGGAAGCTGCTGGGACGGATGGAGGCGCGGTTCGTCTTCCGTCTCCCGGCGGCCATCGGGGCGGACCGGAAGACACGGGCGCGGCGCCTGGTGGACTGCCCCGTCACGGTGGGAATCACGCTCCGCCACAACAGCCCGCTGGTGGAGGTGGAGACGGTCGTCGATAACCAGGCGAAGGACCATCGCCTCCAGGCCCGGTTCCCCGCGGGTGCGGCGACCGGCACGGTCGTGTCGGACGGCCACTTCTACGTCAACATCCGGCCGGTGGACATCCCGCTGCACGCCGAGTGGCTCCAGCCGCCGGCGGGCACGCATCCGCAGCAGGAGTACTCGCTGGTGGAGGACGCGAACGGTGGGCTTGCGGTGCTCGCGCGCGGCCTGCCGGAGATCGCGCCGCTGCGGGATGCGAGCGGCAAGGCGGGGTTCGCGGTGACGCTGCTGCGCGCGGTGGGCTGGCTCTCGCGGGACGATCTGGTCACCCGCCGCTGCCGCAACGCCGGTCCCACCATCGCCACGCCCGAGGCGCAGTGCCAGGGCGTGCAGCGGTTCCGCTACGCGGTGCTGCCCTACGCCGGGGACTTCCTGGCGGCGGACGTGCCGGGCTGGAGCGCGCGCTACCGCACGCCGCCGCTCGTGGTCCAGGGCGTGGAGGACGGGCACGTCGCCGGCGGCTCGGGTCTGTTCTCGTTGACGGGCGATGCGGTGCGGGTCAGCGCTGTGAAGAAGCACGAGACGCGCGACACGCTCGTGGTGCGGCTCTGCAACCTTGCGGGCGCACGCCGGGAGGCGGCCCTCCGCTTTGGGCCGGCCGTGCTCGGGGCGTGGCACACGGACCTGCTCGAGGAGCGCCTGGGCGACCTGATGGTGGGGGATGCGCACAGCCTCGTCGTGGAGTTGGGCCCGCACGAGATCGGGACCGTGGAAGTGGCATTCTCCGGTGCAACTGGGGAGACTTCCCGGATTCCCTCGTGAAGGCTGGGCGGGCGCGGTGCTGCGACTGAAGGGATCGAGACTGGAGCGGGAGCGCCGCACCATCGCCGCGATGGTGCGGCTCTACTGCCGTGACCATCACCACGGCGCCGAGCTGTGCGACACCTGCGCGGGCCTCGATGTCTATGCCTCCCGGCGCCTGAACCTGTGCCCGTACGGCCCCGGGAAGCCCACCTGCGTGAACTGCCCGGCGCACTGCTACCAGCCGCGGATGCGCGAGTCCATCCGCGAGGTGATGCGCTACGCCGGACCGCGGATGCTGACGCGGCACCCGTTCCTGGCCGTCGCGCATCTCATCGACGGCCGGCGGCCGGCGCCGGAGCGGCCGGGGCGGAGCGGGCGGCGCGAACCGCTCTCCGATCAGAAGGCCCCGGCGGGGAGGGGCGGCGCGTGAGCGGCGGGCAACCGCCCGCCTCTCCCGCCCTGAGCGGCCCGCGGTCACCGGACCGTGGGCGGCTGGTGCGGCGCGGCCTCGTGCTCAGCTACGGCACCGCTCTCTACAACAGCCTCGAAGGGCTGATCGCGATCGGCGCCGGACTGGTGGCCGGGAGCGTGGCGCTCGTGGGCTTCGGCGTGGACAGCGCCATCGAACTGTCGGCGAGCGCCGCCGCGATCTGGCGGCTCCGGGCGGACCAGGGCGCCGAGCGGCGGGAACGGAGCGAGCGGCTCACGCTGCGCATCGTCGGCGCGTTGTTCCTGGCGCTGGCGCTGTTCGTGGCGGCGGACGCGGCGCGCACCCTGGTGTTCCGGGAGGCGCCGCGAGAGAGCGTCGTCGGCATCGCGCTCGCGGCGGTGTCGCTGGTGGTGATGCCGCTGCTGGCTGGCGCCAAGCGTCGGGTGGCGGTGGCGATGGGGAGCGCGGCACTCGTGGCGGAGTCTCGGCAGACGCTGATCTGTACGTATCTTTCCGGGATCCTGCTGGGCGGGCTGCTGCTCAACGCGGTGGCGGGATGGTGGTGGGCCGACCCTGTGGCGGCGCTGGCGATGGTGCCGTTCATCGCCCGCGAGGGGCTGGAGGCGCTGCGGGGGCGGGATGCGTGCGGCGACGGGTGTTCGCACTCATTGGACTGAGGGAAGGGACGGGATGACGGACGGGACACTCGACTACGCGGCGGTGGGCCTGATCTGCGGGCTCGAAGTCCACCAGCAGCTCCTCACCGACCACAAGATGTTCTGCCGGTGCCCGGCCGGACGGTACACCGAGGCGCACGACGGCACGTTGCTGCGGCACATGCGGCCCACCCTCTCGGAGCTGGGCGAGTACGACGGCACCGCGCTGATGGAGTTCAAGACCCGCAAGAACATCGTCTACCTCCTGAACAAGGAGAACGTCTGCACCTACGAGATGGACGACACGCCGCCCTTCCTGGTGAACCAGCAGGCGGTGGACGTCGCCATCGAGCAGTGCGTCATGCTGGGCTGCGACATCGTGGACGAGGTCCACATCGCCCGCAAGCAGTACCTCGACGGCTCCATCCCCACGGGCTTCCAGCGCACCGCCATCGTCGGTGTGAACGGCACCATCCCGTTCCGGGGCCGCGCGCTCTCCGTCACGCAGGTCAGCGTCGAGGAGGATTCCTGCCGTGAGGTCTCGGACCAGGGACACCTCATCGTCTGGCGCACCGACCGCCTGGGGATGCCCCTCATCGAGACGGTGACGGGCCCCGACCTCCGGACGCCCGAGGAGGCCGAGGAGGCCATCCTCCTCATCGGTCGGGTGTGCCGCAGCACCGGCCACGTCCGCGTCGGCCTCGGCGCGAGCCGGCAGGACGTGAATGTCTCGGTGCGCGGTGGCCGCCGGGTCGAGATCAAGGGCGTGCCCAGGGCGTCCTGGGCGCCGCGTCTCGTCCATGGCGAAGGGGTCCGCCAGGTCAACCTCCTCGCCCTGCGCGACGAGCTGCACCGGCGCGGCTTCACGGACGCGGCATCCATCCAGCTCGACCACGCCGACGTCACCGCCGTCTTCGCGAACTCCGAACTGTCGGTGCTGCGTCGCGACGCGTGGGAGCGCTGGGTCGGGGAGCAGGACCGGCGCGCCGGCTTCGAGCTCGGCGCCGGACCGTTCTGCGTGCGCGCCGCGCGGCTCAAGGGACTCGCCGGCACGCTCTCCTGGTCCACGCAGCCGGAGCACGTCTTCGCGCACGAGCTGGCGGGCCGCATCCGCGTCATCGCCGGACTCGACCAGCCGCCCATCCTCCTCCACAGCGAGAAGTGGCCGGACCACCGCGGCGCGCTGGCCGAACTGCGGCAGGTGCGCAGCCGGCTGCGGTGCGGCCCCGAGGACGCCCTCGTCGTGGTCTGGGGACCGAACGAGGACACGCTGACGGCGGTGGAGGAGGTGCGGCTCCGGTACGTCGATGCCACGCAGGGCGTGCCGAACGAGACGCGGCAGCCCTTCGCGGACGGGAGCACCGACTTCGAGCGCATCCTGCCGGGCCCCGACCGGATGTACCCGGATACCGACAGCCCGCCCTCGCGGGTCACGCGTGAGCGGGTCGAGCGGCTGAGCGCGGGGCTCCCCGAGCGGCCGTGGGACCGCGAGGCGCGCTACACCGCGGCCGGCGTGCCGCGCCTCACCACCCACTTCCTGATCCGGCGCGGCGGCGCGCGGCTCGTGGACAAGGTGGTGGCCGAGGCCGGCGCCGACCTGCGCCGCGCGTGCTTCTTCTTCGGCGAGCGGCTCAAGGGGCTGCGCCGCAACGGTGTGCCGGTGCAGCAGGTCCCCGAGGAGCGCTGGGCGGAGTTCTTCCGGCTGGTCGCCGAGCGCCCCGTGCTCTGGGAGAACTGGCAGCGGATCGTGCGCCGGCTCGCCGCCGCACCGGAGACGCCGGTGGCGGAGATCGTCGCGGCCGAAGGGCTTGGCGCCGCGCCCCCCGGCTGGCGGGAGACTGTGCCGGCGCAGTGGCGCAACGCCGCCGCCGAGGCGCACGACGACAACCGGGAGCGCGTGGCGCGCCTGTGTCTGGGGCGGCTGCTGCACGGCCTGCGCGGCAAGGTGGCGGTCGCGGACCTCGCGCCCGCGGTGGAGCACGCGATGATGACGACGGGAGACGCCAGATGACCGATCCGGCGGATCCCCTCAAGGGGTACAAGGGCCTCGCGCGTCGCCGGCTCGGCGAGTGGGGCGTGAAGGTGTGGAGCGACGTGCGCCTCGTGAACGACAGGGGGAGCCTCTTCGAGGGTGTCATCCTGCCGCGCAGCGGGAACTACGACGACCTCCACCTCGTCATCAAGCTGAAGAACGGCTACAACGTCGGCCTCCACGTGGACCGCGTCGTCAGCGTGACCGAGATCGGCTACAAGGAAGCGATCTACAAGATCCCCGAGAAGGCGTTCCCCTCGCGACCCGACCTCCCCAGTGTCACCCTGCTCGGCACCGGCGGCACCATCGCCTCGCGGCTCGACTACCGCACCGGCGCCGTGATCCCGGCCTTCACGCCGGGGGAGTTATACGGTGCCGTTCCCGAACTTGCTGACATCTGTAACCTGACGACCAAGAAGATCTTCGGCATCTTCTCCGAGAACATGGCGATGGAGCAGTACATCACCCTCGCCAAGGCCATCGGGGAGGAGATCGCGAACGGCGCCGACGGCATCGTCATCGGCCACGGCACCGACACGATGGGGCACACTGCGGCCATCCTGTCGTTCATGGTGCAGGACTCGCCGGTGCCCATCGTGATGGTGGGCAGCCAGCGCTCCAGCGACCGGCCCTCCAGCGACGCCGCCCTCAACCTCATGCACTCGATCCGCACGGCCGCGTACGGCGACATCGCCGAGGTGATGATCTGCATGTTCGGCCCCACATCGGACCGCTACGGCCTGCTGCACCGCGGCACCCGCTGCCGGAAGATGCACAGCTCCTATCGCAGCACCTTCCGCACCGTGGGCGACATCCCGCTGGCGATGGTGAGCCGCGAGAGCTTCACGTACCTCACCACCGATTACAAGAAGCGCGATCCCGCGCGCCAGGTCCGCGTGGACCCGGTGTACAACGACCGCACCACGATCCTCTACTACTATCCGGGGATGCATCCCGACCTCGTGGACGCGCTGGTCGAGAAGGGGTACAAGGGCATCGTCATCGCGGGGACGGGGCTCGGGCACGTGAACAAGCCGCTCTATCCGGCGCTCCAGCGCGCGGTGGCGGCCGGCGTGCACATCGTGATGACGGTCCAGACGCTGTGGGGCTACGTGCAGATGTACGTCTACGACACGGGGCGCGACCTGCTCGACTTGGGCGTGGTGCAGCTCGAGAACATGCTTCCCGAGACGGCGCTGATGAAGCTCTCGTGGGTCCTCGGCCACACCGACGACCACATCGAGGTGATGCGGATGATGCGCGCGCCCATCAGCCACGACATCACGCCTCGAGAGCCGCACAACGGCTACCTCATCATGCAGGGCGGCCTACCGGAGACCGAGGCGTTCATCCAGCAGCACTGGAAGTAATCAGACCGGGGCCCGCGACGGGCCCGTGCGGAGGGGAAGCCGTTCTGATGCGCACCATCACGCTCGCCGAGATTCGGGAGGCGCTCCAGGGCGTGGACCTCGTCCCCGGGATGGAGTCGGCGTTCGTCGCCTACTCGACCGGGAAGGCTGTGGTGCCGCCGGTGGGAGAGTTGCTCCTCCCGGACGCGCAGGCCGACGTGCACATCAAGTACGGCTACATCGTCGGCGAGCCGTATTACGTCATCAAGGTGGCCTCCGGCTTCTACGGGAACCCCGAGCGCGGCCTGCCCTCGAGCAACGGCCTGATGCTGGTCTTCTCCCGCACGACGGGCGAACTGGTGGCCATTCTCCTCGACGAGGGATACCTCACCGACCTGCGGACGGGGGCGGCCGGAGCCGTCGCGGCGAAGCATCTGGCGCCGAAGACGGTGCGCCGCATCGGGATCGTCGGCTCGGGGACGCAGGCGCGCTACCAGCTCCGAATGCTGAAGCCGGTGGTGACGTGCCGCGCGGTGCTGGCCTGGGGCCGGCACCCCGAACGGCTGGAGCGCTACCGCGAGGAGATGACCGCGGAGGGGTTCGCGGTGACGACGACGACGGACGTGCGCGAGGTGATGGCGACGTGCGACCTCATCGTCACGTGCACCGCGTCGCGGGCACCGCTGCTGCTGCGCGACCAGCTGCGCCCGGGGATCCACATCACCGCCGTGGGCGCCGACACGCCCGGCAAGCAGGAGCTGGACCCGCTGATCCTCCGCCGCGCGGAGGTCGTGGTCGCCGACAGCCTCAGCCAGTGCGTGGAACGCGGCGAGATCGCCCACGCGCTGCGCTCGCGGTGCCTGCGCCCCGACGACGTCGTGGAGTTGGGCGCGGTGATCGCCGGGAAGGCGCCGGGCCGGCTTTCGGAGGAGGACATCACCGTCGCGGACCTCACGGGCGTGGCGGTGCAAGACATCGAGATCGCGCGGACGGTGCTCGACGCGATCGCCACCAAGGGAGGCGAGTGATGGCGGAGCGTGGCTTCCGGTTGGGCAGCTGGCAGGTGTTCGCGATCATCAGCGCGCTGGCCGTGGTGGCCATCGTCGTGCTCGTCCGCACGGCGCCCCCGCCGCCGCCCGAGGCCGGGTCCGCGCGCCGGTGGACGGGTGGTCCCCGCTCGCCGGCGGACAGCGCGGCGTACCTGGACTCGCTGTTTGAAGCCGCGGAACGCCGGATGCTCGACGAGAGGCTGACCTTGGCCGAGGTGGCGGCCCGGGCGGATATCCCGGTGGACAACCTGGTGGCTGAGCTGCGCCTGCCGGCGGGCACGTCCCTGACCGTGCCGCTCCGCGCGATCCTGCGCGAGAATCATCTGACCCTCAAGGACATCCGGGACGCCCGGAGGCGACTCGAGGTACGGCTGGGAAGGGTGTCCCACTGAGCTGGCCCTTCGCTCCCCTCTGGGATAGCGCGCTCACCTTCGCGCAGACCGTCGAGGCGTCGGCGCCGCAGCACACGGGACTCTGGGAGGCGATGCACCGCACGGCGCGCGTCCCAGAGTCGCTCGTGGCGGAGACGACGGCGCTCGGGCGGCGGTTCCGGCTCCTCGTCATCTCCGAGGACTGGTGCGGCGACGCGGTGAACACCGTGCCGGTGCTCGCCCGGTGGACCGAGATGGCGCCGAACCTCGAGCTGCGGATCGTGCGGCGCGAGGAGAACCCCGCGCTGATGGACGCCTACCTCACCGGCACCTCGCGCTCCATCCCCATCGTCATCGTGCTGACCGACGAGATGGTGGAGGTTGGCCACTGGGGCCCGCGGCCCAGCGAGCTGCAGGCGTGGGTGATGGAGAAGAAACGCGCGGGGGCGGGGAGGGAACTCTACCCCGAGATCCGGAAGTGGTACGCGAAGGACAGGGGTGAGACGACGCTGCGGGACGTGCTCGCCCTCCTCAGAAGCCAGGAGCCAGGAGCCAGGGGCCAGAAGGACCCGTCCGCCGACTGACGGGTACTGAATCGGTTATCTTGACAGATTCACTCTTAATTCGAGGAGCCCATCGTGAATCGACTCCTGATGCCGTTCGTGTTCGCCGCGACAGCGCTCGGCGCGCCCCACCAGGCGATGGCGCAGCAGGCCGCCGCGCCGAGCCCGCTGCTCGAAGTCGGCGCCGTCGCGCCGGCCTTCACGCTGCCGGGCTCGACGCGCTACGGCGTACTCGAGCAGCCGGTGCGCCTCAGCGACTACTTCGGCAAGACCGTGGTCCTCGCGTTCTTCTACAGGGTACGGAGCCCTGGCTGAACCATCCAAATGCAGGCGTACCGTGATCAGTACGCCCAGATCTTCCGGAACGGCCGCGGTGTGGTGCTGATCGCGGTCAGTGTGGACGCGTCCGCCGCGCAGGCGTCGTGGGCGCGCGACGCCGAGATGCCGTTCCTCTTCGCGAGCGACAGCGAAGCTGTGGTAGGGCGGGAGTACGGCGCGTTCCTCAAGCGGCCCAACGGGATCGTCGACAACCGCACGCTCTACGTGGTGGGGCCGGACGGCCGCATCGCGTATCGCGCGGCGCCGTTCCGCGAGGTGGACCCCACGAGCTACACCGACCTTGGCGCGGTCATCGCGCGGCTCGTGCCGGCGGACAGCATACGTGGGAACTAGGGGACCCGCGCTGGACTCCCTCCAGGAACGTCTGGAGGCCGGCCTCCGAGGCCAGTACGCCGTCGAGCGAGAGCTCGGGCTCGGCGGCATGGCGGTGGTGTTCCTCGCGCGGGATGTCCGCCACGACCGCAAGGTCGCGCTCAAAGTCCTGCGGCCGGAGGTCGCGGCCGAGATCGGCGCCGATCGGTTCCTGCGCGAGATCAAGATGGCCGCCGGGCTCACCCACCCGCACATCCTCCCCGTGTACGATTCGGGCGAGGCGGACGGTCTCCTCTTCTACGTGATGCCGAACATGGAGGGGCGGTCGCTGCGGGAGCGGCTCGACGCCGAGCGGCAGCTGCCGCTCGCGGAGGCGCTGCGGCTCACGCGCGAGGTCGCCTCCGCGCTCGACTACGCGCACCGCCACGGCGTGGTGCACCGGGACGTCAAGCCGGAGAACATCCTGCTCCACGAGGGAGCGGCGATGGTCGCCGACTTCGGCATCGGCAAGGCGATGAGCGGCGCCTCCATCACGCAGACGGGGATGATCGTCGGTACGCCGTCCTACATGAGTCCGGAGCAGGCCTCCGGCGAGGCCGACCTCGACGGCCGCAGCGACCTCTACAGCCTCGGCTGCGTGCTCTACGAGATGCTGGCGGGGGAGCCGCCCTTCACCGGGCCCAGCGTCCAGGCGATCATCACCAAGCGGTTCATCGCGCCGGTGCCGCAAGTGCGCGCCACGCGGGACGTGCCGGAGCCGGTGGACGCCGTGGTGACGCGGGCGCTCGCCCGGACTCCGGTGGACCGGTTCGCGACCGCCGCGGAGTTCCTCGCGGCGCTTACCGATCTCGCGGGCCAGTCCGGCGCCGGCCCGCAGCGCACGCCGCCCGATGCGCCGCGCAGCGCGCCCCCCAAGGCCATCGCCGTGCTCCCGCTCGCCAACATGAGCGCCGACCCGGAGAACGAGTACTTCAGCGACGGGATGACCGAGGAGATCATCAACGCCCTCGCCAAGGTGCCTGGCATCCAGGTCGCCTCCCGCACCTCGTCGTTCGCCTTCAAGGGGAAGGACATCGACGTCCGCGCCATCGGCGAGCGCCTCGGCGTCACGTCGGTGCTTTCGGGGAGCGTGCGCAAGTTCGGCAACCGCATCCGCATCGCGGCGCAGCTCGTCAACGTGGAGAACGGCTACAACCTCTGGTCGGAGAGCTACGACCGGCAGCTCGAGGACGTTTTCGCGATCCAGGACGAGATCTCACACGCCATCGTGGACGCGCTCAAGCTGCGCCTGGCGACCGAGAGCGCTCCGCTGGTGGTGCCGGCGACGAACCTCGAGGCGTACAACCTGTACCTCAAGGGCCGCTTCCACTTCAAGAAGTTCACCGAGCAGGGGCTGAAGAAGGGGCTCGAGGACTTCCAGCAAGCGCTGCTGCAGGAGCCGGGGTTCGCTCGCGCCTACGCCGGGATCGCCGACTGCTGGTGCGACCTGGCCGACAACTGGGTGGTGCCCGACGACGCGTACCCGCGGGCCAAGGCCTCCGCGATCCGCGCCCTCGAGCACGACCCGGCGCTCGCCGAGGCGATCACGTCGGTCGGCAAGGTGCTGGGCTGGTACGAGTGGGACTTCGCGGGCGCCGAGCATGAGCTGAGGCGTGCGGTGACGCTCAACCCGAACTACGCCGAGGCGCACTTCGTCTTCGGGTCCGTGCTGCCGTCGGTCGGGCGGCTGGGCGAGGGCATCGAGGAGATACGCAAGGCGCTCACGCTCGACCCGCTCTCGGCGCACCACAGCGGGTGGCTGGCGCGGTTCTACCTGTA
>Ga0315286_10006327_pt1 | contig 11527 bp, 9 predicted proteins | sample YL17G10_0_MG_FD_205038 | JGI IMG/M metagenome (GOLD analysis project Ga0315286, IMG submission 205038) | Sediment microbial communities from Yellowstone Lake, YNP, Wyoming, USA - YL17G10_0 | ecosystem: Environmental > Aquatic > Freshwater > Lake > Sediment | place: USA: Wyoming | collected... | reverse complement strand
GAGTGTCGAGGTCGTTGGAGTCGTCAACGTCGTTGATCCCGAAGACCCACTTGTCGATGACCAGACAGCCCTTGCCCTGCTCGGGGACCGGGGTGCCGTCGGCCATGATCCAGAGGTTGCAGGTGTTTTGCACGCCCTCTGTCAGAACGTCGCAGTCCTTCTCCATCCTGACACCGGGTACCGCCGTGTTGGTCGGCGCCGGTGTCTTGGTCGGTGTCGGCGTGAAGGTCGCTGTCGCTGGAAGCGGCGTGACCTTGTTTGCGGCTGCGCCTTCGCAGTGGATTCCGATCGAGACGACCGGGTTACAGGTCCCGATCTCACCGGCAGCTGCCACGCCACCGACCACAACGCCGCTCAACGTCATGACGTCAAGGCCGGTTGCCAGGGTGTTGAAGGTTACCACGGCCAGCGGGAACGTCACATCGCCGATAGGCGACGTGAAGGGACCCAGGTTGCTCAGACAGTCGATCTTTGCGGCGCCGTCGAGGACGGTGTCGCCGTCGATGTCGACGTTACAGGCAGGCTCGGTGAAACCGAACCCGGAGCAGTCCCAGCCGGTTCCCAAGTTGGGAGTGGTGGGGACTCCGCTGCCCAGCGTAGCGCCGACGTTGGCGTCCGGGTTGTCGTCCACACAGTTGGTCCCGCCGGAGACCGCACACTCCTCGTCAGGGCAACTGTTGAGGGCGGCGTTGTAGTCCAGGACCGCAGAGAAAGCCGACACCTTGTCAGCCGGGCTGCCGACACAGATCGCAACCTGGTGCGTGCCGGGGGCTACGTTCGCTACCACGTCGACAGGGTTACAGGGACCGGTGCCGTTCGTGGAGTCGGCGTCGATCTCGACGTGGAAGTCGTTGGTGGTGTTGCCGTCGTAGTCGATAATGTGGGCGAAGGCTGAATAGTCAAGCCCACCCTGCGACAGGCGGAAACCGACCAGGGCTACAGCCAGGATGGCTGTGCCGGTGATCGCCATAAGCGTTAACAGTAACGAACGCTTCATTTAGTCGTTACCTCCTACCACTAATTTTACAAATGTGAGTGGGCGGGGTTTCCGATAATATGGTTTGCTTCTCTGCCGCATCCCTCCTTTCACAGTCCGCTGGAAGCGGGGAAACGCCCCAGCAAGCTGAGGCTTGCCAACTAACATAGACCGGGCCGCCCAGGTGCGGCTCCGTGCGGAGCAACTAGCCCACGACAATCCTACGCCGCGGGGTCAGCGACACCCAATTAGGCCAAGAAAGAGAAGACAAGAATCCTCCTCAGCCCCTAGGCAATCCTTTGCCCGGCTATTCGATGGGCTACTTAGGCGGGGAAATACTAGCCACCAGTTCAGTAACTGGGTTTTAGCACCCTTTGAGCGTTTTGTCAAGCGTTCTGGCCTAAATTCACCCAAGAAATACGAAATGAGATTCGAGTATTGCGGGTGGCTGTGAGAGAATTCAATCACCCTGACTGCGCTTTCCGGTTGAAAAGAACCGCTGCGTGAACCGCCACTAGGCTTCCGCATAACATTTAACGCCGTTGTCCAGCTTTCATAACAGAATCGCTGAATCTGGGTTGTATAGTCGGGGAAGCGTCCCGGGCGGGCCGCGGTGGGTGCCTGTGCGTCGCATCCCGGGATTTATGGTAAGCTATAGCAACAGACGTGTTTCGCGACGCGCGCTAGATTCGTCGAATACTTCGCCCCCGCCCAACTGGTGTCGCGTAGAAATTGAAGAAGGGCGCTCGTTTAGCCGAGTAGATAATCAGGGGTCTTGATTCGGTGAAGGCCGGGCATTGTGTTGTCCTTTCCTGTCTGGCGCTGCTGGCGGCGGCGCTGGTCCTCTCTGCCCGCCTCGATCTCACCCCCGCGTCTGCCCAGCAAGCCACTGTCCGCATCGATCCGCCCACCCAGCACGTGGACATCGGAAATCAGTTCACCGTTCGGGTGATGGTCGATGACGTGTCGGACCTCGGCGCCTACGAATTCACCCTTCAATTCGATCCCAGCGTTGTCACCTACGTGAGCGTGGCAAACAGCGACTTCTTGGGCAGCACGGGCAGGCAGGTGTTCTGTCCACCTGCGATCAGGGATGTCGGCACGGTGCGCTTCGCTTGCGCGACTATAGGGTTGAATCCCGGCGCCAGCGGATCGGGGGAGCTGGCGGTGGTGACCTTCAGCGGCGCCACCGATGGCGTGAGCCCTCTCGACCTCATTATGATCAGCCTCGGCGACCCCATCGGCGATGACATTCCGGCGTTCCCTCAGAACGGCTCTGTGAGCGTTGGCGCCGGCACGCCCGGGCCCACGCCTACTCCGGCAACCCCTACCCCGACGCCGACGCCCGGCCCTGTCGTCTCCTGCGGTGCGGCGGACGGCCATACGGTCGCCTGTATTCAGCCCGTGGGCCAGGTAGTTCCCCGCGGGAGCAACTTCAGCGTTAACGTCGTGATCGACAACGTGACGGATCTCGGCGCTTATCAGTTCAGCCTGCAGTTCGATCCCGTGATCATGGAGTACGTCAGCGCAGCGAACGGCCCCTTCTTGGGGAGTACAGGTCGCGCGGTCAACTGCGATCCTCCCAGCCTAATGGGCGATAGCGTACGGCTCATCTGCCGGACGTTGGGGTCATCACCGCCGGGAGCCAGCGGGGATGGGTTGCTGGCTACTGTTACTTTCTTGGCCATTCGCGAGGGGGTCGGCCCACTGGCGTTGAGTGAACTTCTGCTGACCGATATCCAGGCACGTACCTTGCTGGTGGATGACCTGCTGCCCGGCTCCGTCGTAGTCGTGCCGGCGCCGACGCCCACGCCCGGCCCTTCACCCACGCCGACGCGCACGCCGACGCCAACGCAGACTCTGCCTCCGACACCAACGTTCACCGTGGGGCCGAGCCCGACGCCGACGCCGACGAGTACGATTACGCCGACGCCGACCCCCAGCGCAACTCCCACGTATGGGCCGACCCCCACGTATACCCCGACACCGGGGCCTGTGATGGTCAGAGTGATGCCCGCCTCGCAAGGGGCGAGCGTTGGGATTCCCTTCACAGTGGATGTCACGGTTGAAAACGTGGTCAACCTGGGGGCGTACGAACTTGTCCTCGGCTTCGATCCGGCGGTCATCCAGTACCTTAGCGCTCAACCGGGACCATTCCTGGGCAGTACCGGTCGAGAAGTCAACTGCCTATCGCCGGAAAGGAGCGGGTCGAGTGTGCGCATGGTTTGCCTCACGCTACGGTCAGAACCGGCTGGACCCAACGGCAGCGGTGTGCTGGCGACCTTCACGTTCCTGCCTGTGGATGTTGGCCAGTCGGACATCACCATAGAAGGGCTGATCCTTACCACTCCCCTGGCTAAGGTCATAGCGGTGGGCAAGCAAGATGGTTCGGTCACGACGAGCCCGGCGCCGACGCCGGCGCCCACGAATACGCATACACCGGGGCCCAGCCCAACGCCGACAGTCACCCCCACACCGGGGCTACCCCCTCTCACGCCGACGCCGACCTTTGTGCCGGGAACGACCGCCGTGGTGATCCAGCCGGCGTCACAGGAGGTGCCGGTCGGGGAGTTGTTCATTGTGAACGTGATGGTCCAGAACGTCAGCAACCTGGGGGCCTATGAGTTCACTCTCTTGGCCAACCCCAACGTCATCAGCTTTGTAAGCGTGAACAACGGCTGGTTTCTTGGCAGCACTGGACGATCCGTATACTGTGCAGCCCCGATAGCTGATGGTTGGGTGCTTCGATTCGGCTGTGTGAGCTATGGCAGCGGGAGGCCGGGGCCGAGCGGCAGCGGGCAGCTCGCGCAGATCGTCTTCCAGGCGGCTAACCCGGGCAAAATCTCTCTCGACCTGTCAACGGTGGCGCTGGCCGACCCCTTGGGCGCTCCCATCAATGCCGCTACTGCGGGAGGGTCGGTAACCGTGCTGGCGCCGGGGGTAACGTCCGCTGGGAATGACTTCCGCCCCGGCTTCTTGGTCGCGGCTGCTGTGCTAACGGGAATGGTCGGCCTGTTGCTGCGGCCGGACGACGAGGGCGTCGCGACCCGGGGATCAAGCGGGAAGCGCCGTGGCGGGCGTCTGCAGGCCCGCGCGTTCTGGGGGATGCATCGAATGGCCGATCTGGCAAGGTGGTTGTGGCGGAGGATGATCACGTGATGAGGCGAACCGACCGAGCCTGGACTCGATATCTTGAGGCCTGCCGGGCGGCGGCGGTCGCAGCTTCGCGGGCCCAGCGCTGGCTTGCCGAGGGGCTGGATGGGCGTGGGTTGCCGGTCGATAGGGCTTTGGCGCTGCTTATAGCAGGGTCTATTATCGCGGCGGTGCTTGGTTTCCGGTTTGCCTTTCCTGTGCACATCGGGGCACCGTCTCTCGCCGGGGCTGCGGACCCTGTCGCCGTGTTCAAGAATCCTCATGACGCCAATCTCTGGCTCTGCAACAAGAATGTCTCTGACTGTATAGGCGAGGGTCAGGGACATCTCACGATCAATGAAGAGGTGTCGGGGCTCCCCGCCGCAGTCCGCTTGGGGAGCTTCGAGTTCCTCATCTATTACAACGAAACGACCGTTGATGTCAGCGTCGCCGAAGGGCCCTTCCTGGGAAGCACAGGTCGCCAAACCAACTGCTCAACGCTTTCAGGAGAGGGCTGGCTCCGCTTTGGCTGTGTTTCCTGGGGCGGCCAGCACGGTCCTAGCGGTTCAGGCATTCTTGCCTACATTGAGGTGGACCCGAATCCGGACTTAGTGATCCGCCCCACCGCCCGGAACGGTGTCCTCGTACATCTCCTTAACAGCTCTGTGGACGTCGAATTGGCGGACGAGTTGGGTAACCCCATCCCGATAGACATGGTGACGAGTGCGGAGATATTTGTGCGGGCCCTAGAGGGCGACGTCAACTACGACTGCACAGTAAACGTCATCGACGAGCAAGCGGTATCTGGGCGGTATGGGACAGGGTTCGGGATTTGGCCCTACCATGTGTTCTACGATCTGGAGCCAGTCGTCGCTGATTTCGACATCGATATCAAGGACTTGCAGTTTGTGTACGGGCGGGACGGTCGCACCTGCGATGAGCCGGTGCCACCGCTGGGTACTCCGACTCCAACACCCCTGCCAGCGACGGCGACCCCTTCGCCCGGTACGGGAACCCCGGGAACGAGCACGCCCACACCGGCATCAGGCACGCCGTTGCCCTCTCCCACACCCCGCCCGCATGACAAAGATACACCGACGCCGACGGCTGCCGCCCGCACAGTGACTCCTTCCGGTTCGCCGGGGCCGGCAACGTCGACTCCTTCTTCTGGTGGGACGATGACACCGACCCCCTCTCCGGGTGGGGTTCTTACGCCGACGCCGATTCCAGGAGGCGGGACTGTGCCTCCAGAGGGCACACCGCCGCCGGGAGGAGAGATCGCGCCGAGAGGGCGGGTTCCCGGCGAGGCTGAGGGGCTCCCCGGCGCTGGAGTAGGTCCTTATCAGACCGTGCCCAACGACTACCTGATGCTGCTTATCGCCGTTCTGGCGGTTGGGGGATGGTCAGTCTTGGCCGGGATGCTGTACTGTAGAGAAACGCAATTCCTGGAGCAGCCGATTCCGCCCAGAAGAGAAAGAAGAGGGTCCGCTCGCAGGCGGACGTCTTGAGGTTGCCGGCTGGTTGCCGATATGATCCATATAGGAAAGTGGACTTCCGGTCGACTGTGACCTTATAGAAAGGGGTGCTTCCCGCATGAAGAAGGGGCTTTGGCGAATTAGCCTGGGGATAAAGCTGGGTCTGGTGGGGATAGCTGTTTTCATTGGCTGCTTAGCGGGGGGTGCCCTGGCTCAGGGTAACCAGGCGCGGATGTTCTTGGAGGTACCCGTTGAACGAATAGAAGAAGGCGGGACGGACTTCAAGGTAGGTGTAGCTGCTGAGAACGTTTCCAACTTGGCCGCCTTTCAGTTTACCCTGTCTTATGATCCTTCGATCATAAAGTACGTGGGCGTAAGCCCAACGACCTTCCTGAAAAGTACCGGTCGGGAGGTCATGTGCCCCGAGCCCAGTGTCGATGAAGGCAAACCGAGGACGCTCAAGCTCAACTGTGTCACCCTTGGCCCTCCCGTCTCCCTGGGAGGAGCAGCCGGGCCCGATGGATACGGAGTGCTGGCGGAGGTTGCCTTCTCTCCTGTCGGAGGGGGGACAGTCTCTCTGGAACTCAAGGATGGCGTTCTCCTCGCCGCTGAGATCGATGCGCAGGGCGCCCCGGCTGAGATCGGCACAGTTGTAGAGGGGGCTTCATTGTATGTGGTTCCCTCTGGCGGAGGGTTTGCCTGGATGATCTGGGGCCCTGTCATCGGGGTCGTATGCGTGGCTGTGGTGGCGGGTGCGGTGGTGTTGGTGATGCGTCGGAGGGGTGGACGGGGTCTTGGTACGCTCGGCGGCTCGTGATAGGGGCCGGCGCAGGCTGACTGCGCGGGCGATGGCCATCTTCTCGTCTCCTCATTGGAGACCATCAAATTAGGTGCGGCGTCTGGTTTTTGACCGGACGCCGTTAACTTTTTCGCCGGGGCTGCGTTCTACTTGTTGACAGTAGTTCACGCCTGCATGGACGAACGGGCCCCGAGGTTCTATCATGTATTTGACAGTTGGTGGTTTCTACGGGATGGGGGTTAGCAATTGGAGTTCGGGTCCGTCACCATGCCGGTCTCTACCGAAGTTGAGCGGGAGACGGTCGAGAGAGCCAGACGGGGAGACCAGCAGGCTCTAGCCGACATCTATGACTGGTACCTGCCCCGCGTGTACCGTTACGTGCTTTCCCGCGTTGGTAACGTGGTCGAGGCGGAAGACCTGACGGAGGATATCTTTGTGAGGATGCTGGGAGCGATAAGTGGCCATCGCGAGCGCAACATACCGTTCTCGGCATGGCTCTTCCGGATCGCCCACAACCATATAATGAGCTACTTCCGGAAGGCGGGTTCGCGAGGTACGCGGGACATACTGGACGAGGCGATCGCCGACTCCCGGCCGGACCCGGCCACCGCCGTGGAGACGCGCCTGACTATGGAGGAAGTGGTCAGGGCGACCCGCGACCTGCCCGAGGCGCAAAGGGAAGTCATCGCTCTGCGGTTCGCGGTCGGGCTGTCCGTCGCCGAGACAGCGCAGGTGCTAGGGAAGCGTGAAGGGAATGTGAAAGCCCTTCAGCACAAGGCGGTCGCGAGGCTCCAGCGGTTGCTGGGGGCGAAGCCGGGACGTTTGGCGGCAGAGGTGTAAGGTGAGGAGCCGTTTTCACGAGCACTTGAATGAGTGTCTGGAGGCGCTGGCCAGCGGGCAGCGCACTCTGGAAGATTGCCTGGCGAAATACCCCAAAGAGGCAGACCGGCTGGAGCCCCTTCTGAGGACTGCTCTGAGCATCAAGGGGACGCTCTCCGTCGAGCCCCGCGAGGAGTTTCGGGCAGCGGCCCGGCGGCGCTTTGTTGCGTCGAGCGGCAAGAGTCTGGCAGAAGCGTTGCGAGAGGGGCCGCGCCCCTCCTTCGTGAAAGCGGCCCGTGAGCGCTTCTTGGCGGCGGCCCAGAGGATGGTGGGCGTCGGGCCGAGCAGAGAGTGGCGTCCCTTCCCGCAGGGAGTCATAGCCATACATGCCCGTCCCTTGGCGACTGCCCTTGCCACCGCGTTCCTGCTTTTCATCGGCTTCGGCACGTTTGCGGTCACCACCTCCGGCAGCGCTCTTCCTGGCGACTGGCGTTACCCCGTCAAGCGGTTCACGGAAGATGTACGCCTTACCCTAGCTTTCAGTGATGCTGCTGAGCGCAGCGTGAAAATCGATCTGGCAAAAGAGCGACTTTCGGAGATCCAGGAGATGGCTGAGAAGGGCCGTCCTATTGGCGGTGACCTGCTCGACGATCTCAGAGGTGAGACCGGTTCTTTGGCCAGCAACCTTGATGAGTCCGGTTTGGATGCTGGCAAGGTGCGCGAGGTGGCTGACCTAGCCCGTCACCAGGATGAAGTGCTCGCCCAAGTGGAGCCGCTGGTGAAGCCAGATGCTCAAGAGAATCTGGTAGCCGCGCGGACGGCCTCCCAAGAAACCTATGCGAAGGCCGCCCAGGTCTACGCTCTTGCCTTATTCTCGGAAAAGAGCGGAAAGGGTGAAAAGGTACCTGGCGTTGAAGTGTCGGAGTCGCCCGAAGAGGAAGCGACGGAAGTTCCATCCGTCGCCGTTGTTCCGACAGAAGAGGGCACAGGCGTAGAACCCTCGCCGGAGCCCGACACCCCAGTCCCCGAGAGCGAGCCGGTAATCTCCATCGAACGGGGCTCCTTGCCGGAAGAAGGGACGACGGGCCTTAGCTGGGATCGCGTGGTTATCGGCAGGTTTTCGATGGTAGTGCCATCTGAGGCGGACGGCTGGCGGATCATGGACCTCGGCTTTGGGTCCGATGACACCGCGCCTGCCCCAAACCTGCTCCGGATCACCAATGCCGAGGACACGGCTATAATCGTCATCAACCCCAGGAACGGCGATACCTTCTGGTATCAGTACAAAGACGGGCTCTTCGAGGATTTTATCGTTAGGGTCACCGCCGGCGATGATATGTATGAGGCGGACTTGCCCGCGCTGGAGGGCTTCTACGCCCCGTACGCGGCCATGGTGCTCTTCATGGTGGAGAGTATTACCATCGAGCCGCCACCCACGCCCACGCCTGTCCCTTCGGAAACGCCGGTGCCGCCACCTGCGGGGACGGCCACCATCGCCGCGGAAGGACTGGTTCCCGGCGCTCCCACAGCGACCCCTCTTCCCTAGAGAGTCCTCTCCCTGTTATTAGGCGGCGGTTCATGCTCCGGAGGATAGCATCGTCCTCAACTGGTCTGCATTCACGACTGCCTTGTCCTGAACGCAGTTGTTCATGAGGATGTGCACTTCCTGGGTCTGGCCAGCCAAGTGCTGGATGGGCGCCACCCACTCCCGCAGCTCATCCTCGGAATAGAGATAGTCGAACCGCTCAGCAACGGTCGCTCCTTTGCGTTCCCACATGGCGGTGTTGCGGCCGTGGAACCGCACGAGGCCTATCTCCGCCGTCGCCTCGGTGACAGGAGGAACGCTGGAGGCGAGGCCCTGGGGTTCGTCGACGCAGACGAGGGGGATGCGTTGTCCGCGGAGCAGATCCAGGGTGCGCTCGCGGTTGGACTCCGTGAACCAGCGGGCGTTGCGGAACTCCACGGCAATCCGGTACTGGGGCAGGCGTTCCCTGGCCTCGATGACGTACTCGCTACTCTGGCGTCCGGGGAGGAACCAGGGTGGAAACTGGAAGAGTACCAGCCCTAGCTTGCCGGCGCTGTCCAGGGGGAGCAGAGCATTGGCGAACCGGCGCCAAACCTCATCCTTGAGGGCTTCGGGAAAGTCACGATAATAGAGGTTCCTCTTGTCGCCGGTCGGCGGTGGCAGCTCTTGCCGGATCTCCTTGGGGAGGGTCTGCGGTGGAGTGGGGTGTTGGGTGAGCAGGCGGAAGGCTTTGATATCGAAGGTGAAATCGCTGGCTGTCCGCTCCGTCCAGAGGGCGGCGTTTCGCTCCGAGGGAAGGCCGTAGAAAGTGCTGTCCACCTCCACGATAGGGAAGCGGGAAGCATAGAAGCGTAGACGGTCCTCCGCGGTCTTCGCTTCAGGCGGGTAGAAGCGGCCGGAATCGATGAGGCTCTTGTCCGTCCAGGAACAGGTACCGACCAAGATGCGCCCGGCCATGTCACCTCAGAGGCGGTTCCCCGATGCCCCGACTACGGAAGAGCGAGGAAAACTCTAGGGTTTTCCCCGATAGCATCCCCCGGCGGCGGGCAGCTATTCTGACAGTGCTTGTCCCGTCGGAAGAACGCAGAGTCAAGATGGCCGACCGGCGACCGCACCCCCGCCAATAGCGGTGCCGATCGTTCCGGCCTCTCGGGGCCGCTGGCCAGCGAATAGACCGAGGGGCGAGCGCGGCGGCGCGGGTGAACCGATGTATCTCCACAGTAGCGCGCAGCCACCAGCCAGCGAGCAGGTGCCCGCGCCGCACCCTTAACTTACGACGGAGACGGCAACCGGCCGTCTCGACGACCATCCCCCGAAGAGCACTCTAAGCGCCGCTGAAAGACTGCACGAAAGCGTCAAAGAGGGGCCGATAAGTTTCGAGCTGTCCCTTTGGCACTACTAATGCAATGTCCCAGCCGCCTAGAGCGTCAGCGAAGAAGACCTCGACCTTTTCTATATTCAGAGGCTCAGGGGTCCTCTCTTGTCTGACCGAGTACGTGATCACAAAAGCCTGTTTCCCATCTATATCCAAAGTCTTTTCGATCTCGGGACGGCTTCCCGACAGTTTCTCAATTAGGTCCAGATTCGCCTCAAAGAACTCCTGTGATGTAGTGCCCACAGTGACGATCGCACAGGAAACCGAGAAGTTTGGCTTGACGGTCCCGAGGGGAGCAGTTGTAAAGAAGGCATCTCCGGCTATGTTCTGCACCGCTATCGTGTTAGGTTGTACCTTCCAGTCACTGGGGTAGCGGACGCTGTAGCCCCGCTCCGGCGACTGGTATTCAGCCATTCCCGCCGGGAGGTCGGTAGGTGTGGTAGGAACGACCGCTCCTGCCGGTTTACATGTCGTGAGGGGGACGCTGGTGGGCGTCGGACCCTCATCATCGCCGCCACAAGCAACAGCCAGCAATGATATCAGAGCGAGGGTGAACAGCGTAGCGAAGAAGACTGGGATGTGTTTTCTAATCATGGCCGCCTCTCCTAGGGTTGTCTCATCTCGTGAAGATACTATCATCTGAGGGGGGCTTTGGCCAGCGTAGTAGTTGCGACAAGGAGGCGGAAGGCGATGAAGATCCACTACGGCCCGGTCACCGAGCTTGCGGTCGATGCTATAATCAACGCCGCCAACACGCAGCTCCGGCATGGTGGAGGAGTGGCGGCGGCCATCGTCCGGGCAGGGGGGCGCGTTATCCAGGAGGAGAGCGACCGCATCGGCTGGTGTGACCTGGGCAAGGCCGTGGCCACCTCCGCCGGCAACTTGAGCGCCCGCTACGTCATCCACGTGCCGACTATCGACTATAGGGGCGGCCACCGCGCCGGCCTCGACGACATCTTTCGGGGCACGAAAGCCGCCCTCGATGTCTGCCGCGATCTGGGACTGAAGAGCGCCGGCTTCCCCTTGCTGGGCGCCGGTATCGTCGGCGTGTCGCCGCGAGAGGTAGCGACGGCGATGGCCCGCGCAATCGAGGAATACCCGGACATCGAGTGCACGCTCTGCGCCTTCTCCGCTGCCGATAGGGATGCGGTGGAGGGGTTGAAGAAGGGCTGAGTAGCGTCCACTCAGAAATTCAGGGGCTAACGGGCGGGCGAGCTATCCCACCTTCTCAGCGTACATCTTGAAAGTGACGGCTCCTAGGCCACCTTTGTCCAGGCCGGGGTCGTAGCATACCAGGTGGCGGAGCCAGACCTCGTTGGGGTCCCGCTCCTCGACGATGCGGTCCCACATCAGATGCACGCGCTCCATCAGGGGGCCCAGCACCCCGATGCAAAGGGGACAGGTTGACTCCTGAACGTTCACGTTG
>Ga0315286_10006326_pt1 | contig 11529 bp, 10 predicted proteins | sample YL17G10_0_MG_FD_205038 | JGI IMG/M metagenome (GOLD analysis project Ga0315286, IMG submission 205038) | Sediment microbial communities from Yellowstone Lake, YNP, Wyoming, USA - YL17G10_0 | ecosystem: Environmental > Aquatic > Freshwater > Lake > Sediment | place: USA: Wyoming | collected... | reverse complement strand
AAAAACCAGGCGCTCTCCAAGTGAGCCGAAACGGGCCCACCCCCATTGCCGACCGGATGGCGGGGCGGTCGCGGCCTTTATATCGTTGGAGGTAACGGTGATGGATAATACGAAAAAGCAGCAAGGTATAACGCGTCGCGGGTTTATCAGAACCGTCGGAATCGGCGGGGTGGCGGCCACGGCCCTGGGCATCCCAGGGGGTGTCGGCGCCCAGGCGCCGGCGGGCGGGCAGGCCGCGGCCATGCCCAAACGCAAGCTGGGAAAGACCGGAGCCGAGGTGTCGATCCTGTGCCTGGGCGGCATGTTCGACACGGTCAACAACCAGCTGCTGCTGCGGCAGGCTCTCAACTGGGGTGTTACCTACTGGGACACCGCCGAGGGCTACGGCAACGGCCTGAGCGAAGATGGGTTCGGCCGCTTTTTCACCCGCTACCCGGAAGCCCGCAAGGACATTTTCCTGATGACCAAGTTCCGCCCGTCCCCGCCCGACAAGCTAAGCGAGGCCCTGGACAAGGGGCTGAAGCGGCTGCACACGGATTACGTGGACGTGTTTTTCACCCACGGCATCAGCGACTTCAACCAGATAGCAGGTGTCCGCGACTGGGCGGAGCAGATGAAGAAGGCCGGCAAGATCAAGTTTTTCGGGTTCAGCACGCACGCGAACATGGAGGATTGCCTGCTTGCCGCCTCGAAGTCCGGCTGGATCGACTCGGTCATGTTCACCTACAACTTTCGGCTCATGAACTCCCCGAAAATGAAAGAGGCCGTGGATGCGTGCGTGCAGGCGGGGATCGGCCTGACATCTTTTAAAACCCAGGCGGGTGGGCAGGTCAAAGCGGACAGCGAGGCCGAATTCAAGATGGTCCAGAAATTCCTCGAGCGCGGCTTCACCGACAAGCAGGCCAAGCTCAAGGCCGTGTGGGAGAACCCGCACATCGCCAGCATCTGCTCCCAGATGCCCAACCTGGCCTATCTTTCGGCCAACGTGGCCGCCGCCCGCGACCTGAAGTCGCTGGCTCAAAGCGATTTCGAGGCCCTCGAGCGCTTCGCCTCTGAGACCCGCTCCGGCTATTGCGCCGGCTGCGGCCGCATCTGCCAGGCGGCTGTGGGCGGGAAGGTGCCGGTGAACGACGTGATGCGCTGCCTGATGTACTACCGGGACTACGGCGACCGCGAGCTCGCCCGGAGTGTCTTTGCCGGCCTGCCCGAAGCGGCGCGCTCGCGGCTGACGGAAGTGGACTATTCCAAGGCTGAAAAGGCCTGCCCCCAGGGGCTCGCCATCGCGACACTCATGGCCGAGGCCTCCGAGTTGCTGGCCTGATCGGCATTTTTGTTTTTGTGCCCTGCGGCCGAGCACCCCCGCCGCCTGCCCTGCGGTCGGCCGGGGTGTTGGGCGCAACCCGCCGGTTGAACGCCCAAACGCCTGACACGCCGCATCCAGGCCTGACGGGTCGATTTCAACCCGGAATTCCTGCCCGCCGTGAGCCTCTGCTTCAATGATTCGAGGGGATCCGTTTGAAATCGATATACCCCTTCTCCACATCCGTGCGGACAAGCTGCACCTTGAGCCGGTCGCCCACGTCGACGCCTTCAACCCCGTCGATCAGCCGGCCTTCGATCGGGGGCTGAAAGATCCGGACCCATGTCCCTTTGTCGGCAGCACCGGTGCAGATAGCGCCGAAACGGTCTCCGATCCTTGACGAAAGCAGCATGGCCGCGGCCGATTTGGCCACGAGCCGCTCCACCTTGTTGGCCTCATTTTCCCGCTCGGTGCAGTGACGGGCCAGCTCCGCCAGTTCCGCCCGGCTGTAGGACATGGGCGATCCGTCCAGGGCGGCCTTCAGGATGCGTTGGGTGATCAGGTCCGGAAACCGCCGATTGGGAGCCGTTGAATGCGTGTAATCCTTGACGGCCAGGCCAAAGTGGCCGGGGGCCGCCTCGTCCGGGGCTTCGACGACATACTCACCCGGGCCGAGCAGCTTGATGACGGAAAGCGACAGATCGGGAAAGCGGAGCGGATCGGCGGCCTGCTGCGCGGCCAGGAACCCTCCGAGCGACTTCGAATCCGGCTGCGCCGGGAGTTTGAAATCGTGTTGGGCCGCGATCGCAACGATCCGCTCCCAGCGCTTGGGGGAACGGACCATGCGCCTCAGGGAGGCGACTTTCTTTGCGTGCAGAAAACGCGCGGTTACACCGTTGGCTGCAACCATGAAGTCCTCGATGACCTCCTTGGCCCGGTTGCGTTCATCCGTCCGCAGATCCTGGATCTCGTCTCCGGCAAAGACCGGGCGGGCCTCCAGCGTCTGCAGCTCCAGGGCCCCGTGCGCATGCCGCAGGGCTTTTAACTGCTGGGCCACCCGGTCCTGGAGCTGGATATTCTCGGCCAGCCCCGGGACCGCCGCCACGGCCGCCGGCATGGGCCCCTTGCCTTCCAGCCAGGCCGCTACACTGTTATAGGCGAGCTTGGCCTGGTTGAGCACCCGGGCGCGATAGATAGTCGAGCCTTGCATCACACCCCCGTCGCCGATCAGCATCTCGATGACCATGGCCGGCCGGTCTTCATGATAGTTGAGAGAGGTGAGATCCGTGGAGAGTTTCTCCGGCAGCATGGGAAAGATCCTGCCGGCGGTGTAGACCGAGGTCGTGTTCTGGCGGGCGTGCGCATCGATGGCCGAGTTCTTTTTGACGAGGGCATCCACGTCGGCGATGGCCACGAGAAGCTTCACCTGCTTATCCGGCAGGGCCTCGGCCACCGTCAGCTGGTCCAGGTCCAGGGAATCATCGTTGTCAATCGATGCCCAGAGCAGGTGGCGCAGGTCTTGGCCGTAAGATTCCGCCCCCCGGTCGACCGACTGAACAGTCTCCAGTTCTTTAATTGCAGCCGCTGAGAAATCGGGCAGAAAACCATGGGTCTGCATGGCCCGGCGGGCGATCTGCGCCAGGGCACCTTTTCGTCTGGCATCCGGAGGAGTCAACATCGACGGTTTTTCCTTTTTCATCGGTCAAAGAGGTGAAAGATTCAAGGGTCAGCGGGTCAGGGCGCTAGGGCGAATCCCAACCCATTTCAAGCGCCAGCCAATGCGGCAGAAGCATGATGGACCGGGAGAAATCCAGACCTGCATTTTCGATGTCGGCTCTCAACGGCTTCGAAAACGGACCTGCCGCTCGTATAATGGACGTGAGCACCACGGGTGCGATTGCTGCCGGCTGATGATCGTGTGACGGCCGGCAAGCGGCAGGGTCCGAACTGACAAAATGCGTCCGGCAGATGACCGGCCTTACCGGGTAGGCACTGCAGGCACGGTCCACCAACAGGGGGCAGCCGGGGTCGTAGCCGGAAAGATTCGGGCCGTGAGCGGGGACGGCGGCCGATGCCGGCCGGCCCCGCCGGGCGATCTCCCACGCCAGCCACTGCTGGGTTCGCCGCCGGAGGTCACGGGTCTGCCGCGGTGAAAATCTGCGTTTGATGTATTGCCCTAAGGCGTGGGCCTCGGCAATGTTGGTCTGAATATGCTGCCCGCAGCAACTGCAGCAACCGCGTTTACAGCTGGAAACCACGCCTTCTTCGCGGCGCAACTGAACGAGCTCGCGGCCGGCAGCGTCATCCACCGAAGCATACACGCCGATCACCAAGGCTTCTTGCGGTGTCACCGGGATATCCGCACCGCAGGCCTCAGCGTTTGTGGCGATATCGTCATCCGCGACGGATTTCATGATCCTCACCCTCTGCGCGAACTCTGGCGCTTGGCGCCATCCTAAACTGTGGAACGAAATCCCCCTTCGCCCCCTTTTGCAAAGGGGGAGAATCGCCGGAGTACTCTTACGCCCCCTTTGCCAAAGGGGGTTGGGGGGATTTTGGACTTCACTGGAAGCCGGTAATGGCGCGCTACCGCTTCACCCCTGCCTCATGCAACAGCGCCTGGCGGCTCGATTCGGAAAGGCCGTAGCGGTCGATTTCGGCCTTGAGGGACTCGGCGGTGCCGTTGCGGCCGAGGTATCCGTTGACGCGCGCCGCAGCGGTGGAGTTCATCAGCCCCTCGTCCTGCGGGTGATAGCGCTGCAACTCCTTTAGAAACTGTTTGTTCCCCCTCAGGTAGTACTTCTGGTGGTAAGCCTCGGCCGGGTAAAATCGGCTGAAGGGGATCACCTCGGTGCGGATCGTTTTCCCCAGCCTGGCCGCCAAGCTATCGCGGGTTGCGAGCGCCAGGCGCTTCTGCTCATCGCCGTGATAAAATACGGCGGCCTTGTACTGCGTGGACCACGACGTGCTGGTCGGATTGTGCTCCTCCCAGAAGATCTCCAGCAGCTTTTCGTAGGAGATGCGCGCCGGGTCGTAATCGACCTCGAGGGTCTCGGTGTGGTCGCCCAGTTGATGATAGGTCGGGTTTTCCTTCTTTCCGCCGGCATAACCCACCCTCGTTCTGATCACACCATCGAGGACTCCGAACCTGGAGTCCGGGCCCCAGAATCAGCCCAGGGCAAAGGTGGCCGTTTCGGTTTTGGCCGGCGCGGCCGCATCGATGGCGGGCAACCCGGCGTTCGGTGCCGTCACTGGGGCGGCGGCCGACTGGCCCGTGCCCAAAGTGCCAAGCATTGCGACCAATGCAATATGCAGACGACTCATCATTTCATGCCTCCATGACGGCCGGAGCCGGTCAGCTCTGATGCGCACGCGCTCCCGGCCGCATTGTTTGCGGTGACGTTTCAATTCAAAAAGCGGGCGCGGATTTCGCCGCCGCGCTCGACACCGATCCGGTGTGTAGGGGGTAAGATAACCATGCCGCCTTCATTTTCCAAACCCGAATCGATCTTCGAAGGCTATCGACCGGTCGGACGTCTTGAAGAAATGGGATGGATGATCTAAGTGTAAGCATCGACAAGGAGATAATCCGATGTTCAGCACTTTTGGGACCCTGTTCCGGGCGAGCACGTTTGGCGAGTCCCACGGCCGGGGCGTGGGGGTCGTGATCGACGGATGCCCCGCCCGGCTGCCGTTGACCGAGGCCGACATCCAGCGTCAGCTCGACCGCCGCAGGCCCGGCCAGAGCCGGCTGACCACCGAGCGGGAGGAGGCCGATCAGGTCACCATTCTGAGCGGCACCCAAAACGGGCTCACCCTGGGGACCCCCATCGGGCTGATGGTGCCCAACCGGGACCAGCGCCCGGCCGACTACGAGCACCTGGACCGGGCCCCGCGGCCGTCCCATGCCGATTTCACCTATCAGGCCAAGTACGGCATCCGGGCCGCGAGCGGCGGGGGCCGTGCGAGCGCACGCGAGACCATCGGCCGGGTGGCGGCTGGGGCGGTAGCTGAAAAATTTTTGCAGGAGTGCTACGGCGTCGAGATCGTCGCCTGGGTGAGCGCGGTGGGCGAGCTGGACGCTCCGGAGGTCGATGCGCTGCGCATCGACCGGGCGGCCGTGGACCAAAGCGCTGTCCGCTGTCCCCACGCGGAAACGGCCGGCCGCATGATCGCGGAGATCGCGCGCGTGCTTGAGGCGGCCGATTCGGTCGGCGGTGTGGTTACCTGTGTCTGCCGCAACGTGCCCGTCGGGCTGGGCGAACCGGTGTTCGGCAAGACCGAGGCCCTGCTGGCCCAGGCCATGCTGTCCATCCCAGCCACCAAGGGCTTCGAGATCGGCGCAGGCTTCTCCGGCGCGCGCATGCGCGGCAGCCGGCACAACGACCCCTTCGTGCTGAAGGACGGGCGATTGGGCACCCTGACCAACCGCAGCGGCGGCGTGCAGGGCGGCATCACCAACGGCGAGCCGATCGTCTTGCGGGTGGCCTTCAAGCCGCCGGCCACCATCGGCCAGGCCCAGGCGACCGCAGACTTCGACGGGCAACCGGTGACGCTGGAGGCCCGGGGCCGCCACGACCCCTGTGTCGTTCCGCGCGCGGTGCCCATCGTGGAGAGCATGGCGGCGCTGGTGCTGGCCGACCTCGCGCTGATCCAGAAAATGCGGGGTTGAACGGGCGTCTGCAACGGTTTCCCGCGGCAGGCCGCGTCGAAAGCGACCGGGCCGAAATATTCCGCTTGACCCGCTTACCGAACGGTACTACTATCTGCTGCATCACTCGGAATCCACCTTTGGGGGTTCCGGGCTTATCAAAGGTTGGATGAAAACATTTTGAAGCGTAGGTTTAACCACCACACCCTCCAAACTGTGGTGGTTTTTTTCTGCCGGCGTCGTAATCCTCCCTTTAAAAATTCGAAGAAAGGAGGATGCAAACGATGACACAAGGCAAAGTCAAGTGGTTCAACGAACGCAAGGGTTTCGGCTTTATCACGGCCGAAGACGGCAACGATGTGTTCGTACACTTCAGCACCATTCAGGATAGCGGTTTCAAGACCCTTCAAGAAGGCCAGTCCGTGAGCTTCGACGTCCAGAGCGGACCGAAGGGCCTTTCGGCTGCCAACGTCAAGGCGGTCTAAACCTTCCGTCCGAACCGGGCACTCGTCCGCGTTGCACGGGGGGGTGCCCCCAGTTACCGTTGCATCCGGGCTCGCATGCGTGGGCGCTTTCGCCCGCGCGAACCCTCCAGTACGGGCTGGCCCGGATGAACACCAACCCAGAAAGGATCACCCCATGAACAAGAAATTGTACGTCGGCAACCTGGCGAGCGAAGTCACGGAAACGGACCTCAATCATAATTTTTCCATGGCCGGCAAGGTCGCCTCGGTGGCGATTATCAAGGACCGCTATTCCGGCCAGAGCAAGGGTTTCGGCTTTGTGGAGATGGAGAGCGAGGACGGCGCCCGTGACGCCATCACCAAGTTCAACGGCGGCGAGCTCAGCGGCAAGACCATCACCGTGAGCGAGGCGCGGGCCAAAACCGAGCGTGAAGGCGGCGGCGGATTCGGCGGCCGGGGCGGACGCCCCGGCGGTGGCGGTGGCGGCGGTGGTGGTGGCGGCAGACGGTACTAAGAAATCATGACCTTCCACGAATGATGAACCAGCCGTCGCCCGCTGCCGGGCGGCGGCTTCCTCCCGCACCGACACCCTCCCCGCCGATCCGATTCGGTCCACACCCATGGCTGATTCTCCACCCAATCGGCACTGCTTGAAGTATATTCAACCGGTTGATGCCGGGGTGGGTTGGGACATTCCCGGTTTCGGCTTGAAGCAGATGGGACAGTGGCCGGCACAGTCTTGGCACAGAAGGTGGGTCTCTCCGCAGAATGAGAACCGCGTGGAGCTTGACTGACAGCCCTCGCAAACCAACGGATCCAGGGTCTTGGTCACGGGGTTGTAAAAAGCGGACAACGATTTTTGTTTTTTGCCGATGGCAACACTCAGCAGCACTTTGACGGCCGGCGTCGATACCAACAGCGCGGCGCAGGGAACGGCAGAGATCCGGATGCCGTATTTCTTGAACAGGTCGTCCCTCTTGCGCGCCAACTCCTCGGGGATTAACGCGATCTTGGCCAGGCGATCCTGGACCCGCTGCTCGGAAAGGCCGCTGCGATCGAGGCTTTGCCGCATCTCTTTTTCCAGGCTCGCGTAATATTCCTGCAGGTTGAGGACATCTCTGCGAAATTTCCGGTTCATGCTCTCCAGGAACGCGGCGGTCTCCTGCCGAATCACATTCGCGGCCGCGTTGCGGAGTCCGGGAAAAAATTTTTGGACCTGACCCGCCAACCGATTCGACTCCGGAATACCCCGGCTGAAGCAGCGCGCGGCCGTCTCCAGACAGGCGCTGAACGCCGGGACATGGGCGCCGGTCTCCAGATGAACGCCGAGTTCGAAGAGGCCTTCCTTCTGCTCGTCGCTTTGAGCCAGATACCTGCAGGTCAGCACCAGGTAGTGGGTGACGACCTTGGCCCATTGCTCCACGCGGCTGAGGCCGCCCTTGAACTGAACGCATTCCCGGATCAGCGCGTCGAACCCCTGACTCTTTAAATAATTGAATTCCAGGCGGCAGGACACCACCGGGACCTCGCCGCAGGCAAGGCGCAGCACGCGTTCGAGAAATTCCGAGCCGTAGGCAATCGAGTAGGTTTGTTGCGGTTGCGCCTGGGCCTTCGGGCCGGCTGTGGGGATAGGCCCCCCCTGCACCCGGATGAATTCGCGCACGGATAGACGATCCATGAGGCGCTCGGGCACGAGAATGTCCAACCCGGGGCCGTTTGCCTCCACCGCGGCGCCATGTCGGTCGAAAAAACGTTGGATGAACGTCACCAGCTCGGGTGAGGAGTCGTGCGGATTATTGCGATCAGAGTTCAAAATTATCCCCAAACAGCTTTCCGTCCAAGACCTTGGTCTTTTCGTATCCGGATTTCAAGCGCTTGACCATACCGGCTAGCTGCGCGAAGGCCAGCGTGCGCTCATCCGAGCCGGCCGCATTCACCCAGATGTCCAGGACCAGGTCGGAAAACTCTTGATCCCCTTGCGTGCGGCCCAGAATCATGTCGATTTCGCCGATGACCATTTCGAACATATTGATCTTCTTGTCGAGTATTTCCAGAATGTAGTCCTCGATACTACCGGCGCCGCAGAGGTTTAGAATCACCACTTCATGCCGCTGACCGATGCGGTGCAGACGGCCGACGCGCTGCTCGATTTGCATGGGGTTCCAGGGCAGATCGTAATTGATCAGGCGGTGGCAGAACTGAAGATTGCGCCCCTCTCCACCGACTTCGGTGGCAATCAGAACCGGGATGTCGCCCTCGAATCGTCTCATGTTGTCATCCTTCTGAGAGCCTGTGAGCCCGCCGTGAAACACGGCATGGCTTATTCCCTCCCAGCTCAAGAAGTCCGATATGTAGTGAAGGGTGCCCATGTATTTGACGAAAACAATCACCTTGTCCGGGCAGGAGCGCACCAGCTCCAGGAGCGCGGTGTTTTTGCGGCTGTGGTCGAGGGTTCGGCACAGGTTGCCGATCGCGCGGATCTCACGCTCCTGCTCCACCAGGAAATCCTTTTTATCCAAAATCCGCATCAGCGTTGTTCCAACGGCCCGCGGGGAAGAGCCGGCTTCCTCCAGCAGGGTTTTCAGCAGCAGGCGGCTTCCGCCGTTTTCGGTGCGGTTGATGCCTTGGACCAGGGCCGTAATGCGGTCGTAGAGTTCCCGCTCCAAGGTGCCGGGCTCCACCCGGATGGTTTGGGCGAACCGCGGAGGGATGTCGATGCGGGCGACGGAGCGGGTGTTGCGGATCATCACCTCGGCGAGAAGCTCCCGCAGCCGGGTCCGGTTTTGAGGGTCGGTGGGGTCCCCGCGGGTCATGAATTCGCTGCGGAATTCGCCGGCGGTCCTGAGCTGACCCGGCTTGAGCAGGGTGATGAGATTGTATAACTCCATCAGGTTGTTTTCCACCGGGGTGGCGGTCAGGAGGAGCAGAAAGCGTTTCTTGAGGTCGTTGATCAGTTTCCAGTTGAGAGTGTTGCGGTTTTTGAGGTGGTGGGCCTCGTCGACGATGACCATGTCATATTCACGGCCTGCCACCCGGGGGTAGTTCCGTTTGGACTTGGCGAGGCTGATGGATGCCACCAGAAACGGCTGCTCCCAGCCGGCATCGCCCTCCGATCGAAAGGCCGGATCGTCGGTGGACGGAAAATCCAGGCTGAATTTTTCCAGAAGCTCTTCCTTCCACTGGCCGACCAGGGAGGCGGGAGTCAGAATGATGGCGCTTTTGACCATGCCGCGCTCGATATATTCTTTAAGCACCATCAACGCCTCGATGGTCTTCCCCAGGCCCACCTCGTCGGCCAAAAGGGCCCGCCCGCGGAAGCGCTTCAACACCTTGCGGGCCGTCTCTTCCTGGTATGGAAAGGACTGGACGTTTTTCAGCCGGCTCAGGCAGATCAGGCGGTCGAAGGTTTCCTTCAGGCGGATCTGATGCGCCTCCAGGGCCAGCTTGTAATGGTCAGGGCTGAAGATGGACCGGGGCGCGAGGGCGTTCAGAAAATCGGATTCGCTGATCTCGATCGTCACCGGCACCGGGGGGATGACCGGTGGGGGTTTCGGTGGTGCAGGCTCCGGGGATGGAACGGGGGTCTTAGCTGCGGCGGCGACCGGCGGAGCCGGCTTTTCCTTCGGTGCGGGCAGGGCCTGCCGCGGACGTTCGCCGGCCCGCCCGGGTCGGGGCGAATCCCCCTGCAAATTCAGGAGCCGGGTGTAAAATTGTTTTAGATCGCGCTTGCCGCTGATCTTGGCCTGCGGCAGGAGCGCAAGGCCTTCCTCCGCCTCACGGCGGGCATCCTCAAACCGCCTGTGTCTCAGCAGGTGTTCGCAGTAGATGGGCCGCAGGTAATCGACCAGGCCGCCGCAGCGATGAAGACCTTCCAATGCGGCGAACTCGAGTTCGGGACGCCGCAGGGTCTGGCCGAGCATCAGCAGCTCCCGCAGGGCGGTTGCGTTTCCCGGCGTCTGGCGCAGGACTTTTTGGACCGTGGCGAGCGCGTCCTGATAGTGGCCCATTTCCCGCAGCCACTCGACCTCCTCCAGGAGGTAGCCCCGTTGGCTGCGCTGGATGGAAAGGTTTTTATTCAGCCGCTGCTGCTTCAGCTTGGCCTTGCGCTTGGCTTTCTTTTTGTCGGTCTTGGATACGGCCATGGCGGGAACGACTTTAGCGCAAATGCTGGAGGGATTTCAACAGCCCTGTAATCTGCCCTCACATTTCTCTTCCGATTTTTGATGTACCGGTTGACAATCCCGTCGTTTTCCATCAAAATTATAAAAAAATAAATTGAAGGAAAACGCGCTGGTATCATATATTTTTATTTAAGATTTTCCTTCAACATATCATCATGGTGTTCGGATGGAAAAACGCCTTCGTTGGATTGAGATGACCGGGGATCAGCGCCGGATTTTCATCGACTCCGCTCAGCTCCACAGCGCCTATGTGGAAGCCTCCGGTAAAAGCCGGGCTTATCGGGGAGGTATGCACTGGAAAAAGGTCAAAGGCCGGGAATACCTGTTCCGATCGGTGGATCGTCGCGGCTATGGCAAAAGTCTCGGACTACGATCGCCCGAGACGGATGCGGTCTACTGGGAATTCCACGAGAACAAAAAGCGCATTATGGAAAGCCTTCGCCAACTGCAGGGCCGCTTGAAGGAACAAGCTCGTTTTTGCAAGGCGGCTCGGATTGCCCGCGTGCCAAGGGTGGTCGGCAGCATCTTGAGATTGCTTGAAACGAAAAGGCTGCTGGGAACCAGTTACCAGGTGATCGGAACAAACGCATTGTATGCCTATGAAGCCTCCGCCGGCGTTTTTTTCGAAAGCGGCCTGATGGCTACCCAGGACATTGACATCCTGTGGGATGTCCGATCCAGGATTCAGCTGCATGCCGCCGACAAAATCGAGCCTGGTGGCTTCCTGGCTATTTTGCAGCAAGCGGACCGGTCGTTCGAACTTATCCGGAAAAGAAGTTTTCGCGCGGTTAATCGGAAAGGCTACATGGTGGATCTTCTCAAACCGGAACCCAGGCCCGCGCATTTGCAGGAAAAACGTCGAATGGGGGCCAGCGGCGACCTAGTTGCCGCAGAGATTCGAAATCTCCAGTGGCTTGTGTCATCGCCGAAATT
>Ga0315286_10006325_pt1 | contig 11530 bp, 11 predicted proteins | sample YL17G10_0_MG_FD_205038 | JGI IMG/M metagenome (GOLD analysis project Ga0315286, IMG submission 205038) | Sediment microbial communities from Yellowstone Lake, YNP, Wyoming, USA - YL17G10_0 | ecosystem: Environmental > Aquatic > Freshwater > Lake > Sediment | place: USA: Wyoming | collected... | reverse complement strand
GTGAACTTTCATGATTAGTTAGATAAACATGAGAATTTACGGGACCTCGTAAAACTTATGACTCGCTAAAGCTCGTCAAGTTTTACGGGATAATTTATAATCAATTTTTTAATGATTTAATTTTTAATTTAGAAATTAAATAATTGAAAATTCATTGAAAATTGAGAATTAAAAATTGAAAATTTTAATTAACTATTGATGCTATTTTTAAATTTAAGCATGAGAGCGTTATTGAAAAATTCAAAGGGATTTACTCTGATCGAAACCCTAGTTTATATCTTTATCAGCAGTATTCTTTTAGTCGTGATTACGAGTTTGGGGTTTAATCTTTTGACGAATAAACAAAATGTCGTGGCTCAGTCAGAAATTACAGAAAATATCAATTTTGTTTTTGCAAAAATAATAGCCGCTGTTCGAGATGCCCAAGCTGTGATTTTGCCGCAGACGACCGGAAGCGAACTTTCGCTCACAATGCAAAATCCGGCTATCAACCCCACCCGTTTTTATTTGATGGACAACAGGCTTTATTTAAGCCAGGGCACAGGCGGCGGTTCTGCTTTGACAACCGACGACGTCGAGGTTTCGAATTTAAGTTTTACTAAAATGATTAATGGAACGGATGTTGTTTCTATCAAGATTGCGATAACTTTAATATCTGCTTCCAGAAGCAACATTCATTCTTCTTTTGAGACAAGCGTGTCTTTGCGCCAATGAAATCTTTTTTTAAAGAACAACAAGGATATATAGCTTTAGTCGGCATATTGCTTTTAGGAGCAGGGATTTTAGTTGCTCTTTTATCGGTTGGCTTAAGCGTGGGCACAGGCACGAAAATGATCAGCCAGAGAGGTGTTTCTGAAAAGAGCTATTTTTTGGCAATGACCTGCGCTGAAGAAGCGCTTGGAAAATTATGGGCGAGTCCCGCGTATTCAGGCAACGAAGTTTTGGCTCAAGACGAGGGATTATGCGGAATTCTTGCTGTTGAAAATGTAGGAGGAAAAAAGATTGTCAAAACTTACGGAACGATTTCTGATTTGACTAGGCGCATGAAATTGACCATCAGCACAACCACGCCTCAGATTATCATTGAAAGATGGGAAGATATACCCAATTTTTAATTTTCAATTTACAATTAATGTTTTAATTATTTAATTTTTGATCCAATTGAAAATTAAATCATTGAAAATTCATTGAAAATTGGAAATTGCAAAATTGAAAATTATTTAAGACACAAGCTTTTACACTTTTACTATTTTGTTGTATAATTAAGTAAAAATATGTTTTCTCGTTTATTCAATCTTTTTAATAAATCCAATACCGGCGTTGGTCTTGATATTTCTGACAGATCAATTAAGGTTCTGGCTTTGAAAAAACAAGGCAATAGCCTGATTTTCGCAGAGGCGTTTGGTTATGCGACTATTGAAGAAGGCATTGTGGAAAACGGCAAAATTCTTGACGCCCAGAAATTAGGAGGAGCGCTGAAAGAAGCTTTTGAAAAAGCAGAGCCTCGTTCTATTCAAAATCGCAGAGTTTTATTGGCGATTCCGGAATCCAGAGCTTTTATCGATATTTACAGGGTTAGTGATACGCTTGATGGCAAGGAGCTTGAAGATAAAATCAGAGAGCTTTCTGCAGAATCTTTGCCTTTTGAGCCAGAGGCGCTCAATTTTGATTTTCGGGAAGTGGGGCGCGATGTCAATAAAAAAGAAAAAGAAATTTTGTTTGTGGCTTCGCCTCGCGAGGTTGTGGATAAGTATCTCGAAGCCCTAGAGAGCGCCGGACTAGAACCAGTTGTTTTTGATATCGAATCAGCAAGTTTGGTGCGAGCTTTAATTGAAAAAGAAAATAAGGATCAAAGTACCGCGATTCTTGATATGGGGGCGCGAACAACTAATTTGAGCATTGGCGAACGAGGAGAAATTCGGCTTAGCGCGACAATTCAGACAGGAGGAAATCATTTGACAGAAACGATTGCCAAAACTTTTAAATTATCTTTTGAGGATGCTGATAGATTAAAAATATCTTTGGGCGCAGAGGAGAAGATGGGCGAGAATAAGATTTTGTCAATTTTGGATGGTTTTTGTTCTCCGGTAATTGAAGAAATAAAAACGCAAATCGATTATTATCAGAATGCGACCGGCCGCAAAATCGAAGAGATGATTATTTGTGGTGGATCAAGTTTGATGGCGGGCATTGATGCTTGTTTAGAAAAAAAACTTGGCATGCGGATTAAAAGAGTCAATCCGTGGAAAAAGTGGAACATTGATATTGCATCAAAAAGTGGTAAAATAGATTTTAAGAAGGAAGATCCTATTCTTTTTTCCACTGTTATTGGCTTGGCATTGCGAGGCATTGATAAGAATGCGCAAGATGCCGGCATTAATTTGCTTGATTTTAAAGGTCAAAAACTTTAATTTGTTGCTGCTTTTGTTCCGAAGCCAAAATGGCTTTTTATAAGACGCAGAACGTTCCGTCTTATCGAGCAAAAGTTTTAATTTCAGGAGGATAAGGATAATTTCAAGATAATTCCCTGATATTTATTGATTCTTTCAATATTTCATTATCTTGGAGTCATCCGCAATCTAACCTGTAAGTCTTAATATGCGAAGAAATTCACAAGGTTTTACCTTAATAGAGTTGTTGATCGTAATTGGCATTATTGCTATTTTGGCTGCAATCGTGATCGTGGCAGTTAATCCAGCCAGGCAATTGGCGCAGGCTCGCAATGCTACCAGAAGCGCGAGCGTTAATACTGTTCTTAATGCCGTTACCCAAAACATCGCAGAAAATGGCAGTTTCGTTTGTGCCGCTGGCGTAATTCCTGCAAGTTCAACTCCCATAAGCAGCACCACAGGCGATTATAATATCTGTGCTTGCATTGTACCGACTTATGTTGCCGAAATGCCTTTTGATCCGTCAACTGGTCATTTTACCGATTGTACAGATTATACTACTGGCTACACGATTCTAAAAACCGCGGAAAATCGCGTAACCATTTCTGCTCCTTCAGCAGAATTAGGCCAGACCATCTCAGTCACTCGCTAACTTAATACGATATATCAGGGAAGAAAAACCCGCTTTCCGGCGGGTTTTTTGTTTTTAAGTAACGTGTTAAAATAGAATTAAATTAACGGAGGATGGACCTCCGGAAACTAAAATGCCAATTAAAAGACAACTATTAGCCAATAACGAAATTTATCATGTGATTATTAGAGGCGTTGCTGATTCGTTAATCTTTAACGATGAATCTGATTATTTTCGGGCGATTTTTTCACTTTATGAATTTAATACAACTAAACCAATAGAGATTAGGCAACAGAGAGAAAAACGGAAAATTATTAAAATGTACGGAGGTCTGTCCTCCGTTAATCGAGATTCATTTTTATTGGTGGAGATTTTGGCATTTTGTTTTATGCCGAATCATATTCATTTGCTTTTAAGACAAGTAAAGGATGAAGGAATCTCTAAATTTATGAGAAAATTTGGGACTGGCTATGCTGGTTATTTTAATAGGAAACACAGAAGAAAGGGCTATCTTTTTCAGGGTAGATTTCGAGCGATTCATATCGAAAACGATGCTCAATTAAAAGCTGTTTTTACTTATATTCATACGAACCCTATTTCTTTAATCGAAAACAGCTGGAAAACAAAAGGAACTTTAAATATCAAAGAAGCGATTCAGTTTCTTGAGGAAGAATATAAATGGTCAAGTTATTCGGATTATATCGGCAAGAAGAATTTTTTTTCAGTAACAAAGAGAGATTTTTTGCTCGAGTTGATGGGCAGTGAGGATATTTGTAAAGAGATGGTTGATGATTGGATAGAGGGCAAAAGAGTTAAAGGGTTTATAGACGTGGTTTTGGAGTAAAAGTTAAAATGTACGGAGGACGGACCTCCGTACATTTGAGTGAATTATCCACTTGGAGATTAAAAATTTATAGGTTAAAATAATCTTAGGACGATTAAAAAATCGCTGTATTTTAGTTTATAAGTTAGTGTCAATATAAATAAGCCGCGGTTAGCGTTTAGCCATTAGTTTTCGCATTAAACAATGAAAATTTTTCCTCACAAAATTGCTGTTATTTTTTCACTCGGAGCGATTGTTATTGGTTTAAGCTTGATGGCTAGAGCGCAAAATATTATTAAAAGCCCCAATTGGTCAATAGAAAATCTGGAAATCGATCTTATTAGTGAAGAAGCAAAAACTGCTAAAATTCAAGAAAGAAGTGATCCCGATATGCCTTCGCAAAGGACAATGTTTTCTAAAAATTTCAGAAACGACGACGGCACTTTTTCGCGCGAGGTTTTTATGGGCCCGATCAATTATCTTGACGATCAGAACCAGTGGCAACCTATTGATACCAGAATTGTGCGCTCGACTGATCCGGAATACGACTATATGAACGAAACCAACCTTTTTAAAACCTATTTCACGGTTGATCCTTTTGGCAATGCGCAAAATATTAAATATCAGATTGGCGATGCCTGGATGACTTTTCGATCATTATCTCAAGTTAAAAGTGAAAAGTTAAAAGTGCAAAATGAAGGAAATTCGAAACCAGAAATCAAGGAGTTGAATTTTGAAGAGCTGAAACAAAATTTCAAGGAAAAAAGAACGCGGAAGCTCTTGGGCCTTTTCCCGCGCTATGCACCCAAAGCAAAAGAATTGGGCTATGTATTATCCTTTCAGAAAAACAAGCTGCGCTACGCCAAGATTTTAGAAGCGACAACGAGCCAGGAAATGAGCATTGATTATTCAATTTATTCAATCCAGTTTTTAGAAGAGATGATTTTAACTGCTAATCAAGACATCAATGCTATTTCTCAAGAGGTAACTTTGTATAATGTTTATGCAAAACAGGCAGGCGATAGCATTAATTTTTATCATAAAACAACCAATCAGCAACTGTGGCATCTTGCTCCGCCAGTGATGTATGAATATTTTGCAAGGATGGACGCCGAAACCGGCAATGCTTCAAGATTTGAAAATGGCGGACTTCATTACGAAGCAACCTGTAAAAATCCTGACACAAAAATCGAAGAGTGCCAGGATTTAATGATTGCCAAAGTGATTGACAAAGAAGGCTTAGATTGGCTGAACGAAGCTGCGCGCGCCTATCCCGTGGTGATTGATTTGACTGCGAATTATGATTTTTCAACAACTACGAACCGCTGGGCATATGCTAAAGGATCAACCCAGTTTGCCAGCTCCACTGATTATGGCACCTATACTGCAACAACTTCTGATTATACGGCTGTCGCAACCAGCGATTCTTCCCGCTGGACAACGACGATCGCCACTTCAACCGGCCAATACGATTCCCAAATGTATGTCATCAAGATTAACGAAGTCACGTCTACAATTGCAAGCATTTATGCCCTGTGGACAGGATACGGCGACACGGGCGGAGCGTCATCGACAACTAGTTTGCAAGCCTGGAATAATGCTTCATCAACCTGGGTGCAATTATGGAGCACGACTTTCAGCACGACCACTGATCAAACTGGCTCAGGCACGATTTCAACCAATATCGCAAGCTACATTAACGCTTCTTCAAATTTTACATTTTTTGTCAGCACTTTAAAATCATCGTCATTATTCGCCAATGGCACTGCTTGTACGACAAGCACTCAATGTGTTTCTAATTATTGCGTTGATAGTTATTGCTGTAACACAACCTGCACCACTAATTGCCAATCGTGCAATGTTGCCGGCAGCTTGGGAACGTGTTCTAGCGTTACTGGTTGGGCCGAAGACGCAACTTGCACGCCAGCATGTTATGGGTGCAATGCCGGGATATGTTCATTTATAGCCAACGAGTCGCAAGATACCTATGTATCTCATACTTGTACAGCAACGCATTATAGATGCAATGGAAGCGGAAGTTGCCTGGCGCCTTGCCAATCAGGCACTTATTGCGTATCGATCAATATGGATTGCAACACTGATTGTGCGTGTAGCTGTGTAGGTTCATACGGAGGAGATGATACGAATTGTACAACACATTCTCTGGGCTATTGTGGAACGTGGCCAACAGCACAAATGTGTAAGTGCAAAGATTATCTATACTAATAGCCATGCAATCGAATAAAAAATATGCGGATGTCAGACGTCCGGGAGAACTTGAGTTTAGAATCAAGAATTAAGAATTAAGAATTAAGAATTATGAATCATCATTTTTAATCAATGCTTTAATTTTCAATTAAATTTTCAATTTTTAATACCTAGTCTAACTATGAAATACGATTTAGAAGAACGAACAGCCAAATTTGCCGAGGAAATCGTAGGGTTCTGTAAAGAGATTAAGCCGAATCATATTAATATATCTACCATTTCGCAGCTTATTAGATCTGGTACAAGTGTAGGTGCTAATTATTGCGAAGCAAACGGAGCAAGTTCTAAAAAAGATTTTAGAAACAAAATTTATATTTGCAAAAAAGAAGCTCAGGAGACAAAATATTGGTTAAGAATTTTATCTAAAGCTAATCCTGAAATTCGAGAGAAAGCCAAGATTTTTTGGAAAGAGGCTCAAGAATTAACTTTAATTTTTTCCAAAACAGTTTCTTCGCTAAATAAAAAAGATGAAGCATTAAAAATTAAGAAATTAAGGAATTGATTACCTGCCTGCCGCCTGCCTGACGGTAGTCAGGGTAGGCAGGGAAATTTAAAATTAGTAATTAGAAATTAAAAGTATGCGGATGTCAGATGTTCGGGAGAACAAAAATAGTATTTGGTATTTCGTATTTAGTATATGGAAAAGAAGAAAAATGGGGTCCTTCCTTATTTTCCCTCTTGACACCCTGTTTCTGAGGGTATACCATTATAGTATACTATGAGAAATGAGTATAATTCTAAAATTCAAATGATTCTTGACCTAGGAAAGAAATTTCCCCTGTTTAGTTTTGATACATTGGCGTCTATTGAGAAGAATAGAACCTATCTTAAGATTCTATTTGGGCGAGCCGTAAAGTCCAATAAAATTATTCGTTTAAAAAGGGGATTTTATGTAACTAGGGTATACATTGATGATATTCAAAAAAATCAGAATTTTACCTCATATCTAGAATTTTTAGCTAATAATATATATCAGCACTCTTATCTTAGCCTGGAATATGTCTTGTATAAACATAATATATTAACAGAAATTCCCATAAACTATACTTCAGTTACAGAAGATAAAACTGCGAGATTTAATAATCCGTTAGGAGTGTTTTTATATCATAAGATAAAAAAAGAATTATTCTGTGGATATTTTATGAAAGAAGAAGCTGGGTATTCTATAGCAGAAGCAACTAAAAGCAAAGCGCTTTTTGATTTTCTTTACTTAAGAAAGTTTTCTTTAATTAGTTTAAAAACTATTGACGAATTAAGGTTAAACTTAGGCGAATTTTCTCTGAATGAGATAAAAGAGTTTAGGCGATATGTTAAGCTCGAGAAATCTAAAAGAATGATCCAGATTTCTCAGTGGTTATTTAAATAATATGAAACTGACCAAAGCCTTCTTAAAAAGTCTATTGGAAAAATCTGATTCAGACAACAAAATTTTTAAAAGGAATATCTTAAAAGAATACCTTCAGGTTTTTGTTTTAGATTTTATATATTCTCATCCGGAATATAGCAATCTTGTTTTTTATGGCGGATCTTGTTTGTCGCATTGTTTTGGCTTGCCCAGACTTTCAGAAGACCTTGACTTTGCGGATATTGATAGAAAAATTAACAAAACCGAGCTCATTAAAGACCTAAAGATATATTTTGACGGAAACACTGATATGAAAGTGACGATTAAGCCTCAAAAATTTAGAATCTATTTAATGTTTCCGATACTTAGAGAACTTTTCCTCTCTAGCCATAGCGAATCGGATAAATTATTGCTAAAAATAGAGATTTTTTCAGATTTTGATTTTTGTTCAGAATATAAAATAGAAGCCATGCCGCTTTTTAAATATAACAAGTCAATTCTCATCAAAACCTTTGATTTAAATACCTTAATGGCGACTAAAATTAGGGCTATACTATACCGACATTGGAAAACAATAAATAAAGATGGAAAAGTTTTAATCAGAGTTAAGGGGAGAGACTATTTCGATTTAATATGGTATCTGGAAAAAAATATCAAACCAAATTTTAGCTGTTTTTCGGAATTTAAAAGTTTTGACGACTTGAAAGCGGAATTATTAAAAATAATAGAAAAAGTAGATAAAAAAAGTATTCAGCTTGATTTGGAGGCGTTTATTAAAGATGGTATTTTTGTAAAAAACTTTAGCGATAACTTTAAATATATTTTAACAAGAAAGATAGGGGAAGTTTTTTAAAAGATAAGAGCCTTGTATTAAAAAATTAATTGGGGATAAAGCTTTCCGGAGGTCCGACCTCCGTAAAAAACTTAGATGGATCAGCAGTTGAGAAAATTTATTAATGTGGTTTCGATCTTTGCCATTTTTCTTGGCTTAATTTTAATCGGCCATACTTTTATTGATTTAAAAAGCGCAGTCGGTTATAAAAAAGCGCTTGATGAAGTGGCAAAAGAAATCACAGCGCATCCCCGCTTGGCGCATCAATCTTTGAACAGCAATTATGTGAAGATGACCATTACTTACGCTTTAAATAACTGGCCGACTTTTACGGCCGGCCCTTCTGATAACGGCTCTACCAGTACCGCGGCAATAGATGTTGATACTAACGTGACTTTTTTAGCAACTTCAACTGATACAGACGGCAACGATTGGAAATTAATTGTTTGTTCAACTTCGTCTGCTCCGACTGCTTCAACTTCAACGCCGACTTGCGCCGGAGGCGCGGGAAATTTATGGTGCGTTTCATCATCCTGGGCTTCATCAACAGTTGGCAGTTCCTGCACTTACTCTGCGACGACATCCAATGCCGAAGCGAATAATTGGTGGGCTTTTGCTTGCGACAACTATCAGTATAATCCTTTGTGCTCGACATCGTCTCAAGGCACAGGCGCTAATGGTTCGCCGTTTAGCGTCAATCACCGGCCGTCTTTTACCGCTAAAAATGCTTTGCCTAATCCAGTCAGCGCAGGTGCAACGATTACATTTTCCGCGAGTTCCACTGATTCTGATGTGGCGGTCGCAACAGATACTGTGAAACTTTTTGTCTGCAAAGCGGCTGACGCGACTTCATCTGGTTGCGGAGCCGGAGGCACTTGGGCAACTTCAAGCTTAACTACTTCCAATCCTTCGGCAACGACAAGCGCTCCTGTGGCAGTAGGCAGCCAAACCTATTATGCTTATATTTTTGATAATCATAATTTAGGCGCGGCAGCCACAGTCAATGGCACTTCCTCAACATTCACCATTTCCAATGCTACGCCGACCGTATCGACAGTTATCATCAATTCAGCTACTTCTTCTATTAATCTGACTGAAAATTCAACGACCACAGTGACAGTAACAGCTACAGTAGAAGACACCAATGGCTGCGGAGATATTGCGACAACCACGCTTAAATTTTATAGATCTGCCAAAGGCAGCTCTTGTTCTGCAGATGAAAACGATTGTTATTCTTCAAGTTGTGCCCAAGATGGCGGATCGTGCGCAGGAGGAACGGATACGGTTGCGACTTATACCTGCCTTGCCAATCTTTGGTATTATGCTGATCCGACTGATGTGGGTACTGTTTATGCTGACCAAAACTGGGTAGCGCTGGTAACGAGCCAAGACGCAGCCACAGCTTCTCATTTCGCATCAAGCACCATTGAAGTTAATTCTTTACTCGCTTTTGATGTTTCTAGTCCAATTGCTTATGGCTCGCTTAGCTTTGGTGCCACTTCCGGCCAGGCAACCTCAACGCTTACCAATACCGGCAATATCCGGCTTTATGCTCAGGTTTCCGGGACAAATATGACATGTTCCTCAGGTTCGATTACTGTCGGCCAGCAGCATTATTCAATGACCGGTGGTTTTGACTGGTCATCAGGCACAACGCTTTCCGGAAGCGCGGCAACAACGACTATTGATTTGGTTCAGCGGACAACAACCATTACCACCGACGATATTTATTGGAAACTTCAGGCGCCAGCAAGCTTAGCTGGTGGAACTTGTTCCGGCCAAAACACTTTTACGGCGGTTTTGGGAAAGGCGCCTACAGGCGTAACTTGTACATTGGCTTCAGAATGCGCGTCTGGTTTTTGTGTTGACGGATATTGCTGCAACAACGCATGCGCTGGGACGCCATGTTCGATCTGCGATGCTAACTCTAATTTAGGCGCAGGCACTTGCGGTTATGTTAATTCGGCCATAGATCCGAATAGCGAATGCGGAACTACTGGTTGCGGCAATGATGTTTGCTCCGGCACAAGCGCTTCCTGCGGTTACTACTCTGATAATGCAGAACATAATTGCACCACTGCTTGTACGACTTGCAACGGCGCCACATCGGCAACTTGCGTTAATATGGCAATTAACACGCAAGATGCTCAAGGTTCAAATGTTTGCACTGCAGATTGCAAGAAATGTTCTTCTGGAAGCTGCGTGAATCAATCACAAGGAGAAGATTTGTTTAGCGACTGCGATACTATAAGTAATTGCAACAGTGGTGTTTGCAATAGTTCTGGCGCATGCGACTGGTATACTTCAGGAGATGGTGGCTGTCCATTGTGCCATACTTGCGAAGGTGCTACGAGCATAAGTTGTGTTCATGTGACAGATAATACTCCAGGCAACGGTTGTACGGCAACACATGAAGTGTGCGTTAGTGGGAGTTGCGTGAAACCTTGTAGTGCTAGTACGGTCTGCATCATAGCGAGTGGAGCTTGTTCTAGTAATTGCTTAACAAATTATTGTAGTTGTCATGGAGGAAGAACGGAGAGCTGTGGTGGCACCGTACAGACCTGTGCTTATGGTTCATCTACTTATTGTGATTGTCATATTTATGAATTTTAATCTATGATAATGACTCATGTTGATTATGAGATAGGGAAATTTTACGATTTTACAACGTTACAACATTTAATGTATGGAGAATGGGGTCAACTCTATTTTTTCTTTGTTGTTTTATAATACATATCTGGCTAGACCATTAAGAATTACCGTTGCCAACTTACCTTTCCATGTCATTGATAGAGGAAATAACAAACAAACAGTTTTTCATAAAGAGGAAGATTTTGTCTATTTTCTTGAGTTACTGAAAAGATACAAGAAAGAGCTGAAATTCAAACTTTATCATTTCTGTCTAATGTCAAACCATATCCATTTTGTAATGGAACCCACGATTGATGGTAGTTTGCCAAAGATTATGATGCGATTGACATTGGCTTATTCTTCTTATTTTAATAAAAAGTATAAAGGAGTAGGGCATGTGTGGCAGGGGAGATACAAAAGCTCGTTAATTGATAAAGATAATTATTTTATCTGGTGCGGTTTATATGTCGAATTAAATCCTGTAAGAGCGAAGTTGGTAGAAAAGCTAGAAGATTGGCAATGGTCAAGTTATGCGTTTTATATTTCTAGGAAGGTTCATTCTTTAATCAGGGCGATAATTGATATTGATCCTTACTACTTGGAATTAGGG
>Ga0315286_10006324_pt1 | contig 11531 bp, 10 predicted proteins | sample YL17G10_0_MG_FD_205038 | JGI IMG/M metagenome (GOLD analysis project Ga0315286, IMG submission 205038) | Sediment microbial communities from Yellowstone Lake, YNP, Wyoming, USA - YL17G10_0 | ecosystem: Environmental > Aquatic > Freshwater > Lake > Sediment | place: USA: Wyoming | collected... | reverse complement strand
GAAAAAGCCATTTACGGATCCGAAGGGAAGGAATTTGTCGAGACGTGGGTAAAGCAAATCCGCCGTGCGCCTGAAAACCGCGTATGGCGCACGCGTTTTTATCACGCGGTCGGCGCGTTCGTTTTGGAACAGGGGAGTAAGAAACTCGAGGAAAAGGTCTCGGGGATGGATGCCGTCGCACGCACCGAATATCTCGCGTTGGCGCACGCGACCCGCTTCCGGCATATTGAAAATCGGATCCGCGCCGTCTCGAAGGAATTAGGCCTGTTTGTGCGCATGCAGGAATCATCGCCTAAGCGCACCCGGAAGCAAGAACGAAAAGTCGCCAAAGTCCACGAGGAAGAACGCCGGAAACTGGAGGAGATGCGCCGCCGGCTGGCGGCCTAGGCCCTTTTTTGCTATTATCGGAAAAGCTTTTTCTATGACTCCTATCCGTGGACATCACCATCGGGCCCATGTGGTACCGATTACCGCACCCTCCTTTCCGACACTTCCGCGGCCGCAAATTTTCCGGAAGATCGCGTATACGTTTGTCGCGCTTGCGGTCATCGTCCTGGTGGGTGTTTTGTGGTTGTCGTCCGTGAGGGCGGACGTGACGGTGACGGTCAAGAAAACGCCCATTAAGCTCGATGGTTCGGTGGAATTGGCCAAGACGCCGCAGACCGGTCAGATCCCCGGGCGCGTGATTGAGGGCGTCTATGAAAAAATCCAACAGTTTGATGTGAACGCGTTATTGGCGGAGGCCGCTTCGAGCACTGCCTCATCGACACGGGTTTCGGCGCCCGGACCGGCACTCGCTCCCGCCGCGGCCGTGACGGACGAATCGGTGCGGGCCAAAGGCACGGTGCGCATCATAAACAAATATTCCCGTTCACAAACGTTGGTCAAGACCACCCGCTTGCTGACCGCGGACAAAAAGTTGTACCGCATCGACCGGACGATCGTGGTGCCTTCCGGCGGCGAAGTCAGCGTGTCGGCGTATGCGGATCAGCTTGGCTCGTCGTACGTCATCGGCCCGACGAAGTTCACGATTCCCGGATTGTACGTGGATCTCCAAAAATACATTTACGCGGTTTCCGATGCGGCGTTTACCGGCGCTCCGGAAAAGGCTCCGGCGAATGCACCCGCGCCTCCGCCGGCGGTTGTCCAAAAGCCCGCAGCCAGCAAGACCGGAGCGATCGTCACGGGAACGGTTTTGGACTTGGCACAGAAGCGACTGACCGATGCGGTTTTAGACCAGGCGAAAAAGGCTTTGGCCGCCGAAATGGCGGATCCAAAACTCGGTGAAGTCGTCTATCAGGTCAAGTTGTTGGAAAAAAAGAACAGTGTCACCGTGGGACAGACGGCGGACACCTTCCTTGCCTCGATCAAACTGGACGTGACCGCCGCGTATTATTCCAAAGAGGATATGCTGTCGTTGATCCGTTCCAAGCTGACGGAAAAGGTTCCGGAAGGGCGTGATTTTATTCCGTTCGATGAGAACGCGGTGGCCTATTCCTTAGAAGCCGCGGATATCAAAGCGGAAACGGCGACGATCCACGTGATCGCTTCCGCGGGATACCGGTTGAATGCCGCCGGTCCGGGATTGCAGAAAAACACGATTGCGGGCAAATCAAAGGATGAAGCCGTCACGATTCTCAAGGCCGTCGATGGCGTGGAGAATGTGGATATCAAAATTACCCCGAGCTGGCTGGGACGGATCCCTAGTCTGAAAGACCACATCAACATCACCATCCAATAAGCGGGATCACGGGTTCTATCGGAATCACGGGTCCTGCCACGGCTCACACTTTTTGCGAATTCACTAACGCGTTCATCCGCGAGAAAGTGTTCGCCGTGTCACCCGTGATGATCCGACCCCATCTCCTTACGAAGGAGAGGGGGTAGGGGGTGAGGTAGCGCTGCTTGCTTTTTCGTTTTTTTTGATTCATGATGCGTAAGCAAAACCCTATGGAATATCCCATCGAAATCCGCCGGCACAGCGCGGCGCATGTGCTTGCCGCGGCCGTGCACCAGCTGTTTCCGGAGGCGAAATTCGGCGTCGGTCCGGTCGTGGAAAACGGATTTTATTACGACATCGACATCGGCCGTCCCGTCACGGAGGAAGATTTGAAGGCGCTTGAAAAGGCGATGCGGTCGGTTGCGGGAAAGAATCCGGCGTTTGTCCGGGAAGAATTGCCGATCGACGACGCGATCGCGTTGTTTAAGGAATTGAAACAGCCGTACAAGGTCGAGCTTTTGAATGATTTGAAGACAAAGGGAACGACAAAAGTCAGCGCGGAAGAGGCGCAGGATATTGATCCGCAAAATGTCGGCACGGTGACGATCTACCGGACCGGAGAGTTCGTCGACTTGTGCCGCGGGCCGCATGTCACGGAGGCGAAAGACATCGGCGCGTGGAAATTGAATAAAGTGTCCGGCGCGTATTGGCGCGGGAACCAGGAGAATGCGCAGATGCAGCGGATTTACGGATTGTGTTTTGCCACGAAAAAAGAATTGGATGATTTCGAGACCATGATGGTGGAGGCGGAAAAGCGCGACCACCGCAAACTCGGCGCGGAACTCGACTTGTTCAGTTTTTCGCCGCTGGTCGGTTCGGGTTTGCCGTTGTTTTCGCCACGGGGCACGGTCCTGCGGCAATTGCTGACCGATTTCGTGTGGGAGCTCATGCAGCCGTACCATTACGAACGCGTCTGGATTCCGCACTTGGCAAAATCCGATTTGTACAAGACGTCCGGGCACTTGGAAAAATTCGAAGACGATTTGTTTTACGTGTCGAGCAAAAAAACGGACGAGCAATTCGTGCTAAAACCGATGAATTGTCCGCATCATACGCAGATTTACGCGTCCAAGCCGCGGTCGTATCGCGATCTGCCTCTGCGTTACAGCGAGGTGACGACGGTCTATCGTGACGAGAATACCGGACAGCTCCAGGGTCTTTCGCGCGTGCGCTCGATCACGCAGGACGATGCGCACGTGTTTTGCCGCGAGGATCAGATCAAGGAAGAGATTTTGGCGATGTACCGGATCATCGAGGGATTTTATGAAGCGTTCCGCATGCCGTTGCGCGCGCGGTTGAGCACGCATGACGCGGCGAAACCGGAAAAGTTTTTGGGCGGCGAGGATGTGTGGGAGCGCGCCGAAAAGACGCTGGCCGGGGTGATGGAAGAGGTCGGGCGTGAAATAGAGATCGGCCCGGGCGAAGCGGCGTTTTACGGACCCAAACTTGATTTTATCGCCAAAGACGCGATCGGACGCGAATGGCAGCTTGCCACGATCCAGCTGGATTTCAATCTGCCGGAACGGTTCGGGTTGGAATATATGACGGCGGAGGGAACCAAAGAACGGCCGGTCATGATCCACCGTGCGATCCTCGGATCGGTTGAGCGCTTTATGGGGATCGCGATCGAACATTTTGCCGGCGCGTTCCCGTTGTGGCTGGCGCCGGTGCAGGTCGCGATTTTGCCGGTGGCGGACCGCCACGTGGCGTTTGCGAATGAATTGATGACAGAGCTCGCGGCCGCGGGTTTGCGGACGATCGTTGACGATTCGATCGAATCGGTCGGGAAAAAGATCCGCACCGCCGAGAAGATGAAATATCCGCGCATGCTGGTCGTGGGCGACACGGAAGCGGGCGGGGGAGACCTGACCGTGCGCATCCGCGGGGAGAAAGAGCAGAAGGCCATGGCGAAAGAGGCGTTTATCAAAGCGTGTCTCGCGCAGATCAAGAAACACGAATAAGATCAGATAAGGGCAAATACAAAATCCTCCGCCTCAGGCGGAGGATTTTTTGTTTCGGTTACGAGGCTTTCTTGATCCGTTCTTCGACCGAAGCCGCTTCGGCGACGCGCGCCGCCTGTTTTTTCGCTTCCAGAATTTTCACGAGCCGGCCTTTGAGCGTTTGGACTTCGCGGAAATTCGTCAGCCATTCTTTGTACGCATCCGTTCTTTCCAGTTCCTTCATGCGGGCCGGGCGTTCCTGGCGGAAGATGCGGAGATTGGCGGCGGCCTTGTCAAACGAGGGGATGATCAGTTTCTTGACCAGATCTTTTGACCGGTCGATGTCCCCGCCTTGTTTGATCGCCGCCTCGAGCAACCGGCGGTACTGGTCCGCGGCGCCCAGACCCGCTTCCACCAGCTTGACGCCTTCCTTCGTTTCCGACGACTTCTTTTCGACTTCCTGTTTTGCTTCGGCTGTTTCCTCTTCTTCGGTTTTCGCCTCCATCATCGGCGCCCGCTCTGCCTCTTTCAGCTTCACGTTGATTTGGCCACGCAGCGTTCCGATTTTTTTGTAGAGTTTCATGATCTGCGGGCTGTTCAGTTCTTCCGGTTCCTTGAAGGTCCGTTCCAGCTTCGCGTTCACCGATTCCAGCTGCGCCTGGACCGCGGTCAGATCATATTGTTTCTTTTCCATCTCGTCGGAAATATTTTCGAGCGCCGTCTGAATCACCAGGAGTTCCGCGCGCTCGGACATGCCTTTCTTCTTCGGCGCTTTTTCCATTTCCGCGTGTTTCGTCATGTCCTCCGCGCGGTCGGCGATTTTTTCCGCGGTGTGTTCGGCGAGCGTCAGCGCTTCGCTGGCTTTGAGGCGCAGGTTGGCGAGGTTGGGCGCGTCTTTTTCTTTGAGCGTGTCAAAGACCCGGCGCACGTGGCGCAGACGGTCTTCGACCACGGTCAGGTCGAACTGTTTCTTTTTCATGTCCTCGACCAGGTATTCCGATTCGGTGAGGACGTCCAGCATCATTTCGCGCGCCTTTTCGATGTCCTTTTCTTTCGCGAGCGGATAGGTTTCGATCACCATGTCCGGCGTGATCTCTTCGCCCTCTTCTTCCATGACCGCGTGTTTGGTCATGTCCGGCGCCGCCTCCTCTCTGATCAATTGTTCCCGCATGCGGCCCATTTCTTCCTGAACGTTTTTGAACGACCGCATGTCCTGCAACTCCGGATAATCGTCAAAATAAACCGTTAATCCTTCTTCGAGCTTCGAAAGGTCTTGCCCGAGTTTTGTCAGGTCCGCCTGCGGCGCGTTGAACCGCTTTTTCATCTTCTTCGCCTGCGTGTCGAAGCGCGTCAGCATTTCCTTGGCGTCTTTCACTTCTTCAAAAATCTTGAAGCCTTTGTCCGTGACAAGGTTTTCGATTTTCTTCATGGAAAATCCTTCCCCCTTCATCATCTCCGATCCCTGCCGCAGGGAGAGCTCGCCAAGTTCTTCTTCCGTTTTTGCGGATTCACGCGCGCCTTTCAGGATCGGACGTTCGGCTTCCGGGATTCCGAGTTCGCCGCCGCCTGGGCGCAAGAGAACGCCACCCGGTACCGGGGCTCGTACTCTTCGTGCCTCGATTTTGCGCACCGTGCGGGATGCCCGCGCCGCTCCTTCCGTGATGCCGGATTTCATCTTCATGTCTTTTTCCCACTGGCTCGTCGTGGTTTCCGCCGCTTCCCATTTGGCCAGCAGCCGTTCTTTGGAGCTGAACGTCCGGCGCAACCATCCACTGACGCGGCCCGTAAAGGTGGGCGCTTCTTTTGCCGTCATGCCCGGCTTGGGCCATAGGTTGTACTGATCATGGATTCCTTCGGCCAGTTTATGCATGTCGAACTTGGCTTTGTGGTATGCCTCGATCGCGTTCCGATTTTCTTCGGTCCGCGGTCCTTTAGTGGCGCGCTCTTCGGCGCTGATAGCTTCGTCCAACTGTTCGCGCAACGCGTCCAGTTCGATGGCCAGGGATTCGTCCCGGGTCTCCTTCATCTGGTCACGCATGGCGTAAAACTGGTCGGCGATCTGCTGGGCATTCTTCATCGCCTTTTCCGGCGTGATCCGGGGAGCCATCCCTTCCCGGATGGTTTTCAAACGCGACGCCTCTTCGGCCGCCATTGCGGCTTCGGCTGCTTTAGTCATGGCTTCCAAGGATTTCAAGCGGCGTTCGGGTATCTTTTTCCGTTCAGGCCGCTCGGCAGGAGCGCGTTCCGTTCTGGAAAGGGCAAGTTCGCGTGGCATAGATATGTGGAGACAAAAACAAAGAAAAAATAACTTTCGATTGGCCATTATTATAGCGCAATAAAGCTATTAAACCAACCTGTTGATAAGTCTAAACGAAAACCCTCCGATGTTCTCGGAGGGTTCTATCGTTTTTTATGCGTTGACCAGTTTTGCGAACACGGCCGGATGATTTTGAGCGAGTTCGGCCAGGACTTTGCGGTCCAGGGCGATATGGCGCTTTTTGAGATCGGCCATGAAGCTCGAATACTTCGTGCCGAGCAAGCGGACCGCGGCATTGATGCGGATCTGCTGGAGCGCGCGGTTGTCGCGTTTCTTGAGCTTGCGGTCGCGGTATGCGTTGACTCCGGCTTTGACGGCCGCAATCTTCGCAACGGTGATTTTGCTTTTGCGCCCCCACATCATTCCTTTTGTGCGGGCCAATATGTTCTTCCGGCGTTTGATGCGGTGTGTCCCGCGTTTGACTCTAGGCATAATGGGAAGCTTCTTAGGCGTTAGCTTATCAGCTTCTTAGGACGAACCTAAGAAGCTAATAAGCTAGTTATTCGGCATGAGGGACTTAAGGCTGCGGGCATAGACGGCCGAAACAGATTGGTCCCGGCGCTTTTTGCGCGTGATCGTTCCGCGGTCGCGGCTGTTGAAGTGGTTTTGTCCGCCATGGCGCTTGATCAGCTTTCCGGTCTTGGTCAGCTTGATGCGCTTGGAAACGGTTTTGTGGGTTTTTAGTTTCATAGAGGTTAGGATTTTCTTCCGACAATGGTCGAAACGTTTCCGCCTGCGCGGGTGATCGGCTGTTCGACGGAGAGAGGATAAGTCTGTTCGATTTTTTTCAGGAATTCCTGGATGCGCCGCGTGGCGAAATCGCCGTGTTCTTTCTCGCGGCCGCGCAGCATGATTTCGATTTTGAGCTTGTCGCCGTCCGCCAGGAATTCTTTGGCTTGATCCACGCGGATATCTTCGTCATGCGCGCCCATTTTGACGGAAAGGCGGATGCCTTTTACGTCGACTTTTTTGGCGCGCGCCTTTTGGATGCGCTGCTCTTTTTCTTTTTGGTATTTAAATTGGCCAAAGTCCAGGAATTTGCACACCGGCGGCGTTTCTTTCGGCGACACTTCCACCAGGTCGTATCCGCGTTCCCGTGCCGTGGCGATCGCCTGCGCCGTGGGAATGACCCCGAGGAATTTTCCTTCCTCGTCGATCACGCGGACTTCGGGGACGAGAATCGCCTCGTTGTTCCGATAAACCAGTCCTTCTTCTTTTTTCTGATAGCCGCCTCGGCGGCGATGGTGGATTCTCATTTTTTTATTAATGTCTGGATACCCTTCGCTAAAGCTACGAGTACCACACTTCGCAAAATCTTTTTGGCCGAAGGCCACACGAAGCTTTAGCGAAGTGTGGTGGAGATGGGGGGTATCGCACCCCCGTCCGAATAGACTTCCCAACGTTTTCTTTCACAAGCGTGGTCCGCTCTTCTGTCTTGCGACAGGTGTCGCGCGCGCGGATATGAACGGACGAGGGCGCGCGTGCCAAGTTCTCAAGCCGGTCTCCCGCATCGGAGAACGCATTGCGGGACAAGTTTCAGTATATGACGATCGGTCCTGTCTGCTGAAGCGCCGGACAGGGGATCGGACCGGACAAACCCGCTGTTAGGCGAGGGCCGGAGCAAAGCTCGGAACGCGGAACGCCGAAGCGATCGCATTCTTCACTTTGGAAATGACGTTGGCAGTTGTCATGTGTTGGCTGTTTTTACGTGCGAACCAACGCGCACGGCTTGCAAACGATGAAAAGGTCTTTCGTCGATGCTTATTCATCCCCTCGACGGATCTGACGTTCGATATCCCGTTCTTTGAGTTTTTCGCGTTTGTCAGCGGCTTTTTTGCCGTGGCATACGCCAAACGAGATCTTGATGCGTCGGCCCGAAGGATACAATGAAAACGGTACCAGCGTCAAGCCTTTCAGCTGGGTTTTGCCCGCCAAATAAGCCAATTCCTTTTGGTGGACCAGGATTTTGCGCGAATGGGTCGGGTCATAGCCTTCGATCCGCGCCTGTTTGCTGTACGGCGCGATATGGGCGCCAATGAGCCATAATTCGCCGCGGAATACCTGGAGATAGGTGCCGGCGAGCTTGGCGCCGCCTTCACGGATCGCCTTGACTTCGTCTCCAGTCAACGACAAACCCCCCTCGAATTTTTCGAGGACTTCGTAGTCGTGGAACGCCTTTTTGTTTTCCGCGTAGGGCTTCATGTGGCCATGGTACTGAAACCCCGGGGTATTGACAAAGGCGGGAATTTGTGGTTGAATACCGCCGCGTCCTTGGTTCCCGAGCGAAGCGGGGCCTAAAACGGACGGAAGAGCCGTGCCACTCCCTGCCCGCCGAACGCGGTTGGGGCTTCGCAGAGTTCTCGTTGCTTTGCAGGGTCAGAAGCAGCGAGTACAGGCACAAGGGCCGCCAGCCCTGCTCGGCCCGTGTCCCGCGCACCTTTCGCGTGGGGCCGGGTATTGCTTCGGCAGAGGGTCGTTGAAGGTGCGGGTTCGGCCGTGTCTTCTGAAGAGCGCTGACCCGCTCGAGACCCTCTTGTTCATTTCATTTCCGGGGCGGTGATTAAAAACTCTTGCGGTTATGCCGCTCGTATTCAAAATACGTGCGCCCCGGGTCATTTCTTCCGCTGCACTGCGCGGCGTTCTGCCTCTCTGCGATTACATCAATGAGGGGCTTTTGTTTTTCCTGTTGCCTGCCGCGTGTTATTCTACGGTCATGCCAAAACCATCGGCCATGGCGCCGCAACGCATTTCCATTACCACGGGGACGATCCTGCGCATCATCGCGATCCTGATCACCGTCGGCGTGCTCTGGATCATCCGTGATATTCTATTATACATCTTTATCGCCGTGCTTCTGGCGGCGCTTTTGTATCCGCTCGCGCGGTGGGCCAAAGCGCACCGGATCCCGCGTGCGCTCGCCATCCTCGTCGCTTATCTTTTCATCCTCGGCGTGCTCACGCTCATTTTTTCGTTGCTGATTCCGGCGATTATCGATCAGATCCGTTTGCTCGGCGAGACACAGGGAAAAACTTGGCAATGGGTTTCGGATTCGCTTACGAGCGCGAAGGGACTCTTGCTTAAATACGGCGTATCGGCCGGTGTCCAATCCGGGGTGAGCGGCGTCCTCGCGCAGCTGCAGGACGCGTTCACCAACGTCTTCGGCATCATCACGAATATTTTTGGCGGGATCATCGGTCTGTTTATCGTGCTTGTCTTGTCGTTTTATATTATTGCGGAAGATTCGGCGATCCTGCACTTGTTCCGCGACATCATCCCGCCGTCGTACCAGGAATTTGCCGCGAATCTCACGCACCGTGTGATCGAGAAGCTCGGGTTTTGGCTGCGCGGTCAGTTGTTCCTCGGCACGGTCATGGGCGTCCTTTATTTTATCGGCTATACCCTGGTGGGGATTCCTTATGCATTGTTGCTTGCGATTATCGGCGGCCTTTTGGAATTCGTCCCGTTCGTCGGCCCGTTTATCGCGGGGACGGCCGCGGTGCTCCTGGCTTTTACGGACGCGCCGTGGCGAGCCCTGGTGGCGTTTGGCGTTATCATCCTGATCCAGCAACTGGAAAATAATTTGCTCGTGCCGCGCGTCATGAAAAAGTTCGTCGGATTGAATCCGGTGGTGGCGATCTGCGCGTTCCTGATCGGCGGCAAACTGTTCGGCGTGGTCGGCGCGATTTTCGCGATTCCGCTGGCGACCGCCGCGTCCGTGGCATTTATGGAGTGGTTGGCCTATCGCCGCGAGGTGCAGAAATAAAATATGGAGTATCAAAATCTGGCGGCGCGGCCGGATGCGTCACAATTGCGGAAGCGAAAGGGGAAGAACGCGATGCTCTTTTTGATCATCGAGATCGCGGTCGGCGTTTTGATCCTCGGCGCGCTTTTGTTTGTCCTGACCCGCACCGGCCTTTTGCGTTATCCGGGCTCCTCATTATTTTATCAGCCGCCCGTGCCTTCGCGTATCGTCCAGACCTCGTCCGTCCTGACTCCGGACGATCTTGCTAATTTGATGGAGAACCGTGAGCCGGAAATCAAGACGCCGATCGAAACAACCTATGTAACCGAACAGGAATTGACCTCTGCGTTCCGCGGGATCGTTCGACCCGTCCTCTCGCAATCGGGGCTCGGGTCGAGCTTGCTCCAAGTCGCGGTTTTACCGGGTCAGGTCGAGGTGGTGGCACGCGTGACAAAATCATTTTTGCATTTTGACCTGCTGATGCGCGCCCGCATCGTGACCGACGGGATCACCGTGCGTTTTGATCCTACGCGGCTTCAGATCGGCCAATGGCAGGTTTCCCGTCCGGTGTTCAACTGGCTTTTGCGGCAACTGTCCGGCCGTGATCTTGATTCGCTCGCATTTACGTTCCGCAACCGCCTTCGTTCCATTATGGTCAGCCCCGGACGCATAGACATCACATTTGACGAATCGCCGGTTTCCCCATGAGTATTCTTTTATTCCGTCTCCTGTCATGGATCACGGGGATCCTCGCGTTTATCGCGGCGACGTGGCAATGGAGCCGGCCATTGGACTATCCGTGGCCGCTCGTCATTTTTTTGGCGTGGGACGCGTTCGCGCTCGCGTTGACGGTGTGGCGCCGGCTTCCCTGGCGCGAAGCGCTTGAAAAAACCGTTCCGTCTTTGCTTGCGCTCGCGGCGATCGCCCTCCGGTTTTTGCTGGCAGAGACCGCCCTGGAGCGTTGGACCTTGACGGTTTTGTTCGTCCTCATCCCGTTTTTGGTCTTGGAATTGTTGTTTTTGCTCTCGTTCGCGCCGGCACGTTATCCGGTAAACGGACTTTCCCGCCTGAACATCGCGCTTTTGCCGGTCGGCGCGTTTTTCTTGGGCGCAGCGCTTAACGGACTGAACGTGTTCCTGCGCCTGCCGTTCTGGGTCACGCTTGCCGCGTTTATCCCGTTTGTCGGACTTGGATTTTATCTGACGGCTCATCCGAGCGCGGACTACCGGCACCGGTGGCGATGGACGTTTTTTGGAGGCGTGATCGGCCTTCACGCGGGATTGATCGGGCTCTTATTGCCGGTCGGCATGCTGGTTCACGGAGCCGTCGCTTCATTCCTGGTCGGTTTTCCTCTCCGTGTCCGGCGGTATGCCTATCCGCCGCGGCCCTCGCGTCGTCTGGCGTGGGGCGAAGGCATCGCGGCGGTCGTTCTGCTGGCGGGTATTTTATTATCTTCACGATGGGCGTAAGGTGGGGCGTACGTCTATGAAGGACCAAACCCTGATGAAACACGCTTTGACTGCCGCGGCGTTCGCGTTATCCGGCGTGGTCGGCGGTGCGGTCGCCGGTTGGCTGGTTGTGACGTTCGCGGTCGCGCCGCAGTTGTCGCGTCTGGAGGCACGGTTGTCCCATGTCGTGTCCACGAGCACCACGCCGCAAGTCCAGGTCGTGCCGATCGAACACCGGGCGGTATCGCCCTTGTATCCGTCGGTTTTTGTCTCGCGTCGGTTATCTTCGGTTTTGCCGATCGTG
>Ga0315286_10006323_pt1 | contig 11532 bp, 6 predicted proteins | sample YL17G10_0_MG_FD_205038 | JGI IMG/M metagenome (GOLD analysis project Ga0315286, IMG submission 205038) | Sediment microbial communities from Yellowstone Lake, YNP, Wyoming, USA - YL17G10_0 | ecosystem: Environmental > Aquatic > Freshwater > Lake > Sediment | place: USA: Wyoming | collected... | reverse complement strand
TGGCGAGATTCTTGTGGGGCAGGGTGGCTCCCACGTAGAGGAGAAATCTGTCCGGAAGTTCGAAGGACTCCCTGCTCCCTGCAGCGTAGCCTTGCGGCAAATCACCTTCTTCCTGGAAGCGGTCATCCAGAGATTCATGAATGACCCGGATCTTCTCGGGCGATATGCAGAAAAAGCTCTCGACCTCTCGTCTCGTAGCCTGGGAAACCGCCACGACGGCCCGGGCACGGTGCAAGGCGTACCGGTAAGCCAGAGAATAATAGACCCGGTACCCGATCCGCAAGGGCAGGGGCCTCCGGCCGGCAAGGGCAGGAACCCGCAGAGGCTGGAGATCGTGAACGGTCACGACGGAAGGCACGCCGTGGAAAAGGGGCAATACCGGGAAGTGGGCGTGCCACAGGTCGATCTTGATCCGCCTGACATCCAGAGACATGCCGAGGAGGGAGCCCATGGAAATGGGCAGATGGGGAACCCGCAGGTACGCGACATTCGAGCCTTGGGGCAACGGCCCGGCATAGTCCTGCCGCAGAAAAACCCAATACTGGTTTTCCGGGTCCGATGGAATCAGATGACGCAGGAGGTTGTAGCTGTAACGGCCGATCCCGGTCAGCTCGTTCTCCATGTATCTCGCATCGATTCCGATTCGTGCCATGGTCCGGACACCTGCTCCGTCTGGCAATACCAGGCTTCGTTTCACCGCCGCAGGAAGGACAGAACCCGCACAGCAGGCAGAACAGCCGAGATCTTCGCGATATCGTAATCGTCGATCAAGTACCGAACAAGGAGCAAGCTGTACAGAACTCCGAACAGGCAGCTCTGCAGCAGAATCTCCAGGCCCCCTCGAGGCGGGCAATGGCTGGACAGGGCCCACAGAAGGAGTGCCGGCAGGAACAACAAAAGGACCTTCCACAGGATCGTGCGGTTGACGAGCCGGCGCAACGGGATCCGGAAGAGAATCGTAGAATGGACCAGATACGTGATCCCCCCGATCAGGTAGGCCATCCCGGAGCCTGCCGCAGCTCCGAGCAGGCCGTGGAGACGGACCATGAACACGGTCAGGCAGGTGCAAAGAAGGATCTGGGCAACGGCGTACAACGTATTCACGTAGGGCTTGCCAATCCCCACCATGACGCTCATCCCCGAGGAGGCCAGGACAAGCCAGAAGTAGCCCGCCAGCAGGAGCTGGACGACCCGGGCACTGTCCTCGTATCCCTTCCCCATCCAGAGCTCCACGAGTGCCGGAGCCAGGACTCCCACGAGGGTGAAGACCGGTATGGCCAGGAGCGCCGTGTACTTGATGCCTCGAAGCACGAGCTCCTGGACGGCATCCATCCGATCTTTTGCCATGAGCTCGCTGGCCGCCGGCATCGAGGCCAGGACAGCGGCTGTGGGAATCCGAAAGCAGAAATTCGTCAGGGTAAATCCAACGCTGTACAGGGTGACATTCGCGATGGGAAGAAACATTCCCAGGATCAGTTTGTCCAGGCTTCCCATATTCCGGACGGCCAACTGGTTGATGAACATGGCGAAGGAGAAATTCAGGATCTGATTCATCTTCCCGATCTTGAAATGGCGGGGAAAGAACTCGATGGATGGCGCCATCCGTTTGGCAATGACCATCTGGAGAAGGAAGCTCGAAAGGTCGATGACTGCGCAGAACAGAACGAACCCAACCAGCCCGTACCCAAGCCGGATGAGAACGATGGCGCCCGAATAGGTGATGAGCGTGTTGCCGATGCTGATGAGCCTTGAGACGTCCTGGCGCTGCAGCCCGTTGAGGAGGTTACCGAAGATCCCGAAGGTGAGGCCGTTGAAAAGAGAGACTGCCGAGATCCAGATGACGTGGCGAGCGTCTCCCCACAAGGGCTCCGGAATCTGAAAGAGGCGGTGGATGATGAACTCGCTTCCTCCTGCGAGGGCAGCGACTCCGAGCACCCCGAGTACGATGTACAGGAGAAGAGCGGTGCTCAGGAATTCATTCAGGCTCCTGTAGTCCCTTCTGGCCTCGTATTCCGCCACGAATTTCGTCAGGGAGAATCCAATCCCGAGGTCGAGAAGTCCGACGTAACCCACGACGCTCAAGATCGCCGAGTAGATCCCATACCGGTCGTTCCCGAGCCCGTGGATGATGATCGGCATGGAAACGAACCGGATGAGCGTGATGCTGACGACCGCGAGGTAGTTGAAGAACGTGTTGCGGACAACTTTCTTGGAGGTGGACTCTTGTTTCATCTTTTCGTCCGTTCTCCCCTGCGGAAGGGGCCCCGGTCCGTCCACAGAGTCCGACCGGCTCCAACCAGGATGAGCCCGACGAAAAACACCGCCGAAACGCCCAGGGTGATCTTTCGAAGAGGAGACAGGATCGCCCGGACCTCGATCGTATGGGTTCCTTCCGGAAAGGGGATGACGATGAAGTCCAGAGCGGACCGATGGACCTCCCGGCACGGAACGCCATCCACCCATACACCCTGATTGGGGAAATAGGTCTGGCTGAGCTGAAGGAAGCAATCCGAAGAGGCCGAAACCTTGAGCGTCAACCAGGTGAAACCCATTTCCTGCCCTTCGACGCGGATCGATTCCGGCAGTTCGGCCGTTGCCGTTTCCGCCGAGGAATCGCCGCGCACCCAGATCCTTCCGGCTCGTTTTCTCGCCGTGTCGATTTCCATGGAAGCAATCAGTTTTTCCACGAGATCGGGCGGATCCCATCGATCCAGAACCAGATCGATGGGGTGCCGGGGCACCCGCCACTCGTCCCGGATGGGCTCCAGCCGGTTGCTGGCGAGTACCGGTTGCGACTCAGCAAGGGTGATCAGCCAGAGGGGGCCCCCGAAGTTCTCACCGCCAAGGGCCTTGGCCACGGGACCTGGCAAGGCATCGGTGAAAACATACCGCACGTTCAGCACGTAGAGCGCCTGACGGACCGCCTCAGGCAGAGTGCCCTGGACGGCCAAGACCTCGCGGGCCGTCTTGAGGATCTTGTAGATGTACCCATAGGAGGAAAGGGTGCCGAACTGGCCGGCCTCCGGTGTCGGAGAATCGGCCTCAAAGGGAAGAACCAGGGATCCGTGATTTCTCGATTCTGGGTTTTTGGGGATGTCCAGAGCCCTGGCCAAGGGGAGTGCTTCCTGCACCCGTTTTCTGCGGATCGCCTCGTAGACGGAGTGCTCGTCCGCCGAACCATAGCGCGGACTGTCCTTCACGTAATGAGAGCTGGGTCCCAGATCCAGAAACGCGAATGCAAGGCAGAGGAGCAGCAGCCTCGGCCGGAAGGAAGAAAAGAGCCGATCGAGCCATGCCGGACGACTTGGCCTTTCTGACATCCAGCGCTCCATGGCTGGCAGGGACATGCCGGCGCCGACGCAGAGAAAGAAGACCAGGAAAATGAGATACCTGCCTGCATAGAACTGCGAGTAGACAAAGGGAATCCAGGAGTAGAGTCCATTGGTGTGCCCAAGAACGAGATAGAAGGACAGGCCCAGACAGACGATCTGGCTAGACCATGCCTTCCCGCGGTCAGAGACCCATCCCACCGTTCCGAAAAGCCCCAGCACCAGAAGGGAAAGACCTAGATAGCCGGAATGTCCGATGGGCTTCCTGGACCAGAGCAGCAAGGTTGCCACGTAGGGGCTGTCCATGATGAAGCCTTTGACCCCATCCATGGTGTTCACGGATGGGAGGAAGGGAAGCAAGGAGGATTCGAAGTAGTGGGGGATGACCAGAAAGGAGGCCATCCCGAGACCCAGAAAAGCAACCAGCGGAACGTGCAGGAGATAGACGTTGCGGGCCGCGCTTCCACGTCCGCTCTCCTGCAAGGCCCGGAGCAGCGAATAGATCCCGAACAAACCCGCAGAGAAGATCGCGTAGCCCTGATGCGAGAGCGTGATCCCCGCCAGGCTGAACGCACCGAGCAAGGTAGCCTGCAGGCGGTTTGTCGCCAGGATCTCGACGGAAAGAAACAGGATCGGCAGCAGAGCATAGATCGCTGACACCGGAAAACGATTGAAGTGGAAAATTTGGAAGACATGCCATGGCGCAAGGATGTAAAGCACTCCAGCCAGGAAAGCCCCGCCCCGGTGGACTCCAAGGGCGCGCACAAACCGGTACATCGCGAGTCCGGAGAGGAGATGGAACAGAGAAAGCAGGACGCGGATTACGACCCACGGGTTTTCATGAAGAAACAGCAAACCTGCCGACAGGAAAAAGAAAAGGGGAGGGTAGAATTGCAGGAAGGGCGAACCGCAGGCCCAGTAGTTCGTCCAGAAGGGTATTTCTCCCTCCTGAAGAGCCCGGTAGACCATCCAGGTGTTGACGAAGTGGGGCGGCCCGTCCCCCATCGTGTACAGACGATAACCAGGAATCCAGTAGAACTTGACTAGGCCCAAGGCGACGATGAGGAGGAGGGAAAAGGTCTTCCTGCGGCTTCTGAACACGTCTTCCAGAAAACCCGAAGCGATTCGACTCCTCAGTTCCCCCCAAAGGACCGGAAGGACGAGCAGGAGGGAGAGCGAACAGTAGGCAAGGGTGGAGAGGCGAATGGTCCGGGTTTGCCATAGGATGGAGAACAGGACCATGGCCGCGAGCCAGGCCCAAAGCGCCCGGCGCGTCCCGATTCCGGGGCATGGGGATTCTAGCGTGTTCTTGAATTCCATGGAGGGGGATTTCTAGAAGAAGAACTTGCAGTCGATCCACGTCTCCGGGGTCACGATGCATTTGTCGAGGTTTTCCTTGGAATCCACCACGGTATCCGAGAAAACGATGCTGTCTGTGATCGTGATCGGTGTGGAGACCCGGACCCGATTGCCCAATACCGCCCTTTCCAGTCTCACTTCCGGGTGCAACTGACAGTCCTTCCCAACCAAATAGGGTCTGTTGAGGTGCTTGAGTTCTTCGAGGCTGCACAGCAGCAGATCATGCGGATAGGAGACGTTCATGTCCTGCTGGACGATCTCGGAGGTCACCACGGGAAACCCGTCGTCCACGAGAATCTGGATGGCATCGGTGATCTCATATTCATCCCGCATCGCCGTTCGAGGCGTTCGACGAATGGCGTCGAAAACGTGGAGATCGAACAGATAGAGCCCGCAGCCTTTGATGGAATTCGTCACATACCGCGGTTTTTCGATCACCCGCTTCACAGTTCCATCCTCGTTCAGCAGGACGGCAAAATTCCGTTTGATGGCCTCCGGATTTTCCTCCTTCTTGACCGCCAGCACGGCGCTGGCCTTGTCCTTGCGCATGACGTCGATCATGACAGACAGATCGTTCGTGATGAAAAAAATGTCACCCAGGAACAGCAGAAAAGGGGAAGAAATATACGGCTCCAGTCTTCCGACTGCGTGGGCGATTCCCAGCGTCTCCTCCTGTTCGACGTACCGGATGTTGACCCCAAACCCCTCTCCGTCACCGAAATGCCTGGCAATCGCATACCCAAGATGTCCGATCACCAGGATGATGTCCCGGATCCCGGCCTTTTTCATGTATTCGATCTGGTATTCCAGAATCGGGCGATTGCAGACGGGCAAGAGGGGCTTCGGGAAACGCTGGCTGAAAGGTGCCATGCGGGTCCCCTTGCCGGCAGCCAGAATGACGCCCACGAAGCGGTCCTTTTCCATCGGAATGCCCTTCCTAGGATTGCTCTGTTTCTTTCTCTCCGTCGGTCCGGATCGAGGGTTCGACCTTCTTGCGGATGATCGTCCTGATCATCTTGAGGGCGGTGCGGATGAGATGGAAGTAGCTCACCGAGTGCTTGGACTCCCCTCCCTCGCGCTGGAAGTACTTCACGGGTATCTCCACGATCTTGACCCTGCACCGCAAGGCCTCCGCCATCATTTCCGGAGAGAAATCGGGCCCGTTGGCCTTGAGCCCGGTTCGGATCTTCTCGTACACCTGCTTCCACAAGCCTCTGTACGTGCAGCCCACATCCGTGAACCGTGTTTCGTTCGTGAAGAACCACAGGAGTTCGAGGAACTTGGCCACGGCGATGTTCGACATGCGGATGATGAAGTTCATCCTTGCGCCCTGATCGATCATCTGCTTGGTCGTTCGGGTTCCGATGACCATGCCCGCATCCTCGATGTAGGCCAGGAATTTGTTCAGATCCGAAGCTCGAAAGGAACCATCCGCCTCGCACAAAATGAGAATGTCCCCGATGGCCTGGTCCATGCCGGTCCGGAGGGCATTTCCGTATCCCTGTTTGTCTTCCCGAACCACGCGGGCGCCCTGCATCCGCGCGATCTCGGCAGTCCGGTCCATGGAATTGTTGTCTACGATGAGGATCTCATCCAGAACCGGCTGGAATTGGAAATCCTGGATGACCGATGCAATGGTTGCCTCTTCATTGTACGCCGGGATGATGAGGCTCACCTTGTAGGAGCGATACATGACGAGTTGCCTCCCTTTCCGCACGAGGAGCGCCGCCAGGCATGGGTCCGAAATTGTCCAACAGCCAAAAGAGTACAAAGAACATCCAATGAATCCTTAATATAAAAGTTTATGATTATCACACTCCAACGGATATCTCTATCCCCCTCCATCAGTTTCCTACGAGCTCTTTCGGAGCTGGATCACTCCCCAGCACGGCGTCCCGGAGATCATAGATTTGAATCGTATCCAGGCCAAGACTCGAAACCTCCTGAAGGTATTTCAGCGTGTCCCAGAAGAAGAGGTTGGCCTCGAACATCGTGAGAGGTGACCGTACAAAGGGGTTTGGAAAGACCGCCCGGGGCGAACGCTTCGAGGCCACGGATTCCATCACATCGACCCGCTCCTTCTGATACAGGGCGTAAAGGGGCTTGTTGTAGTCCATGACGAAGAATGTGTTCCCTTCATCGAAAAGCCGTTTCAGTTCTTCGGGCGAGGCAGGCGGGCTCTTGGCAACTCGGTTCTCGCCGAAATACACCTCCATCACCGGCACGTTGGTGGTCAGGATCCGCCGGGCTCCCTCGTCGCGGAGCCAGTGAGCTGCCGCTGCGTACCCGTCTTGCGATCCGACTTGACGCCAGCCGTAATAGAGGCCGTTGCCGAAGAGCAGGAAGATCAGGCAAGCGTGGATCCAGAAGGACCTGGACTCCGGCCGAAGCCGGGGAAACCAGAACTCTTTCGAATCGGAGGAAAAGAGGGAGCCGCTCAGAAGCGCGGTTGCAGGCAAAAGGACCGTAAAGATCCGGGAAAGGCCGGCGGTCGTGAAGCTGTAGAAGGCGAAGGGAACCAGAAACCACGACGTGACGAGGAGGTCCGGAAAAGACCTGCGCCGCAGGGTCCAGAGGAATCCTGCAAAGGTCAGAACGAGAGGAATCAGACCGCAGCTCTTGAGATAGAGATAGGGGAAGGTGAGGAACCCCTCCGGCCGGTAGGCCTTCGAGATATAACCCCAGAGGGCCGAGCGGCCCAGCGCGACCAACACCTGTTCGAAGTACGTCGGCGCGGAAACCACGATGTCGAGATGTTTCGTGACCAGAAAGGTGAGATAGTAGGGCATCTCCCAGGCCGCAAGAGGTATGAAGAAAAAAAGTTGGAAGACCAGAAAGCGCTTCAGCCGAAAGGCTGTCTGGCCGGGACTTTTGAACAGCCACAGGGTTGCCTCGTAGAGGACAAAGAGGCCCCACATGACGATCATGCGGTTGTGTGTCGTGAAGGCGAGCCCCAGAAAAAGAGCCGCAAGAGCCAGTGCCCGCGAGGAAAGGTGCTCACGGAGGGTCCGACTTGCGGCATAGAAATGGAAGGCCAGCACTATGAACAGCAGGGTCACGGTCTCAGCCATCGTCGAGCGGGAATAGTGGATGTGGTATCCCATGAGAGAAAAAATCAGTGTCGAGAAAAAGGCTGCCCTTCCTCCATAGAGCCTTCTGGCCAGGAGGTAGAGAAAAACGATGGAAAGGCTGCCCGCCACCGCATTGACTCGCGCACCGACGGCCGGGTCCTCCAGCCCCCACCCGAGCATCCCCATCGCCAGCGTTGCGTCGTAGGTGACCCTTCCGAAAATCGGAGCGGATCCGCGAAGGTGATCGCGGATGAACCTGACCTGTTCGTCTTTCCTCCACAGGTTCTCTCGGCGGATCACTTCACGGCCCTTGAGCACCGAACTCTTCCAGACTGCTTCCACGAACGTGTACAGGAATCTGGCCTCTTTCAGGTAGATTCCCTCATCCCAGAGCCTGGGGCCCTGCTGAGAAATCCTGGCGAACCGGAAGGTAACTCCAGGGACGAGGACGACCAGAAGGAGCAGGATCCCGGGGATGTTTCTCGTGAGGCGGCCCATGCGGTTCAAGGTCATCCCTCGCTGGACGGGGAGCCGGGAGCCGCACCCAGGATGCGGAAGACCCGGATCAGACGACCGGAGGGCCCTCTCTCCTCGTGGAGCAGTTCGAGCGCCTCCGGGACCTCTGGGGTTCGAAGCAGGAACTCGAGCTGGGGCCGGGTTGCGATGAAGTATTCGTCCACGACGAGATAATCGACTCCCTGTGTTCGCGCGTATTGCAGGACTCTCGGGAGATCCTCGTTCGGCAGGGGCCGCATCATGCGCCGTGCATAGTAGGCGATCTCCGGTTTCCGGGCCAGGATCTCCGCGTCCTGCGGGAGGTTCTCAGCCATCCAGTGACCAGCGGTTTTGTACTCGATCGGATACTGAACGAGCATCTTGGCCTTGATCGGCTTCGCGATCAGAATGGCCAAGAGAGGAACGGCCACGCAGACTCTGGGCAGAAGGAGAACCCATCGCCTCGAAGGTCCTTTGCCCTCCCGGATTCGCTCCGCTGTCTGTTGAATCCAATCCTCCAGGGAGACGATCCCTCGGACCGCCCAGATAAGAAGGACTGGGGTCATCGGCAGGAGATAGCGCGGCCAGATGTGAAACGTGAGGAAGACCAGGAATGGAAGGCAGGTGACCACGAGAAAGACCTCCTGTCTCGCCCTTTCCCGATCCCAGGGATCACGGAAAAGGCCGAGAATCACAAACCCCAGCAGGAATGCCGGGAAGACCTTCCATGAAAAGAGGGTCGAGAAGAAGTTCCGAACCTGGAGAAGGGAGCCCCCCAGGAGGACTTTAGGGTTTTCCAGCACCATCCCGGTGACCGTCTGATCTTTGACGAGAGATTCATAGTCGAAAAGATCGGCACCATCCTCCGTGAGCTTCCCGAGGAGCCTTTCCCGTTCCCGAAGATCCATGGCGCCGGCCAAGAGAATCAACTTCGTCTTTCCGCTCACGCTCAGCCCCCCGGAATGCCTCTTGAGAAAAAGGGGGTAGGGCGCACTCACCAGGGCGAAACAGAGGACAAAAAGCAGAAGATTCCCTGTCGACCTCCTGAAGGATGGTCCGGTTCTGGCCAGCGTGAACGCCCCGTATACCCCGAGGACCGGGAAAAAGAGGATTCCTTCCGAACGGGTGAGGTACACGAAAGCCAGAAAGACCCCGGCCAGTGCGAAGTCCAAAGGCCGGTTCGCTTGGAGCGCCCTGTGGAAGAAGAGAAACGACGTCACGAGCACAAAGGTGTAGAGGGGTTCTGTCATGGATCCCCAGTAAAAGGAGAGGAGCAGGCCGGGATAGAAGGCCAGGAAGAACGCAGCCAGTCGGGCCGCCCGTTCGCCAACCACGCGACGTGCAAAGTAGAAACCCGGCAGCACCAGGAGCCCCCCGAAGACCACATAGGTGAAGTTCGTGCCCATCTCCAGGTCTTCGGTGAAGAGAGAAAAGACGCCTGCCACAAGAGGCAGAAGAGGTGGGCACATCGTTACAGGATGGCCCAACAACCGGAATCCTTGACCGTGCCAGAGGTTCTTTCCCAGGGCGAGGTAGATCACCTCGTCCGTGCCGACGACTTCCTTCTGATGGATCAGGTTCCACCGGAAGAAAAAGGACACCAGGACGATCAGAAGGAGGTAGAGCCCCGCCCGGCGCGGGCGGAAAGACAGGGATGTCTCTGGAGAGGACTCGCCGTTACCCAGTCTCGGTTCCCCCATCACCGCTTGGTCGAATAATAGCCGGTCGATCCGCGAATGAACCGGACCTTGTTGAGGACCACACCCAGGATCTCCCGGTCGAGCAGGGCCAGGGATTGGAGTGCCCAGAAGGCCTTTTCCCGCGTGGTCTGTCCGCTGGCGATGATCCACAGGATCGCATCGGTCCGGAGGGCCAGGGCTGTGCTGTCCGCGACCTCCAGGAGGGCAGGCGAATCGATCAGGATTCGGTCATAGCTTCCTTTCAGTTCTTCCAGGATCACCGAGATCCGTGCGGACTCGAGGGCCTGGGAATCGGCGACCGGAGAGGAACCGGCTGGGAGCAAAAAGAGATTCTCCATCTCGGTCTTCTGAACGAGAGAACCGGGATCCTGGTTACTCCGAAGGAGGTCACGCAATCCTGCCCGGTTCTCGACCGAGAAGATCTCATGGAGACGCGGCCTTCGGAGATCCCCATCCACCAGGAGGACCCTCTGGTTGCGTTGAGCGAAGACGATCCCGAGGTTGGAGACCACCGAGGTCCTCCCCTCCCTCGGGCCCGCACTCGTGACGAGCAGGGTCCTCAAGTTCTTCTTGTCCGCAAGGTGAACGACCCTGTGGGCAAGCCGGCGCAGATGATCCACATAGGGTGCTTCCGGGTGCAGAAGAGCTGCCTGATCGAATCCTCTCCCGCCTTCCTTTCGAGACTTTTTGAAGCGGGGCAGGACCTCCAGTTGGGGCAGCCGCAGGGTCTCGTGGATGTCCCGGTCATTTTCCACGGTCGTGTCGAAGTAGTCCCTCACATAGCAGAGAAACAGCCCCACCAGGATGCCCACGCCGCAGGCTACCGGAAGGAAATAGACCCGAAAGCCGGCCGGCTTTTGAGGAGGAACCGCCCTGTCAATGATCTGGATGGTCTCGTTGGGATTCTGAAAGGTCTGGAGGATCACCGTTTCCTTCAAGCGGCTGAGCAGGGAATCGTAGACGGTACGATTCACCTTGGACGCATTGAAGAGCTGGAGGTAATCGATCCTCTGCTCGTCCATCTCGATGACTTCTTTTTGGACAGCCTCGAGTTCCCGCAGGAGCGAGTCTTCCTGGGACTTCGCAAGATCCAAGTTGATCTTCAGGGAGTCGATGGCCTTCAGAACCTCTGCCCGCACCCGGTTCTCCAGCTCCTGGAGCGTCGCTCCGAGCTCGATCATCTTGGGGTGTTTTTCCTGATAGCGCTCCTGCATCCGGGCGTGTTCGGTCCGGAGCAGGTTGAGCTGGCCATGAAGGGCGGCGATCTGGGGATTCGTGGCCAGCACCATCGGAGCCCGCTCGAGCTGTGTGGGCTCAGCTTCGAGCTGTCTGGCATCGAGGTAAGTGTTCTCCGAAGCGATCCTGGCGATGCGGGCCTGAATGACACTCGTGTTCAGGGCGTGGAGTTTCTGAAGAAGGATGTTTTCCCGGTCGTCCACCGAGATGAGGTTCCGTTTCTTCTTGAAGTCCTGCATGGCCTGGTCGGACTCCACCACCTCCTGTTCCAGCCGGTTGAATTCGGCCTGGAGCCATCGAAGATTCTCCTGGATCCGGTTCGACCGGTCTTCATACAGGATC
>Ga0315286_10006321_pt1 | contig 11533 bp, 8 predicted proteins | sample YL17G10_0_MG_FD_205038 | JGI IMG/M metagenome (GOLD analysis project Ga0315286, IMG submission 205038) | Sediment microbial communities from Yellowstone Lake, YNP, Wyoming, USA - YL17G10_0 | ecosystem: Environmental > Aquatic > Freshwater > Lake > Sediment | place: USA: Wyoming | collected... | reverse complement strand
CCTCGAGCAGATGCCGGACTTCGTCCTCGAACTCCGCCGGGTCGGCGACGGTCTGGGCGACGACCTCGCGCACGAGTTCCTGGTAACATTGGCGCATGCGATGCACGGCCGACTTCAAGGCCGCCTCGGTCATTCCGGCCTCCCGACTGGCCGCAGCGAACGAACACTCGCCCCGCTCGCCAAAGGGGAATTGCCTGAGGCATTCGTAGAGGTCGGCCCGGCCGGAGACGGCGTATTCCGTCTGCAACCGGGAGCGCGCCTGGTCCAGGAGGGTGAGCGCCCATTCGCGCTCGTACAACCTGTCCGGGGTCCAATCATCCCGCGGTTCCAGGCGATAGCGGCCTTCCGCCACAGTCTCATCCAGGGAGACGACCGGCTTGCCGCCGCCGCGTTTCTGGGCGCGCGCCCGTTCGTTCAGGGCGGTCCAGAAATGCTTGAGGGAACTCAGGAGGTAGGAACGAAACCGCCCTTTGGCGGGGTCGGCAAGGCGCAGCGCATTTCGCGAGAGCAGGTAAGCGAAGAAGCCTTGCACGAGATCCTTCGCGTCCTCGGTGTTTTGGCCGCAGCGGCGGGCGTAAGCGCAGAGGGGATACCAGTAGGTGCGGCAGAGCGTTTCGAGCGCTTCACGGGCGCTGGGCGACGAGTCGTGGCCGGCCGCCAGCACTGCACTCCAGTGGGTCGTCGCGAACTGCGCCGCCGTCTGCGCGGCGGATTCAGGCAGATGATCTTCGCGCTGCACGCCAGTATTTCGTCCCGGTCCCTGGCCTTCACCCGCCTTCGAGCCGGAAGCGAGGAACGGCCTTCGGGATCGCTGCTCTTCTACCTCGCCTGCCACGCTCCGGCGAGGGCAAAATGGCTCGGCGAGTAAGGGATCACTTTCCTCTGGCAGCGGCTCGTCCACTTCCTCGTCGTCGTCCTCGGAATGGACTGCCACGAATCGAGCACGACGACGCAGACGAGCCACGACCGGTGAGGACTGATCCGTGCGAGCCGTCTTTTTTCTTGTTCCCTTCCGACCGTCGCCTAGGCTCGCGGCAACCGCATGAGCACATCGCGTCCCTTGACCGCCTACGAGACTTTGCAGCGTGACTTGTCGCGCGGACCGGCCACGTGGCTCGTCACGGGCGCTGCTGGCTTCATCGGGTCGAACTTGGTGGAAGCGCTGCTCAAGCTCGACCAGCGCGTGATCGGACTCGACAATTTCGCCACGGGCCACCGCCGGAACCTCGTCGAAGTCCGGGAGCTCGTGACGCGGCGTCAGTGGACCCGTTTCAAGTTCATCCAGGGAGACGTCTGCGCTCTGAAGGCCTGCCGACGCGCCTGCCGAGAGGTGGAGTTCGTGCTCCATCAAGCTGCGTTGGGCTCAGTGCCACGGTCGCTCAAGGACCCGATTGGCAGCCACGCCAGCAACGTCACCGGGTTCATCCACTTGCTCGTCGCCGCGCGCGAGGCCACGGTGAAACGGTTCGTGTACGCCTCGAGCAGCTCGGTGTATGGCGACCATCCGGTTCTGCCGAAGGTCGAGCCGGTCCTCGGCCAGCCGCTCTCACCCTACGCCGCGACCAAACGCATCAACGAGCTCTACGCCGACGTGTTCGCGACGTGCTATGGAATGGAGTCGATCGGCCTCCGTTACTTCAATGTCTTCGGACCGCGCCAGGACCCGCACGGTCCCTACGCGGCCGTCATTCCCAAGTGGGTCGCCGCGATGATCCACCGGCGGCCGGTCCGGATCAACGGGGACGGCCGGACCAGCCGCGATTTCTGCTACGTGGCCAACGCGGTCCAGGCCAACCTGCTCGCGGCGACCACGCAGAATCCAGCGGCGGTGAACCAGGTGTATAACGTCGCACTGAACGAACGCACCAGCCTCAACGAGCTGTTCGTCCTGCTGCGCGACCGACTCGCGCCGCACCACCCCTACCTGCGGAACGCGCGGCCGGTCTATGAGAACTTTCGGGCCGGCGACGTGCGGCATTCTCAGGCGGACATTCGCAAGGCCCGGCGCCTGCTTGGTTACCGTCCGACCCATCGGATCGACGCGGGCATGGACGCCGCGCTGGAGTGGTATCGGTGGAGCCTGGTCTGAGCCTCAGGCTTCGGTCCGGTCGCGAGGAGTTCACCGAGCAAATCGGCGCTCAGCTCCATCTCCGGGGCGAACGCTGGTGAGTTGGCGTAGGCGATGAGACTGGCTTTCATCGCGGCGGCGGCGGGGTCCGGCGGATCAGGGTCTTGAACTCCTCCAGGCGCGCCGTCCAGAGGCGCCCCAACTCGCGGGCTTTGTCGGGTTGCCGGGCTGCGAGGTCGTTCAGTTCGCCCCGGTCGGTCGCCAGGCCGTAGAGCTGCCACGGCTCGTTCCGGGCGGCGACGATCTTCCAGTCGCCTGCGCGGATGGCACGATTACCCTCGTGCAGCCACCACAGGTCGGGACGTTCCACTTCGACGTCCCGGGCAAACGCGGGCACCAGACTCCGGCCGGGTGCGGCCGGGATCGGCGTGCCCTCCCAGGTGGCGGGTTTCACCGCCCCGACGAGTTCGAGCACGGTGGGAACGAAATCGATCACGTGGGCGGGCGTATGTCGGAATTCGCCGCGCGCCGCGATACCCCGCGGCCAATGGGCGATGAACGGCGTGGCGATGCCGCCTTCATGAACCCAGGTCTTGTGGCGGCGGAACGGCGTGTTGGCCGCGCTCGACCAGCCGGGGCCAAGACAGAGGTAGGTCGCGGCCGAACCCGGCGGCGCCTGAGGATCGTGGCCGTCGCCGCGCACCATGATCTCGGCGCTGGCGCCGTTGTCAGAGGCGAAGAGGATGAGCGTGTTGTCCCAGGCGCTCATCTTTCGGATCTGCGCCAGCACACGGCCGATCTCGCGGTCCATGCGGTCAATCATCGCGGCGTGAATCGCCATCTTCGCAGCCTGGAATTCGCGCTGTGCGTCGGTTAGTTCCGTCCACAGCACCGGGCGGTTGGTTTCGCCGGGGCCGAGGATGGCGAACGCCTCGGGGAATTGATAGGGCGGGCCGATCTCGCGCTCCATCGCCGGCAGCGGGTGCTGGGCGAGGCCGAGCTTCCGCATCCGTTCGTAGCGCTGGCGGGCGATGACATTCCAGCCCTGGCGATAGGTCTTGCGGTGGCGGGCGATGTCCTTCGTCGGCGCATGCAACGGGAAATGCGGCGCGGTGAAGGCGAGGTAGTGGAAGAAGGGCCGGTCGTGGAACTTCTCGGCATGTTCGCGCAGGCAGCGGATCGCGTGATCGGCCGTCGCGGTCGTGACGTAGATCTCCCCGGTCTGGGGCACGGGCTGGCCGTCGTCGGTGATGCCGGCGGCCTTGAAGTAGTTGTTCTGCCCGCCGCCGATTTCGAACGAGTGATCGAAGCCGTTGCGGAACGGCGGTCCGTCAATGTGCCACTTGCCGGAGTGATAGGAGCGGTAGCCCAGAGGTCGCAGGAACTCCGGCAGCAGACCCGCCCAGGCAGGCCGGGTGCCGTCGGAGCCGCCCCCCAGGCCGGGGAGCAGGTCGCGGTGAACCTGCTGCGGGCAATAGCCGGTCAGGAGAGCGGCCCGGGTGGGCCAGCACCGCGCGGCATTGTAGAATTGGGTGAACCGCAGCCCGTTCTTCGCAGCCGATCCAGGTTCGGCGTGGGGATCTCCCCTCCGTAGCAGCCCAGGTCGGACCAACCCAGGTCGTCGGCGAGGATGTAGACGATGTTGGGGCGCGGCGCCGAAGGCGCGGCCGCCGCGGGCTTCCCCCTCGCGCTGCCGGCCCCGATGAGAACGAGAGCCAGGAGGTGAACAATGGGCTTCATATCATCGTGCCCCGGGACGGATCAATGTCGGGGAACCGCACCCTTGCGATCGGAGCGATCGTCCGTGGGCCGGGAGGTTCCGGGATTCCTGAGCTGGTAATATGCGGATACCTCATCGATCAGGCCCAGGAGCCGATCGATCCTTGCGCTGGTGGAACGTTGGAAGGATGCGGGCCGATACCTTCTTCGGAGCATCATCGCATCGTACGCCACCACATCATAGGAGGGCTTGGATGCGCCGCGAGGGGTGGCCATCTTCCTTTCCGCGGTTCGTGCAACCCAGGGAATCTGCCACGTCAGGCGATCAAGGTAGAGGACCACCTCCCAGTCGGACAGGGTGGGCTGGTAAGATCCAAACTCGAGGTCGCGCCACGCCCAGAAGCTGGCTTCCCGCGCCACCTGATAGGCCTCATGGCAAAGCTGGGTAACCCTGGGCGCATCGAACGACCCGGCGAAGTTCTCTTCCGGACACGGCGTCCGGCATCCGCTCGATAGCGCTCCCACAGCGAAAGCGACACCCAGGCATCGCCGAAGGCCGATGCAACCCCGGGCGTCCGATGCTGGAAAGAACTTTGGGGCATTGTTCGACATAGTGGTTCCTTCACCGCCAAGCTCGCGGGGCGGGCCCGCCACCCCTCAGCAACCGGATTTGCTGGAGCACCAGGCCGTAGCGCGTGCCCGGCGGGTTCACCTGGATTCGCTCGCTGTTCCAGTCCGTGGCGAAGTTCCCCGAGTAGCAGAGCCAGGCGATGCGACCGTCGGCGCCGATGAACTTGGACGGCAGGTTCACGAAATAGGCCTGCTCGCCGAAGTTTTCCAGGTAGGTCACCAGCTTCCACGGCCCGGTCAGTGTGTCGGCTTCCAGCAGGTAGGTGTTCATCCGGGCGCACGTGTTGCCGCCGTCGGTCACGCACATCAGGTACTTCTTCAGCGGCGGGAAGTAGGTGGCCGTCACACAGCCCATGTGGTTGTTCCACTCGAGCAGCGGCCGGCTGGCTTTGAGATCGCCGGTCCACACGGCCTGGCCCTGGGCGTCATGCCCGGCAAAGAACTCGTAGGCCTTCGGGTCGTTGATCGTCTCCGGCGACGGCGTCACGCGAAGCAGGTAAACCTGGTCCGCGGTGATCCAACTCAGATTCGCGAACCGCGGCTTGGGATCGGCCAACTCGGCGGCCTGCGCCACGAGGTAGGCCTTGCCGTCGGGCGAGTGCTCCAGCTCCTTGCCAAAGTCCACGAAATGCGGGGCGCCGATCTTGACGGGGTGCCCCCACAGGCCGGTCTCGCCGAACAGCGGCTTCGCCGGCGTGTGCGGCGTCTCCTGCCAATTCTTCCCGAGGTCGCGTGACACACGGAACCCCACCAGCGGGCCCAGCCACGGCCAGTTGTAGGCAGTTTCGCCGAACCGGGTGTTGCCGTGAGGCGACAGGCAATAGGTGCCGTAGTACCACACGCCGCGATAGACGAGGCTGCCGCACGGATACCGCCCCCCGTAGGGATACGGATCGGCCTGGACCGTTCCCAGACTCTTCACCTCGAGTTCCAGCGGGTCGTCGCCGACCATCACCGCCTGGCCGGTGGTGGCTGGGCGCAGCTTGGCGTTGAAATTGCCCATCGCCCCCGCCTTCACATACTCGTAGCCGTCCGAGTTGGACGAGTCCGCGTGGCACGGGCCATCGGTCCATGGCGAGTAAAGGTTCCCGTCGGCGGCCCAGCTCGGATACCACGTGTCGGCAAACCGATAGTCGCTATGAAAACCGGTGAATTCGATTCCTGTCAGCTCCTTCGACCGCTCGAACGGACAATCCGCCGGCGCCTCGGATTCCCAGACGAGTGGGTCGTACTGCCGCTGGGGCGGCGTGGCGGAGACGAACGGCGCCGGCTGCGGTTGGCCGCGAGTGGCGGAGCCGTAGAGGCGTCCTTTCTGATCGAACCACAGCGGGTCCAGGGCGAGGAAGCGGCTCCACTCGACGCGTTCGGTGTTCTTCTGATGATACACGTGCCACCAGCGTCCGGCGTCGTCCTGAACCGCGCAGCCGTGCCCCGGCCCGAACAACCCTTCCGAGCGGTGGATGATGGGGTTGTGCGGCGCCCGCGCGAACGGCCCCATCGGGTTGTCCGCCACGGCGCAGCCGACCGCGTAGTTGGGCGTGTCCGCGCCCGAGCCGCTGTAGAGGAGGTAGTAGCGGCCGCCGCGCTTGATCATCCACGGCCCCTCAGTTACTTGCCCGCTGCGCTTTTCCCACTCCGCCTCCGGCTGGAGCACGACCTTGCGTTCGCCCGCCGGCTCGGTCGGGCTGGCCATCGGTTGCACCGTGATGCGGAAGCCCGGCAGTTGGACGAAGTAGAGATACAGCCGCGCGTCGTCGTCGCGGAACAGGTGCGCATCGATGGCCTGGTCGAAGAACTTGCGCCGGATCGTGAACGGACCCAACGGACCATCGGCGTCCGCCACGCCGACCGTCTGGCTGACGGTGAAGTAGAGAAACCAGCGGCCCGACGCGGGATCACGCCAGACATCGGGCGCCCAGACGTGCGGTTGGCCGGGGCGGAAAACGACCGGGCCGGGCTGCCAACTCACCAGGTCGGTCGAGGTGTACACGCGCGCGCCGTTGTCCCCGTCCACCTCGCCGGTGGCGTAGAGGTAGTAAGTGCCGCCGTGTCGGATCACGGCGGGATCGGCGAGGTTGCCGGAGAGGATGGGGTTCTGGAAGGTCGCCGTGGCCGCACTGGTGGACCCGGGCCAGGCCGAGATTGCCGCGCCGAGCGCGAGAGGGCGCAGACACCGAAGGTTGAATGGGGCATTCATATCAGAACTTATTGGCGGGAATCCTTGTCGGACCACGGGCTGAGGATTCGACGACGCATCGAACCGCGATGGACTCCAACGCGGTGCTTTGGGGGGCCGGCCATGCGGACTACTACAACCTGCTGAGGCCAGAGGAATCAAGTGCAGAGCCAACTGCATAGGCCCAACTGGGTCGAGTTCGCTCTTGCACGTCTGCCGGGAGTCTGATACTGAGGGTCCGAGATTTGCGGGTGTGGTTCAATGGTAGAACGCGGGCTTCCCAAGCCTGAAGCGAGGGTTCGATTCCCTTCACCCGCTCCACTCTTTCCTGCTCAGCCCCAATAACCTACAGAAACCCCTCTTTCGCCCTGCACCTTGCAGGACAGATTTAGGACATTTCCGGCCCCGGACCGCGCCGGGAATTCGGTTCTTGGAGGTCATATGAAGTGCAAGACTTCCAAGACCAAGAAGGGGTTCCCCGTCTACATCACGAGTGAACCGATGAACCTCACGATCTACCGTGAACGCTGCCGGGGTGATGTCCGCTACGCGGTCACCTACTACGATTCCACGGGTGCCCGTCAGCGGCGCACTTTCGCCACGTTCCAGGAGGCCGACACCGAGGCCACGAAACTGAAGGGCGAGATTCGCCAGGGCGGCTGGGACCTGGTCACGCTACGCGGCAGCGAGCGCCTAGCCTACCAGCGGGCGATGGAAACACTCCTCCCTCTCAGTGTGCCCTTGGACCTCGCCGTTCTGAAACTCGTCGAAGCCTGGAGAATTCTCGGAAGCGACCAGCTGGTCGAAGCCGCACGGTTCTTCAAGTTGCACCAGACCGCGGTCGCGCTTCCACGAAAGATGGTGGCGGAGGTCGTGGCAGAGTTGATCGACAATCGCAAGGCGAACGGGAAGTCGTTTCTGCACCTGAAGGACCTTCACCTGCGCCTCAAACGATTCGCCGACGCCCACAAAATGCCCATCTCGGCGATCACCACTCGGGACATTCAGAGGTTCCTGCTCAGTCTCAATGTCACCGGGCGCACCCGACTCAACTTCCTCCGCTTGATTGGCACTCTTTTCAACTTCGCCAAAGCGCAAGGCTATCTGCCCGCCGACCATCCAGGCACAAGCCAGATCACCCGACCCTCGACCACGCCCTCGGAAATCGAAGTGTTCACACCCGAGGAGATGCGGAAGATTCTCGACCAGGCGGAGCCCGAAGAGACTCCTGTGCTCGTCCTGGGGGCGTTCGCCGGGATTCGGAGCGAGGAACTTAAGCGCCTCGATTGGTCTGACGTCCATCTGGAGGAGGGACACATTGAGATCAAAGCCCGCAACTCGAAGACCCGAGTGCGCCGGATGATCCCGATCTCCGACAACCTGCGGCAATGGCTTCTTCCCCTGACCCAACCGAGCGGTCCAGTGTTCCCGTTTCTCCGGCTACACAAGTTGTTCGAGAAACTTCCCCGCAAGACCGGCGTCTCCTGGAAGCGCAATGGACTCCGTCACAGTTTCATCAGCTACAGGGTCGCGGTCACCAATGATGTGGCGAAGGTCTCCTACGAGGCCGGGAACACCCCCGCCATCATCCAGCGTCACTACCTCAAAGTCGTGACAGCAAAACAGGCCGAGGCGTGGTTCTCCATCACACCGAAGGACACTGGGGTGATCCCGATGCCAGCCGCTGCCTGAGACGACACGGGGTACTCGCACGGAGGCTTGGCGGGAGCCACCACCAAGCCTTGATCGTTGTGGTCGGGTGACGGTCAGTCGCTGCGCATTGTAGACGTTCCCTCTCTATTTCCCCGTAGACATTCGATGTTCTGGGGACGGCCATATCCCTTCGGTTCTTGGATGCATGAGAGGCAATCCACCCCATGGCCGCCCAGGTGTCGCCAGTCCAGCGCCGACCGATCACCCTCGTTCTGGACTCCTCTGCTTTCCCACACCTTCGCCTGAGAGTCCCTCGGTCCGGCCCGTCCGGGTGACTCAGGCACGGTTCGAGAACAGCCGGTCGCCACTTCCGATACTCATTCCCGCGCCCTCAGGGCCTTCGAATCAATCCGATCTGACCAAGCAGCAGGTGGCGGAGTGCCTCGGCGTCTCGGTGCGCACGTTGGAAAACTGGGTCCGAAAGGGCGAGTTCACCCCGTGGCGGTGCGGTAGGGTAGTGCGGTTCGACCCGAGCGAAGTGGAGCAGTTTCGTCGTCGCCACCGGCTGTCGGGTCCAGTCCCAGCAGCTCCAACCCACCGCCGGCGCAAGAGCAAGCCGATTGCCCTTCCCGAGGGATTCGATGTGTCTGGAGGCAGTGAGGACAGTGACCAGCAGGTGACTGAGTAGTTACCACTGGCGGAACTGCTCCCAAGAACAAGGAAGCAGCAAGTGGACCTGGCAACAACATCTGAGGTAACTGTTCAGGTCTGACGGGTTGACCGAGAGACTCGGCACGGTGTGGGGTTAGTGGCTGGGTCCTCGATTGTGCTGGACTCTACCTGAGTTCACGGTCAGGGTGGGGGCGTGAACGACGGGAAGGTGATTCTTCAAGGGCGTGTGATCGGCGCCGCAGAGTTGGACCAGGTTCGAGCGCTGATCGGGGCGCAGGCGGAGGCGAGCCGCTACCGGCTTTCGCAGCTCTTGTGTGAGGCGTGGGACTGGCGCAGTGCGACGGGCCAGCTCAAGGACATGGCGGCGCGTGCGCTGCTGTTGAAGCTGGAGCAACGGGGCGAGGTGCGGCTGCCGGCTCGTCGATGCGCTTCCCCCAATCGCATGCGGCATAAGCGAGTGCCGCCGCCACCACCGCTGTGCGGAACAGTGGAGGCTGCGCTGGGAGCCTTGCAGCCGCTGCAAATCGAGGAACTGAGTGCGACGGCCGCCGCTGGGCCGCTGTTCGAGTCGCTGCTGCATCACCATCATTATCTGGGCTACACCAGCGCGGTGGGGATGAACCTGAAGTATCTGGTGCGAGACCGGCAGGGACGGCCGGTGGCCTGCGCGCTGTTCGGTTCAGCGGCGTGGCGCTGTGCGGTGCGCGACCGGTGGCTGGGGTGGGATCCGGCGACGCGGGCGCGGGCGTTGCAGCGGGTGACCAACAACACCCGCTTTCTGATCGTCCCCGGGGTCCGGGTGCCGCACTTGGCCAGTCATGTCTTGGGGCAACTGACGCGCCGCTTGCGTGCGGACTGGCAGCGGAAGTACCACGCGCCGTTGAGCGTGGTGGAGACGTTTGTGGACACGAGCCGTTTTGCCGGCACCTGCTACCGGGCGGCCAACTGGGTCGGGGTGGGCACGACGAGTGGTCGCACGCGGCAGGATCGGTTTCATCGGTTGCAGGTGGCTCCTAAAGCGGTCTATGTCTACCCGTTGGTGTCGAACTTCCGGGAGGAGTTGGCGGCATGACTCGCCGGGAGGAACTGTTGGTATTGGCGCGGGCGAATCCCGAGGCGCTCGTCGATTACGTGCTGGCGTTGGAAGAGCGGGTGCGCCAGTTGGAGGCGACGGTGCAGCGGTTGGAGGCGCGGATTCAAGACCTGGAAGGTCAGTTGGCCAAGAACAGCCGCAACAGCGGCAAGCCCCCGGGCAGCGACGGGCTGGCCAAGCCCTCGCCGCAGAACCTGCGGCCCAAGACCGACCGGCGTCCGGGCGGACAGCCGGGGCATGTGGGGCGGACGTTGCAGCCGGTGAAAAAGCCCGACCGGGTGGTGACGCACCGGCTGGAGCGCTGTCCCTGCGGTCAGTGCCGCGGGGTGTCGTTGCGTGGACAACCGGTCCAGCGTTGGGAACGCCGGCAGGTGTTTGACTTGCCGCCGCTGCGGTTGGAGGTGACCGAGCATCAGGCGGAAACCAAGCGCTGTCCGGTGTCGGGGCGACTGGTCACCGCGTCCTTCCCGCCGGAAGTGTCGGCCCCGGTGCAGTATGGGCCGAACTTCCAAACCTTGACGGTCTATCTGAGCCAGCAACAACTGCTGCCCCATGATCGGCTGGGCCAGTTGTGCGAGGACCTGTTTGGCCAGCCCTTGAGCACGGGCACGATCATGGCCAACAACCTGCGGGTGGCCGGGCAACTGGCCGGATTCGAGGGGGCGTTGGTGAGGCGACTACGCCAGGCGCCGGTGGTCCACGTCGACGAGAGCGGGTTGCGCGTCGAGGGCAAGCTCCATTGGTTGCACGTGGCCTGCACCCCAGGGCTGACCTTCTACGGCGTGCACGCCAAGCGGGGCACCGAGGCGACGGACGCCTTCGACATCCTGCCCCATTGCCGGGGCTGGCTCATCCATGACCACTGGTCGCCGTACTTCACGTATGACGAAGCCCTGCACGGTCTCTGCAACCAACATCTCCTACGGGAACTGAAGTTCGTGGCCGAGGAAGTGCATGAGACGTGGGCCGCCCGGCTCAGCCAGTGGCTGGTGCGCGCCTATCGGCGACGTCAACGGTGCGGGGAGTTTAGCGAACGTCAGTTCAAGCGCGCTCTGGCCCGCTACCGGGCGATCCTCCAGTCGGGCCGACGCCTTCACCCCCGCGGCCAGGGGACCTCCGCCGATCCCGCGCGCAAGATTGCCAACCTGCTCGACCGGTTGCAGGACTTCGACCTGTGCGTGCTGGCTTTTCTGTTCGATCCGGACGTGCCGTTCACCAACAACCAGGCCGAGCAGGACATCCGCATGATCAAGGTGCGCCAGAAGATCTCGGGGGGCTTTCGCACGCTGTCGGGAGCGCGCGCCTTCGCTCGGGTTCGCAGCTACCTGTCGAGCTGCCGCAAGCAAGGGCGCAATCTCTGGGAGGCGGTTCGCCAAGCGGTTATCGGTCAGCCCTTCATGCCCGAATTGACCACGGCCGGTCCGTGAGCGAAAGCCGCCGAACTCCCGGTTGCCAGTCGCCAACCCCTCTCCTCACCCTCCGACCTGAACAGTTACGATTGTTTGCATGACGTCTCCATAGC
>Ga0315286_10006320_pt1 | contig 11533 bp, 6 predicted proteins | sample YL17G10_0_MG_FD_205038 | JGI IMG/M metagenome (GOLD analysis project Ga0315286, IMG submission 205038) | Sediment microbial communities from Yellowstone Lake, YNP, Wyoming, USA - YL17G10_0 | ecosystem: Environmental > Aquatic > Freshwater > Lake > Sediment | place: USA: Wyoming | collected... | reverse complement strand
TTCGTCTCTTCCGCGATGACGATATGATAATGACGGGGAAACGACACCGCTATCTTTCGCGGTACGAGGTCGGCTTCGACGATGAAGGACACTTGTTGGCAGCGAAGTTCGAGCTGAACGGCGACGGCGGCTGCGCAACCGACCTATCGTTCGCCATACTGGAGCGCGCGATGCTGCACGTGGACAACGCGTACTACGTTCCGAGTTTCTCCGTGGTTGGGCGCGTCTGGAAGACGAACCTGCCGTCGAACACGGCAATGCGTGGCTTCGGAGGGCCGCAGGGCATGGCGTTGATGGAAGCCGTGATCGATCGCGTCGCACGATATCTGGGAAAAGACGCCGCAGAGATCCGGTTCAAGAATTTCTACGGCTTGCAATCCAACAACGTCACTCACTACGGTCAGACGGTCGAGAACAACCGGCTGTTCATGATTTACGATCAGATCGAGAGGGCATCGGAGTACCAGCGCCGCCGGCAGGAGGTGAATGAATTCAATGCGCGGAATGAGTTCTACAAGAAAGGTCTCGCGTTAACGCCGGTGAAGTTCGGGATTTCGTTCACTACGTCATTTCTCAACCAGGCGGGCGCGCTCGTGAACGTGTACAAAGACGGAACCATACTGGTGAATCACGGCGGGACGGAGATGGGTCAGGGCTTGCATACGAAGATCCAGCAGATCGCTGCGGCAGAGTTCGGCGTTAGTCCCGACCGGGTGAAGGTCAACGCGACAAACACGTCGAAGGTGCCGAACACATCGGCGACGGCGGCATCGTCAGGCAGCGACCTGAACGGGATGGCCGTCAAGAACGCAATCGACACACTCAAATCCCGGATAGCTGAGGCAGTTGCTAAAATCTTCACGGAGAAGTCGCCTCAAGCTCCGTCGCATCCCAGTTCCATCGTGTTCAAGAACGATCTCATTTCTGATTCGGATCATCCCGATCGCTCTATTCCTTTTGCCGACGCGATGCCGCTGATGCACTTGCGCCAGGTCGGTCTCAGTGCCGCGGGATTCTATCGGACTCCGGATATCGGGTGGAACAAGGACAAAGGCTTCGGTCGGCCCTTCTATTATTATGCGTTCGGCATGGCAGTGAGTGAAGTGCTGATCGATGTTCTCACGGGTCAACACACGCTGCTGCGAGTGGACATCTTGCACGATGTCGGCGACTCGATCAACCCGGCGATTGACCTCGGACAGGTCGAAGGCGGTTTCATTCAGGGTGTCGGTTGGTGTACGACTGAAGAGATCAAGTGGGACGAGATAGGAAATCTCCTGACGCATTCGCCCGACACATACAAGATTCCGACGGTCGGCGACATACCGAAGGATTTTCGAGCGAAGCTATTGGAAGGCGTTCCGAATCCAAACACGATCCGCCGCAGCAAAGCCGTGGGTGAGCCACCGTTCATACTGGCGCTGTCGGTGTGGCTGGCGATCAAAGATGCGATCTCGGCTGTCGGCAACCACGAGATTGAGCCGGAGTTTTCTCTGCCCGCGACAAATGAAGTCATTCTCCTCTCCGTCGAGAAGTTGAAGAGAAAGGTCCGCGAACCAATTGTGAACCATGGATGACACGTCAGCAAGCGAATTCTGCGAGTCATCGTTCCTATGGAGACGACGCAGTGATGCTGGATTTTCATTTGGCGGTGCTGTATGGGATCTCGACCATGCGTCTGAAGGAGCAGGTTCGGCGCAATCTAAGGCGCTTTCCGCCCGATTTTATGTTTCACCTAACATCGGAAGAGTTCGAAATCTTGAGGTCGCAAATTGCGACCTCAAGTTGGGGTGGCCGAAGATACTCTCCTTATGCATTCACCGAGCAAGGAGTGGCGATGCTCTCCTCGGTCTTGAACAGCAAGAGAGCGATCCAGGTGAACATCGGAATCATGCGAACATTTGTTGAGCTCCGTAAGCTGCTTTCCACTCACAAAGACCTCGCCCGCAAGCTGGAAGAACTTGAGAAGAAGTACGATGCACAATTCAGAGTTGTGTTTGAGGCGATCCGGCAACTCATGCGGTCACCGACGAAGCCGGGCCGGCAAATCGGTTTTCAGATCAAAGAACCCAAAGCTCGATACACCACCAAACGAAAATGAAGTTCTCTCCTCCTCCTTACGTCACCGGCTTCACGTGCCTCGTCTGCGGCCTGACCTATCGCTACGGTAATTTGCTCACTTGTCCCCACTGCGGCAATCAGGGTATCCTCGATGTGCAATACGACTACGAGGCAATAATCTCAAATCTCAAATCTCAAATCCCTAATCGTTCCTTCGATCTCTGGCGCTACCGTGAGCTTCTGCCAGTCTCTTCCGATGTTCGTCCTCCTCATCTCCAGATCGGATGGACGCCGATGTACGATGTCCCGCGGCTTGCTAAGGTCGTCGGCACAAAGAGACTGTACTTGAAGGACGACGGCCGCAACCCAACGAATTCCTTCAAGGATCGAGCAAGTGCGGTGGGTGTGATGAAGGCGATAGAGTTTGGTTATGATTCGATCGCGTGCGCTTCTACGGGCAACGCGGCCTCATCGCTTGCAGGACTTTCGGCGGCGGTCGGTCTGAAGAGCTACATCTTCGTTCCTGAACGTGCTCCCGAGCCGAAGGTTGCGCAGCTCCTCATCTTCGGTGCGACTGTTTTGAGAGTCAAGGGAACATACGAGCAAGCGTTCGACCTGTGTCGCGAAGCGTGTGAGAAATTCGGCTGGTACAACCGCAACAGCGGAACGAATCCGTTCCTCGTTGAGGGCAAGAAGACGGCCGGCCTTGAGATCGGCGAGCAATGCAAGGAGAATCTGCCCGACTGGGTCGTCGTTTCAGTTGGCGACGGCTGCACGATCGGCGGCATCGGAAAAGGTCTGCAAGAAATGAAAATGCTTGGTTTCATCGACCGTGTGCCGCGACTTCTGGGAGTCCAAGCCGATGGCTCACGTCCGATCGTTGATGCGTTCCTTTCTGGAAAAGATCTCATCCCCGGCGGTGCGAAGACGCTGGCGGACAGCATCGCCGTTGGAACCCCGCGCAACTGGAGGAGGGCAATCCAGCAGGTCAGGGCGTCGGGCGGCAGCATGATTGCGGTTTCAGATGATGAAATCCTCGATGCAATGCGGCTGACGGCGCGTCTTGGCGGCGTATTCGGCGAACCGGCAGGCGTGGCGGGCGTTGCCGGTCTCAGGAAGGCGAGGGAACATGGGATTGTCTCTCCGTCCGAGTCCGGGCTCGTCGTTATCACGGGCAACGGCTTGAAGGATGTCCAGTCGGCACAGCAAGCCGCCGGCAAGGAATTGGTGATCGAGCCGAACCTGGAGGCCCTCGACGAGGTGCTTTCCAAGAAGCCGCATTCGAAAGAGTAACATCCCGTGATGGTCCATCTGAAGAACCTGACAGCAGCAATCCCTTCTCCACGGTCAGTCGTGACGGTTGACCCGCCCATCGGCAGCGGCGCCATACTACAGAGGGACGAAGAACTGCCGGCCAAGCACAGTGAGAAGGTGCACGACCTCGGTAGTTGTGCGCCATTTGAAGGAAGGTCATTCAGAAAAATGAAGGAAAGCAAATTACCCCACCTTATCTTTGTGCTATTTCTGTTTGCACTGTTGAATCTCACAAAGGCATTCGCAGAAGATCGATACTTCCTAAATCCGGGTTTGAAGTTTGGGCATACTTTCGGTGAAAAAGGCGGGTACACGATAGGGTTCGAAATAAGTCACACCAGGTTTTCCTCACAGAGGAGTTTCGGCATGGTTGCATCCATCGATTATTGCCGCAACGCCAATAGATTCAGATATCATCTCGGCGGGGAATATCTCGCTGTAGCTGTTGGTCCGACCGTCATCGTAGAAGCCGAATCAGTTGATTTTGGATTCAATGTGACTCCGTACTTTGGTCTTTTTGTGATTCCATACTACAACCATACTCTCCGATTCACAAGAAATGATTTGCACGAATTGGGTGCTTTTCTGAAATTTCCAATTCTTGTCAAGGGCCGGGATTTCAATCTTGGTGGTTAAGCTCATCCACTGCAAACGGCGTACAACAGCAGTACCAACGAGAGATTTTTCATTTGGCAGTTCGCAAAAGCGATGCGTTGCTACTGCAAACGAAAGCTCGTGACGGCGAGGATGGTGTCCGCTCACACGCATCTGTGCTCAAGTCTGGCTCGAGACATGTCAGGCGCAAAGGAGCCGCAGCGAAAACACTCCGCTCGCAGAAGGCCGTAGATCGCGGACCAGCTTGTCCCAGCCAAGTTCTACTATTGCCTGTTCCTTCGGCCCCGTTTCTTGTAATTCATGACAAAATTCCCGAAATTCTTGCTGCAAGATATCACCTCTCGACTTTCATGCAACACAAGATCATAGGCAAAGGTGAGCGGCGCGTTGATGCGCTTGGGAAAGTGACGGGCACTGCCAAGTTCGCTGCTGACTACAACGTTGCTCACCAACTCCACGGGAAGGTGTTGCGGGCAAAGTATCCACATGCACAGATCCTGCGCATAGACACCTCGAAGGCCCAGGAGGTCGAGGGCGTCGAGGCGGTGCTCACTGCCGAAGACATCGCTGGCGAGAAGGTTTTCGGAATCGTTGTGAAGAATCAAGCCATACTTGCTCACGACAAAGTCCGATACCTGGGAGATGGTGTTGCGCTAGTTGCGGCGAGGACGAAGGAAATCGCCGAAGAAGCTCTCAGCCTGATTGAAGTTGAATACGAACTGCTTCCCATCGTCGTCGATCCGGAAGAGGCGATGAAGCCGGATTCGCCGAAGATTCACAATGATGACAACACGTTCGTCCATCACAAAGTCCGAAAGGGGGACATCGACAAGGGATTTGCCGAAGCGGATTTCATTCTCGAGCGTAGGTTCAAGACGCAATTCGTCGAGCATTCCTACATCGAGCCGGAGGTGGTCCTCGCTGAGCCTGCTGAGCACGGTGGAGTGCGCATCATCGGCTCGGTGCAAAATCTGTTCTCAAGCCGGAGATCGGTTGCTGCGGCGTTGAACCTCGATCTGAACCGTGTGCAGATCATTCAGGCTACGCTTGGCGGTTCATTCGGCGGCAAAGACGAAGTGATGACGGCGATGTGCTGCCGCGCTGCCCTGCTTGCCCTCAAGACCGGCAGACCGGTGAAGATGGTCAACACGCGCGAAGAATCAATGCTCGAGAGCTACAAGCGGCATCCGTATGTTCTCTACTACAAGTGGGGCGCGAAGAACGACGGCACAATCACTGCGATGGAGATCAAGTGCATCGCCGATGGGGGTGCGTATGCTTCGATGAGTCCGTTCGTCACCTGGCGCTCGGTTGTGCAGGCCACGGGTCCATACTATTGCGAAAACGCGAAAACGGATGTCTACGCGGTCTATACGAACAACAACTACACGGGGGCGATGCGAGGGTTTGGATCGCCGCAGGTCAACTTCGCAATCGAGTCGATGATGGATGAGCTTGCCGAGAGAGTCGGAAAGGATCCATTGGAAATCCGGCTGCAGAACGGCTTCAAGACCGGCGCGATAACTGCGACCGGACAAGAACTGACTCACCGCGTTAGCCTGAAAGAGGTACTTACAAAGGCCGCTGAGGCCGCCGATTTCAGGAAGAAATGGAGTGAGTGTCGCCGGGCACTGAAAGCGCCGATCAAGCACGGTATCGGTTTGGCGTGCAGCTACCGCGGTGTGTCGCTTGGCGCAGAAGGAACCGATGCCGCCGGAACTATAGTTTCGGTGCAGACCGATGGCAGCGTGATCGTGTCGTCGGGTGTCACCGACATGGGCCAGGGTGCACAGACGCAGATGTCGCAAATCGCGGCGGAAGTGCTGGGCATCTCGATGGACCGGATTCAGTTCCTCAATACGAACACAAGTCGCGTCCCGGATTCCGGTCAGACGGTGGCCTCTCGCGGCACCATCATGGGCGGTTCGGCTGCCAAGAGAGCGGCCGAGATCGTACGGGCGACGCTGCTCGCTACCGGCTCCGAGATGACGGGGCTTGATCCCGCGGTTTTGGATTTGAAGGACAACTATCTGGTTGAAGCGGCCGGCGGCATGAGGTACGCCTCGTTTTCAGAGCTTGCCGCCGAATGTTTCCGAAAAGGGCGGCCGATGTACGGCTTCGGCTGGTACAAATCGCCGCAAACGAGTTGGGATGAAGAGCACGGCCACGGCGATGCCTACTTCACGTTTGTCTACGGTGCAAACATCGCTGAAGTAGAGGTAGACACGGAGACTGGAAAAGTGGATGTGGTGAACTTCGTGTCCGCCCACGATGTTGGGAAAGCGATCAACCGGAATGCAGTGCTGGGGCAGTTCTATGGCGGCGTCGCAATGGGGCTTGGATACGGACTGCTTGAAGAGTTTGGAATAGAAGAGGGCACTCCGAAGCAGCTCAATTTCGATGAGTACCTTCTTGCTACGTCGATGGACGTCCCGAAGATCAAACCGATAATAATTGAGAACGAGGACGCCGCCGGTCCGTTCGGCGCGAAGTCTGTGGGCGAGCCAACAAATGAGCTTGCCGCGCCGGCGATCGTCAATGCGATATTCAATGCCACCGGAAGACGAATCTACGAGATTCCCGCAACGCTTGAACGCGTGCTTCTCGGGCATAAGCTGAGCAGAAAGGGTGAGCGCGGCTCGGTGAAAAAGAAAGAGATTCTGGTGGATTCCTGCAAAACTCAAAGATGAAATAGTCTGTTTCTCGGCGCCGCTTTGCGATCTTGGCGGTTGAATGATCGAACCGCAAAGAAGGTCAAGGAGCACACAGAGAATCTTGATGAAGCCATTTGACTACATAGCAGTACAATCAGTTGATCAGGCATGCGGTGTCCTCGCCGAGTACGGCTCCGGCGCTCGCATTCTCGCCGGCGGAACCGATCTTCTGGTCGAGCTTCGTCGTGCATCGTCCAAGGCGCCGAGAATTGTCGTTGACATATCGCGCATTGTCGACCTCAATGGGATTCTCGAGTCGAACGGTTCCGTTGTCCTGAGGCCGCTGACTACGCATAGGTGCGTGCTCGAGTCGAATACTATCCACCGGTTTGCACAGCTGCTCGCCTCGGCAGCATCTACCATCGGCTCGCCGCAGATTCGCAATCTCGGTACTGTCGGCGGCAACATTATGAACGCTGCGGCGTGCGCCGATACCGTTCCGCCGCTGATAGCTTTGGATGCGGAGGTAACGCTGCGCTCGAAGAATGGCGCACGCCAGCTCAGACTGTCCGATCTGTTTGTCAAACCATACGAGACCAAAGCACGACCGGACGAGGTGCTGACGGAAATCCGCTTTTCGAAGCTTTCGCCATCCGCTCGCAGCGCATTCATCAAGCTCGGTCGCAGAAATGCTCTCTCGATCGCGCGGTTGAGTGTCGCCGTGATCCTGCACAAAGATGAACAAGGCAGAATTACTGATGCTCGGATCGTTACCGGTGCAGCATTCCCCACCTGGCGGAGAGTTACGAGTGCAGAAGAATTGCTGGTCGGTGAGAAGCCATCGCTCGAGCTCTTTGCCGGAGTCGGTCAAGAAGTCTCTCGGCAGATGATCGCAGTGACGGGGCGGCGCTGGTCCACGGAGTACAAGGAGCCGGTGGTCGGAGTTCTAGTCAGGAGGGCCTTGGAGCAGTGTCTCCGCGAGAACGCAAACATGAAGCAAGGGCGTCCGACATCGGGCGACTCAATGGTGCCTACGCGGCAGATTGAGTCCGCTAGGCCGTCGAGCATCTGCACAACTACCGTCACCGTGAATGGTCGAAAACGCAGGATCGTAGCGCCCGCGAACAAGACGCTGCTCGATCTGCTGCGCGACGATCTCGGCCTCACCGGCACGAAATGCGGCTGCGAGATCGGTGAATGCGGGGCTTGCACGGTTCTTCTTGACGGGAAGGCAGTCAATTCATGCCTTGTTCTCGCTCCGCAGATCGATGGAAGAGAGGTCCTTACGGTTGAGGGTCTGAGGAAGGACGGCAAGCTGCATCCCTTGCAGGAGTCGTTCATGGATCACGACGCTGTGCACTGCGGCTTCTGCACTCCGGGAATGTTGATGAGCGCGAAAGAGCTTCTTGACGAGAATCCCCGTCCCGACGAAAAGGAAATCCGAACCGCCATTTCAGGGAACCTCTGCAGATGCACTGGTTATGTACAAATTGTAGAAGCAATTAGGGAAACAAGAACAAGAGACTGACAACTCCTCGGAGAGAGGGTCATGCTAGATCGAGACTTTGCCTGATCGTATCGTGTCGAGACCTTCAACCCGAGCAAATCGCAGCCATACACATTCTGACCACATGAGCAAAGCGAAGAACACGAACTACTCCAACGAATTTCTCACCGATGCACAGCTTCGCGCCGAGATCGAGAAATGCGAATACTGCGAAGAGAAGCCGTGCAAGGAGGCATGCCCGGCAGACTGCTCGCCTGCGGACTTCATCATGGCCGCGAAGGTCGGCGGGCGGTCGGATTTCAAGCGAGCCAGCGCGCTCATCATGGGGAGTAATCCTCTAGGCGGCGTGTGCGGTGTTGTTTGCCCTGATCGGCATTGCATGAAGGCGTGCGTTCACCGCACGTTCGACTCGGCGGTCAACATCCCGGCTGTGCAAGCAGTGATTGTCGAAAGGGCAAAGGCGCTGGACGTGATGCCCGTGTTCGCCAAAGCGAAACACAACGGCAAGCGAGTCGCCGTTTTCGGCGGCGGTCCTGCAGGACTCGGCGTGGCTGCGATGCTGGCCCAGAAAGGCTATGCGGTTGACGTCTTCGACAAAATGAAGCGGCCTGGCGGAATGTGTAACCTCATCCCGAAATCAAGGCTGTCTCCCAAGGTACTGCAAACCGACGTCGATTTCTTGGTGTCGCTTGGAAAGATCTCTATCAAGAAAGGTAGATGGTCGTCTGCAATCAAGAATGGATACGACGCCATCCTTGTTGCCACCGGCCTGGACGAGCCATTCATCCCCACCATTTCCGATAGCAACGCAGCCGTGGACTGGATGGAGTATCTCGGTGATCCCGTCCGATTCCGCGTGAGGGGGAAGCGAGTAGCAATCGTTGGTGGCGGAGCGGTGGCGCTCGACTGCGCGGAGGAAGCGGTGAGGCATGGCGCTGCGAGCGTGGAGATGTTTGCGCTCGAGACGTGGTCGGAGATGCCGCTCACCGCTAAGGAACGCTCCGCGATCAAGGAAGCCGATATTGCCGTTGCCGGTCGCGTGAGAGTGATGGAGATCCTGAAGAAGGGAAAGTCCATTTCCGGGCTGAAAACAATCAAGGTGTCGCTGCCGCGGGGAAAGAAGTTTCAGCCAAGAAATGTCGTCGATGTACAAGGTACCGTCCAGACTCGCCCCGATGTGAACTTCGTGATAATTGCAGCGGGTGCGCGGTCCTCCGCCGGCAAGGCAAACTCTCCGCGTGTGTTCTATGCTGGCGACATCCAGAATGGTCCGACCACTGTCGTCGAGGCGATGGCGGCAGGGAAGAACGCCGCGTTGGACGTCGACGCATACGTGTTTGCTCGCTCAACCAAGCGGGACAAATCGAAGACTGAACCGGCAACCAAGAGTCGCGCAGTATTGCCGGGTCGTGTGATGCTTCCGGTTCCCATTACGGCCGATTTCTTTGGACGCGAAATCCTCTCGCCGTTTCTGCTGTCGGCAGGCCCTCCATCGGACGGATACCAGCAGATGAAGAACGCCTACGAGGCAGGCTGGGCCGGCGGTATTATGAAGACCGCCTTCGACAACATTCCGATCCACATTCCCTCGGAGTACATGTTCGCGCTCTCCAGGTCAACCTATGCCAACTGCGACAATGTCTCCGGCCATGCGCTCGATCGCGTGCGCCGCGAGGTGAAGCGGCTGTGCCGAGAATACCCTGATCGGTTGACTGCCGCTTCGACCGGCGGGCCGGTGACGGGAGATGACGAACGCGACTGCGCTATCTGGCAGTCCAACACTCGGAAGCTGGAAGCGGCGGGCGTTATGGGCATCGAGTACAGCCTCTCGTGTCCGCAGGGCGGAGACGGCACTAAGGGAGACATCGTCTCGCAGGACGCGGAGTTGACGGCGAAGATCATCAACTGGGTGATGGAGGTTGGAGATGCCGATATTCCGAAGCTCTTCAAGCTCACGGCTGCCGTCACGTCCATCGCTCCGATTATCAAAGCCATCAAGGAGGTTTTTGCGCGATACCCGCACAAGAAGGCCGGCGTCACCCTGGCGAACAGTTTCCCGTCGCTTGCGTTCCGTCCCGGAAAGAAACGGGGTTGGGACGAAGGGATCGTCGTTGGCATGTCGGGCGAAGGCGTGTTGCCCATCAGCAACCTCACTCTGGCGAAAGTGTCCGGCATGGGGGTGATCGTCTCCGGCAACGGCGGACCGATGGACTACCGGTCGGCTGCGAATTTCCTCGCGCTCGGCGCCAGGACAGTGCAGTTCTGTACGATCGTCATGAAGTACGGCGTCCGCATTGTCGATGAGCTGCATTCCGGACTGAGTTACTTGATGGAAGAGCGAGGGTTCCGGTCGGTGAGAGATCTGATCGGCTCTGCGCTGCCCGATCCGATCACAGAGTTTGGCGAACTGACGGCGACGAAGAAGCTTCCGCAAGTCGTCCGTGAGTTGTGTCAGCACTGCGGCAGTTGTACCCGCTGTGCGTACCAGGCAATCGAGTTGGACAATCAGACCGTTCCGCGCTTCGATCCTTCTCGGTGCGTCGGATGCTCGCTGTGCGCGCAGAAGTGCTTCTCCGGTGCGATTGCGATGCGAAAACGGACGAAGCGTGAACTATTGCTTTTACATGAAGGATGAATCGATGTCCCTCATCATTGAAAACGGAACAGTGGTCACGCTTGGGAAGTCACCCGAGGTTCTGCACGGTTACTCCATCCTAGTTGAGAATGGACGCATCAGTCGGATCGCACCGAAAGGAGAAAAGACTGGAAACGCAAAGAAGCGCATCGACGCATCGCGGAAACTGGTGGTGCCGGGCTTTGTCAACGCGCACACGCACCTGTACAGCTCATTCGCCAGGGGTTTGACGAAAGCGAAACCCGCCGACGATTTTGTCGGTGTTCTGAAGAACCTCTGGTGGCGGCTGGATTCGGTGCTGACGCTCGATGACTGCTACTACAGCGCGCTCGTCGCGCTGGTCGAGTCGATCCGCCACGGAACGACGACGCTCATCGATCATCACGCGAGTCCCCGAGCCGTTCGCGGCTCACTTGAGGCGATCGAGCGTGCAGTCCGTGAAACCGGACTTAGGGCGTGTCTGTGCTACGAGGTGTCGGACAGGGATGGCGAGCAGATTGCACGCGAAGGTCTCGACGAGAACGCGTCGTTCATTCGCCGCTGCCAGGAGCACGCCGACCAGACGACCAAGGCGCTCTTCGGTCTCCATGCATCTTTCACACTCTCGGATGCGACCCTGGAAACGGCTTCGCGGCTGGGACACGATCTCGGTACCGGTTTTCATGTCCATGTCGCCGAGGCGGCGAGCGATCAGGAGCACGCAACATCCACCTTCGGCGCGCGGGTTGTCGCGCGACTGGAGAAGAT
>Ga0315286_10006319_pt1 | contig 11533 bp, 9 predicted proteins | sample YL17G10_0_MG_FD_205038 | JGI IMG/M metagenome (GOLD analysis project Ga0315286, IMG submission 205038) | Sediment microbial communities from Yellowstone Lake, YNP, Wyoming, USA - YL17G10_0 | ecosystem: Environmental > Aquatic > Freshwater > Lake > Sediment | place: USA: Wyoming | collected... | reverse complement strand
TCCCCCTATTTCCTTCTCTTCACGATGAAGCGGCTCGTGGTCGTGCGCTTCTTCCTTGTCTTGTAGCCCTTCGTCGGCTGGCCCCAGGGCGTGACGGGGTGACGGCCGCCCTTGGTCTTGCCCTCGCCTCCGCCGTGCGGATGATCGACGGGGTTCATCGCCGTGCCGCGGACCTTCGGGCGCCTGCCCAGCCAGCGGCTGCGACCCGCTTTTCCGAGGGACACGTTCATGTGGTCCTTGTTCCCCAGCTCGCCGATCGTCGCGTAGCACTTGGCGTTCACCATGCGCATTTCGCCGGAGGGAAGCCGCACGGTGACGTACCGTCCTTCCTTTGCGACGACCGAAGCGCTCGTTCCCGCCGAGCGGGCCATCTGACCGCCGCGGCCGAGATTGAGCTCGATGTTGTGGATCTGCATCCCGAGGGGAACCTTCGATAGCGGCATCGCATTGCCGACATCGAAGGATGCCGCAGGGCCGCTCAGCACGCTCCGGCCGACTGCGAGGCCCTCGGGGGCGAGCATGTAGCGCTTCTCGCCGTCCTTGTAGACGACCAGCGCAATGAAGGAGCTGCGGTTGGGATCGTACTCTATCGCCGCGACGGTGCCGGGGATGCCGATCTTGTCCCGGCGGAAGTCGATCTGGCGGTATCTCTTCTTGTGCCCGCCGCCCTTGCGGCGCACGCTGATCCTGCCTCCGGCGCCCCTGCCCGCGTGCTTCCTCTTGCCCTTCGTGAGCGCCTTCTCGGGTTCGCTCTTCGTGATCTCCTCAAAAGTGAGGCTCGTCTTGAACCGCAGGCCGGGAGTGAGCGGCCTGTATTTCTTGATACCCATGCGGTGTGTCCTGCCCTTTCCTTACGCGCCCTCGAATATGGCGATCTTCTCCTCGGGCGGAAGGGTGACGATCGCCTTCTTCCACGAGGAGGTGTTGCCTTCCCTGTTGCGCACGCGCTTGGGCTTTGTGGCCGTGCGCAGCACGTTGCACTTCAGGGGATGAACGCTGTACAGGCGGCGCACCGCGTCCATGATCTGGTACTTGTTCGCCCTGCTGTCGACCTTGAAGACGTACTTGTGCCCCTCGCGCATGACGTTCGTCTTCTCCGTAACGACGGGCTCGAAGATGACCCGTTCGATTGTCATTCGCCGCCTCCCGCAGCGCCTTTGGCGCCATAGAACTCATTGAGCTTCAACGCAGCCGTCTCGAGCAGCAGGAGTTTGCGCGCGTAGAACAGGTCGTGCGCCTCCAGGCGGTTGAAGCTGAGGAAGCTCAGCCAGGGCACGTTGCGGCCGGCCCGGCGGATCATCGCGTCGTCGTCCTTCAGGATGATGACTGTCCTCTCGCCGGCGGCGTGGTTGGCCAGCGCCGTCACGAGGTCCTTCGTCTTCCCGCTCTCGACAGTGAAATCGGTCACCACGCGCATGCGGTCCTCCTTCGCCTTCAGCGACAGGATGGACACGAGGGCGAGCCTCTTCACCTTCCGCGGCAGATGGTAGCCGTAGTCGCGCGGCTTGGGCCCGAACACCGTGCCGCCGCCGACCCAGATCGGCGAGCGCTTGTGCCCCGCGCGCGCCCGGCCCGTGCCCTTCTGCTTCCAGGGCTTTTTCCCGCTGCCGTGCACCTCTCCCCTGTCCTTCGTAGAGGCGGTTCCGACGCGGCGGTTGGCCGCCTCGTTGCGGATGGCGTGGTAGATAGATCCCTCGCTCACGTCGCGGCCGAAGACCTCGTCGGCGAGATCGATCTCGCGCAGTGCGGTCCCGTCCAATCCATAGACCTGCGTCTTCATATCCCTCTCGCTGACTTCTTGCCGGCTTTCGACACGACGACCATGCCGCCGCGCCGCCCCGGAATCGCTCCCGTGATCAAGAGCAGCCCTCTCTCCTTGTCCACGCGGAAGAGCTTTAAATTCTGGACGGTGAGCTTCGCGTCGCCCATCCGGCCCGGCATTTTTAGCCCTTTGACGAGCTTCCGCTGTTGGCCAGAGCCGACGGAGCCCATCTCCCTGTGGAACTTGGACCCGTGCGCTCCGGGACCACCGTGGAACCCGTGCCGCCGCACGACGCCCTGGAATCCCTTCCCTTTCGTTGTGCCGCGCACGTCGACGAAACGCACGCCCTCGAAGATCTCCACACCCACCTTGTCGCCGACCTTGCACTCCCGCTCGAAGTCCTTGAACTCCAGCAGGTAGCGGGTCGGGTCGGTGCCCTGCGGGAACTGCCCCGCGTAGGGCTTCGGCGTGCGCGATTTCTTCAAGCTCTCCGCGCCGATCACCTTTGCGCTGTACCCGTTCGCTTCCGGCGTGCGCTCCCGTACGATGACGTTCGGCTCGACCTGGACGACGCTGAGCGAGACGCGCAGCCCCGCTTCGTTGAAGAGGTGGGTCATGCCGATCTTTCTTCCAATTATCGCAAGCATTCCTGCAGCCTCACTGCTTGATTTCGACGTCCACGCCGGCGGGGAGCTCGAGTCGCATCAGCGCGTCCATGACCGCGGGGGTCGGTTCCAGGATGTCGATCAGCCTCTTATGGGTCCTCATCTCGAACTGCTCCCGGGACTTCTTGTGGACGTGCGGGGAGCGCAGGACCGTGAACTTGTTGATCTTCATCGGCAGCGGGATCGGCCCCGACACACGGGACCCCGCCTTCAGCACCGTCTGCACGATGGACTTGGCGCTCTGGTCGATGAGCTCGATGTCGAAACCCCGCAGGCGCACCCGAATCCTTTCCCTGGCCATACTGTCTCTCTCACTCCCGCCTCGCAGAGGCGTTTTTTCCGCCTCGCAGAGGCGTTTTTTCCGCCTCGCAGAGGCGTTTTTTCCGCCTCGCAGAGGCGTTTTTTCCGCCTCGCAGAGGCGTTTTTTCCGCCTTTTCAGGCGCTCTCTACTCGATGATGTCCGTGACCACGCCCGCGCCGACCGTCTTGCCGCCCTCACGGATGGCGAAGCGAAGCCCCTTGTCCATGGCGATGGGATAGATCAGCTCGACGGCGAGATCGCTGATGTTGTCGCCCGGCATGACCATCTGCTTGCCCTCGGGCAGCGTGACGGAGGCGGTGACGTCGGTCGTGCGGAAGTAGAACTGCGGCCGGTAGCCCGTGAAGAACGGCGAGTGCCTGCCGCCTTCCTCCTTCGTGAGCGCGAGCACCTGGCACTTGAACTTCTTGTGCGGGGTGATGCTGCCCGGCTTGGCGAGGACCTGCCCGCGCTCGACATCGTCCTTCTCAACGCCCCGCAGCAAGGTCCCGATGTTGTCGCCCGCCTGTCCCTCGTCGAGGAGCTTGTTGAACATCTCGACGCCGGTCACGACGGTCTTCCTCGTGTCCTTGATGCCGACGATCTCGGCGTCGTCGCCGACGTGGATGACGCCTGTCGCGACCCTTCCCGTGACGACGGTGCCGCGGCCCGAGATCGAGAACACGTCCTCGATGGGCATCAGGAACGGCTTGTCGACCGGCCGGGGAGGAATGGGGAAGTACTCGTCCATCGTTTTCAGCAGCTCTTCGATGCACGTGACGTTCTCGGGCACCTCGGGATGCTCCATCGCCTTCAGGGCGGAACCCTTCACGATGGGAATCTTGTCGCCGGGGAACTCATAGAACTTCAGCACGTCCCTGATCTCGACCTCGACCAGCTCGATCAGCTCGGGGTCGTCGACCATGTCGACCTTATTGAGGAACACGCACATCGCTGGAACGCCGACCTGGCGCGCGAGGAGGATGTGCTCTCGGGTCTGGGGCATGACGGAGTCGGGGGCGGAGACGACCAGCACGGCGCCGTCCATCTGCGCGGCTCCCGTGATCATGTTCTTGATGTAGTCGGCGTGTCCCGGGCAGTCGATGTGCGCGTAGTGGCGCTTGTCCGACTGATATTCCACGTGCCGCGTGTTGATCGTGATCCCCCGCGCCTTCTCTTCGGGGGCGTTGTCGATATCCTCATACTTCATCAGCTTGTCGCCGTACTTCTTCGCGCAGTACATGGTGATCGCTGCCGTGAGCGTGGTCTTGCCGTGGTCGATGTGACCGATGGTGCCCACATTGATATGAGGCTTGCTTCTGACAAACTTCTCTTTCGCCATGAAACTCCTCCTTAGCAGTCTTCTGACGCGTTCCAGACCCTCGGATGGGGCATACGCCCCCTCCGATCTATTTCGAATCCGTCGTCGACGCGAGTGCTACCCGCGGCGGCCCCGGACTTTTTCCACGAGCTCTTCCTGTATCGATCGAGGGGTTTCCTGGTAGTGGGAGAATTGCATGGTGTGCGACGCTCGACCCTTGGTCATTGAGCGAAGCGAGGTCACGTACCCGAACATGGATCTCAAGGGTACGAGGGCTTTCACCACCTTACTCCCATGCCGATCTTCAATCCCCCCCACGTGGCCCATGCGCGCGCCGAAATCGGAGATGACATCCCCGAGGTGCTCCTCGGGAGTCGCGCATTCCACCGCCATGATCGGTTCAAGGATAGTCGGTTTGGCTTTTGCACAGCCCGACTTATATGCCATCGACGCAGCGACCTTGAAGGACAGCTCGCTCGAGTCCACGTCGTGCGCTGACCCGTCCAGCAGCGTGGCCCGGAAGTCCACCATGGGGTAGCCGGCCAGAACGCCGTTCTCCATGGCCTCCCGGATCCCCTTCTCGACAGCGGGAACGTACTCCCGCGGGACCCGGCCGCCGATCACCTTGTTCTCGAAGGAGAACCCTGTCCCCGGCGGGAGCGGCTCGAAGCTCATCACCACGTGGCCGTACTGCCCATGGCCGCCGGTCTGCTTGATGAACTTCGCCTCCGTCTCGGCGAACTCCCGAATGGTCTCCCTGTAGGCGACCTCGGGCGCTCCGACGTTCGCGGCGACGCTGAACTCGCGGAACATCCGCTCGACCAGCACCTCGAGGTGCAGCTCGCCCATGCCCCTGATCACCGTCTGCCCCGTCTCCTTGTCGAAACGCACCTTGAAGGTGGGGTCCTCCTCAGAGAGCTTGTGCAGGGCCGAGGAGAGCTTCTCCTCGTCGGCCTTGGTCTTCGGTTCGATGGCGACGGAGACGACAGGGTCGGGGAACACCATCGACTCGAGGATCACGGGATGCTCCTCGTCGCAGAGGGTGTCGCCCGTCGTGGTCTTCTTCAGGCCCACCGCCGCGGCGATGTCGCCCGGGTTCACGTCCTTGATCTCTTCCCGCTCGTTCGCGTGCATCCGCAGCAGCCGCGTCACCCGCTCACGCCTGTCGGCGGTCGCATTATAGATGTACGACCCCGATGACAGGTGACCCGAGTACACGCGGAAAAACGTGAGCTTGCCCACGAAAGGGTCGGTCATGATCTTGAAGGCCAGAGCCGCGAACGGCTCGCTCGAAAGCGGCGGCTTCGGGATGTAGTCCCCCGTGCTCGGCACCATTCCCATCGCCGGGGCGATGTCCGCCGGCGAAGGCAGGTAGTCGACCACCGCGTCGAGCAGGGGCTGGACGCCCTTGTTCTTGAACGCGGCCCCGCACACGACGGGAAAGATCTTGCTCGCCACAACCGCCGCCCGGAGGGCCTTCTTGATCATCTCTTCCGGGATGGGCCCGCCTTCGAGGTACGCCGTCATGAAGGCGTCGTCCGTCTCGGCCAGCTTCTCCAGCAGCACGACCCGGGCCGCTTTGGCCTCCTCGGCGAGGACGGCCGGGATGTCTTCCTCGCGGTAGTGCGCGCCCAGCACATCCTCGTCCCAGACCAGCCCCCTCATGCGCACCAGGTCGATGAGGCCGACGAAGTCCGCCTCCGCGCCGATCGGCAGCTGGATGGGGACCGCGTTCGCGCCGAGCTTCGTGTGCAGCTCCTTCACGACGGCCGTGAACCGGGCGCCCGTGCGGTCCATCTTGTTGATGAAGGCGATGCGGGGAACGTTGTAGCGGTTGGCCTGCTTCCAGACCGTTTCACTCTGGGGCTCCACGCCCGAGACGGCGCAGAAGACCCCTATCGCTCCGTCCAGAACTCTCAAAGAACGTTCCACCTCGACGGTGAAGTCGACGTGTCCGGGCGTGTCGATGATGTTCACCTGCACGCCCTGCCATTCGCAGAAGGTCGCCGCGGCCGTGATCGTGATGCCGCGCTCCTTCTCGAGGTCCATCCAGTCCATCTTCGCTTCCCCGTCGTGGACCTCGCCCAGCCTGTGCGTCCGGCCGGTGTAGTACAGTATACGCTCCGTCGTCGTCGTCTTCCCGGCATCGATGTGGGCCATGATGCCGATGTTGCGAATCGACGACAGGGAAAACCGCGATTCCATCACACGCCCGCTCTACCAGCGGTAGTGGGCAAAAGCCTTGTTCGCCTCCGCCATCTTGTGCGTATCTTCCTTCTTTTTCACTGCAGATCCCGTATTGTTGAACGCGTCGATCAGCTCGGCGGCGAGCTTTTCCGCCATGGATCGTCCGTGACGGCTGCGCGAGTAGCCGATGATCCACCGCATCGCGAGCGCGTCGCGCCGCTCTTCGCGGATCTCAACCGGCACCTGCAGCGTTGCCCCGCCCACCCGGCGGGATTTCACCTCGACGACGGGCTTCACGTTCTCCAGAGCCTTGAGGAACACCTCGACGGGCTCCTTGCCGGCGACCTTCTGCTTGATGAGGTCCAGAGCGCCGTAGATGCTCGTGAAGGTGACGCTCTTCTTCCCTTGAACCATCATGCGGGCGACGAACTTCCCCACAACGGGGTTGTTGTAGCGGGGGTCGAGCAGGATCCTCTTTTTCCGAATCAACTGTCCTCTGGGCATCGCGCGTCCTCTTCCTTACGCCTTCGGTCTCTTGGTCCCGTACTTCGAGCGGGCCTTCTTGCGGTCCTCGACGCCCAGCGTATCCTTCGCGCCGCGGATGATGTGGTAGCGGACGCCCGGCAAGTCCTTGACCTTGCCCCCGCGGATCAGCACGACGGAGTGTTCCTGCAGGTTGTGACCGATGCCGGGGATGTAGGCGGTGACGTCGATGCCGTTCGACAGGCGAACGCGCGCAACCTTCCTCAGAGCCGAGTTGGGCTTCTTGGGAGTGACGGTCATGACACGCGTGCACACGCCCCTCTTCTGGGGGCAGTTCTGCAGAGCGGGGGCTTTCGTCTTCTTGTGTGTCGCCTTCCGCCCCAATCGAACGAGCTGGTTGATCGTCGGCATAAACCTTCCTGCTACCTTCCCTTGCTTCCTCTACGAGCGCATTTTTCCCCCGCGCACCACGCGCTGGAGAAAGACACGCGGGTTAAAACGTTACTACCGCACAAAAAAAAAGTCAACCCCTTTTCTACGTTTCCGGGGGCAATGAGACCAGAATGGAGAATCCACCCAACCCCTGGTGCCGGATGTATCGTCCGGCACTCCGGTATTCACCGGATCCCCTCCCAGAACGGGCCGCCGCCCGGCCCGACTGTTCCAGAGTAGCCGATTTCTTCTCTTGTTGCAAGAGGGGGCGCTCGGGCGCCCCCTACCTATCCAATGAAACCGGAAGGACGCTCTCGACGGTCGGCAGCGTCGCTTTCTCCGCTTCCAGAAGCGCCTTCAACTCGCGCTCCTTGCGCTTCTCCTCGATGATCCTGTTGATCGAGATGTCGAGATCTTCCATATTCTCGTCGTACAGTTTGACCTCGCGGTACCTCTTCATCCCCGTGCCCGCGGGAATGAGGTGCCCGATGATCACATTCTCCTTCAGGCCGCGCAGGTGGTCCACGCTGCCCGAGATGGAGGCGTTGGTGAGCACGCGCGTGGTCTCCTGGAACGAGGCCGCCGAAAGCCACGAGTCGATGTTGAGCGACACGCGGGTGATCCCGAGGAGGATCGGCCGCGCGATCGCGGGCTGCCCGCCCTCGCGGAGGGTCTTCCTGTTCTCCTCGTGGAACTTGAAGCGATCGACCTGCTGTCCATAGATGAAGGGAGTGTCGCCCACGTCGACGATCTCCACCTTCTTCATCATCTGGCGGATGATGACGCCGATGTGCTTGTCGTTGATCCGCACGCCCTGCAGCCGGTAGACCTCCTGGATCTCGTTCAGCAGGTAGCTGTGCAGCTGCGTCTCGCCGAGGATCTGCAGGATGTCGTGGGGATCCTTGGCCCCGTCGCACAGCATGTCTCCCGCGGCCACCTCGTCGGCCTCGCGCACGATCAGGTGCTTGCCCATCGGCACCAAGTGCTTGAACTCTCTGCCGAACGCGTCGGTGACCACGATGACGCGCTTGCCCTTGACGAGGCCCTTGAAGGACACCCGGCCGCCGACCTTGGCCAGCACGGACGGGTTCTTGGGCTTGCGCGCCTCGAACAGCTCGCCGACCCGGGGGAGGCCTCCGGTGATGTCGCTGGTCTTGACGCTCTCGCGCAGCAGCTTCGCGACGATCCGCCCGGCCTTCACCTTCTCGCCGTCCTCGATGTTGAGGTACGCGTTGCCGGGCAGGAAGTACGCGGCCAGTTCCCCGCCCTTCTCGTCGTCGATCGTGATGCGGGGCTGCAGCGTCTCGAGGGAATACTCGGTGATCTTCTTCTCGATCTTGCCGGTGTCCTCGTTCACCTCCTCCTTCAGCGTCGTGCCCAGCACGATGTCGTGGAAGCGGATGACGCCCGAGGCCTCGGCGATGATGGGCTCGCTGAAGGGATCGAAGAACGCGATGGTCTCCTCGGCCGGCACCACGTCCTTCTCCTTCGCGATCAGTTCGGCTCCGTTCCTGATCTCGATGTGCTGGGGCTGGGCGATGAGCAGCAGCTTGTTCGCCAGCAGCTTCACGTAGCAGATCTCCTTGGAGCTGATCGTCTCGGACTTCCGCTGGATGATCGGCTCGGCGCCGTGCTTGAGCAGGCGCTGGCCGTCCTTCACGAGCACCTTGTCGCCCTTCTGCAGGTCGTAGCTCTCGAGGATGCGGTGGACGGTGATCCTGCCCTTGCGGGTGAAGAGCATGTTGCCGTTGTCGATTGTCACGGTGCTGCCCTGGATCTGCTCGACGTACACGGGGTACTTGAGGTAGATGCGGTTCTCCTCGCTGATCTTCGTCGCCGCCCCTCCGATGTGGAACGTGCGCATCGTGAGCTGCGTGCCGGGCTGTCCGATGGACTGCGCGGCGATGATGCCGACCGCCTCGCCGATCTCGATGGGCTTGTAGATCGCGAGGTTGCGGCCGTAGCAGCGGCCGCAGACGCCGTATTTCGAATCGCAGGTCAGCACCGAGCGAATGCGCACGCCCTCGATGCCCGCCTCCTCGATGGCTTGGGCGATCTCGTCCGAGATCTCCTCGTTCACGTCGACGACGGTCTCGCCGGTGATGGGGTGCTTCACCTTCTCGAGCGAGAACCGCCCCGCGATCCGGTCGCCGAGGGACTCGACGATGTCCTCCCCGTCCTTGATCGCGCGCCGCTCGATCCCGTTGATCGTGCCGCAGTCGTGCTCGCCGATCACCACGTCCTGGGCGATGTCCACCAGGCGGCGGGTGAGGTAGCCGGCGTCGGCGGTCTTGAGCGCCGTGTCGGCCAGACCCTTGCGGGCGCCGTTTGTCGAGATGAAGAACTCGATGACCGACAGCCCCTCCTTGAAGTTCGAACGGATGGGCAGCTCGATGATGTCGCCCGACGGCTTGGCCATCAGGCCGCGCATGCCGGCGAGCTGGCGGATCTGGCTCCTGCTTCCCCTCGCCCCCGAATGGGCCATCATGTACACGGGGTTGAAGCCATCCTTGTCCTTCTTCAGCTCGTCCATCAGCTCGTTGGTGACCAGCTCGTTCGTGGAGCTCCACACCTCGATGACCCTGTTGTAGCGCTCCTCATTGGTGATGTGGCCCTGGAGGTACTGGCGCTGGATCTCGTCCACGCGCGAGTTCGCTTCCTTGATCAGCGCCTTCTTCGCCCCGGGGATCACGATGTCGTCCATGCCGATCGTAGCGCCGAACCGGGTGGCGTAGCGGAACCCGAGGTTCTTCACCGCATCGAGCATTTTCACGGTGATCGACGGCCCCTTCTCCTTGTAGCACTTGGCGATGAGTGCGAGCAGCTCCTTTTCGCCCATGGAGGAATTGAGGAAGCCCATGTCGTGGGGGATGTTGTCGTTCAGGATGATGCGCCCGGGGGTCGTCTCGACCCACTCACCCGCCATCTTCACCTTCACGAGGGCCTGGTAGTCCACGCCCCGTGCGTCCACCGACAGGATGCATTCCTCGGGCGAGGAAAAATGTTTGCCCTCGCCCTTGGCGCCCTTGCGATCGCGGGTGAGGTAGTTGATGCCCAGCACCATTTCCTGGGTTGGCACGGCGATGGGGTGGCCGTTGGCGGGATTGAGCAGGTTCTTGGAGGAGAGCAGCAGCGTCCAGCACTCCGTCTGCGCCTCGGGGGTCAGGGGGACGTGCACGGCCATCTGGTCGCCGTCGAAGTCAGCATTGAAGGCGTGGCAGACCAGGGGATGGAGCCTGATCGCCTTGCCCTCGACCAGGATCGGCTCGAAGGCCTGGATGCCCAGCCTGTGCAGGGTCGGGGCTCGGTTGAGCATGACGGGATGCTCCTGCACGACCTCCTCGAGCACCGCCCACACTTCGGGGCTCTCCTGCTCCACGAGGGTCTTGGCCTTCTTGATGTTGTAGACCACGTCCTTCTGCACGAGCTTTCGCATGATGAAGGGCTTGAACAGCTCCAGGGCCATCTTCGAGGGCAGCCCGCACTGGTGCAGCTTGAGCTCGGGACCGACCACGATGACGGACCGGCCCGAGTAGTCCACGCGTTTTCCCAGCAAGTTCTGTCGGAACCGGCCCTGCTTGCCCTTCAGCATGTCCGACAGGGACTTCAGCGGCCGGTTGGCCGCTCCCTTCACGACGCGCTTCTTCTTGGAGTTGTCGAACAGCGCATCGACAGCTTCCTGCAGCATCCGCTTTTCGTTCCTGATGATAATGTCGGGGGCGTTGAGGGCGAGCAGCCTCTTGAGCCGGTTGTTCCTGTTGATGACCCGGCGGTACAGGTCGTTCAAGTCCGAGGTTGCGAAGCGCCCGCCGTCCAGCTGCACCATGGGCCGCAGCTCGGGCGGGATGACCGGGATCACCTCGAGGATCATCCAGTCCGGCTTGTTGTTCGACGCGCGGAACTTTTCGATCAGCTCGATGCGCTTGAGAAGCCTCTTGTCCGCCTTGGCGCCCTTGGCGATCATCTTATCGCGCAGCTCCTCGGCCAGAGTGTCGATGTCCATGCTCTCGAGCAGGGTGCGAATCGCCTCGGCGCCCATTCCCGCGGTGAAGGACATGCCGTAGCGCTCCCGCGCCTCGAGGTATTCCTCCTCGGTGAGGATCTGGTTTTTCTTCAGCTCGGTGTCGCCCGGGTCGATGACGATGTACTTCTCGTAGAACAGGATCGAGCGCAGCGCCGAGATCTGCAGGTCGAGGAAAAGCCCGATGCGCGAGGGCACCGAGCGGTAGTACCAGATGTGGGCGACGGGGGCGGCAAGTTCTATGTGGCCCATGCGCTCTCGACGGACCTTGAAATGGGTGACTTCGACGCCGCAGCGATCGCAGATCACCCCCTTGTAGCGGATGGACTTGAACTTGCCGCAGTAGCACTCCCATTCCTTGGTG